>Ga0335072_10001805_pt1 | contig 34000 bp, 26 predicted proteins | sample Lox_Sample_21_FD_206725 | JGI IMG/M metagenome (GOLD analysis project Ga0335072, IMG submission 206725) | Soil microbial communities from Loxahatchee National Wildlife Refuge, Florida, United States - Lox_Sample_2.1 | ecosystem: Environmental > Terrestrial > Soil > Wetlands | place: USA... | reverse complement strand
GGATCGTCGTCGGCGCAGCCGGTGATCAAGCCGGGCCCCAGGTCGTGAAAGAACGAATCCAACCGGCTGAAAGTCGCCTTCGACAGGTTCTGTTGGCCGCCATCGTGGTTTTGTGAAGAACCCCGTATGACGGGCTTCTTCCGGTCCCGCGACGAATCTCGAATCGGCATTTTTTGCACCGTGAGCTCTCACCATTCCCGTGGAGCGATGGTGGGACAACCGCCGGTGAACAAACACACCCCACCCACTCAGTCGGTAGGCAATTAAAGTGCCGTCGATAACGTATGGCGGCTTACGATTTGCAAAGAAGCGCCCGTCGAGGTTCGGTTTACTGGCTTTCCTTGACCACCCGGTCGTTCAGCGGCTGGATGGGCCGCACATCGTGCGGGTATAGCCTCGCGAACGCGGCGATCTGCGCGGCGGAGACCTCGATTGGCGTTTTCAGCACAAACCACGTGACACCTTCGGTGCAGGGCGGGGCGGTGACCGACCCGGTGTACATGTAGTAAGTGGTATTCCACGGGAGGAGGCTTGCGGGGTCGATCTCGACTCCGGCAATTTCCTGCTCGTGGCCTTCGGTTCGAGGCATATGCTCCCAGAGTTTCTGGACCGTCGAATTCGGCTCGCCGGCCTTCAGGAAGACGGCGACTCCGGCAGCCTTACCATCGCTCGCCTCGAGCATGAAGTGCACCTCCATGGCGTATGAGCGGCCGTTGACCGTTTCCTCGCTGGGGTGGTGAAAGTGGAATTGCGTGAGATGATAGCTCTTGTCGCCGGCGATGAGGAAGCTTCCAGCGCCCGCCCCGTCGTGATAATTCACGCGAATAGTCTTGCCGTTGTTGATGAGGTATTTTAGCGGCGCGGACCGGAAGTCGAAACGCAGCGCGGGCAGGTCGGCCTTCACGGCATGGCGGATATCGATGGGCGATTGTTGCCGCCCGATGTTGCAGACGGCATAATCGGGGTCGAGCGCGCCCCAACGGTCGGCTCCGGCCGCGCCATCGTAGGTCCACGGCGTTTTCCATTGTGCGAGCGATGTGGCGGGAATGAGAAGGGCGGCGGCCAGCAGGCATCCGAATTTCATAGGGGCATTGTACACTTTCGTGCCCGGCGACATTTCGATGGCGGTTCAAGTGTGACGGCGCTCTAAACGGCCCGCCCCAGCAATCCCGCCGAAAACAGGCGCGCATCGACGCGGGCCAGGTGCGGCACCATGCGCGGGCGCATCACGGGGGTGTGACGGACAGTGCAGAGGTATTCGGGAATTGCCCACACGTCCTCCTGAGCCGTCATCCAGCCCATACGGTCGAAGCGGCGGAGGCTGACCGGCCGCGAATATTGGCGCAGTGTCTTTTCCCGCCGCAGATTGTAATAGTGCTCGAAATACGACATCACCAGTTCGCGCAGGGTCCGGTACACCGGCTCGCGGTAACGGAGCCCGGAGAAATTCGATTTCGCCACCGCGCCCCAGCACCCGCGCGCGCGGAAAAGGGCCAGCACGTGATCGTCGTCCCGGACAGCTTCGAGATCGAGCAGCAGCGGAGGGCGGCCGTGCATGCGCAGCGCCGCCGCGCCGAACAGCGCACCCTCCATGCAGTGCGCCGTGCGGTCTCGCAGAACGCGCCGCGGCGATCGGCAGGTGGCGCCATCCGGCTCCTTGTTATACGCGAGATCATCGAGAAAGCGCTGGAGACTTTCGGGTGTGCGGAGGCGCTGGAAAACGGCTCGTTCGCCGGGCGTGAAGGTATCGCGGAACATTGCGTATCAGGGTAACGTAAATCGCCTCAGCGCGGCTGCTGCTGCGTCATGCAGTGGAGTGCGCCCAGCCCCCAAATCAACTCGGTGCAATTGATCCCCGTAACTTCACGATCGGGAAAGAGGCGCGCCAGCGTGGCGAGCGCTACGCGATCGTTGGGATCGTTGAAGGTCGGCACGAGCACCAGGCCGTTGGCGACGTAGAAATTGGCGTAGCTCGCAGGAAGCCTCTGTCCTGCGAAGATCAGCGGGCGCGGCATCGGCAAGTTCACCACCGTCAGCCCCGCGGTAAGCAGCAGCGAGCAGTTCTCGCGCAGTGGTTCGTAATTGGCGTCGGCAGGGTTGCTTTCCGACGCCGCGACGACGGTATCTGCCGAGACAAAGCGCGCGAGGTCGTCCACGTGCCCGTGCGTGTCATCCCCAGCAATACCGTTCCGCAGCCAGATCACCCGCCGGATGCCGAGATAATCGCGGAAATGACGCTCGATCTCGCGCCGCGTCATTCCCGGATTCCGCTGCTGCACGTCGCTCAGTAAACATTCCTCGGTGGTCATGAGCAAGCCGGCGCCGTTGACATCGATGCTGCCGCCCTCGAGCACCATGGCTGGCTGGAATAGCGGAAGGCCCAAATGCTTCGACACGGCGCGTGGCACCAGAACGTCGCGATGCCAGTCGTCATACTTCGCCCATGCGTTGAATCGCCAGCCCGTGAGGATCGTTTCGCCGCGGCGGTTCTTGATGAAAATCGGGCCGAAATCGCGGGTCCAGACGCGATCCGTGGGACAGGGAACGAACTCCACTGCTTCGAGGATCGCGCCAGCTTTGCGCAAGATTGCCCGGGCGCGCGATTCTTCGGCGCGGCTTGCGACCAGAATACGCACCTTCTCCAGGCGGCTCAGCTTCCGCACGATTTCGGCATATACCCATGGGATGGGAGCGAACCTGCCCGGCCAATCGTCGCGGTTGTGCGGCCACGCAATCCAGGTGGCCTCGTGTTGCTCCCATTCCGCGGGCATCCGGAAGCCTTGCGGGCGCGGGTTGCGGGCCTTCAATCGATCACCCGGCTCAAGATCGGTCCGTAGGCGTCAATGCGGCGGTCGCGCAGGAACGGCCAATTGCGGCGCGTGTCGTCGATGGCACGTGGGTCGCACTCCACCACCAGAATCTCTTCGGCGTCGTGCGACGCTTCGGCGAGCACCTGCCCATGCGTGTCGCAGACGAACGATCCGCCCCAGAACTCGATGCCTTTTTCCGGCGGTCCTTCATATCCCACGCGATTCACCGCGGCGACATACACCCCGTTGGCAATCGCATGGGCGCGCTGAATGGTTCGCCAGGAATCGTGCTGCTGTCTGCCGAATTGCGCCTTCTCGGAAGGGTGCCACCCGATGGCCGTGGGATAAAACAGGATCTGCGCGCCGGCCATAGCGGCGAGCCGCGCCGCTTCCGGATACCATTGATCCCAACAGACCAGCGGAGCGATGCGCGCGTAGCGGGTGTTGAAACAGCGAAATCCAAGATCGCCGGGAGTGAAGTAATATTTCTCGAAATAAAGCGGGTCGTCCGGGATGTGCATCTTGCGATAGATGCCGAGCAGCGCCCCGTCCGCGTCGATGACGAGCGCCGTATTGTGGTACACGCCCGCGGTGCGCCGCTCGAAGACCGACCCCACGATCGCGATTTGCAGCTCGCGCGCGAGGCGCATGAAGCTTTCGGAGGTAGGGCCGGGAATCGGCTCCGCCAGGTCGAATAATTCGGCGCGTTCTTCGCGGCAGAAGTACTGCGAGCGGAAGAGTTCCTCGACGCAGACGACCTGCGCGCCTTTGCCGGCGGCCTCGCGAATGCGCCACTCGGCTTTCGCCAGATTCTCGTTGGGATCCAGGGCGCAGGCCATCTGGACCAGGCCTACGTGAAATTTCGCCATCTGCACAAGACCATTGTAGCGGCGTATGATTTCTATTGAGCTACAAAGCGCTGGTCCTCTTCGATATCGACGGCACGCTCACCCGCCGTGCCGGTCCGCACCACCGCGAAGCCCTCGTCGAGGGCATCCGCGGCGTCACCGGGCTTGACACTACCACCGAAGGAATCCCCGTGCAGGGCATGCTCGACCCGGTCATTCTCGCCACCATGATGCGCCGCGCCGGCGCCAGGGCATCTGAAATCCGCCCGGCGATGCCGGCCGTCATCCGCGCCGCCGAGCGCTACTACCTTCGCGTGTGCCCGGAGTTGCGGCACGCGCATTGTCCGGGCGTCGAGCCCCTGCTGCAACGGCTGACGCGGCGCAACATCCTCTTGGCGCTCGTGACGGGGAACCTGACGCGCATCGGCTGGCGCAAGCTGGAGCGCGCCGGCCTGCGCGACTATTTCCGCTTCGGCGCTTTCGGCGAGATGGCCAAGACGCGCGCCGGGCTGGCGAAAATGGCGATTCGCCAGGCGCGGCGCGAGAATCTGATCGCGCGCGACGCTCCGGTCTCGCTCATCGGCGACGCCACTTCGGATATCGTCGCGGCTCATGCCAGCGGCGTCCGCGCAATCTCGGTGCAGACCGGTATTACGCCCGTAGAAGAACTCGTGCGCCTAGGTCCCGACGTTCTGCTGAGGGACTTGCGCCAATTGCGCCTGAGAATGGTGGAGACTCCGCTGTAGCTCTGATCCTGAACGCGTTCCCAATAATCCTTTGATGGGGGAGCGGTTCGCGCCGATTCTAAAATTGAACGGGTTCAACATATGACGCCCGCCATGCGATTGCCGCCGGCCGCGGCCGGCGGGATTCTCGTCTTGAAATTGACCGCGCTCGCCGCGCGGCCCCGCTGGCCTTTCTGTTGGTATGGCCCGGCGTCGTCCCCGATATCTTTCGGGAGCGGCGTTCCGCGCGCCCCATCGATTCCGGGCAATTCCTTGCGGCGTGGGCCCGAATGGCGCTGGGTGCTGCATCCGTCCTTCTGCTGGCAGTGTTCGCGCCGAGCATTGCGGACCCGGTCCTGGGGTTGGCCGGAATCGCGGCAATTCTTTTGACGATCCATCTCGGAATCACGATTCGCGCGACTGGCCCCCGGGCAACGCGCTGGTCCTCGGGCACGCTTCTCACGACTCTTTTCTGCTCACGGGCAAGCGTGTATTGGTTCACGGCAGTCGCTTTCAACTAGTCGCGACCGCACCTGGGATGCCTGTTACCCTTCGACCGTCAGCTCCACCCAGCCCGCCAGCGTTGCCGGGCGATTGCCGATGAAGACGATCCGCCGCGTTTTAGGGAAGGGCAGATTGGTGGCCAGCGCGCGATTGTAGATCTGATAGGCCTGCAAAATCTGCCGATAGTCCGGGTTGGTGGTGTCGAGCCATGCGCTCTTCATCGTCAGGCCACCGCCCCAGCCGAGCGGGAACATGCACGCGCCCTTCTCGCGAACTTCGGCGAGCTTCTGTTCGAGTTCTTCCAGATTCTTGTCAAGCAGCCCCATGCCCGCCCAGGAGGCGTATTGGCGCTGCAGTGCCAGTAATCCCTGCGCGTACACGTTGACCGATTCGAAAATCTTCGCGCGCGTCACTTCCGGCCACCGGATGGCGCGCCGCACTTCGGGCTGCTGGAAGAAACTCTTTTCGTCCCACACGCCGGTGAAGGCCGTTCCCGGCACCGCCATTTCCGCGAACGACGGCGTGCTCTCATCGGGATGGGTGCCGTCGACAGCTCCCCGCGGGCTCTGCTTCCAGCCCAGCGCGAAGCCGCCGCCGCGAGGTTGCAGCGTCGAGGTGCGTAGCAGGTAAACGTTGAAATTCGTTTCGGCCACCGGGGTGGAATCGCCCGTGCCGACAAACCGCATGCGATTGGTTCCCGCCGGACCGAGCGCCTGTTCTTCCACAGTCTCGGCCGGCCGGCGTGGAGGCCGCTCGCCCTTCACCCGATTGGCGACATCCTGAAGCATGCCGTCGCGCCAGTTGGCGAACACCATTCCTGTGCGGAGCGCGCCCTTCAACGCCGTTCCCGGCAGGTAAGGACCCGACGCGCCGGCGGCGAATGTCGGGATGTGCAGGCTGTCGCCCGCCGCGCGATTCCAGTAGGCGGCATATGCGGTGTTTTCGAATGGAATCCGGCGGCCGGCGAAATTCTGCGCGAACCCGCCCCAGGACGCGAAATCGAGCTTCTCGGCGTTCTTGAGCTGCGCCAGGTAATTGTCCAGACGCGGACCCTTGGCCAGCAGGCGAAAAATGCGCCACTGGTCGAGCACGTTCACGTGGTCCTTCCAGACCATATAATCGATCGGACTAAGCCTACGGCCGTCTCCGACCAGTGTAGGTGTCAGGCACGTGACGCGGTAGCGCATCATCTCACCTCGGGCAGCGGAATGGCCAACGCGAACCCGGAGCGGAACACCGGGTGCGCAAAGCCGTCTGGCGCCACATCGGCGGCCGACCCGCGCGGCGGCACTTCGGCATACACTACCGAGCCCTCCGCCACCATTTGAATTTGTTTTTTTAATTCGCCCGATCCGGCGGGGCTCTCCACTCGCCCGCCGCGGGGCAGGACGGTGTAGTTGCCGCGGCGCCAGTCGACCAAGTCGGCAGCCGCGGGTGTGAAGAGGGAAAGAAGCCAGTGCGGGTGCGAACTAGCGGACGCTGGAGCGAGCGGCTCGGGTTCCGGTGAAGGGTCGAGTCTGACCGGTTCCGATGCCGTCTCGAGTGCGGGAACTTCCGGTTCCTGAGCGGGAGTTTCGGGCTCGGCTAGCGGCGCCACTTCGACAGCGGCAGCTTCCGGTTCGGGCTCGGCTACCGGCGCCACCTGGACAGGGGGAGCTTCAGATTCGGGCGCCGGCGGCTCGGGCTCAACTACCGGCGCCACTTCGACAGGGGGAGCTTCTGGCTCCGGCGCGGGAGGTTCGGGCTCGGCTGCCGGCGCCACCTCGACAGCGGGAGCTTCTGGTTCCGGCGCGGGCGGCTCGGGCAAGACCGCGGCCGCGGCAGCCTCCTCGGATGCGGCGGCACTGACCGCCTCGAGCGCCGGCGTCTCTTCGACTAACTGCACCGCTCCTTCGCGGTCGCGATGCTCTTCGTTTGGTTTGGATTCCGGTTCGACCACGAGCCGCTCAACAACCGGCGGAGCGGCGACCACCGCTTGCGCGATCTCCAACGGCTCAGGTTCCGGTTCCGGCGCCGCGGCTTTCTCCACCGGCGCCGGCAAAATCAAATCCGGGAGCATGCCATCGGTGAACTCCGGCGCTTCCGATCGTCCCCAACCGCGCGAACGCTCTCCGCCGAATCCCGAATCGGCCAGCAGACGAAACGCGGATTTCACTTTAGCCGACCACGCATCGCGCGCGGCCTCATCGGCAAAACCAGCCACGGTCCACAATCCCGAATCGGGGCGGAATTCCAGGCACGCCGTCGAGTGCCGCTCGGCCGCGCCGGTGAGACGGTCGACGCCCGCATTCGAGCGCACCGCGGTGCGGAACGGACCGGGCAAACCGGCCGGCACGAGGCAATCGCTGGGGCCATCGACGCTCCACTCGTTCTCCTTGAGGCGCTCGCCGGCGAAAATCGATTGCACCACTGCCAGGGGAACGAACCGTGCGCCCTTCCACCGGACCTGCTCCGCACGCGTCGAGTGCGACGCGGGCGGCCAGATGGAGCGCGGCGGGATCACGAACGCCGTCTCTCCGAGAAACGGAAAGCACGAACTGAACGAGACTGCCGGCGAACCGGCCCGCGCTGTGGCGTCGAGCCACTCCTCGAGCCAGCCCAGCCGCGACATCGCCGCCGTAACAGCCGAGTAGAGCGAGTCGCTGTGATAAATCACATCGACCCGGTTGCGCGCCCCCGAGCCCGGTCCGATGCGCCAGGGACCGGAGGGACGGAGTTTCACTACCAGTCCCGGATTCATTACTCCTCGTTCATGAAGGAAAAGTTCGCAGCTGTGACCGCAGTCTGAATGGCCGCCAGCGTCGCTCCCGCAGCGATTTCTTTTTCCGCCGCGCCGGTGGCGTAGTGGTTCTTGCCGCGCCACACCACGCGCAGCTTCGAAAAACTCACCCGCCCGCTGCCGCGCGATCCGCCGCCGCCAAGGGTGTCGTCCTCGAGCAGCCGCATGCCTTCGATCACGCGCAGAAACAGAGGCGCGTCCTCGGGGCACAGCACGTCCATCACCAGGCGCGTTTTGAAACGCGCGCCGGCGGGAACGCGCTCGAGAGTGCGCGGATTGGCCTGCGACGTGATGCGGTCGATGGCGTTCTCGCTCTTTACTTCGGTGAGCTCGTCGTCGAGATTTTCGCGCATTTGCGCGGTGATGCTGTCGGGGTCGAGCGGTGCGTCGAACACCGCCAGCCTTGCCGGCGTGGCTTGCGAGGTCTCGAGCGTTTCGCCCTGCACGCGCTCCATCCGGCCTGGATTGCGGCCGAAGAGCAGGCAGATTTCGTCGTCGGGGCGGTCGCTCTGGTGAATGCGCACTTCCTGCCCTTTGCGGCGCGAAAGGTAGACCAGTTCCGCGGGAATCGCCAGGCCGGAGGTCTGCTCCAGCAGCGACCGGATCTTTCCGCGCAGCGAACTGCCGGGGACGTACGGCCGGCCGAACGCGTCTTTCACCACGGGATTATCGGAGCCGCCAATTTCCAGCGATCCCTTGCCCGCACCGACGTGCAGACCGGTCTCGCACGTCATCTCGCCTTCCAGAATCAGCTTGCCGACGAGTTTCAACTCGGTTTGAGAGGTATGTGCGCTCATGCTTTACTCGTTGTAGGCCACAATGGCCTCGAAAAGATCTTTGAACCGTTCGTATCCGCGGGCATCGTTCTTTCGCGTCACCTGGAGCAGCAGTTTTTCGAGCTGATCCAGGCTGCGCAGACCGTGCCGCGCGATGGTATAAGCCAGGCGCGCGCGCAGCATGACGAACTCGTGCTGCCGCTCGTTTTCGGGCGCGCGGACGGCGCGCCGGACCGCGCTATAAAGCCGGCGCAACTGGCTCTTGGTGCCGGAATCCATATCCCGCATGCGGCTCACCACGGCATGCGCCTGATTGTCCAGGTAGAGGCTGTCGCCGATCAGCTTTTCGAGCTCGATCTCCGGCGGCCCCTCCGGCCGCCCGCGGTCGAAGCCGCGCCGTTCGCCGCGGTCTCCGCGTTCGCCGCCTTCACGATGCGGCCCGCCTCCGCCCTGCGGACGGTCGCTGCGCGGACCCCCACGAGGCGGTCCTCCGCCTTCCCTCGGGGGACGGCCTTCCTTTTTCGGTTCCTGCTCTTGTGCCATTTCCTAAACCTCAGTCACTAATCTGGCCCATTCCAGGGCCACCAGGCCCGCGGGCCGCAGTTTCACTTCCGCCGATTTCTTCCCCACGATTTCACTAATAATGTGGCTGCGCAGTTTTTGAAATTCGCGGTCGCGCGTGCCGCTCAAAATCCGGTTGAATCGCCGCTGGAAACGCCACGTGCGCTCCGTCGCGGCCTCGCCCTCAGAGTATGCGTCACGGCGATAGAAGCTCCGCAACTGATACAGGAACTGTTTCGACATGCGGAAATCGTGGATCAAGCGGGTGACGGTGTCCTTGAGCTCCGCCGCGTCGTTCAAGTGCCGCCATTCTAGAATTCGGCCCAGCAGGTAGATGCAATCGCGATCGGCTGCCTTCGCCAGGTCGAGATTGCGGCCGGCATCTTCATACACGCTGGCCAGCGGATAATAAGTTTCCGGCGCCAGCGCGATCGCCATCGAGATGGTCTTTCCTTCCGCGCCCGGATAATCCTTCAGATTCTCTTCGGTGAAGCGGTGGAAAAGCCGTTGTATCTCGCGCGCCAGCGCGATCAATGCGTCCCAGGAGCCGTACACCGCAAAATCGTCGCCGCCGGAATAAATCACGCTCACCTTGCGCCAGAATTCCGGCATCGAGCAGAGAACTTCCAGTTCGCCGGCGAAAAACTGTTTGTAGAGCACCGAAAGAGGTACGTGCTCCTCGATGCTGTGGACGCGGCGCAGTCGCAGTCCGAAATTGTCTACGTCGCCGCGCAACACACCCCAGATCGAACGGCCCTGCGCGCGCCGCGCCAGCGTTTGAACCGGCGCAATGGTCTTGCCATCGTCGCTTGGCGCCGCGTGGCGCGCCAGCATGATGCCGTCCCCGGAAAGGTTGGCCGTGATGCTCCAGGTGTGCTTGCCAGCGCCCGGTGTGATCCTCGCGGGATGGTCTGGCGACCACCCCACCGATGAGGCTTCCCGCACCCTGGCACCCAGTTCCTTGGCGAAATAGGCGTCCGCATCCACATCTTTGGCGAGCGCCCCGGGCCGGAATGCTGCCGCGCCGGCCTCCGCTAGAGGAGCGTTTCGTTTGCTTTGCAACTCGTCGTTCAAGCGCCGGCGAATTACCGCCCAATCTCCCAGGTTGTCGGTCACCGCCCAGATCAGCCGCACGTGCCCGCCGCTCAGTTCCGCCACTTCCCGGGTCGCTGCCGCGAGAAAGTCTTCCGCCGCGCCGCGCGATTCGCCCGGCAGCACCACCAGGAATTGGCCGCCACCGCTAGACCCGAGCAGAATGCGCGCCAACCCCAGTTCCGCGAGCAACGCCCGCGGCAGGACTTCAGAAAGCAGAGTGATCCATTGCGACCGCCCGGCGAGTAGATCTTCGCCGGCCGAGCGCGCAGAACGCCCTTCCGCGTGTCCGGCCACCAGGAACTCCCCAGTGCCCAGAATTTTACCTTGCAACAGGATCTGTTCGGACATTCGAGGCGGACAACCCTTAAGAAACACTCACTTTAGCACAGAATTCTGAGACGTTCCGGGAGCTTTACCGACTCTACCACCGAATGTTACACGCTCCCGCCTTGGCCGCCTCTCTGCTCGTTGCCGCCATCGCGTGCATGGGCCAAACCCGGCCAGCCCCCTCCCACACCGCTCCCCAGCCCGCCAAAACTCCCGCCCGGCAGGCGATGAAATCGGACGCCGAAATCGAAGCTACCATTCGCGCCAAATTTGCCCGCTCCAAAATCAACGTGGAGAAGTTCACTGTTCACGTGCAGGGCGGCGTCGCTACGATCGAAGGTAAAACCAACGTCATCCAGCACAAAGGTACGGCCACACGCCTGGCGAAAACCGGCGGCGCGGTCGCGGTGAATAATCACATTGAGATCAGCGAAGCCGCCCGGCAGAAGGCTGCCGGCAATCTCGATCAGGGGCGCCGGCGCGCCCAGGTCAAACGCGGCGATCCGCGTTCCGAAACCGATTCGGCCCGTTCCCGAAATTGATGCCCGCGAAGATCTCTGAACTTCGGCGCGATTGAGTCCACGGCCGCGGCCAGTTCTCCCTTCGTAACGGTGCCGTCCTTATCGCGGTCCGCGCGATAAAACAGCTCGTTAATCAGTTCGTCCGGAGTCACGTAACCGTCGCCGTCGATATCCGCGTCCATCAGGAACGCGCCCATCGTATCGCTGCCGGATTCCGTTACGCCGACCCGCCCGCTGTGCGTGACGTCTAACTGCTCAAAGATATGATGGCCGGCGTTACGGACGTAATCGGGAACCGTTTCGGCGGTGTCGACAACTCCATCCCCGTCGCGGTCGAGTTTCTCCAACGCCCGCTCGGCGCCGCGCATCTCGGCTGCCGAGATTTCGCCGTCGTGATCGCTATCGAGCGCCCGCAAGAGCGGGTTCGATCGGATATCGGCGCCGCACTCCTCTTTCGTCAGCTTCCCGTCACCGTTACGGTCCAGGCTGAGCAGCGCCGCCGGCGCGGCGATCATTTCGCCCGCAGACAGTGTGCCGTCACGGTCGGCATCGAGCGTCTGGAATAAAAGGATGCGATCGGCGCTGTCCCGTTTCAATAGGAGGCTGGTTCGCTGGCGTTTCAGCTCTTCCGAAATCGGGTTCAACTCCCTGGCGCGATCGAGAAGGGGAAGGGCATCGTCAAAACGGCCGACCGATTGCAGCCAGTCGGCGTACGAACTGTAGGCCACCGCATCCGACGGGTGTTTGTCCACGAGATTGCGCAGGTATTGTTCCGCTAAATCGTCGCGGTGCAGCTTGGCCGCCGCGATCGCGATACTGGTTTGAGCGGCAGGAAAGGCCGGATCGACTGCCAATGTGCGCTGCCAGTAGCGGAGCGCGGTGTCATAGTCGCCCTCTTCATAGGCGACTGCGGCATAGTTGCTCAAAGCCCGCGGATTGCGAGGATTCTTCGCCACTGAATCGCTCCACAACGATGCTTCGGTGAGCCAGACGCGATTCCGTACTCTGGTGGCAATGCCCGCCACAACGAGCAGCACCGTAAGAGCTGTCACGGCGGCAGGTACCAATCCCGGATTTCGAGTGAGCCCTGCGGTGGCTCGGAAGAGCGCGAGCCGAACGCCCCAGATTACCGCCAGCGAAAGCCCGACGAAGCTGAAGAACATGCGATGGTCGTTGGTTATGTCGCGGAGGGGCATGAGGGACGTTGGCAGCAAAGTGGCTAAAAACCAAATGATGCCGAACGCGATCGGTTTCGCGGCGCGAAACCGCCGGCTCGCGGCGAGCGACACCAGCAACACCAGAATGAACAGGTACCCTGCGATTGCCTCCACGCTCCATGGCCGTACGGAATGCCAGCCCGGATCCACATTCAAGCTCGTTGGCAGAAAGAACGACTTGAAATAATGCAATGCGACGTACGGCTGGGTAACGCGATAGGCGCCGGGAGACAGCGCGCCAGGGTTCCATCTGGCCGGCTGCATGCGCTTCAAAAGAAATGCCATTGCCGCCGCGAGCGCCAGTGACGGCGTCACTGCACCGCTCACGAACCTCCACTTGCCCCGCGGCGGAGTGCCCCCCAGTTCGAACAGAAGAACGTACCCCGCCAGAAGCAGCGGGAAGATTAGCGCCGGTGGCTTGGCCAGCATCGCCAGGGCTGCCGGCGCAAGGTACCAGCCGAATTTTCGCTGCGACGGGTAACGTATGAAAAGATACAGGCTGGCGATCGATCCCAGCGCGTTGTAAACCTCCGAGCGCTGGATGATGTAATTGATGGTTTCGGCATTGGCCGGGTGGTAGCCGTACACTGCCGCTGCCGCCAGAGCGACCCAGACGTTAGAGGGGTGCGGATCGGCGGCATCCATCAGACGTTCGAACAGAACGAACATCAACACGACTTGCAGCGAGAACCAGACAAAGGTCGAAAGGTGAAAGAAGAAAACGTTCAATCCACCGGCGAGCCAATAGTCCAGGGCGAGCGAAGCGGTGGTTACAGGCCGGTAAGTGCGCTGCTCCGGCGCCGCGCTGAACAGTGTAGGATCTACGAACGCCCGCAGGATCGTCCCCGGCTGGCGGATTGCGGGGTTTTGCGGAATCGCTTTGGTGTCATCGAACTGAAAATCATTCCGGAAATGGTTGGAATAAAGAATGAGGAGACTGACAACGAACACCAGGCTGTAAGCGCACCGCTTCATTGTGTCGAGCCATCACCCAGGTCTTGGTTTCAAGGGTGCACTACGGTGGAAGGATTGGAAAGGCCCGAAGGAGCTACGGACCGATCCGATAAGTCGTCTTCTGTGGTTCGGCTTACGATAAACTCATCGTGCTACGTGCCGGATCACACACGCTCTACCAATTTTGCCCATAAATCGGCCAGGGTTTGGCCTGAGTTAGAATATCGGGTACAAGGGCCCGTAGCTCAGGTGGATAGAGCATCAGCCTTCTAAGCTGAGGGTCGCGCGTTCGAGTCGCGCCGGGCCTACCAGCTATCTTCGCCATGCTTATCTGGCGCACAGGGGTTGCGGTGGGCTCTACGGGCTCTACCCCGAAAATTGGGGCAAGGGATTACTTTCAGTTGGGATTTTGCTAGCGTGAGCTAAGGCTGTAACCTCTTCCCTTGCCAGTCAGCCGCCAACATCCGCTGCCCATCCAACGCCTGGGTCAGCGCCATGGCGGCCCAAGCCGTTGCCCACTCGCTGATCCACTGATCCCGCTCGTACGGAAAGCCACCGTCAAAGTAGGCCTGAATTCGCGGCGAGCGGCTCCTCACGAACCACGAGCCGTCGTCCCGCTGCGTGTTCAGCAGAAAGCTCACCCCCTTGCGGTAAGCGGCCTGCCTCGGCGACACACCTCCGGCGACAGCCAGCGCATAAAGCGACTCGCCGGTGCCATAAGCATCGCTCGCTAAGCCTTCCTGCTGCTGCCACCCCCCATCCGCCTGCTGGCGATCCAAGATTGCCTTCGCCAGCTTTGTGAGCGCTTGACTCTGCTCTCCGGCCCAATACAACCCGAGTAACTGCATGTTGCGATCTTCGGCCGTCACCGGCTTAGCGCCTTCCAGCCAGCGGCGCGCCTTGTCGACTCTGGCCGACATTTCGGCGGCTCGGCCCGGCGGACCGTATACCTTGAGCGCCCGCAGGCACAGCGCGGTACGAAAGAAATCCCCTTCCTCCCCCGGTGGCCGCGCAGCCGCGCCGATATGAAACGATCCGTTTTGTGACTGTGTCGCCGCAATGTTCACCACCATGCCATCGGTGAGCCTGTCCGGCGAGTGCCCGGCCAATGCCAGCCCAGCCAGAGGGTAGGCAAGTTGCTCCTCCGCGCCCGCCGGGTCCATGCGTTCGAAGAGCGGCTCCGGCGGATAAACGGCTTCGAGCATCCGGACGCGTTCCCGCGCGGCGTTGTCGTCGACGTGCAGTCCCTTTGCACGCGCCTCCGCAACCACCATATCGGTCATACTCTGCGCGTGGCACGAGACGCACCCGCTATTGGCGAAGAAACTCCAGCCGGTTTTTTCCATTAACGTCACGGCACGCTGGGCCGCAAGCTTCGGATCCAGCGTTTTCTCCGCGACCACGGCCGCTCGCGGCATTTCAGCCGCCGGCACCTTAAGCAGTCCGGTACCGGCAGGCAACGCGAACCGTCTCGCCCAATCCGTAGCCGTCTCTCCGAGTTTGCTTTTGATGTTCGCGTCGGCGCCGTGCTCGATCAACATTCGGATCACCGCGGGGTCCTGGTGATCGGTGGCCACCGCCAGCATCAGAGGGGTCATACCGCGGACATCCTGCGCATTCACATCCGCCCCGGCGTCCAGCAACGTCCGGATGAGTTCCGGCGGCCCGAATGGAGCGGACATGAGCAAAGCGGTCAGTGAACCAAATTCCGAAGGTCCATTCTTGGAGGGAAGCCCCATCACGGGCCGGCTCACCGCGTTCACTTTTGCCCCGTGCGCCAGGAGCAGCTTCACGGCAGCCAGATTGCCGTTCCATCCCGCGGCCATCATCAGCGGAGTAATGCCGGGCAAATCCGCGGCATTCACGTCGATGCCCGCGCCGATGAGCATGCGAATGGTTTCCGTGTCGTTGCCCAACGTGGCCGCGCGGAGCGCGGTAGTTTTCAGGAAATCGGTAGCCTTTGCGTCGGCGCCATTGTCGAGCAGGAATTGCACCACGCCGGCCGAATTGTCGCTCATGGCGGCGATCAGCAAAGCGGTCCGGCCCCGCTTGGTCGCGGCATTGACGTTCGCTCCGTGCGCAACCAGCAGTTTCACCTTCGCCAGGTTGGTCGCCGACCAGACCAGAGCGGTGGCGCCGGAATTGTTTTGGGCGTTCACATCCGCGCCGGCGTCGATCAGGAGCTTCATGGCGTCCAGGGAACCGACGACGGCGGCGTATTGCAGCGGAGTCTCTCCGCGCGCGTCGCGGGTATTGACGCCGGCGCTCTGCTGAAGGAGCGATCGAAGACCGGTGAGGTCGTTCGCACGGATCGCGTCATAGAAGCGGGCGCTGATCGGCCCATCTGCCAGCAAGGTATTGACGGCAAGCAGAGAGGAGATTACCCAGAGAAGTGATTTCATTCGCGGTGCTCGAAGAAATCATATACTCAAGGCTCGACCGCAGCAACAGGAGCGGGAAATGTCCCTTGCGGTCGCGGCTCTCCAGGTTGGTGAACCGCGACCAATGAGGCGAAGCGTCAGAGCTTCTGCGTGGCTACCCCTACCAGCAGGTTCTTGTAAATTTCCAGGCATTGTTCGGCTTTTTGTAACGCCGCGAGGCTCTTCGCCAACCCCTTCCTCTTCAGGGGATTCCAGCTCTTGGCTCTCTCGTTGCAGAAGGCCTGGAACTGCTTGACGTGATCCGCCGCAATCGCGATCTTATCGGCGGCGGCATGGGCCTGCTTGGCGAAAGTTGCCTTGCAGGCGTCCACGTCTCTCTCGGCAACATCCAGAACTTTGGCGAGTTGTTGCAGCGCGGCGTCGTTTCGGGCCACTTCGGCGAACGTCTTGTTAGCCGCCACTTTCATCTTGTTGGCGATTGCGTGGAAGGCCTGCTCCATCTTGTTGCGGCCCAGCGAGATCTTTCCTTCGATCACCTTCAGGCCCTGCACTTCGTGTTCGGCTGCGTTCAGGGCAGCCTTCATCTTGTTCAAAAGGTCCGCGGCTTTCTGTCCCATCGTCGATTCTCCTTTGCCATCTCGCAGCGCGATTACTCGTCCGCGGTTACCAGCTCCTGGTCCGATTCGATCTCTTTCTCCGCTTCCGCCGTCGCTCGCTGCATCTCGCTGAGCTTATCCATCGAGGCTTTGAAGCCTTTGCTGGACGCCTGGTTGGCCGCCATCGCCTTCTGGATGTCGGCGAATTTCATACCGTCCAATTTCATCTCGAGTTCTCCTCCTGAGCGGCCGCCGCGGGCGGCGGACGGCCTTCGCTTATGTACTACGGAAACGGTTTGGAGGGGTTACAGGTCCGGCGAATAAAGAACCGTTACCCGATCTTGACAAAATATCACTTTAGACATAATCTAAAATTTCAATGAACCCCGAGGCGATCCGGCAGTCTCTGGAAACCAGCGGCTTGCGGTGTACTCCGCAACGTTACTCTGTGATGGCCTTCCTGATGGACCACACCGGCCATCCCACCGCCGCCGAAATCTTCGCGGCCGTCAATCGCGCTGATCCGCGCTCTTCCCGGGCTACCACTTACAACAATCTCCGAGACCTGGTGCGGGCCGGCCTGGTGCGCGAAGTGGCCGTCGAGGGACGCGCCGCGCGGTTCGACGCCAAAAGCATGCGCCACCACCATTTCATTTGCGATCGCTGCGGCGCCGTGGAAGATCTGGAGTGGTACGATGTGCCCAAGCCCCCTGCGGGCTCTCTCGGCAAAAGGATTCTTCGCGAAAGCGAGCTCATTTTTCGCGGGCTCTGCCCAAAGTGCGCTCCGCGGCACGCTCCCCGTTAAGTGCCGCAAGCGCGTGGATGCGATGAAGGCGAGTGTCAACCGGCCCTCGCGTTCGCCGCAGTTTTTGGACTAATTCAAAAAGGGAGGATGAATCAATGGAAAAAGAACTTACTACCGCGGCGGGGGTGACTGCTCCCGCCAATCAGCCGCAAACTACCGGGACCGAATCGAAATGTCCGGTAGCCCATGCCAACGGCGGACACCGGGCGATGGGGCCGACCAACGCCGAGTGGTGGCCGAATCAGTTGAACCTCAAGATCCTGCATCAGAACAGCCCCTTGTCCAATCCCATGGCCAAGGCCTTCAACTACGCCGAGGAGTTCAAGACCCTCGATCTCGATGCCGTCGTCAAAGACCTCCATGCCCTGATGACCGACTCTCAGGAATGGTGGCCGGCCGACTTCGGCCACTACGGACCGTTCTTCATTCGCATGGCGTGGCACAGCGCCGGTACATACCGGACCGGCGACGGCCGCGGCGGCGCAGGCGCCGGCACGCAGCGTTTCGCGCCCCTCAACAGCTGGCCCGATAACGTCAACCTCGATAAGGCGCGCCGCCTGCTCTGGCCCATCAAGCAGAAATACGGCCGCAAAATCTCCTGGGCCGACCTTATGATTCTCGCCGGCAACGTCGCGCTGGAATCGATGGGATTTAAGACTTTCGGTTTCGCCGGCGGGCGCCCGGACGTCTGGGAAGCGCCGGAGGACATCTTCTGGGGTCCCGAGGGTAAGTGGCTCGCCGACGAGCGCTACCGGGGCGACCGCCAGCTCGACAATCCTCTCGCCGCGGTTCAAATGGGCCTCATTTACGTGAACCCCGAAGGGCCCAACCGCAACCCCGATCCCGTCGCCGCGGCCAAGGATATCCGCGAGACCTTCGCGCGCATGGCCATGAATGACGAGGAAACCGTCGCGCTCATCGCCGGCGGCCACACCTTCGGCAAAACCCACGGCGCCGCCGATCCCAACAAGTATGTCGGCCCCGAACCCGAAGCCGCACCTATCGAAGACCAGGGCCTTGGATGGAAAAACACCTACGGCAACGGCCACAGCGGCCACACCATCGGCAGTGGTCTCGAAGTCACCTGGACCAAGACCCCGGTGAAGTGGAGCAACAACTTCCTGGAGAACCTTTTCAACTACGAGTGGGAACTGACCGCGAGCCCGGCCGGCGCGCATCAGTGGAAGCCCAAGGGCGATGCCGGCGCCGGCACCGTTCCCGATGCCCACGATCACTCCAAGCGGCACGCTCCGACCATGCTCACCACGGACCTCGCGTTGCGGTTCGATCCCATTTATGGTCCCATCTCCAAGCGCTTCCTCGATCATCCGCAGGAGTTCGCCGACGCTTTCGCCAAGGCCTGGTTTAAGCTGACCCACCGCGACATGGGTCCGATCTCCCGCTACCTCGGCCCGCTCGTTCCCAAAGAGCCGCAACTCTGGCAGGATCCTCTTCCCGCGGTCGATCACAAACTGATCGGCGACGCCGACATCGCGGCTCTGAAGGCCAAGATCCTCGCATCGGGCCTCTCGATCTCGCAGTTGGTCTCCACCGCATGGGCTTCGGCAGCGACCTTCCGCGGCTCCGATAAGCGCGGCGGCGCCAACGGCGCGCGCGTCCGCCTCTCGCCGCAAAAGGATTGGGAAGTGAACCAGCCGGCCGAACTTGCCAAGGCCCTCCACACGCTGGAAGGTATCCAGAAGCAGTTCAATAGCTCGCAATCGAACGGAAAGAAAGTTTCCCTCGCCGACGTGATCGTTCTCGGCGGGTGCGCTGCCATCGAAGAAGCTGCGAAGCGCGGCGGCCACAGCGTCAAGGTCCCCTTCACGCCCGGCCGCACCGATGCCTCGCAAGACCAGACCGACGTTCAGTCCTTTGCCGTCCTCGAGCCGAAAGCGGACGCGTTCCGCAACTACCTCGGCAAGGAACGCCGCTTGTCCGCGGAAGATCTGATGATCGACCGCGCGCAACTTCTCACCCTCACCGCCCCCGAAATGACGGTGCTCATCGGCGGCATGCGCGCCCTGAATGCCAACGCCGGCCACTCCAGGCACGGCGTCTTTACCAATCGCCCCGAAACCCTGACCAACGATTTCTTCGTCAACCTCCTCGACATGAGTACCCGTTGGCAGCCTTCCGCGATATCCGAAGATGTGTACGAAGGCCACGACCGGGCGTCCGGCGCACTCAAGTGGACCGGCACCCGTGTGGACCTCGTCTTCGGTTCCAACTCCCAACTCCGCGCGCTAGCCGAAGTCTACGCGTCCAGCGACTCGAAGGAGATGTTCGTGAACGACTTCGTCTCCGCCTGGAATAAAGTCATGAACGCCGACCGCTTCGAACTCGCGTGAAAAAAGCCGTTCCACGCAGAGGGCACGGAGTACTGTAACCCTCTGTGCCCTCTGCGTGAACCTCTTTCTTACTCCGCCCGAAGCGACACCGTCGGATCCACATTCGCCGCCCGGCGCGCGGGAATGTATCCGGCCAAAAGCGCCGCTCCAGTCAGCATCGCCGAAACCGCAAGCAGCGTCGCCGGGTCGTCTGCCCTGACCCCGTACAATAGCCGCGAGAACCGCGAGACCACTCTCGTAAGAACCAAGGTCGCCGCCACTCCAGTCGCCACCCCGGTGACCGCTAACTGAACACCCTGCCCCGCGATCAACCGCAGAATATCCGCCCGCGTGGCGCCGAGCGCCATTCGGACGCCGATTTCATTCACCCTCCGTGCCGTGGAACAGGAAACCACGCCCAGGATTCCCACGAACGCCAGCACCAGCGCGAGCGCCGCGAACGCCGTCATGAGCAGCATCGGAAAGCGCTGCCGTCCCATCGACCTTGACACCACGTCCTGCATCGTTCGCACATTGTAGACCGGCTGGTCATCCATCGCTTCGCGGATTCCCGCCATCACCCCGGTAGTCCTTCCGCGAGTCCGCGCTACCACCGCGATCTCGCTGCGAAAAACCTTCATCGTGTCATCCGGCAGCTGGTAGAGCGAAAAATAGATCTGCGGCTTCTCGCCCACCGAGCCGTCGAGCCCGTAATGATCCACGTGCCCCACAATCCCGACAATCTCGGCGCTCACGTTCCTGTCCGCACCCCAATGCGGAATGGTGATGCTCTGGCCAATGGCGTCTTTTCCCGGAAAGAATCGGCGTGCCATTAGGTTGTCCACCACAACCACCAGATTGGAATCATGGTTGTCTGCCCGCCTCAAGAAACGCCCCTTCAGCAGCGCGATCCGCATGGCATCTTCGTAATCCGGACCGACCGGATAGTAGACCGCCCGCGGAATTTCCGCCATCGACGCCGGCTGGTGCGGGCCAACCCAGAACGGGCCTTCATTCGATCCGCCGCCCATCGGCACTAGCGCCGTGATGGCCGCCGCCGAGACGCCCGGAACCTTGTGGATGCGATCCGTCAACCTCTCGTAGTAGGTGCGGATGCCATCCGGAGAAAAGCTCGCCTCGCGCGGCAGCCCCGCTTGGAACGTAATCACGTTCCGGGCGTCGAAGCCCGGATTGACCGCCCAGAGATTTTGGATGGTGCGGAAGAGCAGTCCGCCGCCGGTAAGCAACACCATCGCCAGCGCCACCTGCACCACCACCAGCACGCGTTCCGTGCGTGGATTTCCGCCGGCCACTCCCCGGCCGCCTGCCTTGAGCGCCGGCTGCACATCCGCCTTCGAGTTCTGGAGCGCGGGAAATGATCCGAACAGCCACCCCACCGCCAGCGAAACCGCGAGCGCAAACAGCAGTACCGGAGTATGCAAACCGATGTTGGCTGCGCGCGGGATGGTTCCCGGCGCGGCGGCCAGCGCGACTCTCACGCTCCATTTCGCGATTGCCAGCCCCGCCACCGCCCCCGTCACCGAAAGCATCAAACTCTCCGGAATGGCCTGCCGTGCGATCTGCTTCCGGCTAGCTCCCAACGCCATCCGGACGGCATACTCGTGCGTTCGCGCAGCCGATCGCGCCAGCATCAGATTGGCGACGTTCACGCAGGCGATCAGCAAAACCAGCCCGACCGCGCCCAGCAGCAACGCCAGCGTTGCGCCGATGTCCCCCACCAGGGCCTGTTTCAGAGGCACGACCGATGCGCCCAGCCCCCGTTCGGTCGCCGGATTGAGATCGTCGATATGCTCCTGAACGGTATTCATTTCCGCCAGCGCCTGCCCAGCGCCGATCTGCGGACGGAGGCGCGCGACGCAAAGAATGTCGTGTACCGTCCGATCGTCTATATAGTGCGGATTCCGCTGCGCGATCGGCGTGTATACATCCGCCTGCGTTTCGTCGAACCGGAAGCCTGGCTTGAGCGCGCCCACCACCGTATAATCCACGCCATTCAACGTAAGCGTCTTGCCAATTGCCGAAGGGCTGCCGCCGAAGCGTCCCCGCAGAAGGCGGTCGCTGATGACCGCCGCGGGCGCGCCTCCCACCTTGTCTTCCTCGGCGGAAAAACTGCGTCCGTAGGCAAGCTGAACTCCCACCGTCCCGAAGAAATTCGCCGACACCTCCTTGCCGCCGAGGTGCTCGGGAGTACCGGGTGCTGTGAGATCGAATCCCTCGTTGGCGAGTGCGGCCATTTGTTCGAACGACCGGGCCTCCCGCTGCCAGTCGAGAAAATCGGGATACGAAAGGTAGGTGGCGTACCCCAGGGTCCGATTGAACAGCGCCACAATCACCAGTTGGTCGGGATGCGGAAACGGCAGCGGATCGAGAACCACGCCCTCCAGCACGCTGAAGACCGCGGTGTTGGCTCCGATTCCCAACGCCAGAGTCGCGATCACGGCCGTCGCCATCCCGGGGCTCCTTCGCAAGGAACGGAACGCGTACCGGAAATTCCGAAAGATCTGGCCCAACCACTCCACGTAGCCAGCATAACGAAGCGGACCTCGGGCTTGCCGGCCGCGAGGCGCCGTTGCGCGAGGAGATATGTCCCAAGCTTCGGCCGTCCGGCCGGTATCGGTGGCTCGCCGGCTATTACGACCCGCTGTTTACCGGCTTTCGACAATTTAATCGGAAGCGACTCGATAGACGCTTGCGATCTCAAACTCCGCAAAGCCTGGTGCGAGTGCGAGTGGTTCGTGCGCGGGGGATGTCTCCGCCGCCGCCACACCGAGCGCGTGGCAAGAGGGTTTGGACGCACACAGAGATTCGCGGCGCCCTGGCTGCGGCCGGCTTCTCTCAAATCCAGAGGTGGGACGCCGCTCAATTGCGCCGGGCGATTTCCTGGATACCGAGGCTGCCTCAGCTACCTCGCCCGCAAGCGAGATCTCTCTACTTCGCGAGCGAGTGCAGGTAGTCGCGAACCGCGATTTGCCCGAAGAACCCCGCGTGCCCTTCGGGATCGGCGTGATACAGATCGTCCGTGATGGTGACGTCCGCACCTCTTCGGATCAGTAACAGCACCATGGAGAGATGGCCGGACTGCGCTGCGATGTGCAGCGCCGTTACCCCCTGGCCGTGCGTGGGACCGCCAAAACTGGCCTTCTGATTGACCGTCGCTCCATGATCGATCAGCCATTCGGCCGTCTCCAGACGGTTGCGCGACGCGGCCCAAATGAGCGCCGTGCCCCGGTAGGGGTCGGCATCCAGGAGCGCTCCTGCGCGCACCAACCGCGCGAGCACTTCCGTCCGCCCGCTTTTCGACGCCCATACCAGGGCTTCGTCGAGAACCTGCTGCGGGTCCGCGGACGGTTGCCAGTCCGGGAATCCGCTGTGCGGCCGGTAGAATCCGCGCGCCGCGCAGGCTTCGGCGGTGAGTTTCTGCTCCGCGCTGAAGCACTGCTCCAGCAATTCACGATTCCCGAGCCCGGCTGCCACCCGGAGATTTCCCGGCGCGAAGGAGTAATCGCCCAGCAAATCCGCCGTCTCGCGATGTCCCCAGAACAGCGCCACAATGAGTGGAGTGCCTCCCGCTCCGTGAGCGTCCGCATCCAGGTCCGCCCCGCTGCGAATCAATAGCTCCGCTGCATCGCGTTGATTGGAGTATGCCGCCTGATGCAACGGCGTCCAACCGCGGTCGTTCACGTCGTTCACATCCGCGCCCGCGTCGAGCAGAGGCTGAATCATCGCCATCCCGACGCTGCGATCCGCTTTTGCAGTCAGGCTCACCGCCAGGTTCAGCAGCGTGTTCCCATTGGTGCCGCGCTCTTTCGTAAGCTGCGGATTGCGTTCGAGCAGCGCTTTTACTGCCGCAACGTCGCGCGCTTGCAGAGCCTGGAACGCCGCCAGAAACGGTTCGCCCGCCGCCGCTCGCGGATCGGACGCCAGCCGGTTGATCCGCTCCGCCAAATCGTCCCAGCTATCGAACCCGTGCTCCCGGGCGTACACCAGCCGCGCGTCTTCCTCGCTGAATGGCGCCTGGAGAATTTCCTCGTCCGAACACCCGGAAAAACGCGGATGCCATTCGCGAATCTGTTCCAAAGCCGCCGGACCCGCCGATTGCCTCGTCCGCACCAGCCCCTGAACCCGGTCCGCGATCCACTTTACGTCCGCCACAAACACTCTCGTATGGCGTCCCTGCGTGGATCCCTCCGCGTAAGCTCTGAGTTTGGTCCAACTGGCGAAGCCCTGCTCTCGCGCGATGACGAACTGAGCGTCGTGCAACGCCATCTCCTGCCGCACCGCAGTGTCGCCGGTTTGCGCCCAGCGGCGATGCCGCGATCGCAGCCGTGCCAGCGCGTCCGTGTTGCCGCTGCGCACCGCGCGCAAGAGTTCGCGCGCCTGTTTCTTCTGCTGTTCGAGATTCAAGATAACCTCCTTCGTGTGGCCTGGTCCGCATAGCAGGCGAAAGAGGATCTTCAAAAGAGAAAGCCTGAAATCTCGGGTGGGCGCCGCCCTTTCCGCGGACAGGACGCGCCCCGCGCACGTCTGGAATCAGCTTACCACGCTCCCGCGCCGGCCTCCCTAAGCCATTTCCGTAATTCCGCCGATTCATAAACTGGAATGATCGCGCGCGCGGTTTTGCTTTTTGCCTTGGCTGTTCCGGCTGCCTCGGGAAGGCCGGGCATGCCGGCGTTTTTCGTCGCCAACCGGGGTCAGGCTCCGCGCGCCGTTCGCTTTATAGCACAAAGCTCCGGCTTCACCGCTTATTTCCTGCCGCGCGAGATCCTGATCCGCAGCCATGGAGCACAAGTGCGCGTCGAATTCGAGGGGGCGGATCCCGAAGCCACGATGGAAGGTGAGCAGCCCCTGGCGGGCCGGGCCAGTTTTTTCGCCGGTGACGCCGCGCGCTGGCGCGCCGGTGTTCCGACGTTCGGCGCCGTCCGCTACCGCAATCTTTATCCCGGAATCGATATGGTCTTTGGCACTGAAGGTCCGCGCCTGAAGTCGGAATTCGTGGTAGCTGCCGGAAGGAAAGCCGCGCGCATCCGCATCCGGTATCGCGGCGCCCGTCCCGTGCTCACCGCGGACGGGAGCTTATCGGTCGAACTCGGGCCCGAGCGCCTGACCGAATCCCCGCCGTACATCTATCAGGAACGCGACGGGAACAAACTTCGCGTCGAAGGTCACTTCGCCATCCGCCCCGATGGGGCCGTGAGTTTTGCTGTGGGCGCCTACGATCCAATGAGCCCGCTGATGATCGATCCGCTGCTCGGCTACAGCACGTCCGTCGGCGCCAGCGGTTTCAGCGCCGCGACGGCCATCGCCGTGGACAGCTCCGGCGCCGCGTATATTGCCGGCTATACCGATTCCGATTCGCTCCCCACTGCCAACCCGGCGCAGAATTTCAACCGCGGAAGCGTTTCGGTATTTGTCGCCAAGCTTAATCCCGCCGGCGACGGCTTGGAATATTGCACCTACCTGGGAGGGTCGGACGACGACCGCGCCTACGGAATCGCCGTGGATTCCAGCGGAGCGGCTTACGTCACCGGCACGACTACTTCTCCCGATTTCCCTACGCTGTACCCCGCGCAAAGCAGTCTGGAGGGATCGCGCAATGCCTTCGTGTTCAAGCTCAATCCCATGGGCGACATGCTGGTGTTCAGCACCTTCTTGGGTGGTGGCGGCGCCGATACCGCTTATGGAATCGCCCTGGATGCAGCAGGCGATTCCTACATCGTGGGCGACACTACTTCGCTGAATTTCCCCGCCGGCGGATATCAGACTTCAAACCGCGGCGGGCAAGACGCGTTCGTGGCAGAGCTGAGCGCCAGCGGCCGGCAATTGCTGTTCGGCACGTATCTCGGCGGTGCGGGCGCCGATCATGGCGGCGCCATCGCGCTGGATCCTTCGGGTACCATCTACATCACCGGCTATACGTGGTCGAGCAACTTCCCCACGGCGACGCCATACCAGAAAGCTATCGCCGGGCCGTGCAATGCCTTCATCGCCCGGCTCGACACCAGCGGCGACAGGCTGCTCTTCAGCACGTATCTCGGCGGCAGCGGCTGCACCATGATGTATCCGGAGACCGGGCAAGGGATCGCGGTCGACGCGCAGGGCAACGCGTATGTCGCAGGCGTCACCAGTTCCGGCGACTTCCCCCGATTGAATGCCATCCAGCCGCAATTGGAAGGCTCCACCGACGCTTTCGTGGCCAAGTTCAACTCCCAGGGAAGTTTGCTGTTCAGCACGTACATGGGTGGGTCCGGCGTAGACCTGGGAAATGCCATCGCCCTCGACGCCAGCGGCTCCATCTACGTGGTGGGGTACACCTATTCCACCGATTTTCCAGTTACCGGCGGCGCCATCCAGACCGCTAACGCCGGGGGCTGCGATGCTTTCCTGTTCAAGTTAAGCCCCTCGGGCGATACCTTGCTGTATGCCACCTACCTCGGGGGAAGCGGCGCAGACACGGCGTCCGGAGTAGCGCTCGATAGCAGCGCGAACGTTTATCTGGGCGGGTGGACGTTGTCCGCGAATTTTCCGGCGTTGCCTGACTGAGCACGCCGCAGACACCGTCTTTGGCGTTGCGGCCGCAGGCTCAGGATCGGTGGGCGATCCCGGGGTCTTCGATGGCGAGGAGCGTGACGCTTTCCTGCTCGTTGGGGTCGGTGCGGGCGATGAGGCCCACGCACTCGACGGAACCGCTCGCGTTGTAGGGCAGGTGCGGCACGTTCGGCGGTATATAGAGAAAATCGCCGGCATGGAGCCACATGTGCTCCCGGAGGCCTTCGCCGTACCACATACCGGCTTCGCCCGAGAGGACGTAGACGGCGCTTTCGTGGCTTTCGTGCAGGTGCGGCCGGGCGCGGGCGAGCGGCGGGATGGTCACCCTGTGCAAACACAGCTTCCGCGATCCCGCCGTCTCGGCCGACACACCGGCAAAATAATTCAGCCCCTGCTTGCCGCGATATTCGCCGGCGCTTGCGATCAATACGCACATCGGTTTGGTTTGTGGTTCCATCTTCCCTCCTTATTTCGTGGCGTAATCGAGCGGCGGCTTGCCATCCGGCGGAATCCGCGTGGTCCAGTGCCGGCCGTTCAGGCGCTTGGTGTAGGCATCCTTCGCCGCCGCCACTTCCGCGGGGTTCTCGAACAGTTCCACCCCCGCCAGCGCCAGCGTGCGCGCCGCCACCACCATGCCCTTGCGTCCGATGCTGCTACCGGCGCATGCCGCTGCCTGCCAGGTATGCGCGCCCACGCCGGGCACGAACGTAGCGGTAGTGAATTGGGCCGTCGGGACGACCCAGCTTACATCGCCCGCGTCGGTGGATGCCGGTCCGCTGCCTTCCGACTTATCGACCTTCACCACGTCCGGACCGGGACGGTGGACCGTTGCGCCCAGGGTTTGCTGCAACTGATCGGCGAATTGGCGCTCGGCGGCCGTGTACTCGTAGCCTCCGGCTTTCTCCATGGCGCGGCCAAGCACTTCGGCCAAGGTGTCGTTGGGCAAGACGTTGGCATAGTTGGTGCCCTGTTCGAATTCCATACGTGTTTCGGACGCGAGCGCGCCTGCCTGCGCGCACTTCATGATGCGATTCCAGATGCCATCCAGCACTTCGGCATCGGGATTGCGCGCGATCAGGCTGACTTCGGCGAAGGCCGGCACGATGTTGGCGGCGCTGCCGCCATTGGTGATGATGTAATGGATGCGCGTCTCCTGGGGAACATGCTCGCGTAGGAACTCGACGGCATTGAGCATGATCATGGCCCCGTCGAGCGCCGACCGGCCGCGTTCGGGTGCCGCGGCGGCATGCGAAGCGATGCCGTAGAAGCGGAATTTGCCGCCGTTATTCGCCAGTGAGGAGTGCAGGCTGACGTTGTTGGAATCGGCGGGGTGCCAGGCGAGCACGGCGTCCACATCTTTGAACAGGCCGGCGTAAATCATATAGATCTTGCCGCCTCCGCCTTCCTCGGCGGGTGTGCCGTAGTAGCGAATCGTACCCTTGAGTCCCTTGGCGGCGATTTCTTCCTTGATGGCGACAGCGGCGAGCGCCGAAGCCGACCCGAGCAGGTTGTGCCCGCAGCCGTGGCCGGGTGCCCCGGCGGTAACGGGTTCCTGCGTTGGAATATCTTTTTGCGACAGTCCGGGCAGGGCGTCGAACTCGCCCATGATGACGATGACGGGTTTGCCGCTCCCGTAGGACGCGGTGAAAGCAGTCGGCATGCCGGCCACGCCGGCATGCACTTCGAAGCCGTTGGCGCGCAGTTCCTGCTGGAGCACGGGCGAACTTTTGGTTTCGTGAAAGCCAAGTTCGGGAGTTTCCCAAATCTGGCGGGAAATCGCGCCGAAGCGATCGGCATGGGCGGCAACGTGAGCAAGAACGTCGTCGGCCGCGCAGGCTAGCCCGGCGGCGAGGAGAAAGACCAGAATTTTTCGCACGGTTGATTATAAAACGGCGCCCGGCACGCAAAATGGGACTCACAACTTACACCCAAGCGCCGGGTTTAAAAAAATGGGAAGCTAATATTGGCATGAGATTGCTTTGTCTCTTGGGATGCCTGGCCGCGGCGCTGGCCCGGGCACAAACCACCCCCACGCCACCGTCGCTGCCTCCCCAAATTCCCACCAACGCGCCCGAAATGAACACGAGCGTGGATAACTCCGCTACGTTCCGGTCGCACGTGAACTTGGTGCTGGTGCCGGTAGTGGCGCGCGATGCGCACGGCGCCGTAGTGGGTAATCTCACCAAGGCCAACTTCACCCTTTACGATAAGGGCAAGCTCCAGGAGATTACCCGGTTCGCGGTGGAGAAGGTGGGCAGCAAGTCGCTGGAAGCGGATGCCACGGCGGCGAATGCGGGCCCGGGCGATGGCGAGGCCGCGAAAAGTATGGTGGTAGTGCCCGAGCGCTACGTCGCCTACCTGTTCGACGATGTGCATCTCAACGCCGGCGACCTTCCGCGCGTGCGCGACGCCGCTTTGCGCCACGTTGCTACCATGCGGCCGAGCGATCGGGCGGCCATCTACACTATGTCCGGCTTCCCACAGGTGGACTTCACGGACGATCGGGAGCGCCTGAAGGACGCGCTCATGCGCCTGCGTCCGAATCTCCTCTCGGCGGTGGGTGCCATGAGCGGCGGCAATCCTGGGATTGGGGGCGCCGGAGTTGGCGGCATGGGTGGCGGCGGAGCGGGAAACATCCAGGTGGAAGTCACGACCATGGCCAGCCTCGACGTCATCCAGCAGCTCATCCAGCGGATGTCGGGCGCGCCCGGGCAGCGTATCATCGTCATGGTCTCGCCGGGCTTCTTCACTTTCAATCCCTTGTACTTCCAGAACAAGCAGCAGGTTCTCGATTCGGCTGTCCGCCATAACGTGATCATCAATGGGCTGGATGCACGCGGGCTGTGGACCGATCCCGCGTTGGATGCCTCGCGGTCGGGCACCGGCGGGGGCGGCGGTCGCCTGGGATTGAACTCCGTGACGCGCGAGTCCATGCGGACCGACATTCTGTGGGAACTGGCATCCGGCACCGGGGGACAGGTATTCCAAAACAGCAACGATTACGACGAGGGATTCCGCCGGCTGGGGGCGGCGCCCGAGTACGTCTACATGCTGGGATTTACTCCACAGAATCTGAAGAACGATGGGGCCTTTCACGCCCTGAAGGTCGTGGTGAAGCCCTCGAATAACGTGAATATCCAGGCTCGCCGCGGGTATTATGCACCGGGCAAGAAAGAAAACGCCGAGGAGACCGCTAAAGAAGAGATCAGCAACGCGCTTTATTCCCGCGAGGAATTGCAGGAACTTCCTATCGAATTGCACACGCGCTTCTTCAAGCCGGAAGGTAATACCGCGAAAATGACCGTGATGCTGAAGTTGGACTTGAGATTGTTCAAATACAACAAAGCTTACGGGCGGAATAATAATACCGTGACCATGGTGACGGGCATTTTTGACCGGGACGGCAACTACGTAGAGGGCATCAAGAAGGTGCTCGAACTGCACCTCAAAGATGAAACCCTCAACGTGAAACTGGCGCACGGGGCAGTGATCCGCACGGACTTCGACCTGACGCCGGGGACTTATCTGGTGCGGCAGGTGGTTCGCGATGCCGAGGGCCAGGAAATGTCGGCTACCAATGCGGCGGTGGTGATTCCGTAGCGTTCACCGGGATAATCCGGGCTCACCGCGCAGACGCGGACGGGCGAAAGATCGCTCACCACAGAAACACGCCGCCACAGAGACCAGCAAAAGTCATCAAGACCGGAGGGCGCGGATGTGCCGGAGCGGCTTTTTGCGGCCTCAGCCGATTTTCCTTTAAGACTTCGATCCGTTGGAATAGCGGCAGTCTCGCTCAGCCCCTGCTGAAAAAGCTCAGTGCGTTATCCCCCTGCCGGACGAACTGCGCGCGCCGCAGTTCCCCGTAGGCATCCGCCAGCTCGAACCGGACCGAATGCTGCACCACCACCGATGGCGCGGTCTGCGATAACACTTCCAGCGCCGCGAAGTATTCCCGTTCCAGCGTGTAGGGCGGGTCGAGGAAGACGATATCGGCCCGCAGGCGCGCCAGCGCGAGTAGCGCCGCACCCTTCAGGACCGTTGCGCGGGGTTCCAATCCCAGCAGGGCCAAATTCTCGCGAATGGTTTCGATCGCGAAGCGATCCTTTTCGAGAAAGGTGGCGTGGCTCGCGCCGCGGCTCAAGGCTTCGATTCCGACGGCGCCCGTCCCGGCGTACGCGTCGAGGAAACTGGCGCTTTCGAGGCGCGATGCGAGAATGTCGAAGAGGGTTTCGCGCAGACGGTCCGGCGTTGGGCGGGTTCCGTTACCCGGAACGCTTCTTAGACGGCGCGAGCGAAATTCTCCGCCGATTACACGCATCAGACGGTCACCAACCCGTAGCGGCGCTGCCAATGCTCACGAATGTAAGAAACAGCCCGCCGCAGCGCTTCCTCCGAAGGCGGGCGTGCGATGAAATCCACCGCTTCGCGGCGGGCGATCTCGAGCACCTCGGAGTCGCGCAGAATGTTCGCCACGCGCAGCGATGGCAGCCCGGCCTGCCGGGTGCCGAAAAACTCACCCGGACCGCGCAGCTTCAAATCCATTTCCGAAATATAGAAACCGTCCGTCGATTCCACCAGGGTGCGAATGCGCTGGCGCGATGCATCGTTCATCTTTTCCGTTACCAGAATGCAATAGCTCTGCGCCGCACCACGTCCGACGCGACCGCGAAGCTGGTGCAATTGCGCGAGGCCGAAGCGCTCGGCCTGCTCGATGAGCATGACCGATGCGTTCGGCACGTCGACGCCTACTTCGATCACAGTAGTCGATACCAGGATGTGCACCTGCCCTTCCTTGAAGCGCTGCATGACCGCTTCCTTCTCGGCCGGCGCGAGCTTGCCGTGCATCAGGCCCACCGAAAACGTCGGGAACACCTCGTGTGAAAGGTGCTCGTGCATTTTCTGCGCGGCCTTCATGGCCTGGGTTTCGGATTCCTCGATCACGGGATAGACCACGTACGCCTGGCGGCCCTCGTCGATCTGTGATTTTACGAAGCTGTACGCCTGCTCCACGCCGTCGGCCGTGTAATGCCTGGTCTTGATTGGCTTGCGGCCAGGAGGGAGTTGATCGATGACGGAGACGTCGAGATCGCCGTAGAGGGTCATGGCAAGCGTGCGCGGAATGGGCGTAGCTGTCATCACCAGAACGTCGGGGTGCACGCCTTTCTGCACCAGCCCGAGCCGCTGGAGGACACCGAAGCGATGCTGCTCGTCGATGATGGCGAGGCCAAGCTTGTGAAACTCCACGTCCTTTTCGAGAAGCGCATGCGTGCCGATGACAACGTGTACCAGGCCTTCAGAGACCAGCTTTTTCAGTTGCGCCTTCTCGCGCGCGGTGAACGACCCCGTCAGCAGCGCCGTGACATAGCCGAGCTTCGACAGAATCTGTTTGAAGTATAGCCCGTGCTGCGTGGCCAGGATTTCGGTGGGCGCGAGTACCGCCACCTGGTAGCCGTTTTCGATGGCGATGACCGCTGCTTCGGCTGCCACGATGGTCTTGCCACTGCCGACGTCGCCTTGCAGGAGGCGGTTCATCGGGCGTGGCTCCTTCATGTCGCCGGCGATTTCGCCCAGAACGCGCTTTTGGGCTTCCGTGGGCTTGAACGGCAACATCGCCTTCACTTGATCGCGCACCCGGTCATTCAGTTCGAACGCGATCCCGGGCAGCGTCCGGGCCTTGCTGCGCTTCAGCGCCACGCCGCATTCCAGCCAGAAGAATTCCTCGAAGATGAGCCGGAATTGCGCCGGAGAGCGGAAGGAATTGAGCAGGCGGAGATCGGATTCGGGTGGGGGGAAGTGGATTTCGCGGAGGGCGGTCCAGCGGTCGGGCAGCTTGAGTTGGCGGCGGATGTGCTCTGGCAGGCAATCTTCCACCGGAGAGAGAGCCTCCAGCATGCGGTGCGTGATGGTGCGGAGCACGCGCGTGGTCATCTTGCCGGCGGCTTCGTAAATGGGCACGACGCGGCCCACGTGCAGCGAGCTTTCGCCATCATCGTCATCGCCGGAGAGGATTTCGAACTCCGGATGCAGCATGGTGAGCTCGCCGGAGTAGTTGTCGAACTCCACCTTGCCGTATAGCGCCACCCGCATTCCCTCGGCAAAGACGTTCGCGAGGTATCCGCCGTGGAACCACTTGCCGAGGAGTGTGGCGCGCGTATCGTCGGTGAAGCGCACTTCGAACAGGCCCAGCGCCCGCCGCTTGAATCCCGCGAGCTTCACCGACCGCACTTCCGCGATCACGGTAGCCATTTCTCCGGGCGCCAGTTGCGAAACCGGCTTCATGTTGCTGCGGTCTTCGTAGCGGAACGGCACGTATGCCAGCAGGTCCTCAATCGTCGCGAGACCCTTGGCTTCCAGCATGGCGGCGCGCGCGGGGCCAACTCCTTTGACGTAAGTGAGCGGGGTGTTGAGGTCCATGGTGGGACGCGCAAGCTTGTGCCTGCAATGCCAGTGTACAATGCAAATTCATGTCTAAATTGCTCGAAGGCAAACTTGCGCTGGTTACCGGGATCGCCAACCGTTGGAGCCTGGCTTACGCCGTGGCGCAGGCCTACGCCCGCGAAGGCGCGACGCTGGTGCTTACTTACCTGGGTGAGCGGCAGAAGGAAGCCATCGAGGATCTTTCGAAGGACATGAATGTCGCGGCCATTCTGCCGTGCGATGTGACGAAAGACGAAGAACTGGCGGCGCTCACCGAGTCTCTGCGCGAGCTTGGACGGCCGCTCCACAGCGTGCTGCACAGCTTGGCGTTCGCCAATCGCGAAGACCTTTCGCGTCCATTCGTGGAAACGCCGCGCAGCGGATTCCTGCTGGCGCAGGACGTGAGCGCCTACTCGTTAGTGGCGCTGGCTCGCGCCACCGCGCCGCTGATGACGGAAGGCGGATCGCTGGCGACCTTGACTTATCTGGGCTCGACGCGCGTGATGCCGAACTACAACGTCATGGGCGTGGCGAAAGCCGCCCTCGAGGCAACCATGCGCTACTTGGCCAGCGATCTCGGACCGCAAAAAATCCGCGTGAATGCCATCTCGGCGGGCCCGGTGAAGACCGCGTCCATGCGGGCGGTGAAAGATGCGACCAGCATTCTGGATGTGGTGCCGCAGCGTGCTCCGCTGCGGCACAATACCGAACCCGCCGAAGTCGCCGATGCGGCGGTGTTTCTCGCGAGCGATCTGAGTCGCGGCGTCACGGCGAATATTTTGTTTGTGGATGCCGGGATGCAAGTAATGGCGTACTGAGGGTCGCAGACTGCACAGCGGCACGGGTAGCGGAGCCCGCGGGGATGCCGCGCGGAGCAACGCCACAGGTGGAAAAAGGCACCGGCGGGCGTCGGTCGCTATAATATTTCTTCATCATGAAAGTCGAAGTGGTACTCACCGAGGCCGATATTGCCCAGGAGTTCGTGGAGGCGATCGAGGCGCGCGATCTGCCGGAGAAGTTCTTTTATTGGTTCCCCCGGTCCGCCGCCGAGTGGATCGAACTCATCGGGCACGCCGAGTTGTACGGCGGCTTGTGGCGCACCTGGAAGGAACTGGCGGCCGGCTTGGGAAGCCTTTCGGGGCATTTCAAGGAACGGGCTCCGGTGATCAGCTTTGGCGCGGGCGATGGCGCCCGCGACCGCCTGCTGATGGATGCGCTCAAGAAGTCCGGCACGGAGTGCTGCTATTTTCCCGTGGATGCCAGCCAGACGATGCTCGAAATGGCCTGCGCCGGCGCCGAGGACGCGGATATCGAAACCGTCGGCATCAAGGCGGATATTTCAAGCCCGGTACACCTGGTCTATGCCGCCGATGCGGCTGAGCCGCCGCGAATTTTCATTCTCAGCGGAAATACCATGGGATCGTTCGATCCGCTGGCGGAAATTCGCTACGTGGCGCAATGCATGAAACCGGAAGACCGGCTCATTGTAGACGGCGAAATTCACGACCCGCACCAGTCGATGGCGCGCCGCGATAATCCGGCCGCGCGCAAATTCATCTCCACGCTTTTGGCCAATGTGGGGATCTCCGGGGATGACGGCGAGATTCGGCTCAGTCTGAAACGCGACGACCGGCATGAAGGATTGCACCTGGTGACACGGTCTTTCGGCGCCGGGCGCGACTTATCGGCCACTGTGGCCGGCCAGGAGATCCCGTTACAGCGCGGGGAACGGATGGGAATGAATTTCCAATACACCTATGCGCCGGAATCGTTTCGCTGGCTGCTTA
>Ga0335072_10001804_pt1 | contig 34001 bp, 29 predicted proteins | sample Lox_Sample_21_FD_206725 | JGI IMG/M metagenome (GOLD analysis project Ga0335072, IMG submission 206725) | Soil microbial communities from Loxahatchee National Wildlife Refuge, Florida, United States - Lox_Sample_2.1 | ecosystem: Environmental > Terrestrial > Soil > Wetlands | place: USA... | reverse complement strand
TCGGTCATTGTGCTGTTTTCACATGTCCGCAGCGGACAATGGGCGACGATCATGCCGGCGAAGCTCGCCGAGACACTCGGCCTCACCGATAATGTCCGCTCGATCCCCATCGTCGAGCCGCTCGTTACCCATGCCGTCGGCCTGGTCGTGCCCGATCGTGAGCCGACCACGCCCCTGATCACGGCGCTGCTTGCCGAGGCCCGTCAATTGGCGAAAGTCCTTGAACAGCCGGCGGTCGCAGGCGGCGGCAAGGATGCAAAACCGGCCGGGGACAGCAGGCGCGCGACCGCGAAGAACAAAAAAACCCGATCGTATAATCGGCAGTCCTGATCGCGTTGATCGGAAATTCCGATCAAACGACGGATCACCTTTATTGATTCTAAGTCATCGCCTAAGTCATTAAGAACGCCTATTCTTTTAAGAGTGCAGGCGTGCCCATTTTCGAACCATGGAGCGCGGAGCAAACCGCGCAAATCATAGCGAAGCATCGCGGCCTCGAAGGACCGCTGTTACCGATTCTTCACGATATCCAGCGCGCCTTCGGCTGCGTCCCTGAAAAGGCGGTGCCGATCATTGCGCAAGCGCTCAATCTTTCGCGCGCCGAGGTTCACGGCGTCGTCACCTTTTATCACGACTTCACGTCGGAGCCGCGCGGCCGGCATGTGCTGAAGCTTTGCCGCGCCGAAGCCTGCCAGGCGGCGGGCGGCGACGCGCTCGCGGCCCGCGCCGAAGCCGCGCTTGGCGTCTCGATCGGGGACACGTCCCCGGACAGGCGCGTCACGCTCGAGCCAGTCTACTGTCTCGGCCTTTGCGCCACGGCGCCATCGGCCATGCTCGACGGCCGCGCGGTCGGGCGCCTCGACGACGAGCGGCTCGACGCGCTGGTCGCGGAGGCGCAGCGGTGAGCCTGCGCATTTTCATTCCACGCGATGCCGGCGCTGTCGCCGTCGGCGCCGATGAAGTTGCCACAACGCTGCTTACTGCGGCGGAGAAGCGCAATATCGAAATCCAGATCGTCCGGACCGGCTCGCGCGGCCTTTATTGGCTCGAGCCGCTGGTGGAATTGGCGCGACCGGAGGGGCGGACCGCCTTCGGGCCGGTGACGGCGGCCGATGTCGAAAGCGTGCTCGATGCCATGCTGGCCGATGCCGGGCACAAGCTGCGGCTTGGACCCGTCGAGGACATTCCGTGGCTGAAGCGCCAGACGCGGCTGACCTTCGCGCGCTGCGGCGTGATCGATCCGCAGTCGTTTGAGGATTATTGCGCGCATGGCGGCGGCAAGGGATTGCAGCGCGCACTGTCGATGGGGCCGCAGGCCACCGTTGAGAGCGTTGTCCAGTCCGGCTTGCGCGGGCGCGGCGGCGCCGGGTTTCCGACCGGCATCAAGTGGCGCACCGTCGCACAGACGCAGGCGCCGCAGAAGCACATTGTCTGCAACGCCGACGAAGGCGACAGCGGCACGTTCGCCGACCGCATGATCATGGAAGGCGATCCCTTCGTGCTGATCGAAGGCATGACCATCGCCGGTTTCGCGGTCGGCGCCGGCAAAGGCTACATCTATATCCGCTCGGAATATCCGCATGCGATCACGGCAATGGAGGCGGCAATCAGCGCCGCCCGGCGCTGCGGCATGCTCGGCAAAAAGGCCGGCGGCTCGGAATTCGCCTTCGACATCGAAGTGCGCGCCGGCGCCGGCGCCTACGTGTGCGGCGAGGAGACCTCGCTCCTCGAAAGCATCGAAGGCAGGCGCGGCATCGTGCGCGCCAAGCCGCCGCTGCCGGCGCATCACGGCCTGTTCGGCAGGCCGACCGTCATCAACAACGTGCTGTCCTTTGCCGCGGCGCCGCTCATTCTCGAGCGCGGCGCGGACTTCTATCGCGATTTCGGCATCGGCAAATCGCGCGGCACCATGCCGATTCAGCTTGCCGGCAATATCAAATATGGCGGCCTGTTCGAAACCGCGTTCGGCATCTCGCTCGGCGAATTGGTCGACGACATCGGCGGCGGCACATTTACCGGACGGCCGGTGCGCGCGGTTCAGGTCGGCGGCCCGCTCGGCGCCTATTTTCCGCGCGCTTTGTTCGACACGCCGTTCGACTACGAGGCTTTCGCCGCCCGTGACGGGCTGATCGGCCATGGCGGCGTGGTGGTATTCGACGACAGCGTCAACATGGCGAAGCAGGCGCGTTTCGCCATGGAATTCTGCGCCATCGAATCCTGTGGCAAGTGTACGCCCTGCCGCATCGGCTCAACCCGCGGCGTCGAGGTCATCGACCGCATCATCGCCGACAGCGCACGCGCGGCGAACCTCGCCGTGCTGGAAGACCTCTGCAACACCATGAAATTCGGCTCGCTCTGCGCGCTCGGCGGATTCACGCCCTACCCGGTGATGAGCGCGCTCACCCACTTCCCGGAAGACTTCGGCGCGGCGCCGCGCAGCGCGAACCGTCTTGTCGCCGCCGAGTGAAAGAGAGGACGCCATGTCGCTCGTTGCAGAGATCGATTTCGGCACGCCGCGCGCCAAAGCAGAGAAGATGGTGACGCTGACCATCGACGGCGCCTCGGTCACCGTGCCGGAAAGCACCTCGATCATGCGCGCGGCAACGGAACTCGGCACACAGATCCCCAAGCTCTGCGCCACCGACATGCTCGACGCCTTCGGCTCCTGCCGCCTGTGCCTGGTCGAGATCGAAGGCCGCGCCGGCACACCCGCGTCCTGCACCACGCCGGTGGCGGCCGGCATGGTGGTGCGCACGCAGACGGAGCGATTGAAGCACCTGCGCAAGGGCGTAATGGAGCTTTACATCTCCGACCATCCGCTCGACTGCCTCACCTGCTCCGCCAATGGCGATTGCGAATTGCAGGACATGGCCGGCGCCGTCGGCCTGCGCGACGTGCGCTACGGCCAAAGCGGCGAAAAGCATCCCAATCCGGGCAAGGACGAATCGAACCCCTATTTCACCTATGATCCGTCCAAGTGCATTGTCTGTTCGCGCTGCGTGCGCGCCTGCGAAGAGGTGCAGGGCACGTTCGCGCTGACCATTGCCGGCCGCGGCTTCAGCTCGGTCGTGTCGCCCGGCATGGAGGAAGCCTTCCTGACCTCGGAATGCGTGTCCTGCGGCGCCTGCGTGCAGGCCTGCCCGACGGCGACGCTGAACGAAAAGTCCGTCATCGACATCGGCACGCCGGAACATTCCGTGGTGACGACATGCGCCTATTGCGGCGTCGGCTGTTCGTTCAAAGCCGAAATGCGCGGCGACGAACTGGTGCGCATGGTGCCGTACAAGGACGGCAAGGCCAATCGCGGCCATTCCTGCGTGAAGGGCCGCTTCGCCTGGGGCTATGCCCAGCACCGGGAGCGGATCCTGAAGCCGATGATCCGCAGCAAAGTCACCGAGCCCTGGCGCGAAGTGTCGTGGGAAGAGGCGATTTCACATGCCGCCGCGGAGCTGCGGCGCATTCAGGCGAAATACGGCAAGAGCTCGATCGGCGGCATCACATCCTCACGCTGCACCAATGAGGAGACCTTCCTGGTGCAGAAGCTGATCCGCGCCGGCTTCGGGACCAACAATGTCGATACCTGCGCGCGCGTGTGCCATTCGCCGACCGGCTACGGCCTGTCGCAAACCTATGGCACCTCGGCCGGCACGCAGGACTTCGACTCGATCGAAGCGTCCGACGTGGTCATGATCATCGGCGCCAATCCAACCGACGGCCATCCGGTTTTCGCCTCGCGGCTGAAGAAGCGGCTGCGTCAAGGCGCCAAGCTCATCGTCATCGATCCGCGGCGAACCGACATCGTGCGCAGCGTCCACATCGAGGCGGCTCACCACCTGGCACTCCTGCCCGGCACCAATGTCGCCGTGCTCACCGCGCTCGCCCATGTGATCGTTACCGAAGGCCTGATTAATGAGCCGTTCGTGCGCGAGCGCTGCGATTGGGACGAGTTCCAGCACTGGGCGGAGTTTGTCGCGCAGGAGCATCACAGCCCGGAAGCGGTCGCAAAGATTTCCGGCGTCTCCGCCGAAGCCATTCGTGCCGCCGCGCGTCTCTACGCCACCGGCGGCAATGCCGCGATCTATTACGGGCTCGGCGTCACCGAGCACAGCCAGGGCTCCACCACCGTCATGGCGATCGCCAATCTAGCGATGGCCACCGGCAATATCGGCCGCCCCGGCGTCGGGGTGAATCCGTTGCGCGGCCAGAACAATGTGCAGGGCTCATGCGACATGGGCTCGTTTCCGCACGAATTGTCCGGCTATCGCCACATTTCCGGCGATGCGACGCGCGAATTGTTCGAGACGGACTGGGGCGTGAAGCTCGAGAAGGAACCGGGCCTGCGCATCCCCAACATGCTCGATGCCGCGGTCGACGGCACCTTCAAGGGCATCTATATCCAAGGCGAGGACATTTTGCAGTCCGACCCGGACACGCATCACGTCGCCGCCGGGCTCGCGGCGATGGAATGCGTCATCGTCCAGGACCTCTTCCTCAACGAGACCGCCAATTATGCCCACGTCTTCCTGCCCGGTTCGACCTTTCTGGAGAAGGACGGCACCTTCACCAATGCCGAACGCCGCATTCAGCGCGTGCGCAAAGTAATGGCGCCGAAGAACGGCTATGCCGACTGGGAAATCACGGTGCTGTTGGCGAAGGCGCTCGGCTTCGACATGCATTACGACCATCCGTCGCAGATCATGGACGAGATTGCCCGTCTCACCCCGACTTTCGCCGGCGTCTCGTTCGACAAGCTCGATGCGCTCGGCTCGGTGCAGTGGCCGTGCAACGACAAGGCTCCGGCCGGCACGCGGGTCATGCACATGAACGGTTTCGTGCGCGGCAAGGGCAAGTTCATCATCACCGAGTATGTCGCGACCGACGAGAAAACCGGCCCGCGCTTTCCGCTGCTCCTCACCACCGGCCGCATTCTCAGCCAGTACAATGTCGGCGCGCAGACGCGGCGCACCGCCAATGTCGTCTGGCACGAGGAGGACCGCCTGGAAATCCATCCGCACGATGCCGAGCAGCGCGGCATTCGCGACGGCGACTGGGTCAAGCTCGCGAGCCGGGCCGGAGAGACGACACTGCGCGCGCTGATCACCGAGCGCGTGGCGCCGGGCGTCGTCTACACGACGTTCCATCATCCGAATACGCAAGCGAATGTCATCACCACCGACTTCTCGGACTGGGCGACCAATTGCCCGGAATACAAGGTCACGGCAGTGCAGATCACGCCGTCGAACGGCCCGACCCACTGGCAACGCCAATATGCCGAGCAGGCGCGGCAGAGCCGGCGCATCGTCATCGAGGCGGCGGAGTAAGGCGCGTGACGCAGCCCGTCATTCGGGTTCCGGAGCGGGCCTGGCGCGCCGACAGACCGCGCCATCTGGATTCGGGCGAACGTCTCATCCCGGAAGAGGCCGCGGTCGCCTTCACCTATGACGGCGGCTCTTATGCCGTCATGATGGCGACACCTCATGATTTGCAGGATTTCGCCGTCGGCTTCAGCCTCACCGAAGGCATCGTCAGTGCGCCGGACGATATTCAACAACTCGACATTGTCGCGCAGGATATCGGCGGGCGGGGCTCAGGCATTGAGTTGCGCATGTGGCTCGCCGCGCCGCGCAGCGCGGCGCTTGCCGAGCGACGGCGGCACATGGCGGGACCGACCGGATGCGGCCTGTGCGGCATCGAAAGCCTTGCCGAAGCCTTGCGGCCGGTGCCGCGCCTCGGCGATCGATCGAACGCGACGACATTTCAGCCGAACGAGATCATGCGGGCGCTGGCATCGCTCGCGCCGCGTCAGGATTTGAACCGCCAGACCCGCGCCGTCCACGCCGCCGCATACTGGCGCCGCAATCTCGGGCTTGCCGCGTTGCGCGAAGACGTCGGCCGCCATAATGCGCTCGATAAGCTGTGCGGCGCGCTGGCGCGCCAGCGCATCGCCGCGGATGACGGCATGGTGCTGCTGACCAGCCGCGTGTCGGTCGAAATGGTGCAGAAGACGGCGACGCTCGGCGCGCCATTGATCGTTGCGGTGTCGGCGCCGACCGCGCTTGCCGTGCGGACCGCCGCAGCCGCCGGTATCACGCTCGTCGCCGTTGCCCGCGATGACGGCTTCGAGATTTTCACTCATCCGCAGCGTGTCGCCGCGTCCGCTGCCGCTGTTGCCGAAAGCGTCGCATGAATATGTCAGGCAGCATCTCGCACACATCCGAAAAACTCGTCTATATGGCAAACCAGATCGGCAAGTTCTTTGCCAGCCAGGGTGGCGAGACGGCGATCACGGGCACCGCCGAGCACATCAAGAAATTCTGGGATCCGCGCATGCGCGCGGCGATCTTCGCCCATCTCGACAAAGGCGGGGCGGGCCTTGACCCCGCGGTCCGGCAAGCGATCGAAAAACTGAAAAGCGCTGCCTGATCAGCTGCAGATGGCTATTCGACCGCCGGTCTAGCCGACCCGGCGCGTTGTGCCGTGCGCGACGCGGCCGATCCAGGTACCAAGCGCTTTGACGAAGGTCGAAGGCCGCGCCTTCTCATAGTCCATGGCGATGACGTGTTCGACCGGCGCAGCCGGCGCCATGGGCGAAGCCGGCATGTTGCGCCGCCGCCGCGTCGAGGACTTGCGCGAAGCCGCCCGCGTCTTTTCGTGCGCGACTTTTCTCACATGGCTGAGCGCGATCGGACCGACATGCGTGAGGAACACCTTCTCATGCGGACGGGTCAGCGTCTTGATCGCTTCCTTCAGCGGCAGCCATTTCACCGCCTTAACGTCGTCCATGAGCTCATGCGTGGGCGGACCCATGGCGCGCATCAGCCAGAACTGGACGATCTTCACCTTACCTTCGACGGCATAGGACATCGAGCCGAGGAATTCATGGACCGACACTTCATGCCCGGTCTCTTCCACGACTTCGCGTTTTGCAGCGTCCCGCGGGTGTTCGCGCGGCATGAGCTTGCCCTTGGGCAACACCCAGGCCTTTTCCCGTCGCATCCGCACGACGGCGATGCGTGGTCGTGATGTACCGCGTAGGACAATTCCCCCCGCAGCCAGGATCGGCGTGGGGCCCTTCGCCGAATCAGTCATATAAAATCTATGCCGAGTTGATTCGCCGAGAGCAAGTCGGTATTCGCGCTTAGGCGCGCGCGTTGTGGACGCTTTTTTCTTTGCTGGCCTGTGTTTGCGCTGCGGCTGCTTCTTTTTCATGACACAGTAATGACGATTTTACCGAAATGCTGGTTGGCGCGCATCACGGCCAGCGCCTCGACGATATCGTCAAGCTTATAAGTTTTGTAGATCGGGAGCGCCAGCTTCCCGGCTTCGATCGCGGACCACAAGTCCGCGCGCATCAGGCGATTGATCTCGCGGACTTCCTCGGCACTGCGGGTGCGGAATGTCACGCCGATATAGTCGATGCGCTTGAGCGCATGCTGATCGAAGTCGAATTCGCCCTTCATGCCGCCGAGCCGGCCGACATTGACGATGCGGCCGAGGATCGCGGCCGCCGCAAGATTGCCGTTGGCGACGCCGGCTGAAACCAGATCGACGATAAGGTCAACACCCTTGCCATCTGTCGCCCTCTTGACCTGTTCGGGCCAGGCCGGGTCGGTGGTGTCGATTGCGACATCGCAGCCGTATTCGGCGAGCCGCGCCCGGCGCGCAGCATTGGTCGATGTTCCCATCACCCGCGCGGCGCCCATCAGTTTGGCGATCTGCATGCCCATCAGGCCGACGCCGGCGCTCGCGCCTTGCATCAGCATGGTCTCGCCGCGCTTGAGCCGACCCGCGGTGACGACCGCATTGTGCATGGTCTGCAGCGCCACCGGCAAGCAGGCGGCCTGCTCGTAAGTCATGTTGTTGCCGGGGATACGATGCACGCGCCCGGCATCGGTGACGGCATATTCGGCAAAACCGCCCGGCGCCGAGGCCATGACGCGGTCGCCCGGCTTGATGTCCTTGACCTCGCTGCCGACTGCCTCGACCTCGCCGGAACATTCGAGCCCGATCCGGGCGCCTGTGCCGCCGACGCTGCCATGCTGGTGTCCAGATGCCACCAGAAGATCGGCACGGTTGAGGCTCGACGCCCGCACCCGGATCAGAACCTCGTTCGGCTTGGGCTCGGGCTTGGACAGGTCGCGAATTTCGACCCCGCCCTCGCCGAGAACGGCGGCTTTCATCGTATTCTCTCCCTCGGTCTGTCTCGCCTCTTGGACGGCGGCGCAGAATATAGGCGGGCGCACCGTGCCGTCTATCGCGCACAGGCGGACATGTTATCGTGAACCGTGCAACAGCCCCCCAGCAGTGGAATCGTCATGTCCGGTGAAATGCCCGTTCGAGCATCGTTCGAAGCCCTTGCCACGACCAGCGTCGGAAGTTTTCCACGACCCGCTTGGCTTGCCGACACACAGCGTAGCGAAGCTGCGTTCCGCATGAGCGGCGAAGCACTGAAGGAGGCCTGGGACGACGCGACCATCGTCGTGCTGCGCGAGCAAGAGGAACTCGGCCTCGACATTCTGACCGATGGCGAGATGCGGCGAACGCATTTCATCTTCCATATCGCCGGCGCATGGGACGGCATCGACACCAAAAATCTCGTCAACAAGGCGATCTACCGCAACCGCGCCGCCAATCGCATGGTGCCGCGCATCACCGGGAAGATCGTACGGACGGGCGCCGCATCTGTGGACGATCTGCGCATTGCCAAGTCGCACACCCGGCAGCCGCTGAAGATGGCGGTGCCGGGACCGATGACCGTTGCCGACAGCGCCGCCAACGAATTTTACGACAGCGAAGAAGAGCTCGCCTTCGATGCGGCCGTCGCGATCAACGGCGAATTACGCGATCTGCAAGCTGCCGGCTGCGACGTGCTGCAGATCGACGAGCCGGCGATGACGCGTTACCACGACAAGGTCGTCGCGTACGGCGCCAAGGCGCTCGACCGCTGCCTCGACGGCATCACCGTGCCGACCGTCGTGCATCTTTGCTACGGCTATCCGGGCGGCGGCTACCGGCAGCACCAATACGAATACAAGGACCTGCTGCCGCATCTGATGGCAACGCGCATCGGCGGCTTCACTGTCGAATTCGGCCGTAGCAGTTTCGATCCGCACGTGCTGAAAATGTGCGGGAGCCGCGTCGTCATGTTCGGCTGTGTCGATCCGGGCGATACACCCGCGCCCACCGTCGAGACCATCGAGCGGCGCGTCGCCGAGGCCCTCGAAGTGCTTGATCCTAAACAGCTATGGCTCGCGCCCGACTGCGGGCTGATGACCATCAGCCGGCCGCTGGCACGGCAAAAGCTACGCGTCATGGCTGAGGCCGCCAGGCGGCTGCGCGCCAGACTTTAACTTTTTCCGGGAAATTCGCTGCCGGCAGGCGGTACCGCCGCCGGGCAATATCGTCTAGACTTCCGGTATCGAGATCCGATCAAGGCCGATGAACCAGCTCGTCCGCCCGCGTATCGCCGCCTCCGCCTGCCCGCACGACTGTCCGTCGACCTGTGCGCTCGAGGTCGAGGTTTTGGACGGCCAGACCATCGGCCGTATCCGCGGCGCCGCCGACAACGGTTATACAGCGGGCGTGATCTGCGCGAAGGTCGCACGCTATGCCGAGCGGGTCGATCATCCCGACCGCGTGCTGCATCCATTGCGTCGCGTCGGCGCCAAGGGCTCGGGCCAATTCAAGCAAATATCCTGGGACGACGCGCTCGACATCGTCGCCGAGAATTTTACCCGCGCCGAGCAGGAGCACGGTGCCGAGGCGGTGTGGCCTTATCTCTATGCCGGCACGATGGGCTATGTGATGCGCGACGGCATTCACCGCCTGCGCCATGCCAAGAACTATTCCGGCTTCTTCTCCACCATTTGCAACAATCCGGCCCGCGCCGGATTTATTGCCGGCACCGGCAAGCTCGCCGGCGCCGATCCGCGCGAAATGGCGAAATCGGATCTGATCGTGATCTGGGGCACCAACGTGGTGAACACCCAGGTCAACGTGATGACGCATGCGACGCGTGCCCGCAAGGAGCGCCAGGCCAAGATCGCGGCCGTCGACGTCTATATGAATGCGACGATGAAACAGGCCGACCTGCCGGTTCTGATCCGTCCCGGCACCGACGGCGCGCTGGCCTGTGCGGTGATGCATTGCTTGTTTCGCGACGGCAAGGCGGATTGGGATTATCTCCGGCGCTATACCGATGTGCCGCACGAACTTGCCGCGCACGTGCGCACGCGCGGCCCGGACTGGGCGGCGCGGATCACCGGCTGTTCCGTCGAGACGATCGAAGCCTTTGCCGGGCTCATCGGCGAGCGGCCGCGCAGCTTCTTCCGCCTCGGCTTCGGCTTCTCGCGCTCGCGCAACGGCTCGGTCAATATGCACGCCGCTAGCTGTATCGCCGCGGTGATCGGCGCCTGGCGTTACGAAGGCGGCGGCGCCTTTTTCAGCAACGGCGCGATCTATCATCTCGATATCAGCCTAATCGACGGCAGCGATCTCAGAGATCCCTCGATCCGCATGCTCGACCAGTCGCGCATCGGCCCGATTCTGACCGGCGACCGGCCGTCTTTGTTCGACGGTCCGCCGGTAACCGCGATGCTGATCCAGAACACCAACCCGGTTGTCGTTGCGCCCGAGCAGGACGCCGTCAAGCGCGGCTTCGCCCGCGACGATCTGTTCGTCTGCGTGCACGAGCAGGTGATGACCGACACCGCGAAAATGGCGGACATAGTCCTGCCCGCGACCATGTTCGTCGAGCACGACGACATCTACACGGCCGGCGGCAGCCAGTACCTTTTGCTCGGCCCGAAACTGATCGAGCCGCGCGGCGAATGCCGCAACAATCACGAGTTGATCTGCGCGCTCGGCAAACGGCTCGGCGCCGAGCATCCGGGGTTCCAGATGACATCGCGCGAACTGATCGACGCGACGCTGCAAAAATCCGGCTGGGGTACGCTGCAAGACCTCGAAACCAATCGCTGGATCGACTGCCAGCCGGATTTTGAGACAGCGCATTATCTCCAAGGCTTTGCCTATCCGGACGGCAAATTCCGTTTCAAGCCGGATTGGCCCAGCGTGCCGTTCGGCCGCTGGTCCAGATACGAAAGCAAGACCACGATGCCGGGCTTGCCGGATCATTGGGAGGTCATCGAAGAGGCCGATGCCGAACATCCGTTTCGCCTTGCGACCTCGCCGGGACGCGGCTTTCTCAATTCGACCTTTACCGAGACGCCGACTTCACTTGCGAAAGAGGGACGGCCGGAAGTGATGATCCATCCCGACGACGCCGCGCCGCTCAGCATCGCAACCGGCGATCTCATCACGCTCGGCAACCGGCGCGGCCAGGTGCGCATTCACGCGAGATTATTCGATGGTGTGCGGCGCGGCGTGGTGATCGCGGAATCGATCTGGCCCAATTCGGCCTATGCCGACGGCCGCGGCATCAACACGCTCACCGGCGCCGATGCGATCGCGCCGTTCGGGGGCGCCGCGTTTCACGACAACAAGGTGTGGATGCGGAAGGGCCACGCTTGGTCAGAGACGGCATAGGCGGCAATCTCTTCCTCAACAGCGTGCTCGATCAGCGAATTTACCGGGATCCGGCTTAGTCGGCGCGGCCAGGCAGGCGAGCCGGCACGGCATCGGCCGGCACGATCTCCTTGCCGATCGGCCACAACGCGATGCCGGCGAGTTTCAGATGCGCCCAGGCGAATGGAATGCCGACAATGGTGACGGCGAGCAGCACCGCCGTGATCAGATGGCCGAGTGCAAGCCACCAGCCAGCCAGAACCAGCCAGACGATGTTGCCGAGAAGGCCGAGCGGACCGGTGCCGAGGTCATGGCCGGAATATTCGGCGCGCGACACCGCCTTTCGGCCGAACGGTAACAGCGTATAGGAGGCGATGTTGAACGCGGCCCAGGCCCACGGCAGCCCGATGATCGTGATCGCCATGATCACGGCCGCAATCAGCCAGCCGACAGCCATCCAGAGGCCGCCGAAGATGATCCAAAGGATATTGAGCGCGAAGGACAGGAAGGTCATAGGGCACCTTGTTGGACACCTTTGGGGTCAGCTTTGGCGCATACCTTTCTGGGCGAACCGTCAGGCGCACCCTATTTAGGTCGCCCCGTTCCGGGTTCAATGGCGTCACAAGATTTAATCGAACAGCGCCACCGCCCTTGTCCAACCTGCGGAACCGGCTTTCACTTTGTGCGGAAAGCAGGCCACGGTGAAGCCGTGGTCGGGAAGCTGTTCGAGATTGCGCAGTTTCTCCATGTGGCAGTACGGGATCTCACGGCCGGCCTTGTGGCCTTCCCAGATGATCGACGGGTCGTGCGTTTTCAGCCAGCGCGCACGGATATGGACGAAGGGCGCGTCCCAGCCCCAGGCATCGATCCCGGTGACGCGCACGCCGCGCGAGGTGAGATAAAGCGTCGCCTCGCGGCCCATGCCGCAGCCGGCGGTGAGATATTCGTCGGTGCCGATGCAGCTCGAGGCGCGCGTATGGACCAGCACGATGTCGAACGGTTTGAGCTCATGGCCGATGCGCTTGAGCTCTGCCTCGACCTCGGCGCCGGTCACGACATGGCCGTCCGGCATGTTGCGGAAATCGAGCCGGACGCCGGGACGGAAGAACCAATCCAGCGGCACCTGATCGATGGTCATCATCGGCTTGCCGTCGATGGTCTTCGACTGGAAATGAATCGGCGCGTCCATATGCGTGCCGTTATGCGTGGTGAGCTGGATTTCCTCGATGGCCCAGCCTTCGCCTTCGGGCAAATCCTCGACGCGGAGTCCCGGAAATAATTCGGCGACGAGCGGCGCGGTATCGGCGTTACTCAAATATTTGATCTTCGGCCGCATGAAGGGCGGGTCATAGACCGTCTCGTTTTCGAGCGGCGACGACAGATCGACAATCCGGCTGGGCAGTTTCATGGGGACCTTTGCGGTTTTGGATTTGGCGCGGTTGCTGCTATCGGATCAAACCATAACGGCACCTCACATGCCAGAATGTGCCAGAAGAGGATGGACATGATCCTGGTTACCGGCGCCAGCGGCTTTGTCGGCTCGGCGGTCGCCCGCCAATTGCTGGCGATGGGCGAAGCAGTCCGCGTGCTGGTGCGATCGACCAGTTCACGGGTCAATCTCACCGATTCGAAGCTCGATGTCGTGCAGGGCGATCTGCGTGATGCAGCTTCGCTCGAACGCGCGCTGCAAAATGTCCGCGTGCTGTTTCACGTCGCCGCCGACTACCGGCTATGGGCGCGCGACGACAATGAAATCATTCGCACCAATGTCGAGGGCACGCGCGCGCTGATGGAGGCCGCCAAACGCGCCGACATCGAGCGTATCGTCTATACATCAAGCGTCGCGACGCTGAAGGCGCAGCCCGACGGCACGCCAAGTGACGAGACCTCGCGGCTCGAGCCGCAATCGGCGGTCGGCGCCTACAAGTACAGCAAAGTCGTCGCCGAACGCCTGGTTGAGGAGATGGTGGCCCGGGGGAGCCTGCCGGCCGTGATCGTCAATCCTTCGACTCCGATCGGGCCGAGCGATGTGCGGCCAACTCCGACCGGGCGGATCATTGTCGAAGCGGCCTCGGGGCGGATGCCGGCCTTCGTCGATACCGGTCTCAACCTCGTCCATGTCGAGGACGTCGCCGCCGGCCATATCGCCGCCTGGAAGAAGGGCCGCACCGGCGAGCGTTACATTCTCGGCGGCCAGGACGTGCTGCTCGGCGACATGTTGGCGGAGATCGCCCATCAGATCGGCCGGGCGCCGCCGAAACTGCGCCTGCCGCGCCGGTTGATCTATCCGATCGCCTGTGGCGCCGAAGCGATCGCCTATTTCACCGGCAAGGAACCGTTCGTCACCACTACGGGCCTGAAGCTCGCCAAGGACCGGATGTTCTTCACCTCGGCGAAAGCCGAGCGCGAATTAGGCTATCGCGCTCGGCCCTATCGCGAGGCCATCGCCGACGCCATCACCTGGTTCCGGCAGAACGGGTATCTAAAGGGCTAAGCCACGCCTCAGTGCACGGTCTCTTTGCGCGCGCGCAGGAAGTGGAAGAACTCGACGCCTTCGCGCAGCCGCCGCACCAGCATGTCGCGGCTGGTCAGCATCTCGCGCAAGATCTCGGCGATCTTGGAGGGGCGGAAGTAGAACTTTTTGTAGAACTCCTCCACCGAATTGAAGATCTCGGTGTGGCCGAGATGCGGATAATCAAGCGGCGCGATCTGCGTGCCACCGTCGGTGAGGAGGTCGGTATCGGAGGCGAACCAGCCGTTCTCCTTGGCCTGCTTGTAGAGGAACGTGCCCGGATACGGCGCGGCCAGCGACACCTGCAAGGTGCGCGGATTGACGTCCTTGGCGAACTGCAGCGTCTCCTGGATGGTCTCGCGCGTCTCGCCCGGCAGGCCGAGAATGAAGGTGCCATGCACGATGATGCCAAGCTCGTGGCAATCCTTGGCGAAGCGGCGCGCGACGTCGACCAGGAGGCCCTTCTTGATGTTGTGCAGGATCTTCTGGTTGCCTGACTCGTAGCCGACGAGGAGAAGCCGCAGCCCGTTCGCCTTCATCACTTCGAGCGTCTTGCGCGGTACATTGGCCTTGGCGTTGCACGACCAGGTGACGCCAAGCGGGCCGAGCGCCCGCGCCAGCGCCTCGACGCGCGGGTGATCGTCGGTCAGCGTGTCGTCGTCGAAGAAGACCTCCTTGACCTGGGGAAATTCCTTCATGACGTATTTGACGTCTTCGACCACGCGATCGATCGATTGGGCGCGGTATTTGTGCCCGCCGATGGTCTGCGGCCACAGACAGAAGGTGCAGCGCGACTTGCAGCCGCGGCCGGTATACCAGCTCATATACGGGTGCTTGAGATAGCCGCCGAAATACTTCTCGACATTGAGCTGCTTGTAGACCGGAAGCACGGACGGCAGCCGGTCCATGTCCGTCAGGATCTCGCGCTCGGGATTGTGCACGATCTTGCCGTCCGCCGTGCGATAGGACAGGCCTTTGATCGTCGACCAGTCCGCGCCGTCGGCAAGTTCCTTGATGGTGTACTCGTATTCGTTGCGGCAGACGAAATCGATCGCCGGCGCGGCGTCGAGGCTCTGCTGCGGCTCGACCGCGACCTTGGCGCCGATGAAGCCGATCTTCGCTGTCGGATTGAGCGCGCGGATCATCGCGGCCGACTTCACGTCGGACTTGAAGCTCGGCGTCGACGTATGGATGACGATGAAGTCATGCGACTTCACGTCGTCCTCGATGTCCTTGAAGGTCAGATCGTGCGGCGGCGCGTCGATGATCTTGGATCCTGGCACCATGGCCGCGGCCTGCGCCAGCCAGGTCGGAAACCAGAACGACTTCACCTCGCGCTTCATCTGGTAGCGCGCGCCGGCCCCACCGTCGAAACCATCAAACGAAGGCGCTTGAAGGAACAGTGCACGCATCACGTTTCGACCTCACCATAATATGCCAGCGTATTATCGGCTTGCACGCTGTAGCGATGACCGCGCCACTCGACATTGCGGCCGAAAAAGCTTGCGACAAACACCGCAAACGACACCAGGTCGCGCGGCGCTCCCCCCCAGTAGAAGCCGTCGCGCAAATGAAAAACGCGATCGAGTTCCACCTGCAGCGCCGCGCGGCAGACCAAAGCTACGGGCACCAGCAGGGCGAGCGGCGTCATACCGCCGAGCAGCGACCCGAGCAAGGCCAGCGGCCAGGCGTGGGTAATGACGGTTCCGGCAAAGCCAGCGGCATCCACCGAGCGGATGGTGCGTGCCCAGCGCACTTCGTGACGCAGCAATTCGGACGCCGACCGCTGTGCACATTCATGGCCGACAACATAGGCGGGAATGGCGACACCCCACCCGGCGCGGCGGACGGCTGCGCCGAGCGCATAATCGTCCGCCAGCTGGTCGGCGACCGATTCGAGCCCGCCGATCGCCGCAAGCGTCTGCTTGCGGATGGCAATGGTCGAACCGAAGCAAGGCGCCGCAAGCCCAAACATGACGCCGACCAGAACGCTCGGCAAAAAATGATAATCGATGGCCGCAGCCCCGAGCCTGGCCCAAATCCCCCGGCTCGCCACGCCGCGATAGAGGCAGGTGACAATACCGACGTCGGGCCGTTGAAGGCTTTCGGCGACGTTTTTCAGATAATCGGCGTCAACTACGATATCGCTGTCGGAAATAACCAGAACATCGTGACTGGCTTCCGCCGCCATATTGATGAGGTTCGAGATTTTGCGATTGCTGCCATGACGGCGCGAATTGATCACCAGTTTCAAATCGCGATCGGGGAAAGCCGCGGCAATTTCGCGCACAACGGCAATCGCGGGGTCGGCGCGATCGCTGACGCCGAACACGATCTGGACCGGCCCCGGATAATCCTGAACGCAGAACCGCGCCAAATTCGCGGAGAGATTGGGCTCGGCGCCGTAGAGCGGCTTGAGGATCGTGACCGCCGGATAGCTCGTTGTCCGTGCGGCAGGCGCCGATGCAACAAAACGGCGCGCGGCATAGGCCGCAAGCAGCGCGTAGACGCAGCCAAGGACCGCGCCCGCATAACACACAAGCGACGCCGCGAAGGCGCAATCCGCGAAGAACTCGTCCATGCCCCCTGCATCCCTTGGACCGAGACGGCCCGAATTATACGGTCCTATCGCTGGTCATGCACGCAAAACAAATCGCCGAGATTGACCCGCAATTGCCCCTCTTGATTACGGTTTCTAAGGGGAGCCGCTGAGCGATTTTCGCCGCGCAAACAGCCGTCGCCCCTCAAGCGCCTGCCACAGCAGCAGCGACGGGATGCCAAGCGCAAGATCGGGCACGCGCTTGATCAGCGCCATCGCGAGCGCGACTTCTGCGGGAACGCCGAAAATCGCCGCGGCGGCGATCATGGTGCCGTCCTGCACGCCGATACCGCCGGGCAGCATGAAAGCCGCCGCCTTGCCGCCCTGGCCGATGCTCTCGATCGCGATCGCAGCTCCAACGCTGACCGGATGGCCCATGAAATAGAACGCGATCCAGACTTCGACCGCGCCGAAGAAGACGGTCACCAAGTGAACAAAAAACGAGCCCGACAGGCCGAAATGATTGCGCCAGATCAGTTGCAGCCTGTCGCCGAGATCGACCACATGGGCGAACATCGACCAGCGCCGCTTTTCGCCAAACGCTACGAGCCAGCGCACGACGGGATCGAAGGCGCCGAAATTCAGGGCCAGAAAGAAGCCCAACACCGCCGGCAGCGCGATTGCCAGCATCACAAAAGTCACCGTGGAGAGCCGATGTGGGCCGGGGACATCGAGCACGATCGCGACACCGGCGCCGACATAGACCAAGAGACTCACGACCTGAACGAAAATGTCGATCAGCACACTGGCAATCGCCAGGCTCATCGCTGTCCCGAAATGGGTCAAGAGCCTCGCGCCGATAATGTCGCCGCCGACGACGGCGAACGGAAACAGCGCGTTGATTGCCTCACGGATGAACCGCAGCGCAACAAAGACGTGGGGGCGAGGCCCTTTCGGCGTCAGCAGAAACCACCAGCCGACGCCGCAGCCGGCCAGCGCCACGGCGCGCGCCAGAACGACAAGCACCGTGCCCCATTCGGAACGCAGGGCCGCCTGCATGACGGATGCGAAGCCGAAATAGGCGACCAGGCCGGTCAGCAGCGCAAGGCCGAAAACCCCAGCAATTGGCGCAAAAATTCTCATTCAACCGCCGTCATTTCCCGGCCATATAGGAAATATCTCCAAGGCGCGCCGGCATTGAGGTGTGAGAACGCCAATTCAGATGTGAGGTGTGTCTTTTCTGCACTAGTGGACCCTGAAAGCCCCTTCTATCCTGCATTTCTGTTGTCTCAGGAAGGGGGCAAAAATGAAAAAGCTCGCATTCGGAACGGCCGTTATTCTCGCGCTTCTCAGCATCGCTGGTTGTGCTCAAGTTGGCAAAGGCAAAGCGCCGCCGCCGGTCGTCACTAAGGGCTAACTGCGAAACGGCCGGCATGTGACGGGGATGTCTGGCCGCTCCCGCAGGCGATCTTTCAAGATACCGTCACGCCGTAGAGCTTATTACGGCGTGATAGATCGCAATGTGATTGAAGTTCAGGTGGGGGCCACGTGATTATCGTCGTCGGACTAGCATTTGAAGCCCGCATCGCCGCAGGCCCGGGGGTGCGCGTCATCTGCAGCGGCGACGGACGAAACCTTGCGGCCAAGCTCACGGCCGCGATTGCCGATGCCCGCCAGCACGTTCAAGGTTGCCCAGGCATTATCAGCTTCGGCGTCGCGGGAGGGCTGGCGCCGCAATTGCGGCCCGGCACCTGCGTTGTCGGCTCGGCGGTGGTTTCCGGCGAAAACCGGATGCCGATCAGCGCGGTGTGGTCGCAGAAGCTTTTGCAGACCATTCCCGATGCGATCCCTGGCGTATTGCTCGGCGTGCCGGCGCCGATCGCGCATCCCGGCGAAAAGCGCGAACTCTATCTGAAGACCGGCGCGATCGCCGTCGATATGGAATCTCACATCGTCGCTGCGGTCGGCTTGGCGCATGAACTGCCGGTGGCAGCGATCCGAGTGATCACCGATCCGGCCAAGCGCGCGTTGCCGGCCTCCGCGGTCGCGGCGATGCGGCCGAACGGCACGACGAATATCGGAGCCATGCTGCGCTCGGTGCTGCGGCGGCCCAAGGAATTGCCGGCTCTCTTCCAAACGGCGCTGGATGCGCGCGCCGCGCGGGCAACGCTGGTACGTGGAAGACATTTACTCGGTCCTGCATTTACGCTCCCGTCGACGACCTAAAGGGCGTCCGCCATGTTGAAGTCCGCTGCGGAGGAAATCGGCGAGTGGGCAGACCGGTGCCGGCGCTGGGCGCGGCGCTCTCAATCCAGCGAACAGCGGCTGATGTTGCAAAGCTGGGAACGTCTGTTCAACCAGGCCGAAATGGACGCCGGAGAGGACCACGGCTACGAGGCATTGCCGCGCGCGCCGCACAAGCTCTGAGCCGGTAAGGCTCTTACCACAACGACGTTTGCCCTAACGCGCCCTTGCGGCCGGCGCGATCACGCGGGTCCGATTTTCTTTCATCATCTTTGCAGTGGCTGCGCCGAGGCGCCCTCCGCCGAAAGCGCCTGCTCGAGATAACCGATCAGCGCCTGCACGCAGTCGGTCCAGGTTCGCGGCCGGTATTCGGTTTCGAGCCGGGCCTCGCGCGCTTTCAGATAGGCGGGATCGAGCAAGAGCCGCTCGATCTTGGCAAGCACGTCGTCCTCATTCGCTGGATCGAAATAATCGACCAGGTCGCCGCCGACTTCGGGAATCGAGGTCCGGTTCGACGCCACGCAGAACTTGCCGTGCATCAGGCTCTCCGCAATCGGCAGCCCCCAGCCCTCACACAGGCTCGGAAATACCGTGAACTGGGACGAGCGATAGGCCTGGCGCAACTCGGCGTCCGACAAGCCGGGCATCAGCACGATCTTGCCGCCGAGATAATCGCAGGCCACGAGATCGGCCAATAGATCGTCGACCAGCCAGCCGATCTGGCCCGCGAAAATCAAGCTCGGCACCGCATCGGCGCCATGGCGCTCCAAGAGACGGCGCCAGATCCTGACCAAAAGGCGGTGGTTCTTGCGGACCTCGATGGTCGAAACAAACAGCACATAGTGTTTCGGCAAATCGACCGTCGTCTGCTCCCCCGCCATCAGCCGGTTGTTGAAGCCGGAGCCCGGCTCCACCACTTCGACGCGCGGCAGCCGCCAGCCGGCCTCCTGCGCGAGCTTGATCAGGGCATTGCGCGAATGCTTGGAGGCGGTGAGCAGGACATCGGCGACCGGCAAGACCTGCTCCAGCCAATCGCGGAATTGAACGACGTGGCGTTCTTCGACCAAGGATTCGTATTCGAGCGGAATGAGATCGTGGATCAGGGTCGAGAATTTTATGCCGTAGCGCCGCTTCGCTTCGGCGATATGCTTGACGTAATTCGGCACACCCCAGCCGGCGCCGAGCGAGACCACAATGTCGCCGGGCCGTGCGAATTGTTCGAAACGCTGGCGCCGCACCCCCATGCCGGCCAGATCGCAAAGCGCGGTCTTGAACAGCGAGAGGAAAAATCGCGGATGGCGCACGATGACCGGCAGCATGCTCGGGAAGCTGCCGAGAAGTTTTGCCGGCGCCCAAATCGTCCGCCACGGCGCGCGCGCTCCGAGTGGATTCAAATACGCCGAACTGACCGTGTCGAAACTGATGGCGCGGAGCTGCTTGCTATAGACACTGAGACGGCAAAACCGCACGCGCCCGGTGCCGCCATAGAGCCGTACTGCCTCGACATAGATCTCGAACGGCACGCGCTGCAGGCCGGTTGGATTGCGGAAATGGTCGAAATAGCGCAGAAAATCCTCGACCTCGAACCAGATCACGGGCTCGCGCGCGGGGCGAGCCGCCGGACTTTCCGGCGCGGATCGGACCGTTTCGACGGCGGATGTCACGCGGACCTCGAGGCTTAGCCGGCAACGCCCATCCGCGTCGCGTCGACAAAACGTTCGGTGGAATCGTCGATGCTGCGGCCGGCCCGCCCACGGCTTTTGTGGATGTAGAGTCCGGGACCCTTCGGCCCCGGAGCGTGCGTTTCCGGCAAAGGCGACACGGGCAATTGGTAGCGGACCGGACGGGCATGATCGGCCAACATCTTTTCCGCGTTATAGACTTTGTTGTAATTCATGATCCCCCGCATGAAATTGGTCTGCCCCCGGACCAAGCTGCGCGCAATTTCATAAGCCAGCGCCGGCGTCGTCCACCAATTCATGTGTTTGGCGTAAAGCACGCGTTGGGTATGCAATAGCTCACGATAGAATTCCGCAAGCGGCATCTTCGTCGGCAACACCGCGTGTTGAATGTCAAACAGGCGGTAATCGCGCGTATTCAATTGGTGCTGTCCGGCAAGCCAGGTCTCGGTGCCCGGATAAGGCGTATTGATGCTGATATTGACGACCTCCGGCACGTCCATGCACCAATCGCGCACGATACGGAAACGCTCTTCGTCCCAATCCGGGTCCGCGATGATGTTGATGGCGACGCCGATGCCGAGCGAGCGGGCGAATTCCAAGGCTTCGAAATTGCGCCCCAGCGGAACGCGCTTGCGAAATTTCTTAAGACCCTCTTCGTCGATGGCCTCGATGCCGAGGAAGAGTTGGGTCAGGCCGAGCTTCTTCCAGAACCGGAACACGTCCTTGTTGCGCAAGAGAACGTCGCCGCGTGTTTCCAGATAGTAGCGCTTGCGGATTCCTTTGGCGGCGATCGCCTCGCCGATGGCAAAACCGGGCTTGTCCTGGATGAAGGCGACATCGTCGACGATGAAGGCACCCGGCTCACGGATCGAAGACAGATCCTCGATCACGCGCTCCGGACTCATCTGCCGATAGCTGCGGCCGTAGAAGGTCCAGGCGCTGCAGAACGAACAATCCCAAGGGCAGCCGCGCGAAAATTCGATCGAGGCGCAAGGATCCATCACCCCGATGAAATATCTGCGGCGATGGCGCAGCAAATCGCGCGCCGGCCGCAGATCGTCGAGGCTGTCGACAAAGGCCGGCCGTGGTCCTTCCCCGTCCGGCGTCACTGTGCCGGGCACCTTGCCGACGGCGCCGCGATCACCCTCAACCGCCTCCAGAAGCTTGACGATACCGGCCTCGCCTTCACCCTTGAGCACGCAATCGATGGCGCCTTCGCCATGCTCGACGATGGCACTTGCCGTGAACGAAGCGCTATGGCCGCCGACACAGATGAAGCTGTCCGGCAGGCTCGCCTTGGTCAACTTGGCCAGATCGATGATCTCCGGCACGTTGGCGAGGTAGTTGCAGGAAAAGCCAATGAATTCGGGCTGCCACGTGGCGACCATGCGATGATAGTCAGCGTGGGTCTCGACCTGCAGATCGATCAGGCGAACCATGTGGCCGGCGCGACGCGCCGCCGCCGCCACCAGTTCCAAGCCCAGAGGCTCGAGCCGCAGAAAGACATTGGTGTAGAGCAGCGGCCCGGGATGAACAAAGAGCAGTCTCATGCCAATCGCCGACGCTGGGTAGCCCGGACCAGCGATTTTTCCAGATCAGAGTACGCCCCAAGGAGGATATGCTATCAGTAAACCCCGGTCAGGCAATAGCCGGAACCAAGCGGCGGGCCCGAAATGTGCCGTCGGCCTGGACTGAGCCACGGCGGCGCCGCCACCGGGTATAGACTGGAAATAACGGGCAGGAAGACGGCTTCGTTCCCATGGAAAACAAGGTTTCGCATTCTCCCGCTCCGGCAAGGCCAGCGCCGCAGGCGCTGGGCTATATCGGCGTTCGCGCCAAGGATCCCGGCGACTGGGCCAACTATGGCTCGCGCCTGCTCGGCCTGCAGCGCATCGACAAGACGCGCAGCACGCTTGCCTTTCGCATGGACGACCGCAAGCAGCGGCTTCTCGTCGATGTGGACGGCGGCGCGGGTATCGGCTTTTTCGGCTGGGAGGCCGCCGACGCAGCCGCGCTGGATGCGATTGCCGCGCGGCTCGACCAACGCGACATCAAGGTCGCCTGCGGCTCGCGCGCGCTTGCCGATGAACGCCACGTCAAGGACCTCATCGTGTTCGAAGATCCCGTCGGCAACCGGCTCGAAATCTTTCATGGCGCCGAAACCGCAACCGAGCCGTTCAAGCCCGGCCGTTCAATTTCGGGTTTTCGCACCGGGCCGCTTGGCCTTGGCCACGCCGTGCTCAATGCCGACACGCCGCAGACGATCGACCGGCTGATGGGGTTCTATCGCGACACGCTCGGCTTCCGCCTGACCGACTATTACTCGCATCCGTTCGTCGCGCGTTTCCTGCATCTCAATCCGCGCCACCACAGCCTCGCCTTCATCCAGACCGGCAAGAACGCCGTGCATCACATCATGATGGAACTGTTCAGCTTCGACGATGTCGGACAAGGCTACGATCTTGCACTCAGCGAAGAAGGCCGCGTGGCTGTGACGCTCGGCCGCCACACCAGCGATTTCATTACCTCGTTTTATAGCTGGACGCCGTCCGAATTCATGGTCGAATACGGCTGGGGCGCGCGCTCGATCGACGTCGACACCTGGCAGGCCTCCGAACGCAAGGAAGGCCCGAGCATGTGGGGTCACGACCGCTCCTGGCTCTCTCCTCAGGATCAGGCCAAGGCGCGCGAGTTGCGGCTGAAAAATGCCGAGGACGGTTTTCGCCGCCCGGTTCAGGTGCTCGACGGCAATTACCAAGTGATGTCCGGCGTCTGCCCCTGGTGGGACAGCGTGAAGTCACGCGCGGCCGCAAAATAACGGTTACGTCAACAATTGCAGCTTGCCGCCGACCCGAATCTCCGGCGCCGACTTGTTCTCCGTGATCACCAGATCGAAGCTGGGGCCCGAGCGCTGCCATTGGCCGGCGACAAGCGGCGTCTTGCTCACATTCTTGACCGGCTGACCGGTCCATTTCACCGGGCCGACGATCGAGTGATAATCGGTTGCGATGATGGCATCGAGGATGGCCTTGGGCTCGAGGCTCTTGGAGCGCTTCATGACGTCGATGGCGACCTCGAACAGCGCATGCTGATAGCCGATCGGCTGCGTCCACGGCCGTTTGGTCGCCTCGACATAGGCATCGGTGAGCTCGCGCGCGCTCTGACCGGTCAGGCCGGACTTGAAGGGGAAGGTCGGTGTCCACCAGATTTCCGTGGTCAGCCCGTCGCCGCGCGGCCCGAGCGAATTGACCACCGACGGGAACAACAGCGCCTTGCCGATGGTGACCACCTTGGGGTGGAAACCCTGCTGCGCCGCTTGTGACCAGAACGTCGAAAAATCAGGCGGGATCATGTTGCCGACGACGATCTCGGCGCCCGCCTCCTTGAACTGCGTGATCTGCGACGTGAAGTCGTTGTTCATCACCTGATAGCGGCCGGGGTCGATCAACTTGTAGCCGGCTTTAATCAGCGCCGGCGGCAGACCGAGTTTCGGATCGCCCCAGGCATTGCCGTCGGCGTCATTCGGGAACAGGCCGCCCATCACCTTGTTCGTCGGCGCCGAATCCCACATCGGCAGGTAGGCGGCAATGACGTCTTCGAGGCCCCAGAAGAAATGATAGGTCCAGGTGAAACCTCTTTTTGGATCGGCGTTGCGGCCGAAGAAATAGGGCTGCCAGGGGCAATTGGTGGTGACGCAGGGCACCTCGTTGACCTCAGCCTGATCGGCGACGGGATTGGTCGTGTCGGGCGCGCCCTGCGCGAGAAGAAGATCGACCTTGTCATGCAGGATCAGCTCTGAGGCCACTTCGGCGGCGCGCGTTCCGCTGGATTGGCTGTCCTTGGCGACGATCTCGATGGGGTAAGTCTTGCCGCCGACCTGCAGCCCCTTGGCGAGGGTCGTCTTGACCTGATCGAGAACGAATCCGTCCGCCTCGCCGAAACCTGCAAGCGGACCGGTATGCGGGCTGACGAGGCCGAGCTTGACGCTCCTCGACTGTGCGTTGGCGGGAATGATGCGCAGCACCGCCGGCGCCGCGACCATGCCAAGACCGCCGGCGATGACACGACGGCGATCGACAGTCGTCCACTTCTTGTCGCTGGTCATTGAACTCTCCCTCGGATCGGCCAGTTGGACCAGCTCGTCGCCGGTCATTTGTCGCGTGACGCTTTCAAATGCGCCACGACCTTCGCACGCAAGTCCGCCTGCTCTCCCGCGCTCCACTTGCGAAAGCCCTCGCCCGATTTGAACCCAAGCTTGCCGCTGGCGACAAGCTTTTTCAGATAAGGCGACGGCGCAGGACGGCTGTCGATCGCCGGCAATACGGTCTCGTGAATGGCAAGCGTCAGATCGGTGCCGACCAGATCGGCATTTTCGAGCGGGCCGAGGACTGCAATACGCCTGCCGAATGAGGCCTTGATCACGGCGTCCACGGTCTCGGCATCGCAAATGCCGTTCTCGACCAGCGCAATCGCTTCGCGCCACAGCGCATGCTGCAGGCGATTGCCGATGAAGCCTGGCACGTCCTTCTTGACATGGGCCGGCTTTTTGCCGGCCCGCTGATGCAGCTCCATGGTCCACGCTACGGTCTGCGGCGCGGTCCATTGCGTCTCGATCACTTCCACCAGCGGCACCAGGAACGGTGGGTTCCACCAATGCGTGCCGAGTGCGCGCTCGCGCCGGCTCAAATTCTGCATGATTGCTGTGATCGGAATGACCGACGTGTTGCTGGCAAGGATCGTATCGGCGCGGACATGGCGCTCGATCTCGGCGAACAGCCCTTGCTTCAGCGCCAAATCTTCCAGCACGGCCTCGACGACGTAATCGGCTTCGCGCACGGCTTCGGCAAGGTCGGCTTTCGGCGTGACCCGATCGACAGCGGAGGGATCGTCGCCGAGATCTTTCAGGTTCGCGGCGATGCGCGATTTCACCGTCTCAAGGCTCGCGGCGAAGGAGTCAGTGATGGTCACCTCGTGTCCGGCGAGCGCGAAGACTTGCGCGATGCCATGGCCCATGAGGCCGGCGCCGACGACCGCGATGCGCGCCTTGACTGCATCGACCGCCATCGTCAGCCTGCCGTGTAGCCGCCGTCGGCGTAGAGAATATGGCCGGTATAAAAGTCGGATGCCTTCGACGCGAGGAACAGGAGCGGCCCGGCGAGATCTTCAGGCTCGCCGAGACGGCCTTTCGGCACGCGCGTCAGAAAGCCGGCACGCACGGTCTTGCCGCGCTCATCGTCGGCGAACATCCATTCGGTCAGCGGCGAGCGGAAGACCGTCGGCCCGAGCGCATTGACGGTGATCCCGGTCGCACCGAGCTCGCAGCCCAGCGCCTTGGTGATGCCGTCGACGGCCGATTTCGAGGCGCAATAGGCGGTGTAGCCTGCCGGGTGGCCAAGGAGTCCACGCGCCGAGGACATCAGGACGATCTTGCCGCCGCGGCCCTGCTTGATCATCTGCCGTGACGCCGCGCGCGCCATCAGCCAGGATTGCGTGACGTTGGCGTCCATGACGTCGAGAAAGTCTTCGGCCTTTTGATCGACGATCTTCGCGACCTTGTTCTGGCCCGAGGCCACGACGAGAATGTCGAGGCCGCCGAATTTCTCGACCGCCACAGCGACAATGGCGTCGCAATTGGCCTCCGAGCTCGGCCGCTTGGCAATGACTTCCGCCTTGCCGCCCAACGCCGTGCATTCTGCGGCAAGTTTCTTGAGCCCCTCGCCATTATTCGCGGCAATGACGACGTTCGCGCCGGCCGCGGCGAGCGTCTTCGCGGCAACGGCGCCGAACGCGCCGGTGGCGCCGGTCACGATCGCGCTCTTGCCGCGCACGTCGAACAAGGACAGCGGTTTTTTCAGGACGTCGTCGGGCATGGGACGCACCTCACATCGTTATGAATGAACCCATCATGCCGGGCCGAGGGCCGGACATGACGTTCGCGGCGTCATTTCACCGGCGCGACCGCAACGGCGATGGTGCAGACATCATGACCGCGATTGACGATCTCGCGACTCTCGTTCGGACCGATATAGCAAGTATCGCCGGCCTTGATGATCTGCTCCTTGCCGCCGGCAATCACGGTGAGTTCGCCAGCGAGCACGTAATAGATTTTCTCCGGCGGCGAAGCGTCCGGCCCGGCGCCGCCGCCCGGCAAAAAGTGCGAGATGCCAAAGACGAGAGTCTGCGAGCCGCCCATCTCGGCACCGAACACCCGAAACGACTTATACTCGCGATGGTTCGGCGCTTCGTAAGGCTTCGCCTCGGAGAATTTGCGGACGATCATCAGAACTTCTCCCCCTTCTCGATGCGATAGGTGCCCTTCGGATCGACGATGGCGACGAGGCGGATGATGCAACCGTCGCCGCGATCCCAGTTCCACGGGAAGAACGCGAAGGTGCAGCGCTTGCCGGTGACCTTGTCGATATCGCCGCCCACATTCTCGATGCCGAGGATACCGTTCTTGAACAGGATGCGGTGTACCGGCTCCCATTCCGGAAAGTCGTCCTTCCAGTCGCGGCCGCCGGACCATTCCTTGTATTCGGCGGCGAGGTGCGGATGCAGCGGACCGTTGCGCTGCGGCCCGATCGCGGTGGCGAGCGGATGATCGTTGGCCTGCGTATCGTGGCCGACGACCTTGACCTTCTTCTCGACGAACCATTCGCCCGCCGACGGCACGAAGCCCGGCGAACGGCAGAAATAATCCTCGCTGTCCTCGTAGAGCTTGTGCCAGCCGGTATTGACGATGACGACGTCGCGCGGCCGCACGATCTTGCCGGCCGCCTTTTCCAGGTCGTCATAGGTGATCTGTTCCCATTTTTTCTTCGGGATCGAGATCACGATACCCGAGCCGAAGAAATGCGGCAGCGGCACTTCGTCGATGAACGGCGTGCCCTGCACCACATGCGCCGGCGCGTCGATATGGGTGGTGTTGTGCATGGACGTCGTGATGCGTTGCGACAGCACGCCCGACTTCGCCATGTAATGAATGCGCTCGATCTTGACGTCTTCGAAATAGGGCCAGTTCGGCGACTGATAACCGAAGCGATGCGAGAGGTTGTAGAACTCAAGCCCCATCGCGTTGTCGAGATTTTCTTCGAACGCCACTCCGCGGATTTTCTTCGCCACGGCAACCTCCTCCCGATCTCGTCCGCGCCCGCCAGGCGCGGTGTTAGGCCTGTACTGCTATTCGGTACATTCGTATCGTATTCCGGTTACCCGAACAAGCCACCGCCGAACCATCGCGGTGTCAGGCGGCAGCGGCCAAAAGATGCCGCTCCAGCGCCGCCTTGGTGGCGCGCAGCCGCTCCACGATCAGCTTCTGATGCGCATAAAAGCGTTGCGCCGGAACCGGCACCGAGATCGCCAGAATATTGCCGAGCGGATCGCGCGTCACGATGCCAGCGGCGCAGATGCCGTGGGTGTGCTCCTCGCGATCGATGGCGACGCCGGTCTTGCGCACCGTTTTGAGATCTTTCAACAACTGGTCGAGCCGCGTCAGCGTGCTCGGCGTGCGGCGCGGATAGGTCGTGCCGATCAGGCGCTCGATCGCCTCGTCGTCGATCTCGGCCAGATAGGCCTTGCCGTTCGCGGTGCAGGAGAGCGGAAAGGTCTCGCCGACCGCGGACACGGTGCGCAACCGCTGCGAGCCGATCACCTGATCGACGAAGACCAGATGATCGTTCTTGACCACGGCCAGGTCGGCGGTTTCTTTCAGCTCATTCGAAAGCTGCATCAGGAACGGCCGCGCCGCCGCGACGAAGTCGGTGCGCGCCGAAGCGGCAAGCCGCAGGATCGTCGGCCCGAGCCGCACGCGTCCGTTCGGCGACGCCGCAATCAAAAACTTCTCTGCGGCCAGCGCGCCGACAATGCGCTGTACCGTCGAGCGCGCGAGATTGACGCGCTGCGCGATCTGACCGAGGCTCAAGCCGTCCATCTCGTCTTCGAGCACACGCAGGATCGCAGCAGCCCGCGCGATCACCTGAATCTGACTTTTGTCGCTTTTGTCGCCGCTCTTGTCGTTCGAAGCGGGCGCGGCCCGCATCCGTTGTATCGCCATGTGCTGCCAATCTTGCTGCCCGGTTTGCACTTTGATACAGGATCACCGCGATACGGTACAGAGCATCACGCCAACGACAGAACCGGCGCGGCGAGACGGGAGGACGAATGGTCAAGAAGATCGCGCTCGAAGAGCATTTTCTTCCGCCCAGTTTCGAAGGCTATTGGCGCCCTACCGTCGCCGGAGTCGCGCCCGGGCATGCCGCCAAATTGCTCGCGGCGCTGACCGATTTTGGCGAGGCGCGGCTCAAGTCGATGGACGAGGCCGGCATCGCCAGATCCGTCCTCGGCCTTGCCGGGCCGGGCGTACAGGCCGAGCGCGATACCGCGACGGCGATCCGCAACGCCAAATCCGCCAATGATTTTCTCGCCGAACACGTCGCCAAACGGCCGGGCCGTTATTCGGGCTTCGCCCACCTCGCCATGCAGGACGCGCACGCGGCGGCCGACGAGCTTGAGCGCTGCATGCGCGAGCTGAAGTTCTGCGGCGCCATGATCAACGGCCATACCAATGGTCAATATCTCGATCACCCCTCGCTGGCGCCGTTCTGGGAACGGGCCGAGGCGCTCGGCTCGCCGATCTATATTCATCCGACCGACCCGATCACGCCGTCGCCGGCGCTCGAGGGCCACAACGGCCTGCGCCGCGCCACCTGGGAATGGGGTTTCGAGACCGGCTCGCATGCGTTGCGTCTCGTCTTCGGCGGCCTGTTCGACCGCTTCCCCCGCGCCAAAGTCATGCTCGGCCATCTCGGCGAGACTCTGCCCTATCTGTTGTGGCGCTTCGACAGCCGCGCTAAGCTCTACAGCGTCCAGCTTGCCAAGCCGCCATCGGCCTATATCAAAGAGAATCTCCTGGTGACGACGTCGGGCATGTGTTCGGCCGAGCCGCTGAATTGTTCGATCGCGGCGCTCGGTCATGAGCACGTGATGTTCGCCGCCGACTATCCTTTCGAAGCGGCGCAAGAGGCCGGCGAGTTTCTCGATCATGTGGCGCTGGCGCAGAACGTCCGCGAAGATATTGCCTATAACAACGCCGCGAAGCATCTTGGCCTCTGACCGTCGTCCTGAGGTGCGGGCGAAGCGACCCTCGCAGGATGACGGAGTAAGAAATCGTTTCCATGACCACCAAAATTCTCGTCGTCGATATCCACGCTGAAATGTATCGGGACCGGCTGCAGGCGGATTTTCCATCGCTGCAATTTTTGCTGTTCGAGAACGCGTCTGCCGTGACCGGCGACTTGTCCGAGGTCGACGTGATGATCATGTTCGGCATCGAGGTTCGCGACGAAATGCTGGCCGGCGCCCCCAAGCTGAAATGGATCCAATCGCTGGCCACCGGCGTCGATCATTTCCTGCGCTGCCCGTCGCTGAAGCCTGACGTTGTGATCACCAGCGGCCGCGGCATCCACGGGGCGCCGATGCGCGAAGAAGTCGTCTATCTGATGATGGGCGCGAGCCGCGACGCGCGGCGGCAGGTGGAAGATCACCAGCACCATATCTGGCAGCGCCGAATGTGGAGCACGCTGCACGGCAAGACCGCGGTCGTCGTCGGCACCGGCATTATCGGCGAAGCCGTCGGCGAACTGCTCCGGGCCTTCGGCATGCACACGATCGGCGTCACCCGCACGCCGCGCAAGATCAGGAGCTTTGACGAAGTGATGCCGCAGGCGCGGCTGCCTGAAGCCGCGGCGAAGGCCGATTATCTGATCAATATTCTGCCGGCGAGCGACGACCACATCGGCCTGTTCGGCGCCGAAGTGTTCGGCGCCATGAAGCCGTCAGGCTATTACATCAGTGCCGGACGCGGCCAGACCGTGGACGAGGACGCGCTTATTGAGGTGCTGCGCGAGCGGCGCATCGCCGGCGCCGGCCTCGACGTCTTTCACGCCGAGCCATTGCCGCCGGAGAGCCCGTTCTGGCAATTGCCGAACGTCTTCATCACGCCGCATATCGGCGGCTACGTCTTCGAATACGAAGATTTCATCACGCCGTTGATTCTCGACAATATGCGGCTTTTCCTCTCCGGTCGGCTCACCGACATGCAAAATATCGTGCCACGCTAAGCGCTGCGAGCGGTACTCCCGCGATACTCGGCTGTTCCCCAGCCGCGGAATTTGTTACAAAATCTACCATTCTCCGATCGCCGCAAAAAAGGGACATGCCCCGCGGCGCTTCGCTCAAGCCACGTGGAGGACGCCCCAGAATGACCTCGCTCGCCAGGTTCAAGCTGCCGATCATCCTGCTTGGCGCGGTACAACTCCTCAAACACGCGGCACGGCGGAACCGCGATTTCAGGGAGCGCATCAAAGAGCACGATTTCATTGCCCAGATCGTGGCGCGCGACGAAGGTATCGGCCGCTGGATCGAGTTCAAGGACGGCACGATCACCTCCGGCACGGGCCTGCATGGCCAGCCCGACATCAAATTGCTGTTCAAGAACGCAAGCGTCGCCGCAACGCTACTCACGCCGCCGATCGACTGGCTGCAGCAAATCAATGCGCAGAAGGATTTCATGCTCACCGTCGAGGGGCCGGAATATCTCACCAACTGGTTCGCGCAGACCTTGATGCTGAGCCAGTCGGCCGGGTTGAAATACGGCAAGAAGCTGCGCCGCGGTGTGCGGCGCTATTGCAACATGACCAATGGCGGACCGGTCTTTGTCGACGTGAAAGACGGCAAGATTCTGCGCATGACGCCGATCGATCTTGGCAGCGGCGACGGCGCGTCGTGGACCATCGAGGCCAAGGGGTTGAAGCTCACGCCGCCACGCAAGACCACGCTGGCGCCGCACGGCCAGAATGCCAAATCCATCGTCTATTCGCCGGATCGCCTGCTTCATCCGATGAAACGCGTCGACTTCGATCCGAACGGCGCACGCAATCCGCAGAACCGCGGCAAGTCGGGTTACGAGCGCATCTCCTGGGACGAAGCGATCAAGATCGTCACCGGCGAGATCAAACGGCAGAAGCGCGAACATGGTCCCGGCGCGATCACCTTCTCCCACGGCTCGCATCACACGTGGGGCAATATCGGCTATTACCTCTCGGCGCTGTTCCGTTTCGCCAATGCGGTCGGCATGACGCGCATCCATCACAATCCGGATTCCTGGGAAGGCTGGTATTGGGGCGCGGTGCACCATTGGGGCTATACGCTGCGCGTCGGCCAGTCGGAGACCTACGGCACCGTCGAGGACTGCCTGCAGAACTGCGACATGATCGTGTTCTGGGCGGCCGATCCCGAATCGACTTCAGGATCATACGGCGCGCAGGAAGGCACCACGCGCCGGCAATGGCTCAAAGATCCCAAGCTCGGCATCAAGGTCGTCCACGTCGATCCCTATTACAACGCCTCCGCCCAATTCCTGCCCGGTAAATGGTTCGCGCCCAAACCGACCACCTCGGTGGCGATGGCGATGGCAATCGCTTACGTCTGGATCAAGGAAGGTCTCTACGACAAGGACTATGTCGCGAGTCACACCGTCGGCTTCGACAAGTGGAAGGCTTATCTTCTCGGCGAAGAAGACGGCATTGCGAAAACGCCGGAATGGCAGGAGCAGGAAACCGGCGTCCCGGCCAAGGACGTGCGCGCATTGGCGCGCGAATGGGGGCGCAAGCGCGTTTATCTCGCGCCCGGCGGCTGGGGCAACGGCCATGGCGGCGCCTGCCGCAATCAGACCGGCATTCCCTGGGCACGGGTGATGGTGTGTCTCATCGCCATGCAGGGGCTCGGCAAGCCCGGCGTCAACATGGGCAATCTGCAATGGGGCACGCCGATCGATTTCAATTTCTATTTCCCCGGCTATGCCGACGGCGGCATGTCAGGCGACCTTGAAAACACCTCGATGCCGGTCGAGCTCTATCAGCGCATGCCGCAATTGCCGAGCATGAATTCGAACGGCCAGCGCATCCCGCGCATCTTCGTGCCGGAGGCGATCCTCGACGGCAAAGCCGAAGGCTATCCTTGGGTCGGCAAATCGATCGAGCATCAGTTCGCGCGCTTTGCCTATCCGGCAGCCGGCCATTCGCCGGTGCATATGCTCTACAAATACGGCGGCTCGATCCTTTCGACCATGAACAATACCAACCGCTGGGTGCGGATGTATCAGTCGGAGAATCTCGAATTCGTCGTCAACCAATCGATCTGGTTCGAGGGCGAGGCGAAATTCGCCGATGTGATCCTGCCAGCCTGCACCAATTTCGAGCGCACCGATATCAGCGAATGGGCAGGACTGGGCGGCTATGGCCATCATGGCCAGCAGCAGCTCAATCACCGCGTCATCGTGTTTCAGGCACCGGCGATCAAGCCGCTCGGCGAATCGAAATCCGACTTCTGGATCTTCAACGAGTTGTGCAAGCCGCTCGGACTCGCCAACTATTTCTCCGAAGGCTGCAACGAGATCGATTGGGTCAAGCGCGCCTTCCTCGCTTCCGACCTGCCCCAGCACATTTCCTGGAAAAAGTTCTTGAAGCGCGGCTACTTCGTCGTGCCGGCGGAGAAGGAAAAACTGCGCGCGCCGGTCTCGTTCCGCTGGTTCTTCGAGAACCGCAAGAAGGACGTGCCGGAGGCGCAGCCTCTGCCATCCGACTACACCGAGGAATATCTGCGCGGCCTGCAGACCCAATCCGGCAAGCTTGAATTCGAGTGCAGTTCGCTCAAGCGCTTCAACGACCCGGAACGGCCGCCGATCGTCAAATACGAGCCGTCATGGGAAGGCGCACACTCCGGCAAACTGTTCGCACGCTACCCGCTGCAGCTTCTCACCCCGCATTCGAAATATTCGTTCCACACTCAGGGCGACGGCAAGGACTCCTTCCTCCTCAATATCGAGGACCATCGCGTCAACATCGAAGGCTATTACTACTGGATCGTGCGCATGAATGCCGAGGATGCCAAAGCGCGCGGCATCGGCAAACACGACCTTGTCAAAGTCTTCAACGACCGCGGCGCGGTAATCTGCGCCGCCCTGCCGACGCAACGCCTGCCGCGCGGCGTCGCCCACGGCTACGAGTCCTCGGCTGTCTACGATCCGATGGGCGAGCCCGGCAAATCGGTCGATCGCGGCGGGTGCCTCAATCTGCTGACGCCCGAGCGCACGCAGACCAAGTCGACGCATTCGCTGGCGGGCGCCAATTCGCTGGTGCAGATCGAGCTCTGGGACAAGCGTATTGAACATATGTCTGCGGCCTTCGCCGCAGTCGAAAGGGACAGGAAGGTCAAAGGCGCGATCAGCGAAGCGCAATTGGTGCCGGCCAAATGAAAAAGTGGAACATGATCATCGACGTCGCCGAGTGCACCAATTGCAATCTGTGCACACTGGCGACCATGGACGAATATGTCGGCAATGCATGGCGAGATTATTCCGCGCCGATGCCCAAGCACGGCCATAAGTGGATCAATATCCTGCAGAAGGAGCGCGGACAGACGCCGATGATCGACGTCGCCT
>Ga0335072_10001803_pt1 | contig 34051 bp, 19 predicted proteins | sample Lox_Sample_21_FD_206725 | JGI IMG/M metagenome (GOLD analysis project Ga0335072, IMG submission 206725) | Soil microbial communities from Loxahatchee National Wildlife Refuge, Florida, United States - Lox_Sample_2.1 | ecosystem: Environmental > Terrestrial > Soil > Wetlands | place: USA... | reverse complement strand
CTTCATTGTCGACATGTCCGGCCGGATCGTTGCTTATCCCGATACGCTCGATTTCGTTCCCGGCCGCAACGTCACGTCGATCTCACCGCTCGTCAAGCAGCTCAAGGACCTGCCCCCCGATTTGCGCGCCACCGAAACGTTGCATTTCACGATGCAGGATGGCAAGCGCCCCGTCCAAATGATCGGCACCTACAGCACGATTCCCGAACTGCGCTGGGCAGTGATTGCACAGCGCAGCCTGGACGATGCTCGCGTGGACGCGGGGGTGAAGGAGCTCACGACGCAAGCGCTGAGCTTCGTCGTGGGCGTCACTCTGGTGGCGCTGTTTCTCGGGTATCTCTTCGCCGTGGGAATCACGGGGCCAATCCGCAGCCTGGTCACCTCGACGCGCGCCATCAGCCGCGCCGAATTTCACGAGCGTGTGGAGGTCACCGGCGCGGCGGAAATCAGCGAGCTGGCCGAGACCTTCAACCAGATGGCGGGCCATATCGAAGAGTACGTCGAGCGCCTGAAACAGGCCGCCGCCGAAAATCGCGAGCTGTTTCTTGGCTCCATCCGCATGTTGGCCGCCGCCATCGACGAAAAGGATCCATATACGCGAGGCCACTCGGGCCGCGTCGCCAAGTATTCCTCGATCATCGGCGAAGCCCTGGGGCTCGACGCGGAGGAGCTCGACAGGCTGCGGATTTCTGCGCTGCTGCACGACGTCGGAAAAATTGGCGTCGACGACCGCGTGTTGAAAAAGCCCGGCAAGCTGACCGACGAAGAATTCGATTTGATGAAGCAGCACCCTGTAAAGGGTGCGAACATCATGCGCCCCGTCGCCCAATTGAACGACGTGCTGCCAGGCATCGAACTCCACCACGAACGCATGGACGGCGGCGGATATCCTTACGGGCTAAAGGGAGACCAGATTCCGACCATGGCCCGCATCATCGCCGTCGCCGATACGCTCGACGCCATCACCACCAACCGCCCCTATCAATCCGCGATGGATCTTGACTATGCGATGGAGCGCATCCGTTCCCTCGCCGTCTCGAAGTTCGACCCGCAGGTTGTCGCCGCCCTAGAATCCGCCATCCACGCCGGCCGCCTGCGCCTGAGCGCCACGCTCGTCGAAGTTTAAGCGTCTCTTTCGCCTTCCTCACTAATCAAATTCGGCACCTTCTCCTCTGTTAGAATGGTTTATTCGCCGCGCGTGGCGACCATCCATGATTTCCCTATTTGGCAAGCCGGAACCGACGCTCCTCGAACGCCTCAAAGAATCCGTCAGCAAGACGCGCACGGAACTTACCGCGCGGGTCGAGCAGATCCTTACCGGCGACCGCCCGGTGGATCCTGAACTGCTTCGCCAGCTTGAATCTGCTCTGCTTTCTGCCGACATTGGCGTGCGCACGACGAAGGAAATCCTCGCGGCTCTTCGCGAACAGGTAAATGAGCGCAAGCTCGAAGGGTCGGCCGCCCTGCGCCAGGAACTGAAAAACCAGGTGCTGAAAATCCTCAACGCTCCTGCCTCCGCGACCAGTCCTAACGGTATCCCCGCGCCTCGCGTGATTTTTGTCGTCGGCGTCAACGGCACCGGCAAGACCACCACCATCGGCAAGCTCGCAAACCGCCTGAAGCAGGAAGGCGCGAACGTCCTTCTAGGAGCCGCGGACACCTTTCGAGCTGCTGCGATCGAGCAGCTCGAAGTGTGGGGCCACCGCTCAGGAATCGAGGTGATTAAGCAGAAATCCGGCTCTGATCCTTCTGCAGTAATCTTTGACTCTCTCTCTGCGGCAAAATCGCGCCACGCAGACGTCGTGATTGTAGACACCGCCGGCCGCCTGCACACGAAATCCAACCTCATGACCGAACTCGAAAAGATGAAGCGCACCGCCGCGAAGGTTATTCCTGGCGCACCTCACGACGTTCTTCTGGTCCTTGACGCCACAACCGGACAGAACGGCTTGAACCAGGCGCGCGAATTCTGGAGCCATGCGGGCGTCACTGGAATCGTGCTGACCAAGCTCGACGGGACAGCAAAAGGTGGTATCGTTGTCGCCATTGCGCGCGAATTGAATCTGCCCATCCGCTTTGTCGGCACGGGCGAAAAAATCGACGATCTCGTTCCCTTCGATGCGTCCACCTACGTCAACTCCCTCTTCGATTAGCGCCGAAGACGACGCACATCTCTCTCGCGCGCTAGAACTCGCGCGCCAAAGCGTCGGGCTTGCGCATCCGAATCCGATGGTGGGAGCTCTCGTCGTAAAGAAAGGCCGCGTGGTCGGCGAGGGCTTTCACGAATACGACAAGCTAGACCATGCGGAAGTCCGCGCTCTCGCGGCCGCGAGCGCGCAGGCACGCGGCGCCACGATGTACGTCTCGCTCGAACCCTGCTGCAACACGGGACGCACCGGCCCGTGCACCGACGCCATTGTCGCCGCCGGGATTTCCCGCTTGGTCTGCGCGATGAAGGACCCAAATCCCTCCGTCGCTGGAAAGGGATTCGACCGCCTGCGCAAGGCCGGAGTGCGAGTGGAATTCGGCACGCGTGAAGTGGAAGCGCAGCGCCTGAACGAAGCCTTCGCCTGCTGGATTCGCACCGGCCGCCCGTTCGTCACGCTTAAGACCGCGCTCACGCTGGACGGAAAGATCGCCATGCCCATCAAGCGCGCCACCTGGATTACTTCCGACGCTTCGCGCAAGGAAGTGCAAAATTTGCGCCACGCCGCCGACGCCGTGCTCACCGGCATCGGCACCGTGCTCATCGACAATCCCAAGCTCACCGACCGCACGGGACTTCCCCGCCGCCGCCGTTTGCTCCGCGTGGTTGTCGATACGCATCTCCGCATCCCGCTGAAATCGAGGCTCGTCAAATCCGCCGACGGAGACATCCTTGTCTACACGCTCGAACCTACTTCTTCTCCGAAGGCGCTCGACCTGATTCACGCGGGGGTCGAAGTCGTCCGCGTCGCTCCACGCCGCCGCCGTTTGGACCTGCGCGAAGTCGTCCGCGACCTTGGCAGCCGCCAGATCTTGAGCCTGATGATCGAAGCTGGGTCGCGCCTAAACGGCTCTGCGCTCGAATATGCGATCGTCGACAAAATGATTCTCTTTTATGCGCCGCAAATTATGGGCACAGGCGGCATCCCGATGGCGGACATTCCCTGCCGCTGGTTCCCGAAATCGCCGTCCTTGCGCGTGTCGGCTCTCGGCCGTCACGGCCCCGATTTTTCCATGGAAGGATATTTCCGCGATGTTTACCGGGATCACTGAACAGGCTGGCCGCATCGAATCGTTCGAACACGGCCTGCTCGGCGGCCGCCTCCGCATCGGCCTCGGCGACGCGCCCGCGATCGCGCTCGAAGCGAAGCTCGGCGACAGCATCATGGTCAACGGCTGCTGCCTCACCGCCGTCGAATTGGGCGCCGCACATTTCTCCGCCGATCTTTCCGGCGAGACGCTTCGCCGTACGTCCTTCGGTGAAAAAAAGCCGGGCGACATCGTCAACCTCGAACGGCCGCTCGCTGCTGGCGCCCGCCTCGGTGGGCATTTCGTGCAGGGACACGTCGACGGCGTCGGCCGCGTCGTGCGGCTCACGTCCGAAGGAGAAAACTGGTGGCTTTCCGTCCGCGTCCCCGAAAATCTTCGCCGCTACGTTGTCGAGAAGGGGTCGATCGCCATCGACGGCATCAGCCTGACCGTCGCGCGTTGGCAGGACGGCGTCGCTGACATCGCCATCATCCCCTTCACACACGCCCACACAAATGTCCACGCCATGATTCCTAATGACGCGGTGAATATCGAAGTCGATATCCTTGCGAAATACGTGGAAAGCCTGCTCGATGGGAAACCGACTCCCGCTGCTTCTCATCTCTCAGTCGCGCGCCTGCGCGAAGAAGGCTTTTGAAGGGACCGCCTACGCCGATGCCCTCGGGAACCGCTCGCACCTATGATTTTGCCGTGATTGGCGCGGGAGTCTTCGGCTCGTGGATCGCGCACTTTTTGCGCGCTTCGGGAGCGAGCGTCGCCTTGCTAGACGCCTATGGTCCCGCAAACAGCCGCGCCAGCTCTGCCGGCGAATCGCGCATCATTCGCATGGGCTATGGCCCGGACGAAATTTACACGCAATCGTCCATGCGGGCCATGCCTCTGTGGAAACAACTGTTCGAGGAGACGAGTCGCCCCGAACTCTTCCACGAAACCGGCGTCCTCTGGATTGCGCCGAAGGACGATGCCTACGCTCTTGCCGCTGCGCGTGCCCTCTCGAAATTCGGCGTCAAGCACGAAATTCTATCTCTTGGCGATTTGCGCACCCGCTATCCGCACTTTTCCTTTGACCGCGACTCCTGGGGCATTCTCGAAACGCGCAGCGGCGTCTTGATGGCTCGCCGCGCTGTGAAGACCGTTGTCGAACGCGCTTGCCGCTCCGGAGTGGAATATCATGCCGCCGCCGCGCTGCCCCCGGCCGCCGCAGGACGAATCACGGAGCTTGCCACGCTCAGCGGAGGCCGCATTTCCGCCGGAACGTTCGTCTTTGCTTGCGGTGCTTGGCTCGGAAACATCTTCCCGGAACTGCTGGGAAGCCGCATCTTTCCTTCGCGCCAGGAGGTTTTCTTCTTCGGTCCTCCCGCGGGCAGCACGAAGTTCCAATCGCCCGCTACTCCCACTTGGCTCTTTCTGAAGGATGAATTTTACGGCATGCCGGACATCGAATCGCGCGGCTTCAAGCTCGCCAATGACCGCCACGGCCCCGCCGCTGATCCCGACACGCAGTCCCGCGCCGCGACCTCAGAAGCCATCGCGCTCGCTCGCGAATTTCTCGCGCGCCGCTTTCCTGCTCTTCGCGACGCTCCGCTGGTGGAATCGCGCGTCTGCCAGTACGAAAACACGTCGAATGGTGATTTCCTGATCGATCGCCATCCCGCGCATGAAAATGTCTGGCTCGCCGGGGGAGGTTCCGGCCATGGCTTCAAGCACGGTCCATCGGTGGGAGAATACGTCGCGAAACTTGTGACGCAAGGCGGGGAAATCGAACCGCGATTCCGGCTCGCATCGAAAGACGTTGTGCAGCGCCGGGCGATTCTCTGACTTCTACGAAACTACTTGCCTAACTTCCGCTGCGCGCATCTTCGCCCGCGCGCCACGGTAATAGAGCGCGAGCCCAAAAGCCACGGCGAGCATCGTCGAGCCGAGCAGTTTCATCTCAAACAGCAATTTGTTCGCGGCTTCTGCCGGCGGGATCATCGAAAGAAAAATTCCCGCAAGCACCACCACAAATCCCAGCGACCCCGCGATCCACACTCCGATTTTTCCGCCAGGAATCAAAGCCACGTTCGGCTCGGCGCGCCGGTCTTTGCGATACGCCAGCTTGATCGCCGCCGCATACATGTACAGGAACGGAATGAAATACAAGATTACCGTCGCGTCCACCACGATCTGGTAGGCGCTGTTCACCGTCTCGTTCAATTGCACAAGCAGAAGAATCGTGCCCGAAATTCCCGCCTGCACCAGAATCGAAATCCACGGCGTCTTCCATTTCGGATGAATTTTCCCGAACGCGGCTGGAAGATAGTGGTCGATTCCCACGACAAAAGGTACGCGCGCCACTCCCGCCACGGTCGATCCCACGCCGCCCGCGTTTCCGACGGTCACTAGCATCGCGGCAATCACACCGAAAAATCCGATGCCCAGCGCCGTTGAACCGTACGACAGCGCCTGAAAGACGCCGCTCTTCGGGTCCACGTTTGCCGCAGGCAAAATGCCGAGTACAGCAAACGTCCCCGCGATGTAAATCAGCGCGATCAGCGCGCCCGAAGCATAAATCGCGCGTGGAAACGTCTTCCTCGGCTCACGCACTTCTTCGCTCATCGCGGAGCAAAGCTCCAGCCCCACGAACGCGAAAGCGATTTGCGGCCAGAAATTTACGGTGCCGATATTCCACGCGGGCCGTATGGTTGCGAGCGAAAAACGCGTCACCGAGCCATGCGCGTGCCACAGATACGCGCCCAATCCTACAAGCATCAATAACGGAATGTAGGTCGAAACTCCCCCTGCGTTCTGCAGCCATTTGCCGATGTTCAACCCGATGATATTCAGCACCACCGCGATCAACAATATCCCAAATGAGCCGATCATCAGGAAAGTCCGGCTCTCCGCGAGATAGGCGGTGTTGCTCCCGCCGATGTAGGAAGCCATCGCCGCGCTCGCCATCAGCAGCCCGGGAAAATAGAAAAACGTGTAGACCCAATACGTCCATCCGGCCACGAATCCGTGAAAATCTCCGAACGCTTCCTTCGTCCAGACGTAGAGGCCTCCCTCGTCCGGAAATCGCGTGGATAGTTCGACGATAACGAAGGCCGAAGGCAGGAAGAAAAATACTGCGGCCAAGACCCACAAGCTAATAGAAGAGCTTCCGTTGTGCGCGGCGGCGGCGATCCAGCGCGGGCCCAGCACCGTTGCGATGTTGAACAGCAGCACGTCCCAGAAACCCATGACGCGCCGCAACTGCCCTTTGGGATCGCTCGGCGGCGCCTGGCTCACGCGGTCGCGTCCAGCGCCGGGATCAGCGCGTCCTGCGCGAGGAAATTATGCAGAAACGGATCGCGCGATTTTTCAAAGTCCTCCCACGCGCCGAAAAACGACACGCGCCCCTCCTGCAAAAAAATCACGCGGTCCGCCAGCTTTCTGGCCAGATGCGTGTCGTGAGTCACCACGATCGATGTCTTGCGAAACTTTTGCTTCAGCTTCACGATTAGCTCACTCACGTGCGACGCCATCAGCGGATCCACCATCGTTGTCGGTTCGTCGTAGAGAATCGCTTCCGGATTTTCCGCCAGCGCTCGCGCGATCGCCACCGCTCGCTTGGTTCCCGTGCTCAGGTCCGAAGGCACGCGATCGGCCAGGTCCGCCACTTCCAACATTTCCAGCAATTCCTTCACTCGCTTATCAATGTCCTCGAAGCTTCCCGATTCCTCACGCCCTTCGAGTGGAAACGCCACGTTTTCCGCTACGGTCAGCGAGTCGAACAGCGCGCCCGATTGAAACACCATCGTTGCCTGTCTGCGCACCTCCGCGAACTGTTGCTCGTTCCAGTCCGTCACATCTTTTCCGGCAATCAGGATGCGTCCTTCGTCAGGCTTCAAGAATCCGAGCAGCAATTTCAGCGACACCGACTTTCCCACGCCGCTTCGCCCCATCAGCACGGCCGTCTCGCCCCGCTCGACGTGAAAGCTGACGTCCTTCAGCACCGCATTGTCGTCAAACGATTTCGAGACGTTTTGGAATTCGAAATAGTGATCGCTCATCGTTTCTTCGGTCCGCTCAGGCGCATCCGGGCTTCTTCATAATCTGCGGGAGTATTCATATTCTTGAACAGCCGCCCGCCGGAATCAAAGGGTTTCCATTCCACCGGTGCGATCTTCTCAATCCTCAGGTCATCGAGTCCTTCCATCACTTTTCGCACGCCTCGTTTGAGCGCGCTGCGAATCGCCGACTCCGCGCGCTTGTTGTAAGACGCGCACAGCGGCTCCGCACCAAATTCGCTCTGCGGAATCACTGCGCCTGCTGCAGACGCCTCAGCCCGCGCCACCAAATGTCGCAGCCATTCTGGCGTCAAATACGGCATGTCGCAGGCAACCACCAGGTTCCATTCCATGCCCGACGCTCGCAGCGCTGTCGCGATTCCTCCCAGCGGCCCTGCGCCCGGCCAGTCGTCTTCGACGCATTCGAACCCGAGGGCCGCAAACGCTTCTCGCGGCCCAACGATCGTCGGCTTCGCAACCGCTTGTTCCACCACATGCGCCGTTCGCAAAATCAGCGGCACGCCGTCAATTTCCAGCAACGCTTTGTTGCGTCCCATGCGCGAGCTTTCTCCACCTGCCAGAATGAACGCTGCTGTCTTTAACACGCGCCGCTCCTACTTTCCCGGCCTTTGAATTCCCAGCTCGCGCAGCTTGTCTTGCAAGCTTTGCCGGTGCAGCCCCGCCTCGGCAGCGGTTTTCGACACATTCCACCGATGCCGCTCCAGCTTGCGCTTGAAAAACTCGATCTCGAATTTCCGCTTGGCCTCTCGAAAATCCAGCTCATTCAGAAACTCCGGCGCCGCGCCGTTCGCCGCGCCCATCCTCGCTGTTCCGCCCGCCTGGAAAACCTCTGCGGGCAGCTCGCGCGGTGTGATCGCATCGCCAACGCTCATGACGACGGTCCGTTCCAGCACATTTCGCAGCTCGCGCACATTGCCCGGCCAGTCGTGGCGGAGCAATTCCTGCATTGCCTCCGGCGTGATCCGCACTCGCCGTCCATGGCGCTCGCCGAGCTGCTGCAGAAATACCTCCGTCAGGAGCGGCAAATCGTCTTTTCGTTCGCGCAGTGTGGGCATTTCGAGCGTCACGACGCGCAGCCTGTAAAACAGGTCTTCGCGAAATCGCCCTGCATCGATTTCTTCGCGCAAATCGCGATGCGTTGCGCTGATGATCCGCACATCCACTTCGATCATGTGCGTTCCGCCCAGCCGCTCGATTGTCCGATTCTCGATCGCCCGCAGCACCTTCGCCTGCGTCACAGAATTCATATCGCCAATTTCGTCGAGAAAAATCGTCCCCCCGTGCGCCAGCTCGAATTTTCCCTTGCGCAGTTGCATCGCGCCGGTAAAAGCGCCACGCTCGTGCCCGAACAACTCCGATTCAATTAGATTTTCCGGCAGTGCCGCGCAATTCACTGCGACGAATGCCCGCATTGCTCTCGATGACCGCGCGTGAATTTCTTGCGCCAGCAAATCCTTCCCGGTGCCGCTCTCGCCGAGTATCAACACCGTCGCATCCGAAGCTGCCACGCGCTCGGCCATTTCGAAGATGCGCCGCATCGCCGCCGATTTGCCGATCATCCGCCCGAACTGCCCTTCGGCCACCAGTTCCCGCCGCAGTTTCCGGTTCTCGCGATCCAGTTCCGAGAGCCTCAGCAAATTAGCCGCCCGCGCCCGAAGTTCATCGATGTCGAAACCTTTCGTGATGTAATCCGCAGCGCCCGCGCGCACCGCTTCGAGCGCCGATTTTGCCGTGTCCAGCGCTGAGACGATCAGCACCGGCATCTCGTGCCCGTTTTCGCGCAGCCAACGCATCAGCGATAATCCGTCCTCGTCAGGCATCACCAGATCAAGCAGCAGCAAATCTGGCTCATCTTTCGCAATTCTTTCCCGCGCCGAGGCCGCCGAATCCACCTCCGTCACTTGGGCCATCCCTTCCAGCGCACGCCGCAAGCCGTAGCGCGCCGAAGCTTCGTCATCCACGATCAGGATTCGTTGCATGTTTCGCCTTTCTGTCGCCGCTTGCCGCCGGGATCGTCACGCGGAATTTCGTCCCGCGCCCGTCGCGCACCGGGCTCTCGCATTCCACCGTCCCGCCCAAATCCGCCACGCGCCGCGCCACAATGGCCAGCCCCAGTCCCGTCCCCGCCGCCTTCGTCGTAAAAAAGGGGTGAAACATTCGCGCTTTCACATCCGCCGCAATCCCCGGCCCATCGTCTTCAATTTCGATTTCCGCGCTCCGTCCATTGCGATGCAAATTCACGCGCACGCGACCTCCCTTGGGCTGCGCTTCGATTGCGTTTACAAGTAAGTTCGACAGAATCTCGCTCACCGCCTCTTCCGAAGCCGTGGCCTCGATTTCCCCTGCCGGTTGCGCGAATTCCATGCGGATGTTACGCCGCCCTGCGTCTCGTCCCAGCAGAGAAGCAGTCTGCCTTGCCAGCGCCACCAGTCCCACTCGCTGGCCGTTCAGGGACGGCTTCGAATATTTCAATAGTTGCGTCAGCTTCGCGTTCATTCGGTCGATTTCTTCCACCACGAGCGCACAATCGTGCCGCGCGTCCAGCGGCAAATCCGGGTTTTCCAGTTGCACTTGCAAAATGGTCTTCATCGAGCCCAGCGGATTCCGCAAATTATGTGACACGCTCGCTGCCATCTGTCCTAGCAGCGCCAGTCTCTCCCGCTCCGCCAGTTCTCTTTCGAGCTCGATCTTTTCTTCAATCACCTTTGCCAAATCCGCCATTCCCGGCAGTTGCTCCGCCAAAAACTCCAGCGCAGCACTGGTTTCGCCGGTCAGGAATGCTCCCGTCGTCGCCGCTTCCAGAAGTCCGATCTCTTCTCCTTCCTTCGTGATCGGAATCCGCGCCACATGGCCCAGCCCCCCTGGCGATTTCAGCGGTTCCCCTTTCGGATCGCTCGGAATCGAAACGCGCACCGCTGCCAGTCCGAATTCCTCACGAATTCTTCGATCCGCAAGCTCCACAAGCTTCGCCAGATTTCCCTGCCGCGCTTGTTCCTGCAGCTCCGTCGTCAGGCGTTGCAAGCCTTCCATGCCTTCGTGAATCCTCCGGTGCAATGCCGGACCGATTACCCGCTCCAGAGGCTCAAATAGAAAAATCAAAACGAACAGCAGAAATCCTGCCGTGGCTTCCGGCGGAAAGTACGGCTCCAGCCACCCGCTCGCCCGCCGCACGAATGCCAGATAGAGCAGGGCGAGGATTGTTGCCGTAAGCCCGTACACCAGATTCCTCTGCGCCCCATATTCCAGAAAATTGTGACGCAGCGAGTAGTAAATGAGCGTCGCTCCCGGGACCACACCCATCATCACCGCCGCCGTCAGGAAGAATTGCGACGCGAGAGGTGCTTTCGATATCAGCGCCAGATATCCGAACCAAAACAATGCGACAAAGAGCGAACCCGCAAAAAGCAGTCGAAACAGCCCTTGCTGCATCCGGTCTCTCGCCGCGCTCCAATCCTGAAAATCCAGCGCCGCATCGAAACCAGCGACCAGCGGAAGCGCAAATCGCCCGCTCACAAGCAAAAACGTCAAGCCGAGCCAAATGCGGGCGCCAATTTCATACCCGTGCGCCGCAATAGCGAGTCTGCCTGCGAAAGCCAGTTCGCCAAGAGCGACCAGATAGAACATCCAGATCGCCGCAGTCCCGAATGCGCTTTCCGGAGCTGCCAAGATGTACCTGCGATATGCGCGACGCGTGTGCCAAATCAAGGGCCATAGCATCAGAATTCCGAATGCCTTCAGAGCTGTGTAGAGGAACTGTGTTGCGCGCGGAGGGATGAAATACTGGATCGAAGCGTTAGCCTCCAGCAATCCGCCTGCGTAAATGAAGAAGAGCGCAAGAATGAGGAAAAACAGCAGCCGCTCGAAATTTCTCGGCCGTCTGTGGCCAAGGACAAGTGCCAGGAGAAACAGATAAGACAGCGCGCCCGCAGTTAGCGCGACCAGCCTCACGTAGAAGAGAGCCGCCATACCCCTCCCGCCGTTATGCGGATTTTAGGATGGGACGGGATGCAACTCAACGCCCAAGTGCAAGAAAAACCTTACAAATATCTATGCTTATGATAGCAATAAGGTTAGCTAGCATGTGACGCTCAACATATGAGTCCTGTTTTGTCAGGTTTTCACTTGACAGTCACGCTTGGTTTGCTATATTAGCACTCGTAGCTGAGGAGTGCTAAATCATCGGCTCCTCACCACGCTAAACAATCGTTCCACCGGAGGAATGCAAAAATGGCTGTGAATATCACACCGCTGCACGACCGCGTGCTCGTCCGGCGGCTAGAAGAGAAGGAAGTCGTGAAGGGTGGCATCATCATCCCCGACTCGGCTAAGGAAAAGCCCCAAGAGGGCGAAGTCATCGCCGTTGGATCCGGACGCCGGGAAAAGGGGGAGTTGATTCCCCTTGATGTGAAGCCCGGAGACCGCATCCTCTTCGGCAAATATAGCGGCAACGACATCAAGATCGACGACGAGGAGTATCTGATTCTCAAAGAAGACGAAATCCTCGCAAAGCTCGGCGGCGCCGCCAAAGCGGCCGGCAGAAAGTAACTCCCGGCCGCAGCCAGGACTTCAGTAACACCGCCTGGCGCACCGGATAACCATTTCAAGGAAATTCAGGAGGAAATAGAACCATGGCAAAGCAAATCGTGACTGGTGAGAATTCCCGCCAGGCGATTCTCCGCGGCGTCAATGCACTGGCCGACGCCGTGAAGATCACGTTGGGCCCCAAGGGGCGCAACGCCGTAATCGAAAAGAAGTTCGGCGCGCCGATCATCACCAAGGACGGCGTCACCGTCGCCAAGGAAATCGAGCTGGCCGATTCGCTCGAGAATATGGGCGCGCAGATGGTCCGCGAAGTCGCTTCGAAGACCTCTGACGTCGCCGGCGACGGCACCACCACCGCCACCGTTCTGGCCCAGGCCATTTTCCGCGAAGGCGTGAAGACGGTTGCAGCCGGAGCCAGCCCCACAGCCCTGAAGCGCGGCATCGAAAAGGCCGTCGAAGTGGCTGTCGAGGAGGTCAAGAAGCTCCACAAGGACGTCAAGGGCGACATGATCGCGCAGGTCGGCACCATCAGCGCCAACAACGACAAGCAGATCGGTTCAATCATCGCCGAAGCCATGAAGAAGGTCGGCAAGGACGGCGTCATCACCGTCGAGGAATCGAAGACGATGGAGACGACGCTCGAAGTGGTCGAAGGCATGCAGTTCGACCGCGGCTACCTTTCCCCCTACTTCGTCACTGATCCCGAGCGCATGGAGTGCGTGCTCGAGGATGTCCGCATCCTGATCCACGAAAAGAAAATCAGCTCGATGAAGGACCTGCTTCCCCTTCTCGAACAGATCGCCAAGATGGGCAAGCCCCTGTTGATCATCGCCGAAGACGTCGAGGGCGAAGCGCTCGCGACTCTCGTGGTGAACAAGCTCCGCGGCACCTTCCAGTGCGCCGCCGTCAAGGCTCCCGGCTTCGGCGACCGCCGCAAGGCCATGCTCGAAGATATCGCCACCCTCACCGGCGGCAAGGCCATCACGGAAGACCTCGGCATCAAGCTGGAGAACGTGAAGGTCGAGGATCTCGGTCGCGCCAAGCGGATCACCATCGACAAGGACAACACCACGATCGTCGAAGGCGGCGGCAAGGCCACCGAAATCGAAGGCCGCGTCAAGCAGATCCGCGCGCAGATCGATGAAACTACATCGGACTACGATCGCGAGAAGCTGCAGGAACGGCTCGCGAAACTCGTCGGCGGCGTCGCGGTCATTAAGGTCGGCGCGGCTACCGAAACCGAGCTGAAGGAGAAGAAGGCTCGCGTCGAGGACGCCATGCACGCCACCCGCGCGGCTGTCGAGGAAGGCATCGTTCCCGGCGGCGGCGTGGCTCTTGTCCGCTGCATCGCGGCGCTCGAGAAGCTCAAGCTTGCGGAAGACGAAGCCATCGGCGTCAATATCGTCAAGCGCGCTCTCGAAGAGCCCATGCGGCAGATCGCTCTCAACGCTGGTCAGGAAGGCGCTGTTATCGTTGGCCGCATCCGCGAGTCGAAGGACGACAACTTCGGCTTCAATGCGGACACCGAGGAGTTCGTTGACCTCGTCAAGGCTGGCGTCATTGACCCGGCCAAGGTCACTCGCTTGGCTCTCCAGAACGCCGCTTCCATCGCCGGCCTGATGCTCACCACCGAAGCTCTGGTGGCGGACATCAAGGAAGACGAAAAGAAGGCTGCCTCCGGCGGCGCTCCTGGCGCCGGCGGCATGGGCGGAATGTACTAAACCATCCAAGACTTGCCTCTGTTTCTTAGAGGCAGGCCTTTACAGCAAGCACGAAGCATCGAAACGCCTCAGGGGTTTCAATCCCCTGAGGCGTTTTTATTTCCGCGCTTCCGAGGATCTCTCGGCGCTTGTTTATCCGGAGAGTTCAAAAATCTCCTGGGACAGTTTCTTCGCCAATGGCCAGCTGACAAACGCCGTCACGGCGCAGTTCGAGCCATGCGCTGGCATCACGTTTCGCTTTTACTTGATTTCCAGCAGGCAGGACGCAATCGGGGAGGAGAGACCGCGCCATCTCTCCTTCTCCCGCTTGCAGTCGTTTCGCTTCCGCGAATCCTTGCGCTACTTGACGATCAGAGTCACCGGCATCGTGAAGCTCGAATTTCCCAACGACGCCGTGATATTCAGCGTGTACGTTCCCGCCGGCGTTGGACCGGCCGCATTCTTCGGCAGGCTCCCGCACGACGCGTTCACAATCAAAACCACCGCAAGCGCCGCAGGCACAAGCGCCAGCCGCAGCCTTCGCCGCTGCGTCTTTGGCATCGCAATCATCAGCAGCGCAGCTAGCACCGATAGCGCTCCCGTCGGAACGATCGGGAACCGCCTCGCCGGGTCGCCCACCGGCACGGATCCCTGGCAATAAGTGTTGACGACGATCGCTGTCCGGATCGCCGTTCCATTCAGTATCACCGATGACGGAACGATCAAGCACGTAATGGTCGCGTCGGGGCTTGTGCAAGTCAGCAGCACGGTTCCCGTCACTCCCGGCGGTGCGCTCAGGGTCACTCCGTAAACCGCCGTTTGTCCTGGGTTCACCGTCACGGTCGTGCTGCTGCCGGGCCCAGCCGTGATCGTCACGATCGCTCCCGTCCCGGTCAGCTGGATCGCTTGCGATGGGTGATTCGGATCGCCTGTCGCCACGGTCAACGTCCCGGAGAATTTTCCTGTTGCCGACGGAGTGAACGTGACATTGATCGTGCAGCTCGAACCGGTGGCGGGCGAGGGAGGGAGCGTTTCCGGGCAATCATTCGTCTCTGCGAAGTCGCCGGACCCACCGTTTTCCGTCACGGCAATACTCGAAACCGCCAGGCTCACATTTCCCGTATTCGTCAGAGTCACTTTCTGCGCCGGGCTCGTCGAGCCGACTCCTTCATCTCCAAACGCGATCGTGCTGCCATTCGCAGGATTCAGCGTCGCCACAGGCAAGGGAGGCGCAACCACGGTGGTATCGTTGGCGGTCGCACTCGCCGAACCGCCTCCCGAAACCGTTGCCGAATTCACCTGCGGAGACACCGCGTTTCCGGCGACGTTCACGACCACGGTGATCGCCGGATAGCTCGCGCCTCCCGCCAAAGCGTCGCTGCGATTGCAGACGTCCCCATCGCACGCCCATCCTGTTCCGGACATCGAGTAGATCGTCAGACCGTCGGGTGCATTGTCCGTCACGGTGACGGTCCCGCTCGTCGCACCGGCTCCCGTCGCATTCGATATGGTGATGGTGTAGCTCCCTTGCAGGCCCAGCACGAAATTGCCCGTATGCGTTTTGGTGATCGCAAGCGCCGGGGCCGCGGCCGCAGCTCCAATCACGCTTTGCGCCACTGTCAGCTGAGGATGAACCGACGGCGTTGGGTCCGAGCTTGGTCCGGTGGTATCGAAGAAAACGACCTCCGTCGGCGAGACCATGTACCCCGTCAGTGCGCCGGCGGTCGCGCTTTGTGGAATTGTGAAGTGCCCGTTCGTTCCGATGGAGAAGCTCAGGCTGCCCTCGCTTTGATCGAAGGACAGATCGCCACCGGAATGACTCACATCTCCAGTTAGCGAAAGCGAGGATCCGCTGGCCGTTCCCACACCAGAGAACTCCCCGGCCTCGCCCTGAACCATCTCCTGTTGCCCAAGGAAGTACGCCCCCGAGAAAGAAGAAGCGCTGAAAGGTCCGCCGGTCTGCGGCACAAGCTCGCCGAAGGAGACGGAAGAATCCGTGCTCATCACGAATCCGTGATCCTTTTGCCACAGATAAATCGTCACGGGCGTCGTGAAATTGAGCGTTGCGAGTCCGTTTGCCGTAACCGTATACGAACCGGTCTGTGTGCTGTTCAACATCAGGTTCCCGCCGTCGTCCGCGTCGGACGTGAGAGAAACCGACGGGCTCGTGCCGGCGGTCGCAGTCAGAACGCCCACAAGCGCTTCCGTGCCGCCGCTTGAGACGCCCGCGACGGATAGCACGTCCGGCCCGGCTAGCGAGCTGGAGCTGAATGCTCCCGATGCCTGACGGAATCCGGAGCCGATGAAAATCGGGTTGGAAGCGCGTGCATCAACGGTAACCGCGATTCCCTCGTTCGCCGAGATAAGATAGATGACGTCGTTGGGCGATGTATTGCCGTTGTTCGTCTGGACGATTCGTCCGTTGCTGTCCGGCCCGGTATAGACTCCCGTGAGTGTCGATTTGACGGTCTCACCGTTGTCGTTGACGTCCTGCGTCGCAGATGTCACGTTGCCCGACGCGTCGAATGTAATAAGCCCCAGCTCGGCCGCCCGGTGAAAGGCCTGATCCTGCCCGGTGAGACCGAACGCGTAGGTCCCCGCAAACGACGCCTTTGTGAATGCGCTCGGGTTCTGCTTCACAAGCATGCCGCTCCCGATCTGCCCGGTTGCGTCGTCATCAAGGAAGAGCGTCACCGTCGCGTTGGAAGCAACGCCGCCGCTGACACCGCCAACAGCAATCGTGAAGATTCCCGGAGTTTGCCCTGTGGGAGTCACGCTCATCACGCCGCGGTTGTCGGAGCCGATCGAATACACCCCCGTCACCTGCGCGTTGTAAATTCCGTTCGTCCCGGGACTGTTGTTATCAATTTCGCCCGCAGTGATATTGCCTTTCCCGTCGAAAGTGAAGCTGCCGACTACGGCGTGCTCTGTTCCGGTCGTCTCGTCGAAAGCGCGCACCAGGAACGCATACTGACCGTTCAGCAGCCCCGGCTGCGTATTCGCCGGCATCGCGGCGATGGTCAGCGAAATTGTGGCCGTAGCGGTCTGCGGAGCAGAAGGCGTTGAATCCGTCACCTTCACGCCGAACGTGTAGGTACCAGCCGTCTTGGGCGCGAGGTTGTAAACATGTCCAGCAGCAGCATTTCCTGTCGCCGTGGCATCCATCGAAAAACCGCTGGGCAGCGAGCTGCCAGTGGTGAGGGCAACCGTATAGGGTGGCGTGCCCCCGCTGACGGGAATGTCCGCGCCGTAAGGTACGGTGACCGCACCCGCCGGAAGCGTCGTGCTCGCAACGGTCAACCCACCACCGCCGGTGCTCGAAAGATTGAACGTCGCCGTAACGCTCTCGGCCGCAGTCATCGTTACCGTACAGGTGCTGGAGGTGCCCGTGCAGGCACCACCCCAGCCTGCGAACGTCGAGCCTCCATTGGGAGTCACGGTCAGTGTCACTGCCGTTCCAGATGCGAAGCTCGCCGAGCATGTGGACGGGCACAAAATGGTGTCCGGCGGATTCGGACTCGTGCTCGAAACCGTTCCTGACCCTGTGCCGCTTTCCGTTACCGTCAGAATAAATGTGCCGCTCGAAGTGACCGTCGTAGTCGCCGTTGCGGTGTTGTTGGTCAAATACGGATCCGCCTGACCGCCTGAAACACTCGCCGTGGCTGAAATCGTTCCGGAAGTGATCGTTGGCGTCATCGTGAAGACGGCAGGCACGCTCTGGCCGCTGCTTATGCTCCCCAAGAGGCAGGTGATGTTGGTCGTGGTTCCATTCGCCACGGAGGTGCAATTCGATGGAGAGAGGCCTGCGGGAAGCGCGTTGGGAATCGACGCCGTCAGCGTCACACCCGTCGCATTCAGCGGCCCGTTATTGACCACCGTGATGTTGTAAACGACATTCGACCCGGACTGCACTGACGCGGGCGCAGTCATCGTCACCGACAAATCCGCGCCGCCCGATGATGGCTGCTTGTAAACCGCAATCCCACCTATTCCCTCTGAATAGAACGATGAAATATAACCAAGACTCGTGATGAACCCGCCCGTGTTCACTACTGCGCCTGTCTGGATATTGAGCCTGTAGACGATTCCCGTGAGCTGGTCGTCGGTCCAGAAGGTCGCGCCGTCGGGATCAAGATTCAAATTCTCGAAATTGGCCTCGACTCCCGGGATCGTATATGTCTGCTGGATATTGCCGCTCTGATCGATGCGAACGATCCGGTTGGTGTCCGCCACCAAAAGCGTCTTGTCCGGCAATTCGCGAAGGGCATAAGCGCCTTCCAAGGTCGTAGCGATGTCGGGACGCTGCGAACCGTCAGTAAAATTGAAAACCTTCAGTGTCTGGCTGCCCAGCGTATAGGCAAATCGATCGTTGGTATCGAGCAGTTCAATCCAGAGCGGGGCCGCACCCCTCTCGTACGCCGGATAATACGTTGCGCTCGGTTTGCCGGTAGGCCCCGCGTTTTGAGCGAAATCGAGAACCGTGGGTTCTTCGTCTCCCGTAATGAAAGCTTCTCCAACGAGGATGTCTCCTGAAGGTGCGGAGACGACAGAATACGCCTCGTTGTCGCACGGACAGTTTCCGTTTCCGAAAAGAGTCGGTCCGGCGCCCTGATTATTGAACTCTTCAATATTACCGGTGGTCTGAGCGAGGTACAGATTCCCCGTCGTATCAAATGTCATGCCCTGGCCGAAGGCCAATCCGGAATTACCGGAATTGAGGACCTGGATCACATTCCCATTCGCAGGATTCAGGACAAATACCAGCCCGCCCGACGTGCTCAAAAATACCTGCCCGCTCGCGAATGGTTGCGGCGGCCCGCTGAAGACAGGCGCCACTGTCAACGTCAGCGCCGGGACCGTGCATGTTCCTTGACCCGAGCAAATCTCACCAAGCCACCCCGCAAAGACGGAGCCGCCCGTCAAAGCTGTTGCCGTCAGCGTGACCCCGTTCGGCGCATTGGTGGACGAAAAAGTCGCGGAACACCCGGAGGCTCCGCCCACGCCGTTCATAATTGTGCAGTTGATGCCCGCCGGAGTGCTGGTAACTGTCCCGCTTCCATTTCCCAGGCCGTCCAAGGTGACCGTGTAGCTGGTTGGACCGGTCGTAACCGGCGTAAAATTGGCGGCAATTGTGCCGGTCTGAGTGATGGTAAACGTGCAAACCCCGACCATATCGCTCGCGCAATTCGCCGCGTCCGGCGCATTGGCTATGTTCCAGCTTTGAAATGCGAATCCTGAATTTCCCGATGCGATCAGTTCTACCGTAGACCCCATTGCAAACGTGCCCGTGCACTCATACGTCGGACAATCAATCGTCCCGCTCGTGCTGATAATGTTTCCATCGCCAGTGGGGTTGATCGAGACGTTCAATGTCTCCGCTCCACCGACAGTTCCGGTGACAGAAAAACTAAACGACGGGTTATTTGGATCGTTGGTTGTGATCGTTACCGTGCCCGTGAAAGGCCCGGGGACTCCGGCGGGGGGAAGGAAATTGATGGGCACCGTACCAGCGTTCCCTGGCGATACTTCGAATACGTACCCTCCTCCGGGTAGGTTCGGGGGAGGCACTTGAAACGCCGAGGAGCCGGAAAACTGCATGGTAAGGACCAAATCGTCCAGACCGTCGTTCGCGAATGAGACGGAAGATTGCGGCGACGTGTTTTCGGTCCCCGCTATCGTCGGACCGAACACTATGGATGAACCGTCTTCGATCGTCACCGGCGCCAGCGGCACTTTGCGAATCCGATTGTTGCCCGGGTCAGCAATAAAAAGGTCGTGCGTTCCTTGCGCCGTATTGAAAATGGCTAGGCCATAGTTGTCCAGCATCGCCTGCGCCGAAGGACCGCCGTCGCCTGAAAATCCTCCGTCCAGATTGTTCACATCGCCCGCGACCGTAGTGACCGTCCCGTCGGACGCGTCTATTCGACGCACGACGTTGTCGTTTCCCGCCCCCACAAACAGATTTCCCAAGTTGTCGACGGCAACCTGTTGCGGAAAATTCATGCTGGCGCTGAGCGCCGAGCCATCATCCCCGCCGAACGTCGGCTCTCCATTGAACGCGACCGTGGTAATCTCGAGTTCGTCGCCCTGGATACCCACCTCGCGAATCACGTTGTCGCCCGAATCCGCGATGTACAGGACGCTGTTGCCGTTCAGGTTGGAAGTAGCTAATCCCGAGGGAAAGTTCAGAAGCGCCGAGGTGGGGGAACCGTAATTGCCGCATCCTGTAGTGGTATAGGTTGAGCAAGACTGCCCGGGAGTGCCGGCATAGGTGGTAATCGTTCCGTCCGCGTTGATGATGCGAACTGTGTTCAGTCCGGCATCTGCAATGTAGACGTTCCCGGCCGCATCCACGGCCACCCCATAGGGAGCGTATAGGCTCGCGCTCGTGGCCGCACCGCCGTCGCCGCACGCAGGCAGCGCGTTCGAATTTCCGGTCGCCCCGCATTTCAGGCCGTCTCCCGCAACGGTCTGAATGTTTCCTGGTTGAATCGTTACACCTGCCACGGTAATTGGGGTCGTTTGGTTGTTGACCACTCGAACGACTTCAGCGGTACCGTCCGCGATGTAGAAATTTCCAGTAGCGTCCGTAGTAAAGGCAGTGACGTAGACGAAACGCGCCTGCGTGGCTGGTCCTCCATCGCCATTTGCCGCTCCCCCAGTGCAGCTCGTGCCTGTGCAGGTCTCAGTCGCCCCTCCGTAGCCATTGCCTGCCACCGTGCTTAGGTCTTGCGTCGTAGCATCCAGCCGCCGCACTCTCTCGGCGTTCGTCTCAAACGCGTAGACATTTTCGTTCCCATCGACTGCGACCTGTTGAGGAAGTCCGAGAATTCCGGATGTTCCCATGCCGCCATCGCCGCCATTTCCTCCGCCTACCAAAGCGCTTATGATCGGATTCGTGCCTGACGCGACCACGCGGACGCGCATGTTGTTCGAGTCTGCTATGACGATGTTATTGTTGGAGTCGACGAACACTCCCTGTGGATAATCCAACGCCGCACTGGTAGCAGCGCCGCCGTCACCGCACGCGGGCTCTTGGGCATTCGTGCAGATCAATCCGGTTCCGGCAATCGACGTGATGATGTGATTGGTCGTCGTATCCACTTTGCGTATTCTCGGTTCGCCGGAATCCGCAATGTACAGATTCCCCGTCGCATCCGTCGCCAAACCGCTTGGGTAATAAAACTGCGCCGATGCAGCCGGCCCACCATCTCCGTTCGCCTGCCCAGGCGTACCGTGGGTATTCAGTGTCCCAGCATAGGTTGAAATGGTTTGGCTCGCGTTCACCTCACAAACGACTTGAAGCGTCTGATCCGAAATGAACACGTTCTCGTTTGCGTCTACGGCGATTCCGACAGGATTTTGAAATCCTGCGGCGAGCGGTGATCCGGTGCCGCAGCCCGTCGATGTTCCGCCTCCCGCATAGAGTGTGATCACTTGTGTGTTCGCATCCACGCGGCGGACGATGCCGTTGAACGTGTCCGTGATAAATAGGTTCCCGTTCGCGTCTACCGCAACGCCTTGCGGACCGTTGAGGTGCGCAATCGTCGCCGCGCCACCGTCACCTCCATACGTTCCGCCGAAGACAGGATCGCCGCTTCCGGCGACCGTCGTGATATCGTGTGTCATTGCATCTACTCGGCGAATGCGATTGTTGTAAAAATCCGCGATGAACAAATTTCCGTTCTTGTCGATCGCGAGGCCATAAGGAAACGCGAGTTGCGCCGACGTGGCCGGACCGCCATCGCCGGAAAATCCATAAATCCCCGTCCCAGCATAAATAGTCAAATTTCCGCCGGTATCCACTTTGTAGACGGTATTCAGAGTCGGAACCGAAATGTAGGTATTGCCGAGAGTGTCGCGCACGGCGTCGTAAGGCTGTGGCAGATAGGCGCTGGTTGCGGCGGTCGGCTGCGTGCCGCCGCCGGCCACGGTGTTAATCGTATTCACCTGTCCGGCGGCGCCGATGGCGGCAGCCAGGGCAGCGATCAAGAGGACGGGAATTCGCCGCATGTTCATGCCCCCTGTCGCAACGCTTGGGAGGATTTTGAGGCAGCGCACAAAAGGCGAATGCAAACGCGTCGAGGGAGCAGAAGGAGAGGATGAGCGGAAAGCAGGGCGATCCCATAAATGTGAAAAGGGTTGCGCATTGTCAGCGATGGTTTCATGCCGCACACACCGGCTGCTCTCGCCCATAGAGCGAGCTATCTTGACCGTGGTGAACGAGTTCCTTTGGCCCACTGGCCTGGTTTTGGCGTGTAATGCCTGAAAGGGTTTGAGCAAGCGCGCGGCCAAACCACGCATACCCGCGCCGGGCGGAAATCCTGGAGCTCGCCGCGAATTTTCTTCGCGAAACGAGCACAAAATAGGCCTTCGCTGGGGAACGCTCGCCGAGAGGATCGCGCACGCCGCACCTCAAAAATTGCGATTTCTGGCCATCCGGCGGCAGGGAGTTCGCCAACGGAATGGTTTATAAGTGTGATTTAGAGTCAGGGCCGAAAACGTGGCGGTGATCTTGCCACTGGCTCAGGGCGGTGTCAAGCGAACCGGCGGGAGGATTGGGGAGGCGAAGCGGCGCGGAGTGAGGCGCAGCTGGTCTGCGGCGGAACTGCGCGGAAGGGTCAAGTGCGATATGATGGAAGGAAGCGAAAAGAGGCCACGAGTCCGGCAGCATTCGAGCCGCATCCATTGGGGAAGAACGCTAAGCCATGACCGAGCACAAGCCTCCATTTGCGACTGTGGAAGAAGCCGCGGAAGAATTTCGCCGCGGGCGGATGATCGTGTTGGTGGACGACGAAAATCGCGAGAATGAAGGCGATCTCGCGATGGCGGCGTCGAAAGTTACGCCTGACGCAATCAACTTCATGGCGAAATACGGGCGCGGCTTGATTTGCCTGGCGCTGACCGAACAGCGCTGCGACATTCTGGATTTGCACGCGATTTCGCCGCGCAACACGTCGATGTTCGGCACACCATTTTGCGAGCCGATCGACGCGCGCCGCGGCACGACGACCGGCACAAGCGCCGCGGACCGCGCAACAACGATTCTTGCCGCCACCAATCCCGACACGCGCCCGGAAGACCTCGCGCGGCCGGGCCACGTCTACACGCTCCGCGCGCGCAATGCGGGAGTGCTGGTGCGCGCGGGACAGACAGAAGCGTCCGTAGATCTGGCGCGCATTGCAGGTCTCGATCCTTCCGGCGTAATCTGCGAAATCATGAACGACGACGGAACGATGGCGCGGATGCCGGAGCTCAAGAGCTTTTGCGCAGAGCACGATTTGAAGCTGCTCACCGTGGCCGATTTGATCCGCTACCGGATGCAGCATGAACGATTTGTGCGGCGCGTGGCGGAGTCCGTGCTGCCGACGCAGTTCGGACCGTTCCGCATGATTGCTTACGCGAGCGACGTGGACCAGGAAATGCACGTCGCGCTGGTGCGCGGCGACGTGACGGGGCCGGAGCCGCCGCTGGTGCGCGTGCATTCGCACTGCCTGACCGGAGACGTATTTCGCTCGGCGGCGTGCGATTGCCGCGAGACGATCGACAGGTCGCTCGAGGCAATTGCCGCCGCAGACCGCGGCGTTTTCATTTATCTCCACCAAACCGGGCGAGGATTTCAGGTGGACTCGCGCACGGAGCCGGGAGAAGCTTTGCCGCGAATTTTGTTTCACCGGCGCGGTGCGCCGGAGGGGGCCGGAAGCGCGCAGCCTTTGGTGCAGCGCGAAAGCGGAATCGGCGTGCAAATCCTGCTCGATCTGGAATTGCGGCGGATTCGGCTGTTGACAAATCATCCGCGGCGCATCGCCGCGCTCGAAGGCTACGGCCTGGAAATTACGGATCAGATTCCCCTCGAAATTCGTCCTGCCCAAGCGACGCATCAGATTCTCTAGGCAATTCTCAAAGCGATAAAAAGTCCATGCTTCAGGGGCTAAAGCCCCTTCCTTTGGGCTGCTCATGTCGCGGCTAAAGCCGCGACCCCCTAAAAAGCGGGAGCGAACGAACAGGCGTTTGGCAAGTTTTCTCCGCGTGCGCATCTCTACCTTCCGACCGCCAGGAGCACGAAAGAGCCGGGAACCAGTTGGCGCGGAGGATGGGGATCCTCTTCGGTAGGCGCCGGAGGCGGCGTGTACGCGGCGGTCACGAGATAGACGACGTGCGTCCGCAGCTCGAGCGCCATGGTTCGCGCGTTCACCTGCGTCGGAACGTCTTCGACCACCGTGTAATTGTTGGGCGTGTCTTCGTGGATGACGGTGAGGCTCCCGTCGTGACCATTGGACGAGAAAACAAAATTCGTATCGGGATCGAAAGCCGCGCCGTCCGGGCCTTTGCCGATCGCTTGCGTGGATACGACCGCGTGCGTATCGGCATTGACAACGGCCAACATGACATTGGAACAAGTGGCGAAAAGGCGGCGATGCGCGATATCCATCGCGAGACCCGTCGGCGCTTCGCAAGGCGCAATCGACCAGTGGGAGGTGACCGCGAGATTTTGCGAATCGATCTGAACCTGTTCATTCTTGTCGACAATGTTGACGTAGAGGTGACCGGCGCCGTCCGCGACGGCAAATTCAGGCCGTCCGGGGAGGGCTAGGGTCGCACGAACTCTGCCTGACGGCGCATCGATCACCGTCACGTCGTGCGAGCTGCCGTTCATGGCGAAAACGCGCTTGGTTGCGGGGTCGTAGACAATTGCGTCGGGACCTTTTCCCGCCGTGACGGTGCCGATTTCCTTCAGCGTGCTCATGTCGAAAATCGTGACCATGTCCGCTGCGCCATCAGAGGCGAAACCGCGGCCAAGATCGGGGGCGAGAGCGACGCCGTGCACGCCGGGAGTGTTCTCCACTTGATCGAGGAGGCGGCCCGAATCCACATCCACAACCATGACGCGCGAAGAGCGGGCGATGAAGAGACGCCGGGAAGCTGAGTCGAGCGTGATGTAGTCCCAGCCGCCGCTGCCGCCCAAGTCGTAAATCTTCACTACGTGATAGCCGGAGGCTCCGGGATCGGCGGAGAAAAAAGGGCGCGCGGCAAGGTGCGGGCGAAAAGCGAGAGTGGCAAGGGCGCAGACGAGCGCGAGAAGGGCAAAAGCCGGATTTGCGCGGAGCAATTTGCTCATCGATTTTCCTCGGCCGCACCCCCCGAAAGTGTTGCGAACCGGAAGAGGGGCGAATGAGTGTTTTCTAGGAGTTACGGCGAATCCGGTTTTTCGATGTGTTGCGATTAGAAATGCCGTGACTCGTGACCGGTGATTCGTAACTCGGGGTCTCAGGGCCAGACGCGGCGCTTGCGATTTTGAGGAGGAATCAGCAGGAAGCGAAGAATGAGGGGCGGAGCGAAAGAGCGGATTGCGAACGGTCAGAGAAAGAAGGCGTTTGCCGGAGGCAGGATTATGGCGCCGGAATCTTGGGAACATCAGCGGCGGCGGCATGGCGGCACATCATACTAAAAAGGATTATAACATTCGCGTCAAACGACCGTTCGAGTGGACTTTTGGGGAAGGCATGGAAGCGGTGGGTCAGGGAGGCAAGGACGCAGGCAAAAGCAGGAGGGCAAAGTTTGTCGACGTGGGCTCTCGGATAAGTTCGAGGCTGGGATGGAAATCGCGGACGAGAGATTTTGGGGGGGCGGATGAGTATCGATTCGTGAGATTTTGTGCGGTTGCGCGGCTGGCCGCGCGGCGGATGGCAGGGGAGTCAAGCCTCCCCTGCTTAAAGCGGCGTCAAGGCACCGCAGTCCATATACGCGGAACCGCGGAGAGGTTGCGGTGGGTTCGCGGATGACGATGCGCGGTGATTTGCGATGCGGGCACGGCATGCCGTGCCGACGACAGGCAAGCCGTGCTCCTACGGACACAAGGCGAAATAGCGGGAGTTAGGAGGAGAAATCAGGCTGCGGGGCGGGGGTGGTCCACGCTTTCCATTTGGCGACGTTCAATCCGACCGTGGCGAGCCAGAGGCTGCTGAGACCTTCGCCGGGCAGGGTGGGAAAGAGAATATAGGGATACAAGCGGGCATCGAGCGAGGGAGCGAGAAAACTCAGAAAGCCATGCGTGAAGTAGCAGAGCCCGGAGAGCCCCAGCAGGACTCCAAGGATGCGGGGCAAGAAGCCCGAGCGGAACCAGAGAAACCCGCCGGCAAATTCATCGATTCCATAAAATACCCATGAAAGAAGCAGGCCTGCCTGCTGCAACTGCGCGGAGAGGAGCGAAAAGGCGTGGAGTTGATCGGAGGTGAATGCGCCGAGGGCGCTCGACTCGATCGCGAGTTTCAGCGGCATGTAGGCGCAGAGCAGGTCGGCAGCTTCGACGGCGATTCCTATGATGCCGCAGGCGAGGGCGATGGCTGCGACGATTCCGTTCACACGCCGCAGCAGGACGAATGCGAGGATCTCGCCGGGGATGTTCAGCACCAGCTCGAAGAGATGGGCGGAGAACCCGAGGCGGAAAAGAGTTTCGTGGGCGAGGATGTTGTGGAGCGTCGCTGAGGGATTGCCGGACACGATCAAGTGGCTTTGGACATAGCCGATGTCAAACGCGCCGGTCACGATTCCTGCCAGGCCGATGACGCCGAGAATTCTTGCCACCAGAAGAGGAGAAAAACGTTCTGAATCGGTCATCGTGAAGAACCTACTTTCGCGCGGGTTATCGATTTACAAGAGCTCGATCGTGCGTTCGCAAAGTCGTTCCCCGTTTGAGAAGAAGCTGCCTTGGCCCAGGCGCATTCGGGCGACAACGTTACCATAGATGATGGAGGCGGCGATTCAGAGCGGGCTGATTCGAGAATTTCAAATCGCAAATTTGAGATTTGAAATAAAAGGCAAAGACGAAAGAAGGCCCGCAATCGAGCGGAGCAGCAAGATGGGCGGGGATTTCTGGAAGCCTGAGACGCAATCGAATGCGCGCAAGGCAAAGCGGCGCTGGGGATCGAATGCGGTTGCTTCGCGATGCTCCTTTGCCCGGACTCAACAAGTGTAGACATGCGCGCGTAGAAAAACCCTGTGGCTTCCTTCCTCCGTCAGGGCAAGCAAGCCCCGCGCTTCTACCGAACGCTATTAACGCAAAAGAGCTGGCGAGATGGACCGCAGATCCGGACGGGCACGGCATGCCGTGCCCCTACGGGTGAGTGTGTGCGATGAAAGAGGGCCAGAGCGCTGCGACGGCGGCAGAGCTCCGCTCAGAGTTTCTGGCCTTGGGCGTCGTAGGTTTCAACGGGGGCGAAGAGAGCGGCCTGAGCGGCGATTTGGTCGCGATCGCCGACGACGACGATTTGCGAATTAGCAGAGTCGATGTATTTGCGCGCAGCCTGGAGAACATCTTCGGCGGTGAGCGCGCGGATTTTCTGGCGATACGTTTCGAGATAGTCGTCGGGCAGACGGTCGAGATAGACGGCGGAAAACTGGCCGAGAAGCCCGTCCTGCGTGGCGACGCCGAGAGAGAAGACGCCGCTCATGTAGTTGCGCGCGCTTTCGAGCTCCTCGGGCGACACGGGCAGAGCCCTCATGCGGTCCATTTCATAGAAAATTTCGGCGAGCGAGGCGGCGACGACATCGTTGCGCACGGCCGCGCTTACGGCGAAAAATCCATGCTGGCGGAGCGTGGTGACGCCGCTGCGGGGGCTGTAGGTGTAGCCCTTCTGCTCGCGGATATTGATGACCAAGCGCGAATGAAACGCGCCGCCGTAAATGGAATTGGCGAGCGAAAGGCGGTGCCAATCGGGATTGCGGCGCGTGATGGCCATATTTCCGGCGATGATTTGCGTCTGCACGGTACCGGGGAGATGCACGAGATGGACGGCGCGGCCGGTGAGATGCGGCGGCGCGAGGCTGACAACCGGATGAGGCTCATGCTCCTTCCACGCCCCGAAATGGCGCTCGATTTGACCGAGGATGGCCGCAGAGGAAAAATCGCCGACGAGAATCAGGAGCGCGTTCGAGGGCGAGAACTGATGTTCGTAAAACTCGACAAGCTGCTCGCGGGTGTAGCCGGCGAGCTGTTCTTCGGTGGGAGCAATGACGGCGTAGGGATGGTCGCCGAAGAGAACACGGCGAAAACGTTCGCTGGCGAGGAATGAAGGATTGGTGCGTTCGACGCGGAGGGATTCGAGCTTGTGGCGGCGCTCGCGCTCGAAATCCTCGGCGGGGAAAGAAGCGTTGCGGGCAAGATCGGCGACGAGTTCGAAAAGGCCGTCGGAAAATTCAGAGAGGCCGGAGATGGAGATGGCGGAAGTGTCGGCGCCGGCGCTGGTGGAAAGATCGGCGCCCATGCGGCGAAGGTCTTCTTCGATCTGGCGGCTCGAGCGCGAAGCCGTGCCGGTGCGAATGACGGAGGCGGCGAGGTCGGCAAGACCCGGCGTGTGTCGCGCGACGGAAGCGTTACCGCTGCGAATGAAGAGCTGGGCGTTGATTTTGGGAAATTCGCGCGCTTCGGCGAGGACGACTTGCAGGCCGTTATCGAGCTTGCGAACGGTACGCAGCGGCCAAGAGACAGGGCTTTCAGGACCGAGCGGCGGGACGGAGGAGAGACGCACGTTGGTGGCGGCAGTGCTCATTGCGCGACCTCCTGCGCAGCGGCTGCGGGTTCGGCGGGGGCGGGCTTAGCAACCGGGCGGCGGATGAGGATGGCGCGATTGCGCGGAACGAGAAGTTTCTTGGCAGCGGCCTGGACTTGCGCAGGCGTGACGGCGAGAAAACCGTCGAGGACGGTATTGATGCGATCGGGATCACCGTCGAAGAGCGTGAAGCAGGCGAGATAGTGCATCAGGCCGAAGCGGGGCATGTAGGAGCCCATGCCGGCTTCGAGATTTGAATAGAAATCGGCGCGGAATTTGACTTTAACGGCGTCGAGCTCTTCGGGCGTAGTTCCCTTCTCCTGCGCTTCGCGAATGACTTCGTCGTAGGCGGCGATGGTTTGCTCCGGAGTGTATTCGGGCTTGTGGAAGAGACGTGTGACAATTTGCGTGGGGCCGTTGTAATCGAAGGCGTCGCCGCCATTGTAGTTGATGCCGCCGTCGGCATCGACGGCAATCTGCTGCTCGTGGACGAGGCGGCGATAGACGCGGCCAGCGCGCCCGCCGTGGAGAATGCGGTCAAGCATGGTGGCGGCGTACCAATCGGGAGTATTGCGGACGGGCGCCTGATAACCAATGGCCATGGCCGGAAGCGTGCCGAATTTTTCGTCGACAACGCCGCGGCGTTCTTCGGTCTGCGGCGGCTCGGAAACGTCGGGGCGAGGCGGGACGGGACCGGCGGGGATGTCCTCAAAATAGCGGCGGGCGAGGTCGAAAGCCGCGGCAGGCTCGAAATCGCCAAGGATGAGGAGGACGGCGTTATTGGGCGCGTAGTAGGTGTGGAAGAAATTGCGGACATCTTCGAGAGTTGCGGCGTCGAGATCGGCGAAATCGCCATAAAAATTGTGCGCGTTGGGCCAGTTGCGGAAAGCGACAGGTGGAAGATCGAGCCACGGAAAACCGCCGTAGGGCTTGTTGAGAACGTTGACGCGGACTTCTTCTTTGACGACGTCGCGCTGGTTGCGGAGATTATCGTCGTCGACTTTAAGGGCGCGCATGCGATCGGCTTCGAGCCAGAGGACGCGTTCGAGGGCGTTCGAAGGGACGGATTCGAAATAATTGGTGACGTCGAAATTCGTGGTGCCGTTGAGCAGGCCGCCGGAGGAGTTGATGAGGCGAATGTGCTCCATTTTGCCGGCGTGCTCGGAGCCCTGGAACATCATGTGCTCGAACAAATGCGCGAAGCCGCTGCGGCCGCGAGGTTCGAGGCGAAAGCCGATCTGGTAATAGACGCCGACGGTGGCGATGGGCGCGGAGCGGTCGGGCGAGACGACGACGCGGAGACCGTTCGAGAGGATGGTGTGCTCGACGGGAATGCGAAGATGGCTCACGAAGAGATTCTCCTTGATTGCGCGACGCGACAGATCGAACGATGCACGCAACGCAATTAATGATTATTACGCATTTGATGCGCGAATGGGAGAGGAGTTGCGGAGAGCCCGATCCATGGGAGATTGCTGAATACTGAAGTGATTGCTTCAGGGGCTAAAGCCCGTTGTTATAGATGGCTTTTGCCGGAGCTAAAGCTCCGACCCCCTAAAATGCGGAAGCGCGGGGCGGGGGTGGCGGATGAGGCACCCGGCGAGATAAGGAAAGACACAGGAGAACGAGGCGGGCGAAGAGGGCGATTGGCGGCGTGTTAGCATGAAGATGCGGGGATTTTCAGGAGAGCGACGGACGTGCATCTGGCGTTGACGATCTTGCTGGGCGCGATTGCGGCGGTGTGGGTCGTCGGCATAGTGGCAATTGCGCGCGGCGTGCTTTCGATGCCGTCGATTTACGACGTCGAGCCGCTGGCGGACGCGGCTTGTCCGAGCGTTTCGGTGCTGTTTGCGGCGCGGGATGAGGCGGAGAAATTGCGGGAGGCGCTCGAGTCGATGCTGGGGTTGGATTATCCGCGATTCGAAGTGGTGGCGGTGGACGACCGGTCAACAGACGCGACGGAAGAGATTTTGGGTCGCGCGGAGGCGAAAGACGCGCGGCTGCGGCACGTGCGCGTGGAAGAGCTGCCGGAGGGATGGCTGGGAAAGCCGCATGCGCTGGAGCGGGCGTACGAAAATTCGACGGGCGAGTGGCTGGTGTTCACGGATGCAGACGTGCATTTCGAGCCGGACCTGCTGCGTCGCGCGATTGCGACGGCCGAGCGTGAGGGATGGGATCACATGCCGCTGCTGGGGCGGCCGAAGATGTTTACGCTCGGCGAAAAAATCGGGATGACGTTTTTTGGAGTGAGCTTCATGGTGGGGCTGCGGCCGTGGAACGCGAGCAATCCGGATTCAGGCGTGTATGTGGGCGTGGGAGCGTTTCAACTGATTCGCCGCAAGGCGTACGAAGGCAGCGGGACGCACCGGCGGCTGGCGATGGAAGTGATCGACGACGTGAAGCTGGGAAAGATGGTGAAGGAGGCGGGGTTCCGGTCGGGCGTGGCGCGCGCGGACAATGCTGTGAGCGTTCATTGGCACGCGGGAATTTTGAACATGGTGCGCGGGACAGAGAAGAATTTTTTTGCGGCGTCGGCATTCAGCGTGGCGCGCACGGCGTTTCACATCACGGGGCTGCTGATGATGTGCGTGTTTCCGTGGGTGGCGCTGGCGTTGACGCACGGCTGGGCTCGAGCGTTTGCGGCGGTGTGCGTGGCGCTGGCGATTGGATTGCAGGCGGGCGTGGCGGTGGAGTTTGGCGTTTCGCCGTTGTACGCGGTGACGCATCCGTTCGGCGCGATTTTATTTTCGTGGATGCTGGCGAGATCGACGGTGGTGACGTTGCGGCAGGGCGGGATACGGTGGAGAGGGACGTTTTATCCGCTGGATGAGTTGAGGCGGGGGATGGTGTAAAGGCAGCGTCGCCAACATTGCAGACACGAAATCTCTCCAACCCACGTTGGCGCATATTCGTGCTCCCGGGATGTCGAGACCGGGCTGCGACAACGAAAGCGGCGTCAAGCCGCCGCAGTCCATAAAAACCCCGTCTGCGATCTGCACGAGTGCGGACTGGAGCGTGCCACTACCGGAAGAAGGAATAGCCGATGTAGAGGACGTTGAAGTCGACGCCGGGGTTGAAGGAGCTGCGATTGGCGTTGGAGATGTGCTGGTACTTGTAACCGAGAGTCCAGGCGCGCGTGCGCGAAGAATTGAAGCGCTGTATCCCCCCTTGAAAATCAAACGTGAAATTGAATTGGGTGCCGAGGGGAATGTCGTATGGGACTTTGTCCACATAGGCGACAAAACCCGCGGTGGATGCAATGAACGGCTGCCACTGGCTGCGGCGGAGGAAATTCAGCTTCAGACCGATCGGATTGATCCCGCCGCCGTAAGCCGTCTCGCGGCCGTTCTGGCAATACTCGGGGCTCGAACTTCCCGGCGGAGCACAGTTGATAAAGGTGGGCTGATTGAGGCTTTCCAGGGGCAAAATGTCGAGCGTGTAGCGCAGGGAGAGGTCTGCCGGCTCCCAGATGGTCCGCGAGTAGCGCAGGCCGACGATGGCAAGCTGGCGGTCCGTGGTGGTGCCGATGCCAGTGGGATTGCCAAAGGATGCGCCGCCCCAGAGGCCGAATTCGTTATTGGGTACGGAGGGAGAGGCGGAGACCTGGCAGCGAGCAGAGGGCGCGGCGAGGAAAAGAAGGAGAATCGCAGCGGCCAGCGCAAAGATTACGCGTTGCATTGAAAAGCGAAGAGTATGGCGCAAGAAAATCTTCCCCCTCTGTGATCGGTTTGATTTATTCAGCCGACGCCCGGAACGAGAATAAGTCCCAGGGCTAAAGCCCATCAACCTAAACCCTCGTTTTCGCTGGGCTAAAGCCCAGCGCTTCCACTGGGACACGAAAACCCACGACTCGTAGAAAATGCACGCGCGTGGTGGGCACAGGCCCGCATGTCCCTTTATGTCGGAGATGAAGCCCCGACCCCAAAAAGGAGAACCACTTTAGCTGACGGCTCGAATTCATGCCCGAACGGTCCTCTTTCTTGTCGTAACGATAGCTTCCAATTATGGCGCGGTTTTCTTGGGCTTTCGGGAGCGTGGTGCTCCAGCCGCAACAGCTGAGGGCTCAACCGATACGGCAGCAGCCGAAGCGGCGGATGCAGCGTCTTGCGAGCGTGGCGCAGGAGACGACGGCGGAGCGGGGGTTTCGAGAGGCTGAGGGAGCTCGAAGATGGCGCCAAGGTCGCGCTGCTTGAGGGCACGGACGCGGTCGCGGAGAGCGGCGGCGCGCTCGAATTCGAATTTACGGGCGGCTTCGCGCATCTGGTCTTCCATCTGGGCGACGACGCGGCGGAGATCCTCCTCGCTGTGAATTTCGCCAGGGACCGGAGCAGCGTCGGGAACAGTGAGGTAATCGGCTTCGACAATTTTGGCGAGCGACATGTCGGTGGATTTGATGATGGAGAAGGGAGTGACGTTGTGCTCGCGATTGTAGGCTTCCTGTTTGGCGCGGCGGCGGCTGGTTTCGCCGATGGCCTGGCGCATGGAATCGGTCATCGTGTCGGCGTAGAGGATAGCGCGGGCTTCGACGTGGCGCGCGCAGCGGCCGATGGTCTGGATGAGCGAAGTGGCGCTGCGGAGATAGCCTTCCTTGTCCGCGTCGAGGATGGCGACGAGCGAGACTTCGGGGAGGTCGAGGCCTTCGCGCAAAAGATTGATGCCAATGAGGACGTCGAATTCGCCGCGACGAAGGTCGCGAAGGATGCGGATGCGGTCGAGCGTTTCGATTTCCGAATGCAGATATCGGCAGCGAACGCCGACTTCGGAGAAATATTCAGCGAGGTCCTCGGCCATGCGCTTGGTGAGCGTGGTGACGAGGACGCGCTCGTTGCGCTCGGCGCGAATGCGAATCTGTTCGAGGAGATCGTCGACCTGGCCTTTGACCGGGCGGACTTCGACTTCGGGATCGACGAGACCGGTGGGACGGATGACCTGCTCGACAAACGCACCGCCCGTTTTTGTAAGCTCGTAGGGGCCGGGTGTGGCGGAGACGTAGACGACTTGATTGGTGCGATGCTCGAACTCCTCGAAAGTGAGCGGGCGATTGTCGAGCGCCGAGGGCATGCGGAAGCCGTATTTGACGAGTGTTTCCTTGCGCGCGCGATCGCCGTGATACATGCCGCGGACCTGCGGAATGGTCTGGTGCGATTCGTCGACAAAAAGCAAATAATCCTGCGGAACGTAATCGAGGAGCGTCGGCGGAGCTTCTCCAGGCAGGCGCCCGGAAAGATGGCGCGAATAATTTTCAATACCGTGGCAATAGCCGATGGAACGCATCATTTCGATGTCGAAAAGTGTCCGCTGGACAACGCGCTGCGACTCGACGATTTTTCCCTGCTTCGACAGCTCGCCCTTCCACCATTCGAGTTCTTCGTAAATGCCCTGAATGGCGCGCTCGCGTTGTTCGGCGGGCATGACATAGTGCGTCTTCGGATAGATCGGGAGGCGGACCGTCTCGCCGTCGCGAAGGCGGACTTCTCCGGTGAGCGGATCGATTTTGCGGATGGCTTCGATCGTGTCGCCCCACATTTCGACGCGAACGGCGAAATCTTCGTACGGCGGATAGATTTCGATTTTGTCGCCGCGGACGCGGAAAGTGCCGCGGCGGAGATCTTCGGCGCGGTCATATTGGATTTCGACGAGCTTGCGAAGAATCGCTTCGCGCGCGATGGACTGGCCCTTTTCGAGCATGAGCATCATGCCGTAGTAGGCTTCTGGCGAGCCGAGGCCGTAGATGCAGGAAACGGAAGCGACGATGATGACGTCGCGGCGCTCGAAGAGGGAGCGCGTGGCGCTCATGCGAAGCTTGTCGAGTTCGTCGTTGATGGTAGCTTCTTTTTCGATGTAGGTGTCGCTCGAAGGAACGTAGGCCTCGGGCTGGTAATAGTCGTAGTAACTGACGAAATATTCGACAGCGTTTTGCGGGAAGAAGGCGCGAAATTCGTGGTAGAGCTGG
>Ga0335072_10001802_pt1 | contig 34075 bp, 19 predicted proteins | sample Lox_Sample_21_FD_206725 | JGI IMG/M metagenome (GOLD analysis project Ga0335072, IMG submission 206725) | Soil microbial communities from Loxahatchee National Wildlife Refuge, Florida, United States - Lox_Sample_2.1 | ecosystem: Environmental > Terrestrial > Soil > Wetlands | place: USA... | reverse complement strand
CCCAGGGCGAATCCGGTATGCAACGAGAGACTTCGAGTCGGGCGACCACGCGATGGTATCGGGAGCATAGTAATTGCCCTCCGACCCATCCTCGCTCAGATCGATGGTCTGCTTGCCATCCTTGGAGCGGACATGGACGTTGTAGTTCTCCACATACGCGAGCCATTGCCCGTCCGGAGAAGCCTCGGTTCTGTGCGGATCGTTGACCGAGCGCGGCGTGTCATCGTAACCCTCATCATCCTCATCTTCGGTGCCTGGCCGCAGAGGGCCGCTGCTGGTGCAGGTGTACGCGTTGAGATCGCAATGCCAGCGCTTGTTGGCGATGGCAAACTCAATGCCTGAGCGACCGGATACGAAACGGAAGCGGAGGAATGGAAGGGTAGCTGCTTTGTAACTTTCACCGCTGGCCGTAGAGAGAGCGGTTGCCAGCCTCTCGTGGTCGAAGGCCGGCTGTTTGGTGGATGCCGCGGGATCGACCACTTCGAACTCGTGGCCTCCTTCCACGGATTTGCGATAGACAAAAACATGAGCTGAGTCCTGCCAGACCGGGGGTTCGGGGAGATTGACGACGAGTTTGGAATATTTTTCCTGAATACCGAGAGCGCGATCGAAATCCGCTGCGGTAACCTGGCCCCATCCGGGAGCGCAAATCATGATCAAACCCAGCAGGCATCCCGCCAGAACAAACTTCCGCTGTTGCATGAGCCTCCACCGTGCACTGGAAAGTGATTTTGCCCGGAACCAACCCTTGCAGCCGGTCAAGTCCGTATCTAACTTGATCCGGCTCCAGGGTTATCGATCGAGCGTTAGAACATTAACTGAACGCGGAACTGAATGTCTCGGGCGCCGTTGGACCCGAGGTATTGGGGATTGGTTTGGGTTCCCGGAACCACAGGAAAGTTCTGCACACCCACGTACTGCGCAGGGTTGTTGGTTCCACCAGAGCTGCCGTCCACGACCGACCACTGCGGGTGGTTAAAGAGATTCAGCATGATCGCCTGCACGTTCATCTTCAGCTGCTCGAAGATCGGAAACACCTTCGTGACAGCGAAGTCGGTGTTAATGATCTGCGGACCGTGGAGGAAGACAAATTGTCCGAGTTGCCCCGGTGTGGTTTCCGGTCCGACCTGGCCGCTGCCCGTGCCGAAAACAGCCGGATCCATCAGCAGACGCGGAGTGTTGCTGGTGGGTCCGGGATAGTAGCCGACCTTTTTCTGCAGCTGGCTCACGCTGATGCCGTTGAGAACCACTCCGGAATCGCTCACGTCCGGCTGGTTGGAGTAGTTATTGTAGTAATTATAGGTGTTTGTTTGACCGAGGAGCTTGAAGTTACGCCCCGTCGACCACTCAAAAATCGGGGAAATCGTCCACCCCCCCACACCCTCATTGAGAAGGTGGCTTCCGCTGCGGAACGGCAACTGATAGAGAGCGAACACGCGGAAATTGTGGCGGAAGTCGTAAGGAGACGGGGCCCGGTTGATCTTCGGATTGCGCAGAGTGGTGAAGTTTTCGAGCGCTTCGTCGGAGGTGTAGTAATCGCCAATGTAGCGGTTGGTGAAAGCGTGGCTATAGGCGTAATTCGCCATCAGCATCAGGCCGTGGCCGGCGGGGTGCTTCACCTGGGCCTGCAGTCCGTTGTAGGATTCGCTGCCCGGATCGGATAAAACGCTGATTGGCTCGCCTGAAGCGTAGGGGTTGGCCTGGAAGATGTTGATCGGATAGGTGGACCCTCCGGTGTATCCCAGGTTGGCGCAGGGAGCGAAATTCGCGCCGCCGACCAGATTGCAGAAGTAGGTTGCGTTCGTCACGATAGCATTGGCCAACCCGCCCGCCTGGCCGCTCGAGACAAGGGATACATAGCTGGAGTTCGTAAATGCGGATCCACTGGCGCCGAATGCCTGCTCCATCAGCGGCAGCGAACCCGGGGCTCCCTCGAAGCTGCACGAAGAGGTGTCCTGACAGTTCGGATTCGCAGCGATGTAGCTGGCCAGGTTCGCCTGTGCGGTCTTGAACTGAGTGAGGAATCCGTTCTCGAAGATATTTACTTCGTTCAGATCGTAGTTCTGCCACATGTGCACGGAGTGGTTGCCGACATAGTTGACCTCAACCACGGTATGGCCAGGGAATTCACGCTGCAGACCAAAATACCAGTTTTCGATGTAGGGTGAGCGGATGTTCGGATCCACTGTGGAGAATGGCTGGTTTCCGAAGGTGAAGTCGGATTCCGGTACCGGGAAACTAAACTGACTTGGAAAGCTATTGAGCGTCGGGATCGTGCTGCCCAGACTCAGCGAACCCGCAGCGAATTCACCGGCAGGCGTACCGGTGGGTGGGCCGGCGTTCAGGAAGGTGACCTGGGTGTCGCCGGGGTTGGACTCGGTGGCCTGCTCGAAGGTTTCCCATCCCTCGTCGTACCAGGTGACCGCGGCGCCGCCGCGGATGACGAGTTTGGAGCCGCCCGCGAGCTTGCCGAGAAATCCATCGCCGAATTCAGGATTCCAGGCGAAGCCAAAGTTGGGCGCGGGCTCGCGCATATCGCCGCTGTAGGGCGCGGGACGCAGATCGACCTGAGGATTCTGAACGCCATTCAGCGATCCTGGGTGGAAGAGCGACGTAGACGGACCAAGCAGGTTCGCATAGGTCGGATTGGTGTAGGTGTTGTTTGTATTGTGGACGGCCCCGGAGAACTGCCAGCGGAAGCCGTAGTTGAAGGCGAGATGCGGAGTTACCCGCCAGGCGTCCTGTGCGTAGAATCCGCCCACGGTCTGCGATTCAGGCTGCCGGAACGCGCCGAGAACCTTGTATTGATGCGCCTGTGAGTCAACGTAATTGGTGCCCTGGATGGCACTGATGCGTCCGGTGAGGGTCGCGTAGAGGTCCTCGGCGTTTAGCAGGTCCTGCTGGTTGGTCTCGTTGAAATTCAGCGCCGGGAAATTGGTGGAGTTAAACATGCTCACAGCAGGATCGAGAGAGTTGATGCCAAGGGTGTTTCCCGGCGGGTCAGCGATACCGGTATCGAAATCGGTGGAGTTGCGCCAGTCGCCCCCGATGGTGATGGAGTGCTTTCCGCGGGTCCAGGTCAGCAGATCGTTGACGTCACGGACCGGATTGTTGCGCGGTTCAGGGAGCATGTAGTTGGGGATGTAGGGACTCAGCGCGTTGTACCCGTTCACGAAAGTCGGTGCGTCGATGATGAGGTTGTTTTCTGCGGTGAACGGACTCCAGGAATTACCGACGTTGAATTCCTCCTGGGTGTTCAGCAGGCCAGCGCTGAACTGATTGACGAGGGAGTTGGTTATGGTCCAGTTAAAACCGGTCGAGAAGGTTGAATAGGTCGACTGGAATGAACTGTTCGTGTTCGGATCGCCGGGATAGGCCTGATAGCCAGGATAGGTTCGCCACTCGACGTTATAGGCCACGTGCCAGTCAATCTTCGGCGTGATCTGGTAATCGATGCGGGCGGTGGGATAGATCTGGTTGACGTTGTAGCGATACTGCCACTCGGCATAGTTTTGATATGGGAGCACCGTGGCGGCGTTCAGGTACGCCTTGGAAAGGGTGCCGTTGATCTGCTGAAATTCACTGGAGATCAACGGGTTAACGGCGGACGGAAAGCCATTTTGCTGTGCGATGGTCAGCACATTCACCGTGTGCGACTGGTTATCGGTACCGGTATAGCTGAAGCTACCTGCCTGAGCCGCGGGGTTGAGGAACTGCGCGAATCCGGTCTGATTGCCGGGCACGTATTCCTGTTCGTAGTTGATGAAGAAGAAAAGCTTGTCCTTCCAGAAAGGTCCGCCAATGCTGCCGCCGAAATCGTTGGTATGGTAAGGGGCCTTGGGAATCTTCGGCGTTTGCGCGTTGTTGTAGAAGGTGTTGGCGTTGAAGGCGCTGTTCTGGGTCTGCCAGAACGCGTTGCCATGAAACTTATTAGTGCCGCGCTTGAGCTCGAAGCGAAGGGTAGCGCCGCCTTCGGCGCCAGCGTCGGCAGTCAGATCGTTGGTTGAGACGGTAAATTCATCGATGGCGCCAATGCGCAGCGGCGCAGCGTCGTAGAAAGCCGTGGTTGCCGTGCGGTAGCGCTGGAAGTTGTCGTTCATGCCGTCCACGGTAATATTGGTGGCCGCAGCGGGCATGGCATTGTAGGTTTCAAAGCGCTGGTCGCCACCGCTCTGCGCACCGGAGACCAACTGAGCGAAGGGGAGCGCGTCGCGTCCGTTGAGCGGTAAGTCCTGTACCGTCTCCGGACTAAGGGTCGTCGCCAGGGTGTTGCTGGTTGTTTCCAGTACCTCAGCCTGGCTCGAGACCTCGACGGTCTGCGTTGAACTTCCGATTTTCATGGGGACATTCAGGTTCAGCGTGCGGCCGGTCAGCACGGTGACCAGATTGAAGACTGCGTCAGCAAAGCCACTGGCGCTGACTCTCAATGTGTAATCTCCCGGCTGCAGATCGGGAAACGAATAGGAACCGTTGGCCCCCGCGGGGACGGTCCGGCTGAAGCCCGTTGAAGGCTGGCTGATGGTAAGTTTGGCGTTTGGAACCACCGCCCCCGAAGGATCGGTGACAGTACCAACCAATGCTCCTGCAGTCGAAGCCTGACCCCAGGCAACGCACACCATCGCAAAGGGCGCGACCAGCAAAAGGCAAAGGAGCGTCCAGGTTCTCCGTGTCATCTGTCCTCCAGAGGCACTGCTGCGTTGTTCTCTCTATTTCTGACCTGACATCCAGGAGGAGCCTGAAAAACCTGCCGGGGACGGCTCCGCGCGGGATGGAGTACACAAAATCCAGTGGTTCGATTGTGTACAATACGGCATGCCGTTTGTCAAGAAGAGAGGGTCGGAGCCGTTTTCCGAGTGACGAACGGGTGAATTGCGGTGATCTGGGCTAGCGGAGTATCTCGCGGTGGATGGGCCTGTCGGCGGACGCCGGCAAGCGCATCGGAGGTGGGCCGGGCGAAGGCATCGCGCGAGGGTCAGACGGGTGGCGCTATGACAGCGACTGGAGTCAATTCACCAACTTCCACGTTCGCCGAAGATGTCGATCACCAGCGCGAGGCGCTGACAGCCGTTCTCCCAGTTCACCTGCAGACCGCGTTCGACGCGATCCGGATCTCCGGCAACGATCGCGGCAATGATTTCATCATGTTCGGCGACGGAAAGATGGAGGTCGTTGATGATGGAGCTGGCGTACAGGCGCCAGTAGCGTTCCGCCTGGGGTTCGATGGACTTATGCAGAGCCAGCAGTCGGGGGCCGGCGCCCGAGTCGATGATGGCGCGGTGAAAGCTGCGGTCGACGTCGAAGATTCCGGCGGCGCGCGAATCTCGTGCCGTCAGAATTTCGCGCAGCTGATTGTTAAAACCGCGCAGACGGGTGGCGATGTCGGCTCGGCTGGCCTTCGGCAGGGCCGCGGTGCGCCGGCCGGCCAGGCCTTCGACGTGGCCAATGATCGAATAGAGCTCCCCGGCATCTTCCTTGGTAAGAGGCGCGACCACCATGCGGGACTTGCGCGCGTTCTTGTGCTCGATGACGTAGCCTTCGCGCTGCAGCCAGTGCAGAGCGCTCCGTACCGGCGTCCGGCTCATAGAAAGGTGGCGGGCGATATCGGCCTCGACGATCCACGAGCCCGGCGAGAGCCGCCCGTGGACAATCAGTTCACGGATCTCATAGAAGGCTTTGCGAAGACTGTTTCCGTCATGGTCGGACTTGGTACGAAGCAACCGTTTGTTGCCCGCTACGTGGGATGGCATAATTCAATAACTCCAGGAAACAATTGCACGAGATTGTACGCTCGGCATCGCCAGCGACCTATTCTTTTTTTCATTGTAAAAGGTTAGAAACAGTATCCATAATTGTAGACAATCGGTATAGTGCTAAGGGTATGCCTGCGATCCGAGTCATCGATTCTCATACTGCTGGGGAACCGACGCGCGTCGTGATTTCCGGCGGTCCGAGGCTGGGCGGGGGAACCGTTGCCAGCCGGCTGCGACGCTTCGCTGCGAAGCACGACAGTTTTCGGTCGGCCGTGATCAACGAACCGCGAGGCTCGGACGTGCTGGTCGGGGCGCTGCTCTTGAAGCCGTCCGACCCGGACTGCACCACTGGTGTGATCTTCTTCAACAACGTCGGCTACCTGGGTATGTGCGGACATGGCACGATCGGAGTGGTTGCCACGCTGGCACATCTGAATCGCATCCAGCCGGGAGAACACCGCATCGAGACTCCGGTCGGGATCATCCGCGCCACGCTGCGCGAGGATGGCCGGGTCACCGTGGAAAACGTGGTCAGCTTCCGCCATCGCAAAGCCGTCGTGGTCGAGGTGCCGGGGTTTGGACCCGTGACCGGCGATGTTGCGTGGGGGGGGAACTGGTTTTTCCTGGCGGAACGGACGCCGCTGGAACTGGTGCTCGCTAATCGCGATGCTCTGACGGAATACACCTGGGCGATTCGATGCGCGCTGCGCGAGCAGGGGATCACCGGGGCCGACGGCGAGGAAATCGATCATGTCGAGTTGTTTGTTCCCGCGCCCAGAGAAGAGGTCGACAGCCGGAATTTCGTTTTGTGTCCGGGCAAGGCCTACGATCGCTCCCCTTGCGGAACCGGGACGAGTGCGAAGCTGGCGTGCCTGGCCGCCGACGGAAAGCTGGCGCCGGGGCAGACCTGGCGTCAGGAAGGAATCCTGGGGACGACCTTTGAGGGCTCGTATCGCCTGCGCAACGGCACGCCGAGCGAAGTTATTCCCAGTATCACCGGGTCGGCGTTCATCACATCGGAAAGCAAACTGATTCTGCAGCCCGGAGACCCGTTCCCGGCAGGCATTTCTTCATGAGCGCTGCATTTGACGCCGTGGTCGCCGGTGCGGGCATCGTCGGCGCGGCCTGTGCACGCGAGTTGGCCTCGCGCGGACTGAAAACCCTGGTCGTGGATGCGGATGTGGTGGGCGGAGGCGCAACCGCAGCCGGCATGGGGCACATTGTCGCCATGGACGACTCGCCCGCGCAGCTGGCGCTTACCAGCTACTCGCAGCGTTTATGGAGAGAGCTGGCCGCCGAACTGCCGGATGATGCGGAGTTCGAGCCGTGCGGGACGCTGTGGGTGGCCGCCGACGAAGAGGAAATGGAAGAGGTGCGGCGTAAACAGAGAGTCTACGCATCGGCCGGCCTCGCGACGGAGGTTCTTTCCTCCGACATGCTGGCTCGCGAGGAACCGCATCTTCGCCCCCTGGCCGGGGCGCTGCTGGTGCCTTCTGACGGTGTGCTGTATCCGCCGTGCGCCGCCGGCTATTTGCTGCGCGAAGCGCTACGGATGGGAGCGCGCCTGGAGACATCGAAGAGGGTAGTATCCGCGATCGCAGGCCGTGTGCGTTTCGATGACGGCAGCGAAGTGCACACGGGGTCGATCGTGAATGCGTGCGGAGCCGACTCGCCGCGCCTCACACCCGGTCTTCCGATCCGCAAACGCCGCGGGCATCTGGTGATTACGGATCGATATCCGGGAATCGTCCACCATCAGCTGGTTGAGTTGGGGTATCTGAAGAGCGCCCACTCGATCGCCACGGATTCGGTGGCCTTCAATGTCCAGCCGCGCAGAACCGGGCAACTGCTGATCGGATCGTCCCGGGAGTTCGGGGCTGAGAATGCCGAGTTGAATCGCGCGCTGTTGGGTGCGATGATCACCCGCGCGCGAGAATACCTGCCGGAGATTGGCGACCTGCAGGCGATTCGCGTGTGGACCGGCTTTCGCGCGGCGACTCCGGATAAGCTGCCTCTGATCGGGCCGTGGCCGGAAGACGAGACGGTGTATCTGGCCACCGGGCATGAGGGGCTGGGCATTACGACTTCACTGGCCACCGCCAAACTGCTGGGGAGCACGATGCTGGGAGGGAAGTCCGAGATCGACGCGACGCCGTATCTGCCCTCCCGCTACGCGCCGCACTCGAGCGCAAAGGAAGACGGGGCGGAACTGCAGACACCGGTGAGTCATCATGCATAAGCTGGTGCGTTCGATTGCGCTGACCGTGAACGGCGTCCCGATCGCCGTCGCGCCAGGAACCACGGTCGCTGCTGCAGTTGCGATAGCGGGCGCTGGAACCCGCATGTCTGTGAGTGGCGAGGTACGGGCGCCCCTCTGCGGTATGGGTATCTGCTTCGAATGCCGGGTAACAATCGATGGCGTGCCGCACCAGCGGAGTTGCCAGATCCTGTGCCAGCCCGGCTTCCGCGTGACCACGGCAGGAGAAGCGCTGAGGCCATGACGGAACGCTTCGACATTCTTGTGGTGGGCGCAGGCCCGGCGGGGATCGCCGCCGCTGTGACCGCTGCCGCAGCAGGCCGAAGCGTGGCTTTGCTCGATGACAATCCCGTGGCGGGAGGACAGATCTGGCGCAGTGGTGGCCATCTGCCCGCTCAGGCGCAGGAATGGATGGCACGGCTGGAAGCATCGCCCGTGGTCCGGCTGCAGGGGTGGAGGGTGGTGGATTGCCCGGACCAGCACGTTGTGCGCGCCGAGGCGGGCAGAGGAGCCGAACCGCCGGGAAGCGTATCTCCGCCTGGAGTTAATTGTGCCGATTTCGGTTACAAAAAGCTGATCCTGGCGACCGGCGCACGGGAACGGTTCCTTCCGTTTCCCGGATGGACCCTGCCCAATGTCATGGGCGCAGGCGGGCTGGATGCCATGGTGCGCGGAGGCCTGCCCGTCGAGGGAAAACGCGTGGTCGTGGCCGGCACGGGGCCTCTGTTGCTGGCCGTCGCGGCACACCTGGCAAATCATGGGGCCAGGATTCTTGCCGTCTGCGAGCAGGCGCCGCCGTGGCAGCTCGCGCGACTCGCAACGTATGTGATGCTGCATGAGACGGGAAAACTGTGGCAGGGCGCTGGCTACAGTATGGCCATCGCTCCGGCGCGCCTCAGAACTCGCTGCTGGCCGGTGGCAGCTCACGGCGACGATCGTTTGCGGCGGGTCACGCTGCGCCAGGGCAACCGGACGTGGGACCTCGACTGCGATTACCTGGGGTGCGGATTCCATCTGGTGCCGAACATCGAGTTGCCGGCGTTGCTGGGGTGCCGGACGGCCGATGGATTCGTTGCGACCGACACGATGATGCGGACCTCGGTTGCGGATGTGTACTGCACAGGCGAACCCACCGGGATTGGCGGCGTGGACGTGTCGCTCCTTGAAGGGGAAACTGCGGGGCTGGCGGCTGCGGGGCACGAGGCCCGTGCGACGCTGGTGGCCCAACGACAGCGCGCGCACGTCGGATTCGTCCGAGCGCTGGCCGAGGCGTGCCGGCTGGACTCGGACTTGCGCAGGTTGGCGGACGAACAGACGATTGTGTGCCGCTGCGAAGACATTCGCTTTGGCACGCTGCACCGCCGAAAAAGTTGGCGTGAAGCCAAGCTGCACACGCGTTGCGGCATGGGTCCGTGCCAGGGACGCATTTGCGGCGCGGCTACCGAATTTCTTTTTGGATGGGGGGCGGATTCGGTGCGTCCCCCGGTGTTTCCGGCCCAGGTTTCGAGCCTGGGGCCATCGCTGAACGGCAGAGCTGACGCGCAGGCAGGCCTCGCGGCAGTCGCCCCATCTTTGACTCATTCGAAGGAGAGCGCATGAAGTGGTATGGCGTAATGCCCGCAATGACAACCTGTTTTGATGAGAAGCTGCACGTGGATCACGGCTTCGCTACGCGACACGCGCAGTGGCTGCTGGGCAACGGATGTACCGGCATCATCGCGCTCGGTTCGCTGGGCGAAGCGGCCACGCTGACCTTTGCCGAAAAGGATGCGATTCTCCGCAACCTGGTGGGTGCCGCGAAACAGTCTCCCGTGGTCGGTGCGATCTCAGCTCTCTCGACCGACGAAGCGGTTGCGCTGGCCAAGGCTGCGGAGCAGGCGGGCTGCTCCGGACTTATGGTGCTGCCACCCTATGTCTATCTTGGCGACTGGCGCGAGATGAAGGCGCATGTCGCCGCGATCTTTCACGCCACACCGCTGGAGTGCATGCTCTACAACAACCCGGTTTCCTACGGAACGGATTTTCTCCCCGAACAGATCGCCGAACTGGCGAGCGAGCACAAGAACCTTGTCGCGGTGAAGGAGTCCAGCACCGATGTGCGCCGTGTGACCGGAATCCGAGCGCTGGTGGGCGATAGCCTGAACATCTTTGTCGGCGTCGACGATGCGATCGTTGAGGGAATCGCCGCCGGGTCGGTGGGATGGGTTGCAGGTCTGGTCAACGCGTTTCCGGCAGAGTCGGTAGCGTTGTTCGATGCAGCCCGTGCCGGAAAATGGGAAGAAGCCTTCGAGCTCTACCGCTGGTTTCTGCCTCTGCTTCGCATGGACACCGTGCCGAAATTCATCCAGCTCATCAAACAGGTGCAGCAGGAGACGGGCACTGGATGCGCTCGCGTGCGTCCGCCTCGGCTCGAAATCATCGGTGCGGAGCTGGACGAGACGCGCCGGGTCGTGCAGTATGCGCTGCGCCATCGGCCGAAGGTGCAGAGCAGCGCATTCCCTGCGTGAGTGGGCACTGCTGTCCCAATCCCAAGCCTGATGCAATCCGGAAAGGACGTTGGATGACGCTGCCGAGAGGGTCTCGAGCCGTTGCCGTGCGGGCATTATCGCAAATTCTGATGACGGCGGCGGTTTTCATCGCCCTGCCGGCTTTCGCCCAGCAACCACCGAGCGCCGTGCCTGATGCCTCCGACTGGCATGCCGGGCACACGATCGTGAATCCGCCGGTCCGGTTCGACCATTCCGCGCCCTTGCCCGATTTATTGAAGGCCTACCAGATTCCACCGCGGCCCGATCGCCGGCGTTCCACCACCGCGCCAGTGGCCGAGCCAACGGTGGCGCCACCGGCAGTGACCATCACCGCGGCAGGTGCGGCGGTCGAGCAGGTGGTGGAAGGTACGCATCCCCAAGCCGCACAGGTGGCGAGCTTCAATGGCCTGGGCTCGGGATTCGAGGGGCCGCAGGGTAAGGCCGACGCCCGCAATCCTTCCGATAACAGCCTGGGTGTTGGGCCGAATGAAATCGTCCAGGTCGTCAATTCGCGGATGGCGATCTTCACGAAGAAGGGCGCGAAGTATCCGGCGACAGGAAAGCCGCTGTTCGGCCCGGTCGTGACGAATACGTTGTTTGCCGGCTTCGGCGGCCCATGCGAGAAGCAAATCAGCGGCGATGCGGTGGTGCGATACGACCAGCTGGCCAATCGCTGGCTGTTCGTGCTGCCGATCTTCCGGCGGCCCACGGATCAACCCAACGCACCGTACGGCATGTGCTATGCGATCAGCACCGGGCCCGATCCGATGGGTAGCTACTACCGTTACGAATTCAACCGGCCGCTGTTTCCGGATTATCCACGCCCCGCGATCTGGACGAATGGCTACTACCTGCCCTCGAGCACAGGAGATACAGTCATTCAAAAGCACGTGTGCGCTGCGGATCGCACGAAAATGCTGCAGGGCCAGTCGGCGAATGAGCAGTGCGAGATTATCGACGGCGTCAGCTTTCTGAACTGTGCTGACATCGACGGCCGCCGCCTGCCGCCCGCCGGCTCTCCCGAGATCGTCATGGCTGCAGGCGGAACCCAGCTGCACGACATTTTTGAAGACGATGGAATCTATACCTGGAAATTCTCCGTCGACTGGGGCGATCCGGCGAAGACCCATCTGAGCGAAGCACAGAAGATCGATGTCGCGCCCTATCACTTTCTGTGCAACGGCCAGCTGAGCAAATGCGTGCCGCAGCCAGGAACGGAAGTGCGCCTTGATTCGCAGGGCGACAAGCTGATGCAGCGGCTGGTCTATCGTAACTTTGGCCGTTACCAATCCATTGTGGCTTCCCACTCCATCGACACAAAAGCGGGTGGCGGCGTCCGCTGGTATGAATTCCGGCTGGACAAGAGTGAAACGCCGACGCTCTTCCAGCAGGGAACCTACGCTCCCGACGGAGGCTATCGCTGGCTGCCGAGCATCGCCATGGATCGCAAAGGCGACATCGGCGTTGGCTATTCGTACGGAGACGCCTCAAGCTTCCCCGGGCAGCGCTTCGCCGCGCGTATGGCGGGTGACCCGAAGGGGCAAATGACGGTGCACGAAGCGGTGCTGGCCGAAGGCCAGGCTTCGCAGACGAACACGCTGCGCTGGGAAGACTACACCACGCTCGACATCGATCCGAGCGACGACTGCACCTTCTGGTACGTCGGCGACTACTTCAAAAAAGGCGAAGAGAACTACTCGACGCGCATCGGCGGTTATCGTCTGCCTGGCTGCGGCGCCAGGCACAAGGTGCTGGGCCTGTTCTGAAGACCCAGCACGCGAGTCTCGTCACTCCTGGTCATCGTGGGAATCTGCCGCCGGACTCGCTGCTGGCGGCGCTGCCGTTGCGATAGGAGTCGTGTTGTGTTCGGCAAGGGCGTGATTGAAGGCCGGAAGGTCCTTCGTCATCAGGCTGTGATAGTCGCCTTCGGCCTTGCTGAGGGCTTCTTCGTACTGATGAGACAGCGTGACCTCTGTGTCGGTAGGCCGGAAGTCCGTACCACCGGCCACGTCGCCGGCTCCCGATCCGATCTCGCCGTTCAACCACAGCAGGTTGTAGTAGATCTTCCACGCTGAGATATACATCTTGTCGTCGCTGGCGGCCAGCGGTTTGGAAAGCAGTTCGTACTCCACATCCTGCATCTTCTGATCCATCTGCTCGGCTTCCTGCCGCCGCGCTTTGTCGACCGGATTGCTGCCCAGCATCTTCTCCACATCGGCCAGTTGCTGGCGCATCCATTCAATGTTGTTCACCATGTCCGACACTTTGTCGATGTCGCTGCCGATCTGCAGTTGGAGCTTCACCGAAGCTTCCAGGTCGGCTTCGCTGCTCGGGCAGTTCGGATCCATCAGGATCGTGACCGGCTGGGTGAGAGTTTTGCCGTCGATGGTGAGGCGCGCCTCGTACTTGCCGGGCGCAGCCATCGGCGTGGGAACACGCTCCATGCCCCAGTGCGTGACGGGCCGGGAATCGTCGCCGCGGAAACGAGCCTCCTGCCAGATATGCGGATCCTCCGGCGGAAGAGTGCGCAGCGAGATGAGACGCGGCGCGTCGTAGTGCATATCCCACGCGATGCGGTTGATGCCTGGGTGACCGGTCGCGGTCAGCTTGCGAACCAGCTTGCCCTTCGCATCGAGAATCTCCGCCTCGATGGGTTTGGAGGGAGCGGACTTGAGGGAGAAGTCGAGGAAGACACTCTCTCCGCGCGGCAGGCGATAGGTGGAGCGGGGGGTGAAGAAACGGGTGTCCTCAGCGGACTTCTCCTTCGCCATCTGCTCCAGCGGCGTAATGTCGTCAAGGATGTAGAAGCCACGGCCGTAGGTCGAAACCACGAGGTCGTGAAAGCGCTTCTGCACCACCGTCCAGGTGACCGGCGAGGGGGGCAGGCCCTTGTTGAAGTGCGTCCAGTGGCCGCCATCGTCGAGGGAGTAATAGAGCGCATTGCCGGTCCCCGCGAAGAGAAGGCCCTCGCAGTTCGGATCTTCGGAAACATTGCGCACGTAGGCCAGCGGCCCCTTGGGCAGATCGCTGGAGATGCTGGTCCACGTCTTGCCGTAGTCCGTTGTCCTGAAGAGGAACGGATCGCGATTGTCGATGAGGTGCAGATCGACGCTCACGTAAGCCGTGCCTGCATTGAAGAACGAGGGCTGAATGCTGGTGATCGTCCCGAGCGGCGGCAGCCCGGGCAGATTCGCCGTTAGGTCGTTCCAGTGCTGCCCGCCATCGCGCGTATTCCAGATCTTGCCGTCGTCGGTGCCGGCCCACAGCAGGCCCTTTTCCACCGTCGATGGAGCGATGGCAAAAAGCACTTCCCCGTAGAACTGGCCGAGGTTATCCGGAATCAATCCGCCGGACGAACCGTTGTGGGCGGGATCCTGGGTGGTGAGATCGGGGCTGATGACGGACCAGCTTTGGCCCTGGTTGCTGGTTTTGAAGACGACCTGGCACCCGTAGTACACCGTGTTGTGGTCGAAGGGATCGATGGCCAGCGGCGGAGTCCAGTGGCAGCGATACTTTGCCTGGTTGGGCACCGAGTCGAGGGTGTGCATCCACGGACTGACGGAGCGCGCCTGCTTGTTGCGTGCATCCCAGCGCGTGACTTCATTGCCGTAGCAGGACGCCCAGACGATATTGGGATCGGTGGGATCGGGCAGTGTGAATCCGGATTCGCATCCGCCCATGCCGTGATCCCAGCCGGCATCGGGGCCGCGTTCTCCAAGGGAAATGCTGGGTCCGCGCATGGTGGAGTTGTCCTGCATGTTGCCGTACACGTAGTAGGGAACCTGGTCGTCGACAGCAACGTGGTACATCTGCCCGATCGGCAGCGAGACATCGTGGAAGCCGCGCCCACCGTTCTCGGTGATGGCCAGCCCGCCGTCAAAGGTGATGGCGAAGTGCTTCGGGTCCTTCAGGTCCATCCAGATGTCATGGTTGTCGCCACCCCACGGCCGTTCTTCGAAGGTCAGGCCGCCATCGAGCGAAACCAGGAAGCTGCTGTTCGAGACCAGCACCATGTTTTCGTCCGCGGGAGAAACCGCCACGCGAATGTAGTAGCCGGCTCGCCCGATCAGCGTGCGATCCCAGCTCACGACGCGCCAGTCGGCGCCGCCGTCGTCGGAACGCCACATCGAGCCCTGCTTGTCCGTCTCGATGAGCGCGTAGACACGGTTGGAGTCTGTCGGCGCAACCGCAACATCGATCTTGCCGACGGGAGAGTGGGGCAATCCGTGCCCTTCGATATGCGTCCAGGTCGATCCGCGGTCGTGCGAGACGTACAGGCCGCTGCCCGGGCCGCCGCTGATTTCGCCCCAGGTGTGCATCTCTACCTGCCACATGCCGGCGAAGAGCGTGCGCGAATTCTCAGGATCCATGCCGATGCCGGAGCATCCGGTGTTGGGATCGACGAACAGGACTTTCTGCCAGGTCTTGCCGCCGTCTTCCGTACGAAAAACGCCGCGGTCCTGCTGCGGTCCTGAAAGGCGGCCAAGGGCGCAGACAAAGACGCGGTCGCTGTCCTGCGGATCGACGACCACGCGCCCAATGCGGCCGGTATCGTCGAGACCCATGTGCGTCCAGGTCCTGCCCGCGTCAGTGGATTTGTAAACGCCATTGCCAGTGACGTCAATATCGCGGATGGCCCAGGCTTCTCCGGTGCCGGCCCACACGACGTTCGGATCCGAAGGAGCTACGGCCAGGGCGCCGATCGCCGCGACCGGCTCCTCGTCGAAGATGGGATTCCAGCGATTGCCACCGTCGGAGGATTTCCAGATGCCTCCGGAGGCTGCGCCCGCATAGTAAGTGCTGGGATCGCCAGGAATTCCGGCGATGGCGGCGACGCGATTGCCCGCGATGGGACCAAGAAAACGAAAACCAAAGCCCTCAGCACCTCCGCGGAAGCGACGTTGGGCGGGCAGTGGTGTGCAGGCAAAGGCGAGCAAGAGCAGGATCACGAAGAACTGTGCAGCGGGGCGAAATCGATTCAGCATAGGAACGAGGACTCCGTGAAGGGCATTGAAAAACCCGGCGAATTGTACACCAAGTGCAATGCAATAGGGCTGGCCGGCGGGGCTCGCCGGCCGTGATCATTTACTTCGGAGCCGGAATTCGCACAAGGAAGATATCGTGCGTGGCCAGCTCCAGAGGCATACCGTCAGTCAGGGTCACGTTAGTGCCGGCCCACAGATCCTTGCCCTGTTGTGGCCCATGCAGTCCCAAACGTGACAGATTCAGATGGAACGGGTGCGTGGAGTAGCGCCGCGCGCCCGCGTTGAGAACGGCAACCGCCAGCGCGCCGCCCGAGAGATGGCGGGTCCAAACCTCGACCTCACCGTCGGAGTAAATGCGAGAGGCTTGTTTACCCAAAGTGTCCTGATCGATCGCGATCACATCGCGGTTGGTCAGGATGCCTTTGACCTCCGGGGTCATGGCGGTCAGGTCATTTCCCGCCAGCAAAGGTGCGGCGAGCATCGCCCACATACTGAAGTGCGAGCGGTTCTCCGCCGTCGTCAGCCGGCCGTTGCCCACTTCCAGCATGTCGGGATCGTTCCAGTGACCTGGCCCCGCATATGCCTCCAGCCCTTCCTGCTGACTGAGGATGGCGTAGATTCGATCCCAGCGCGGGGTGATGTCGCCGGTGGTGCGCCAGAGATTGCCACCTAGTTCCGGCGCCCACTCCCACGGCGCGTCCCAGCCATATTGGCAGAGAGAGAAGACAATCGGGCGGCCTGTGGTGCGCAGGGCGTTGGCCATTTTGACGTAGGCATCGTGCATCAGGTGCATCTGTGCGGCCGGATCGTTAGGCGCCTGTTTCTCCATGACTGCGGGGATGTAGCTGCACAGGTCGTACTTGAGATAGTCGATGCCCCAGGACGCATAGAGCTGGGCGTCCTGCTCTTCGTGCCCGAGGGAACCCTCAAAACCCGCACAGGTCTTTGGCCCCGGCGAGGAATAGATGCCGAGTTTCAGCCCCTTCGAATGCACGTAATCGGCAAGAGCCTTCATGTCGGGGAACTTGTCATTGGAGTGGAGCACCCCGTTCGCGTCGCGCTGTCCCTCCCAGGTATCGTCGATATTTACATAGACATAGCCGGCATCCTTCATGCCCGATGCGACAATCTGGTCCGCCGCAGCGCGCACGCCCTTGTCGTCCACTTTGTTGGCGAAGTAGTTCCAGCTGTTCCATCCCATGGGAGGGGTCTGCGCAACAACTGAACCGGTTGCCTGGGCGGACAGAGACGGCGAAGGGGCGGTGAATCCAGCCAGACAAAGGAGGGCTGGGACGATGAAGGCAGGACGAAGCATGATGGATTTCCTCCTGAAGAGATCGATCCTACATCGAATGTCAGGGTTCCGTGGTCATAGTGGAGCGATGGCCAGTCACCGTGGTCCAGTAATCCATCCAGCGCAGGCGGATGCCGTTGGTGCGTTCGATGAGTTCAGGGCTGGGCGTCTTGCCGTGTTCCACGACCATCACCATGCCCGTGTTGAAGTCCTTCTGTGAGTGGTCGACATCGGGCAGGCGTGGGCCTTCAGTCGCAATTACGTCCCGGATCGTGACTTTTGTCCTTTCCGCTTTGAAGATGGGATGCCCGTTTGCATCTTTGCCGGCAGGCGTCAGCTTTCTGAGGATGAAGAAATCCGGCACCTCGGCGGGGGAAATCAAACCCATCAGATAGAGATCGAGATAGGAATAGCCGGTGGCGGGAACGTAGTAGTTATCGTCCAGTTGCGTATACGTGCCGTCGAAGTTATCCTGCCAGACGCCGCCACCCATTGCTGATGCTTCAGTTGGCCGCTGATAAGGGAAGGGAACCGGCGCCTGCAACCCCATATCCCAGTGAGTGGGTCCTAATTCGATGGTTTCTCCATTGACCTTTGCCGAGACAAAGGCGGACCAGCGATGGCCCATCTCATGGCCGATTTGCGACATCGCATAGTCGTAGGGAGGGATTTTTCCATTGGAGGTTCGTTCGGTGAGCTGGTGCAGATAGCCGCCGATATTGTGGGTGTTGGTGTCCTTCAGATCCGCAGGAGGATATTCCTGCATCTGGTTCGCGCCGACATACACCGGCTGGATAAATTGCCACTGAAAGCGGCCTTTACTGCAGTAATCGGCCAGGTTTCCCTGCGGTGCGGCGATACCCGTCACCGCGCCACCGGCCGGGCCTCCACCCAGCGGTCCGTCGCTCGACGTTCCAGCTTCCGGGTTGTCGATGCGAAAGTCGGAGTAATACGCCAGCATGTCGTACTTATCGCCCAGCGCTCGAATCACCGAGCAGGTCAGGTCCTGCGCGCGGGGAGGCCTCATATAGTGAAATGCCTCATAAACGACAGGAAACGGGCCGCTGGCCTTCGTCAGAGAGGAGAAATGCACCGCGGGACTGGCAATGCCGGTCAGCTTCACAGGGTGGGGAGCAATCTGCATAAACTCTTGCCCATCGGTCGCCCGCACGGCAGCGCTGACATAGAGAACGTCGCCCGATTTGTAGCCTTCGGGCAAGGTCCCCTGAAGAGCAAGAGAATTGCCGGAGATGTTAATGTGGGGTGAAAGCCCGGCTCCGAAGGCGAAGTATCGGGGACCCATATGGAACGCCCCCCGCGTGCGCTCGCCGAAACCGCGAACGGTCCAGACGATGCGGTCGTTCTCCGCTTCACAGCCATTCTTCGGCAACTGCTTGTCGAGACAGACTCGATAGGTCAGGCCGGCAATGGCGGGATCGGTTTCAGGGAGCATGGGACCGCGCCCTTCGAGGTCAACCTTGAGATAGAGATTGCTTATTGAGCCAACGTCGATTTTTTGTATATCGAGGTTCGCCGGCGCAGACGGATCGCCCTTGACCGGGAGGGAAGCTATCGGCGTCTCGTCACCGCCCGATATCAGCGGATAGATGCCGACGACAGCATCGCGCGCAGCAACATCCTGGTAGGAGAGATCGATCGTCCCATCCTTGTGCAGGACCGCCTGGAAACGGTTCACGGTCGGCGTCCAGGTCCAGTCCTGAATGCCGGCGTAGGGTTCGGTCAGGCTCCAGCTGATCACGGCGCGGTCATCCAGTTCTTTGAAGGAACGTGTTCCCGACATGCGCGGCTTGAAGAAGACGCTGATTGCGGGAACCGTATCGACAATCTCCGAAGCAGCGTCGCGTAACTCGGCAAAGCGCTCCACAGACAGGCCGCCATCCCGTCCGACTCCTGCACCGCGCCGCCCGGGTCCTCCTGCGCCATGTTCCGGCTCGCCGAAGACCATCGATCCGGTGACGCCCACAGAGAAGGACGTCCAGCTCTTTCCGGAGAAGGGAAAGGCGAAGTTTTTCAGGGTGACCTGAGAATTGGTCAGAACCGAGCCGAAGTCAGCGTCCCAGGCGAAGGGCACGTTCTCTACCCTGTATCCGCCGGTCTCAGGGGTGAAGCGCAGCGTGTGATGGGCCAGGTTAAACAGATTGGCGTGACCCAGCGCTCCTTCGTTCAGAGTCAGCAGGATGAGCTTGCCGCGCGTCGTCACGGTGCCGATGGCATGGCCGGGGTCCGGATCGAACTGCGCCCGTCCGTGAAGAGGGCAAAGGGCGAGCAGGCCGGCCAGGGCGACGACCGTGAGCTCGCGAGCGGAAACACGGTGCGTTGGGGAATTGCGCCCAGCGAAGCCGGGCGTGCGAGGATCAGCTTTCATGAACCTTCCTCAGCGCAGGCTGTTGAGCCGGGGCTCTCTACCGTGCTTCACCGCCGCGAGCGGATTCGACCCACACGCAAAGAGCCCCGAAGATGTTCAGCCTGCAGCGGACTGGGAATTCTCCGCCGCGCGCCAGTGTATCAGCAAAGCACCCAATATCGCATACAATCAGAGAGCAGTTGTTGTATACAAGCTGCCCTGACGCACATTTCAACCTGCCACCTCGCGGGGTTCACCGGCCCGAGCTTTCGCCGGCACGCAGCATAATTTCGGTTGTTGCTCCCTGGCGCAGCGCAACCCCATAGGCTCCCCGTTCGCTGGGCAGGGATTCGGCGGGATGATAGGTTCCCACTCCTGCCAGCTTTGCCGGTTGTTCGATCCGCAAACGGGCTTCGGGAGTTACGGATGTCGCAGGATCCAGAGTCAGCCGTACGGCGCCGGTGCGCGTGTCCAGCGCAGCCTCTTTCAGTTTGCCGGCATCGAGCGTGATCCACAGGCCGACCGGCGCAAGATAGAGGCGGCTGCGAGAAGCATCGAGAGGCGCAACGCGAACGGTGTCGCCCTTTCTCTGCAAATTGCCGCCAAAGCAGAGCCATCCCAGAGAGTCGTCATGCGCGACGTAAGTCGCCGTATTAGCCGCATATCCCCAGAAACCCGTGCCGTAGTCGCCCGAATAGGGATCGGGAGCGAGCTTGTCGGGAAAAGCATGAAAGGCGGCTGAACCGAAACCGTCCTGATCGATGTCGCTCAACTCGCCCATCGTTCCACCGTAGCCGACGCGCAGCAGATACACATCATCGGGATGAGCACGATAGGCCGCCAGCACCGGCACGGCGTTGATGCCCGAGCCATAGTGATGCAGCTGCCGCTCCAGACGCTGAATCTTGCCGCCGTAGATGAAATCCCAGTAGCGGCGAGCGCTGCCGTTGTATCCCCAGCTCGGAATCGTCGGATCGTAGCCGAGGACGGCGTCGAGCGTCGTTTGCGCTTTGTCGTCGTATCCGAAATATTTCGTCCAGGCATAGACCTCTTCCTGTCCGGTCGAGTCCCAGGGCATTTCGCTGCCAAAGGGATACTTCTCGCTGTTCCAGTGATCGGCGCGCTTACGCATGGCCGCTTCCATGGTTGTGGCTTCGGTGGTCATTCCCTCGCGCTTCAGGTCGTCGAGGATCCAGACGAAGACATCGCCTTCCATCTGCCCGAACTGCGCATAGTAGGGCGCATTGCGCATCATGGCCATCGTCGTCTCATAGGCATGCGCGAGATACCACTGCCAGGGATGATTCGTCACCAGACCCGAGTGATTGCGCGCCAGCCGGTACATCACCCAGTACGCTGACGCGACGTGCGGGTAGTTGTAAGAGCGGTCGACGATCGCCGCGTTCTTCTCACTCCAGCTCGTCCAGCTTTTCCAGTTCAGATCGCTGCGATAGTAGCCGGCAGGAAACTGATCCGGCTGGTAATAGAAGAGGCTCTTGCGCACGCCATACTGATTGGCGCCATCCTTATATTGCAGTTGACCCCACAGCACGCCGTCGACAAACTGCTCGAACTTCGCCACCTCCTGGGAGTCGGGTTCAACGAATTCCTTCATCGCCAGTGCGAGCCACGAGCCAGCGCCTGCTTCATCGCTCAGACCGGCGATCCACACACGGCTGTCCTGCAGAACCTGGTGGCTCACCTCGCGGTCGTAGCTGATCGCCGCGGGACTGCGATGGAATGGGTCGTTGGGATCCGTGAACCACTGGGCCGTGGTCAGAAAGTGTCCCAGATCCGTAACGGCCCGCGCCTCGGGTTTGATGACGCGGTACTGAATCGTCTGCACCAGCCCATCCTTATAGGTGACGGTCATGCGCGCGCGCCCCCAGGTCTTGCCCTGCAGCACATAATTCTTCCAGCCGGGTGCGGGCTCAGCGGCCTTCCGAATCTCGATCGCTCCGGCCGGTTCCACCGTTACAGAAGCGATCGGCTGCCGATACTTCAGGAACAGATGCGCCTCGAGATCGGTGGGGAGAATGTAGCCCGGTACTCCGACGGCCACCGGTCGGCCGTTGTCCGCCAGCGTTTTCTCGATTCCACGAATCGAATCCGAGACAACAAAGCGCAGCCCGTAGACGCGCGATTCTCCGGGTGCCAGTGTGAAGGTCGTTGGAGGATTCCACGGTTGCGCCTTGCTCCACTCGTTTTCCTGATACGCGCCGCTGTGCACCATCCACTCGTAGAAGCCTTCGAAGGTCGTGCTGCGCGGGGTTGGATCGTGAGCAAACTGCAGTTTGCCGCGCGGCCATTCCCCCAGAATCGGGTTGTACGCCTCGAACGGCGTGTGGCCGTCCGGCACCACCAGCAGAGCAGGCCCGTGACCGGTCAGACGCGTCACCTGCAGATATCCAGCGTCTTCGGCGATCGACGGATCGTAGAAGCTGCAGATCGCATGTGCCTCATCGAGCGTTCGCTCGCTCATGTCGTTGTTGAAGATCATCGGAATGCCGAGCGATCCGATTTCCACCGGTTGCCGGCTTGTGTTCTTCAGCGTGAAGCGCAGGGCCAGCTTGCCCTCCTCGACCGCCCAGGTGCGAACCACATTGAGAGGAATCTCCGCCGGCATCGTGGGCGCCAGATCTGCAGAGGCAAGATTGCCCGCCGAAGCGGAAAGCGCTGTCACCGGTCTGCGAGCGAGCGCAGTGGAGTAATTCTGCCAGGGACCGGATTGCCCAACACGGAGCCGCAGGTCCAGATCCCCGAGATGGTAGTAGCCATCCTGCGAACGCGCGACCAGCCGATCGCCCGGCGTGAAGTCAAATCCATCCGCGCCCTTTGGCAGCAATGCCGCCACGGTCTGCGACGAGCGCACCAGCTTCAGCGTGAACTGCGGCGTGTCCAGGGTGATGATGCCCGCATCGAGCATGGGGCCGGGCGTGGGCGGAGCTTTGGGCCTCTCCTGCCCGCAGAGGCTGGCCGCGGATGCAATCGCGGCGACCCAGGCAAGTGCGCGCAATCCACTCCACTGGCGCGGCGCGACCCTGGCGGTTGACTCGGATGGGATGTGGAAAATTCGATTCTTCCGGGAAACGGGAGTGTCGGTCAGTGTTCTTCCTGGCTGGTACAAGCGGTTCCTCTCAGAAATGCTTCATCAGCAACGATACCGCGCTAATCGTAGCGCAGGGCGATCATCGGATTCACTCCGGCTGCGCGTCGCGCGGGAGAAAAACAGGATGCAGCGCCGGCAGCCATTACGCACAACGGCACAATCGCGTAAGTCCAGGGATCGGTCAGAGAAACACCCCAGACCTGGTGGGCGAGATACCGCGTGAGAATAAAGCTGCCGAAGAGTCCCAGGACGACGCCAGCGAGAATCAATCTCACCCCGCGCGTCATCACCAGGCGCAGCACGTCGCCGCGAGCAGCGCCAAGGGCCATCCGCACGCCAATCTCATGTGTGCGCAGCGTGACGGTATAGGCCATCACGCTGTAGATGCCGATCACGACGAGCAGCGTTCCGATCAGCGCGAAGGCGCCGAGGACGATGAACTCGAAGCGCGGATTCGCAAAAGTATCCCGTTGCAGACTCGCGTGCAGAGTCCCTGCGTCGCCGAGGGCAACGCGAGGATCGATGGTCCAGATGGCGTGGCGAATCGCCGCAAGCTCAGACGCGGGATCCATGGCCGTTCGCACCAGCAGTCCATAGCTGTCGTTCGCGCTGATGGTGTAGGGCAGAAACATCTCTGGCGCTACCCGGTTCTCAAGCCCGTCGTTCTTCTGGTCCGAGACCACGCCAACAATCTCGAAGGGAGGCTCCGTGTTCGGGCCGCTGCCGAGCTGGATCGATCGCCCGAGAGGATTGTCCTGACCGAAGAACTTCGCGACGAAGGCGCGATTCACGACCACGAAGTGACGGTTCCCCTCGATATCTTCGGTAGTCAGCAGGCGCCCGCGCAGCAACGATACGTTCAGGGCGCGAAAATATCCGTCGTCGACGAGGTCGAGCGCCGTCATCCAGTTCTCAGAATGAGTTTTGCCGGGGATAGTGAACTGTGTCGCCCCGGCTGCATGCGGCGGTGTGGAAAGGCTCTCGCCTGCAGCCAGCACTCCAGGAAGTTGACCCACTCTGGCCAGAACCCGCTGCATCAACTGCTTCCGCTGCTGCGCGTCTTTGAACTCGGAGTCAGGCAGAGGAAGCTGCGCTGCCAGAATGCGCTCAGGATTGAAGCCCATATCGACGCGCGTCAGGGCAAGAAAGGTGCGAATCATGAGACCGGCGCCAACCAGCAACACGATCGACAGCGCCACCTCGGCCACCACCAGCGCCCCTCGTCCTTTGTCATGACGTGCCTCTGCGCCAGAGCCTTTGTTCGCGCCGATCAGACGCGACTGCAGGTCGCCGCGCAGAGCGCGAATCGACGGCGCAACACTGCAGGCCAGCGTCGTGAGCAGCGTGATCCCCAGTGAGCACACCAGCACCACCGGATTCAGCGTGATCACGGCTTCCTGGGGAAAGGCATTGTAGGGAATGACTGGAACGACCGCCTTGATGCCAACCCAGGCCAAAGCGCACCCCAGAATGCAGCCCGCGCCGGCAAGCACCAGGCTCTCCATCACGAATTGCTGAACGAGACGGCCGCGGGAAGCCCCGACCGCCGCGCGCACCGCCATCTCCCTTTCCCGGGCCGTGGCCCTGACGAGGAGAAGATTCGCGACGTTGCTGCAGGCAATCAGCAGCAGCAACAAAACGGCAAACAGCAAGGGAGTGATGAGGCTGCGGAAAGGTCCAACGACCCGATCGCTGAGCCGTGTCGCGCTTACCGTGAACTTCTTCGGATACGCCTCCGGATAGGTCTTCGCCACGCGGTGCGCGACCACGTCAAGCTCGGCTTCCGCGGCCTTGAGGCTCACCCCCGGTTTGAGCCGGCCCACGCACCACACCCACCGATTCGCCAGCTCTGGATCGGCAGCGACCTGCGCGCGATCGATTGGAAACGGCACCCACAGTTCAGCCCAGCCCCAGCGGAATCGCGGCGGCATGATGCCTACCAGCGTGCGTGCGACGCCGCTCAGCATATAGCTCTTGCCCACCACACCCGGATCGCCGTTGAACTGCTGCTGCCACAACTTGTAACTCATCATGAACACCGGCGTCGCGCTGGCTTTGGTGTCGTCTGCGGTCGGCAGCCGCCCCACCACTGGCTTCACGCCGAAGAAGCCGAAGGAATTGACGCTCATGAAGTCGGCGCTGAACTCGTACGTGCTCTCACCGGCGCTGTAGACCAGCGGCGTCGAATTGAATCCGCCGTACTCGCCACTGATGTCGGAAAAGGCGCTCGTCTGTTCCCGGTAGTCAAGAAGCTCCGACACGCGCAGGTCTTCCCGCAAGCCATTGGCCTGGTGCGTGAGATCCTGGATCCCAAAGCTTGTTACCTGATCGGCATCCGCAAAAGGAAAAGTATTCAGGATGACGCCGTAGATCGCACTGAAGATGACGGTTGCCGAGCCGATGCCCAGTGCCAGGGCCAGCACCGCGAGGGAAGAGAAGCGCCAGTTCTTCGCCAGCGTGCGCAACGCAAATCGGAAATCCTGGAGGGGTCCTGTCATCGCCGTCGTCCTCCTCAGTTGCTCCGATTAGAGCGCGATCGACAAACTGGGCCCATGAAATGTGACGGATTTCCTGGTGTCGGATCCCGCAATCCCGATCGACAACCGCAGTCCTTCCGAATGGAGCATGCGCGATCCAGGTGCCGGACGCAGCTCCAGTCGACGTGCCTCATTACTCCACCGCATCTCGACGCGCGTCCAGGCGCCGTGCCGGAAATCAAACGTCTCGCCGTCGTCCTGATACAGGAATGCATTGCCATCGGCGCCCGGATAGACCGTGACGTTCAGCGTCTCATCCTCGACGGATTCCCCGGAGTACTGGCGCAGCGGACCTGTCGTGACAATCGCGCCTGCGCGAACGTAAAGCGGCGTCGTGGCCAGATCCACCTCGCGCGTGATTTCCCGGGCTCCGCTCTGACGCTCGTTCGTCCAGAAGTCGTACCAGTCGCCTCCGGGCAAATAAAGTGTGCGGCGCGTTGCACCCTTCTCGATCACAGGCGCGACCAGAAGGTCGCGGCCGTACAGATATTCGTCGCCCCGCGCCACGGCTGTTGGATCGTCGGGGTAGTGCAGCCACAGCGCGCGAACGATTGGCAAGCCCGTGTCGCACGTCTCGCGCACCGCTGAATACAGGTACGGCATCAACCGATAGCGCAGCTCAAGATACTTTTTGCAGATGGGCTCGACGGCTGGGTTGCGAATCTGCGCCGGATCGGGATGATAGTCGCGGGTTTCCGGAAATACAATTTCGCCGGTGTCCCATCCCCAGGGCAGATGCAGCCGCCAGTCGCGTCCGTGTGAACGGAAAAGCGGGCAGAAGGCCGCGAACTGGAACCACCGCGCGTAGAGCTCGCCAGTATATTCCTCGGTGGGGATGAATCCGCCGATATCGGTACCCCAGTAAGGAATGCCGCTCAGGCCGGTATTGATCGCGTTGGGAACATGCGTCGCCAGCGTTTCCCAGCGCGAGAGCACATCGCCCGACCACAGGAACGCGGCATAGCGTTGCATGCCGGCGTAAGCATTGCGATGGAGGGCGTAGACGCGCTGGTTCGGCCGATAGAGTTGCTGGCCGTCGAAGTACATGCGGTTCCGCGCCAGGCGCGATGGAGCATCGAGGCCGTCTCCCTGATCCGGCCACCAGCCATCGATGCCCATCTCAGTCAGTGGCCGATGCACAGGCCAGTAGCAGGAAACCTGGCGATCCGGTGGCCAGTGATGATCCGGCGTTCGACCGCTGGGCAGCGGCGCTGCCGTGCAGGGATCGTGCACCGTGCCGGTGAGATGCTCGCCCTCGAGCACGATGTGCAGCACCACCTTGAAATGCTCGTCGTGCAGCTGCGTGACGGCCTGCGGCGGATCAGGAAAGGCCCGCGCGTTCCAGGCGAACTCACCGTTGTCGGTATTCCAGCCGTTGGGGCAGAAGCCGGTACCGAGATAAATCATCGCGTCGCAGGGCAGCCTCTTCTGGCGGAAGGTTTGCGCCTCTGCGAGGATCTCCTCCGGCGTTCCGAGCGTGCGATGCGACTGCTGATAGCCCAGCGACCACAGCGGCGGCATCTCGGCAAAGCCAGTGATCTCGGCGTAGGCGCGCAGGATGTCGGCTGGCTGTTCGCCGGCAATCACAAAAACATCGAGTGGCAGAGTCTGATTTTCAGCCGGTATCAGCTTCCCCTGTGGGCCGCTGAGATCGAAACGGCCCAGCGGCGCGTGGATGAAGAGACCCCAGCCCGCAGTGCCGATCAGAAACTGGATGGGCACGCGCGCGCCATGCGTACCCAGATGATAGCCGCCTTGTCCGCTGACCATGCGGTCCGCATCGCCGCGCCGATCGAACTGCGGTCCTCCCTGGCCGAGCCCGAGCAATGGAGCGTCGCCGGTATCGAAGCGCAGCTCACCCGTTGTGGGATCGACGGTCAGTTGCTGGACGCTCTTGCCGTGGGCTGCCTCAACGCGAAACGACAGCGGATCGCAAGCTGCCGTGACGTGCAGTTTTCCGCAGCGGATACTGCGCGTGCCGTGGAAGGTGCGCAGCCGGGTGACGGGCGTGTCGGACAAGGTGTCCACCAGCGCGCCGTCCGGCGAGAGTGGCACGAGCTTGCCTTCGCGCACCGGTTGCACTGTGATGCGAACGGTATACGGGTTGACGGAGAACAGCGCGATCCCAACTTCGCCGTTCTCCTCGGTCATAGCTCCAGGAAGCAGCGTCGTTGCCGGTCGCGCCAGCGCCAGTGTGCCCGTCGACAGCATGCCCTTGAGGGCGGTGCGGCGAGTCAGAGAATCGTGCATCGGCCGTCAGCTCCTGCTCTCGTTGGCCATCGGACCCTCGGAGGATCTCCGCAGGTCCGATTAGGTGGTCACGGTGATGTTTTTCAGGTACACCGAGTAGCGCTCATCCATGATCTGGTTGAGCGGCACCAGGGTGTGTCTCGGTCCGCGTCCGGTGGTCTCGAAGCGCACCGGGTACTGATAGGACGCCTCGGCCCGCTGGAACCAGATCGTGTCCGGCGCAGGCGGCGTGGCCGGCACCAGCTTGCCGGTTGCGTCGCGATGCATGCGTCCCCGCAGATCGACGGTGGGCATCGGATAGCCGTCGTCGAATCCGCGTGGCCCCGAGCCTCCGTAGATCATTCCCGTCGTCAGCCCTTCCGTGCCGAGCAGCGCAGCCAGCACCAGAGGCCCGTACATCGCCGCCTGCACCGACTTGTCATCGGGTGCCGCATCGATATGCAGAGTCATCGGCATGTCGATGACCACCGTGTCGCCGGCCTTCCAGGCGTGGTCCAGCTTCACATAGGTGGATGGCGTGGCGGTGATGCTCTGCGGCTCGCCATTGATGCTGATGTTTACGCCCTGCGTCGCCCAGTACGGAACGCGAATCTGCAGCGCGGTGGCCGAGGAGGGGGCCGCGTCGACCGCCAGGGTGATGCGCTCGTCTTCGGGCAGCTTCGTCGTCATCCGCAGCTTCATTCCCCGTTCCTTCCAGTCCAGCGTCGACGGAATGAACAGGTTGACGTAGACCGAATCGTCATCGTGGAAGTAAATCGAGTTGTTGAGCTTGGAATATTCCTCCGAGCCGGTCCCGGTGCAGCACCAGAATGCGTCGAAAGGTGTGCCGAAGGTCTTGTACATACCCGGCTGCAGTGGCACGTAGTACATCAGCATCCCGTTACGGTCCTGGGTGCCGTAACGCACGTTATAGAGCAGGCGTTCGTAGTAGTCGAAGAATTTTGGGTCGGGATTCTGGCCGTAGAGATGCCGCGACAGCTTCATCATGTTGTAGGAGCAGCAGCACTCCTCAGCCGCGGGCCCCAGCTGCGTGGCGATCGCATCCGCGGGGTGCCACATCTCGCCGTTGCTGGTGCCACCCGTGCAGTAGACGTGGTGCTCGGTGACGATGCGGTAGAAGTTTTGGCTGATCTGCTGATAGCGTGTGTCGCCGGTCAACTCGTATCCGCGCGCCGCACCGATCATCTTGGGAATATTGGTATTGGCGTGATTGCCGGCCAGTTTGTCTTGATTCGCGGCAAGAGGATCGAAAATTTTGTGGTGTTCGAAGCGATATCCAAGGTCGCGATACTTTGTGTTACCCGTGATGGCGTACAGATTGAACGACGATTCCATCATCCCGCCGTGCTCCACCAGCAGCACCCGCTGCCAGTCATCGTCGGTGAAGCTGCGCGCGTAGGTATCGGCCCAGTCCGCCATGCTCTGCGCCATTTGCAGCGCCGGGCGGTTGCCCGTGTGCTGGTACATGTCGATCAGGCCGGCCATGATCTTGTGGTAGGTGTAAAACGGCGCCCAGACCCGTTCATGTTTGCGCAGCCGATCGTAGAACGTCGTGGGATACGCGCCCAGATAGCCGTCCTTCGCCTGGCACTCCGCCAGCATCGTTACCAGCTCGTTCGCTTTGGTCGCGATGAAAGTGTCGCCGGTACTGGCGTGCATGAGCGCGCACGAGGAGAGATAGTGGCCGACGTAGTGGCCGCGCAGTTCGCAATCCGGCGCTTCCCATCCCCCCAGCGGATCGGCATCGGTTGGGATCCCCGCGGTCACGCGAAAGTTATAGGCGAGCCGCTCGTTGGGCAGGGAATAGAGGAAGCTGCGGTTCAGCTCCATGGTGTCTTTCCAGAAGCTCGGCAACAGCCGAACGTCGGGCATAGAAAACGGCTTCGCCTTCCACGCTACCTTCTCGACTGAGCTGCCGGTCAGGTTCTGCAGTGCCGTGTCTTCGGCCACAGCCGGAACAGCCGCGGCCGCTGCCGCCTTCTTGTCGTTCTTGCGGGCCAGAGCATTGGCTGCTCCAGGCAGCAGTGCGGCGGCTCCGGTAACGGCAGCTCCACTCAGGAATCCTCTGCGCGTCAGTCTGCGATTCATGATCCTCACCTCGTCGGAGCCCCTTGGCCCCCTCTTTCAGGATAAATACAATTTCGTGCACAACGCGCGCCCGGGGAAGGCACGATGGATTTCGTCTAGCTGATGGTCGCGATCACCTCGAACCTGCGCTGTCCGCCGGGGGCAAAGATCGCCGCATCATGGTGACGCCCGGCAGGTGCTACTGCCTTTCCATTCACCGTCAACGTGCCGAGAGATTTTCCCGCCGGCAGCCGAAAACTCACCTGCAGTTCCTTCGGTTGCTCTTTTTCCGGCAGTTCGATCGTCGCCGCCAACTGATTCTCACCCCGTGTCTCGAGCCGGTAGTCCACCCGGCCCCAGCGCGTGGGCGCTTGTTCGATCCCGATCGGTTTGCCGGCCGCGACCCAGGTGCGTGGTACGGCTCGCCCCAAATAGAGCCGATCCGCATCGGGGTCCTCGAAGACCAGCATCCAGCGCATCAGCAGCGGAATAGTCTGCTGCGCAGGGATGCAGAAGATCGCGCCGCCTCCGTTGATTCCGGAAACTTCGCCCGCCGTCCAGCTGCCGCGCGAGTGATCGTGATAGCGATGCGAGTAGAGGAAGAGGATGTACTCCTCAATGCGATCCAGGCGCAGCAGCGCCTGCGCATATCCATAGGAGATGAAGCCGAGGATATCGCGGCCGTTGGGATGCGGCGGCTCCACGTTCGCCACCACGCCCAGTGTCGTGGCGCCGTAGGCCCGCATGCAGTCGATGATCCGGTTCGTCTGTTCGTCGGGCAGCACACCCGGCTGCAGCAACTCGGCATAAGCGCGATGCGGCCAGCCCTGTTCGCTGGGCCGCTCCTTCTGGAGCGCTTCGCGAAACGTCATCGTCATCCCCGGCAACGGCCCGATGTAGGGTGGAGTCTTCTCGCGTTTCGTGTTGGCATCGATGCTGCTTATCAGCGTCGACAACAGCTGGTCGCTGCGCCGCGACCAGGAGGAGGCCAATTCTTCTCCGCCGCTCAGGCGCAATGCCCGCCACGTTTTCGCCGCATCGCGCCAGCCCCGCACCGCAAAGGCGCTGTTCGAAAAATAGGCCTTCCACCAGATCGAGGGATCGGGCATGAGACACGAATCGGATTCACACCAGCCGTGGATGAGGCCGTATCCAGGATCGGAAGAGGGCAGCTTCAGCGCTTCGTCGTGCAACTCCGCGAGCAGGGCTGCCGTTGCTTCGATCTTCTCGCGATGTTTCACCAGCAGCGCGCGATCGCGCGTGTAGTTGTAGTAGCGCGCGATCAGCGACAACGTGAGCCCGAACTGACCCGTCTCCGGCCCGCGCATGTTCACCATGCCCTTCGCATCGACGAAACTGGTGAAGTAATTGTCGAAGATGTCGTGCGCCGGCTCGAAGCGCCCGCATTCGAGGTTCGCGTACAGCGCCATCGTAAAGATGTCCTGAAAGCCGTCGTATTCCGGGCCGTAGTAGTCGCGGTCCACCGCGCCGTATTTGGGATACACCCCGCCCGGCCGCACGATCTGCTCCTTCACGAAGGCGTAAGTGGCCATGTTGCTCCAGCTCGTGTCGGGGACCCTGATCGGCGCAACATCGCCCATCAGTCGATCCCAGTATTCCGCGAACTCCAGGAGCCCCCGGTAAAACTCTTCCGCACTGGGATCCTGCCGCCGCCGCGTGTATGCCGGGTAGCTGTAGCCGTAAACGACTTTTTCGACCTTCCCATCCAGCATGTGGCTGGTGCGATGCCACGTCTGCACGATGAAGCGATCCTTTGCCAGCACGTCGCCAAAGACGATCGACTCGTACCACGAACCGCCGTCGCCGGGAAACACCTTGCGCACTGCAGGCATCCATCCGCCGGCGAGCCCTTCGTACCGCTTCTGCGCGCGTTCCTGATTTAAATCGTGAATGAACTGCACCGGGTGATACGTGCGCGTGTTACCGCCCGGATAGACCGGCATCGTGTCGCTGCATTCCCGCGTGCCGACGATCGTATTCCACGACGGCCGGTAGCCGCGGCCGCTGCGCTGCGCCGAATCCATGGGCGGAGCCGCTCGGCGTACGTCGTCTTCAATCGGATCCCCGTTGGCCAGGAGTTTGTCGGCCAGCAAATCGCGATCCGCCAGCCCAATGTCCTTCAGGTCAAGGCCCAGATAGGCCGGACCCTCCTCGGCGAATACTGCTTCAGCGGTTTTGGGCAGAACCCGCGCGGTGCCCGCAGACGAAACCAACGTGATCGCACCGTCGCGCGAGCGAAGGTCCTCATACACTTTCCAGGAAACCGACTCGCGGCTGAACGTGCAAAGCAACGTATGTCCTTCGACCGAGACATCGCTCGCCTTTTGCGTTCCACGCAGTGTCGCGCCGGGCCGCAGTGCCGATTCCACGACCTCGGCCGATGCTGAAAACGTGCTGAGCGCGGCCGCGCCCGCCGCCATACCCTGCAGAAAACGTCTTCTTTTCATCTTCGTCTCGCTCCTGTGAGCCGTACTTTTTCCAATGATTCAGAGCTGCGTTGAACGGTCAGAACGCCTGAGAGATGGGGCCGAGCGGAACGATGAGGGTGCGCATAGGGAGAAGTTATACGGTATTTGGACACTGTATACAACAACGTATGCTTGGGGACGCGCCTGGTCATGCCTGCGAAGTCGGCTCCAGGTGGACCGGCAAATAGTCTCAGGCCCGATCCCGTATTTTGAAAACGCCGCCCTTCAAACCCGCGAGTCGGATTCGCGAAAGCGCCCATTTGTAAGGGACCCGATCAATTTTCCTGGCCGCCGCCTGCATGTCTGGTTAGCGTTCGCGAACGGCTTGCGCAGAGATTCTTCTGATTTGTTCTTGACAACGAATACACGATTGGATACAAATCTTCGCTATCGAGGTTCTCCAGCTTTTTTCGAATTCTCCATCGCTCAGGTCAATCAGCCTTCATGGGGAGGGTTCAGGAACTGGCGAGGCGTGAGCCGGTGTCGAATCGGCGGCGCACAGAAACCGCTCCCGCTAGTACGAATACCTCCGTCCGGGAAAGACCGATCTGTGCAGAGCCAACACTTCGTGAGCAGCCACCGTAGAAGATCACGGTGGCTTTTTTGTTTTTTTGAATTGGACTCTCATAGAGGCCGGCCTCACCCTTTGCGAACCTCTTCGAGTCGCGCCGCCTGGGTCCTGAGATAGTTCTGTTCCGGAAGGCTGGTGGATCGCGCCGCTGCCGCCCGATAGTGCTCGACCGCCTTTTCGACGTCGCCAAGCTTCTCGAAGAGATGGGCGCGAACCGCATCGAGCCGGTAATGATCCTTCAGGCGGTCATCTTTGTCCAGGACGCGCAACCGTTCCAGCCCGCGTTCCGGCCCATGCACCATCGCGGCGGCGATCGCCAGGTTCAGGGTCACCATCGGCCCGGGCGCGACGCTCTGCAGCATCTCGTACAACGCCAAAATTTGCGGCCAGTCCGTATCTTCGGCGCGCGCCGCCTCATCATGAACGGCGGCGATCGCCGCCTGCAACTGGTAGAGTCCTGCGGTTCCTTTCGAAAGCGCGAGCGTGAGCAGGGAAGTTCCCTCCGCAATCTCCTCACGGTCCCAGAGCTGGCGGTCCTGCTTGTCGAGCGAGATGATCTCCCCCTCCATCCCGGTTCGCGCCCTTCGCCTCGCATCGGTCAGCAGCATCAGCGCGAGAAGCCCGGCGACCTCCGCATCCTCAGGCAGTAGCGCCCGCGCACAGCGCGTCAGCCGGATTGCCTCACGTGCCAGATCCAGGCGCTGCAATTGTGCCCCGATACTGCTTGTATATCCTTCGCTGAAGATCAGGTACAGCACGCGGAGAACGGCGGGCAGCCGCTCGCGGCGCTCCTGCGGAGTCGGCCCGCGAAAAGGAACTCCCGATGCCCGGATGCTTTGTTTGGCGCGGCTGATGCGCTGCGCCATCGTCGCCTCCGGAACCAGAAATGCATTGGCAATCTCGGCCGTGGTCAGGCCGCCGACAGCGCGCAGGGTCAGCGCGATCGCCGAGGACCCGCTCAGCGCCGGATGGCAGCACATGAAGAGCAGAATCAGCGTGTCCTCGGGATCCATGTCGGCCTCGATTTCTTCCACCGGTGCAACGGCGGGTTCTTCCACCCCAATGGCAGTCTCCCGTTCGCGGCGTGCAATCTCACTGCGCACCATGTCCGTCATCCGCCGGGAGGCGACCCGGATCAGCCATCCGCGCGGGTTCTCCGGAACGCCCTCCCCTGGCCACTGTCGAAAGGCAGCGAGCAGCGCTTCCTGCACTGCGTCTTCGGCCGAGGAAAAGTCACGGAAGCGCCGGGCCACCACGCCGAGCACCTGGGGCGCCAGTTCGCGCAGCACCTGCTCGATCGGAAAATCCGGCGTTTGCCCGCTCATGCCTGCTCCCGCATCGACGTTACAGACCCAAATCGCTGTGGCTGCTCAGCACCTGGCGTACTTCCACCGGCATACCGCCCGCCTTCCCGCCCGCACCGGGCGCCCCCGAAAGGCGAGCCGCGATCGCGAAGGCCTGCTCGGGACTCTCCACATCAATGATCCAGTATCCGGCCAGGAACTCTTTGGATTCCGGAAACACTCCATCGGTGATGGGCTCTCCCTGGCTCCCGGTGCGAACCAGCCTGGCCTCATTCGGCCATGCCAGTCCCTCCGACGCAACGTAGACCCCGGTATCTTTCAGTTCCTTGCTGAACGCGCGCATAAACACGACGTTGGCCTGCAGGTCCTCCTTCGACCACCGCGCGTATCCTTCGAAATCCGACTTCTTCCCGTTCATCATCAGAATGTATTTCATGGTCAGGCTCCTTTTGGGGGTCGCTACGGGGTAGAGGGGCAGCGCCTGCGCTGCCCGAGGCTCTCGGCTTGCGAGATCAGTGCGCGGTACTCCGCGGGTCGATGAACTGCCGCACTTCAATGGGCATGTTGGT
>Ga0335072_10001801_pt1 | contig 34080 bp, 33 predicted proteins | sample Lox_Sample_21_FD_206725 | JGI IMG/M metagenome (GOLD analysis project Ga0335072, IMG submission 206725) | Soil microbial communities from Loxahatchee National Wildlife Refuge, Florida, United States - Lox_Sample_2.1 | ecosystem: Environmental > Terrestrial > Soil > Wetlands | place: USA... | reverse complement strand
CATGGGCGCGATCCGGGACCCGTACTACCGGATCGTCGTCGCGGACTCGCGGACCAAGCGCGATGGGCGTGCCATCGAGGAGATTGGCAAGTACCACCCCAAGGAGGAGCCGTCGCTCATCGACGTCAACTCCGAGCGCGTCCAGCACTGGCTGTCTGTCGGCGCGCAGCCGACCGACCCGGTCAGGCACCTGCTCACCATCACCGGTGACTGGCAGAAGTTCAAGGGCGAGCCTGGCGCCGAGGGCACCCTCAAGGTCGCCGAGCCGAAGGCCGACAAGAAGGCCCGCTACGAGGAGCTCGTGAAGGAGAGCCTCGCGGTCAAGGAGACCAAGAAGGACGCCCGCCCGGCCAGGTCCGCTGCCAAGCCGAAGAAGGAAGCCCCGGCAGCGGCCGAGGCCCCCGCCCCCGAGGAGCCGGCGGCGCAGGCGGCCGAGGCAGCCGACGGCGGCAGCGAGTCCTGACGTGCTTGAGGAGGCCCTCGAGCACCTGGTCAGGGGCATCGTTACGCACCCTGACGACGTTCGCGTGTCGGAGCGCAACCTCCGCCGCGGCAACGTCTTGGAGGTCCGGGTACACCCAGACGACCTCGGCAAGGTCATCGGCAGGGGCGGGCGGACCGCGCGTGCGCTGCGAACGGTGGTCGGCTCCCTCGCCGGAGGCCGGCACGTCCGCATCGACCTGCTGGAGACCGGCGAGGTTCGCTAGCAGGTCTCGGGCATGCAGATCATTGTCGGGAGGGTCGGCCGTCCGCACGGTGTCCGCGGTGAGGCCGTCGTCGGCGTCAGGACCGATGACCCTGAGGCGAGGTTCGTCGTGGGCACTCGGCTGGACACCGACCCGGCCCACGCCGGCCCGCTGACGGTCGCGGCTACCCGCTGGCAGTCCGGTGAGCTGATCGTCAGGTTCAAGGGCATCACCGACCGCACCGCGGCCGGCGGGCTGACCGGCACCTGGCTGAGCGTTGACTCAGGGACGCTGGACTCCCTGGACGACCCGGACGAGTTCCACGACCACGAACTGATCGACCTCACCGTCCGCACGGTCGGCGGTGCGGTCGTTGGCGTTGTCACCGACGTCCTGCACCATGGCCAGGACCTGCTCGCCATCTCCCCGGCCGCCGGGGAGGGAGAGATCCTGGTGCCGTTCGTCAAGGCGATCGTCACCGAGGTTGACGTCCGCGGAGGTGTCCTGGTCATCGACCCACCGCCCGGGCTGCTCAACCCGGACGAGGCGAACTGACTTTGTGACCAGCGGGAGCGAGAGTGCGCGTCGACATCATCACGATCTTCCCCGACTACTTCGGGGCGGTAGCTGCCGCCAGCGGCCCGCTCGGCGTGTCCCTCATAGGGAAGGCCGCGGCCCGCGGCGATCTCGACTTCCGGCTGCATGACCTGCGCCAGTGGGCAGCCGATGTGCACCACACCGTGGATGACACCCCGTTCGGGGGCGGGCCTGGCATGGTCATGAAGCCTGACGTCTGGGGGACGGCCCTCGACGAGGTCCTTACCACCGGGGATGCGGCCACGCCCGCGCGGCTCATTGTCCCCACCCCGAGCGGTACGCCATTCACTCAGGGGCTGGCCGCGGCCTACACCCGGGAGTCCCGGCTGGTGTTCGCCTGCGGTCGCTATGAGGGGATCGACTCGCGGGTGGTGGCTGACGCTCGCGTCCGGATGCCGGTCGACGAGGTCAGCATCGGCGACTACGTGCTCGCCGGGGGTGAGGTGGCCGTGTGCGTCATCCTGGAGGCCGTCTGCCGCCTGCTGCCCGGCGTGCTCGGCAACGAGCAGTCCGCGGCTGACGACTCGTTCGGCGACGACGGAAGCAGCGGCCTGCTCGAAGGGCCGGTCTACACGCGGCCTCGCACCTGGCGTGGGCATGAGGTACCGGACGTCCTGCTGAGCGGCAACCACAAGGAGATCGCCCGCTGGCGCAGGGACGAGGCCCTGCGCCGCACCGCCGCCGTCCGTCCAGACCTGGTCAGTCACCTCATCCGGGCACGTCACGGACTCGACGCGCGAGATTGTCAGGTGCTCTCGGACGCAGGTTTTCCGGTTAGCGGCGAAAGTATGGCACACTAAAGAACGCTGCCCGTACGGGCGTTGCCTCTGCTCGGGTGCTGCCCAGGCTGCAAGCAGTGCTGGCTTCAGGAGCAGCATTGCCTTAGAAGCAGGGCGAAACCAGGCTTACACCCGGGCATCCGCTGACGCGCGTGCCTGATCAGACGAGGAACTTCCATGCATACCGCGATCGCCGAGATTGAGCAGGCCCAGGTTCGGGATGACATCCCTAGCTTCCGTTCGGGCGACACCCTCAAGGTGCACGTCAAGGTGACGGAGGGCAACCGCTCCAGGATCCAGGTGTTCCAGGGCTTCGTGATCGGTCGCCAGGGTGCTGGCCTGCGAGAGACGTTCACCGTGCGCAAGGTCAGCTACGGGGTCGGCGTCGAGCGGACCTTCCCGGTGCACAGCCCGTCGATCGACAAGATCGAGGTCCTTACCCGTGGCCGCGTCCGCCGGGCCAAGCTGTACTACCTGCGCGACCTGCGGGGCAAGGCAGCCCGCATCAAGGAGCGTCGGGACAACACCAGCAACTAGCCGCTGGTTCCCATAGGGCTTCTTGTCAATGGACGTCGAGCCAGGCCAGCCAGACGGGGCTGGGACACGCTCCCCGCGGTCAGCGGACTCCAACCCTGACGCGTTCGCAGAGACCGCCAGCATCGACCTGGATCAGCAGGGCGATGGCAAGGACAACTCCGCTGGCGCTGCCAGTGCCAGCGGCGAGGACGGTTCAGCTGGGGAGGACGGCGCCGACGGCGGCAGCGGCCAGGGTGGATCAGGCCAGCGGAGCGCCAAGCGCAAGCGATCCCTGCTCCGTGAGGTGGTCGTCGTCATCGTGGCGGCGCTCGTCTTGACCATTGTGATCAAGTCCTTCCTCGTTCAGGTGTTCGTCATCCCGTCTGGCTCGATGGAGAACACGCTGCAAGTCGGTGACCGCATCCTGGTCAACCGGCTCGTCTACCACACCCGCCCCATTGCCCGCGGCGACATCGTCGTCTTCAGCGGCGACGGGTCGTGGGGACCAGAGCCGCCACCGCCGCCGGGCAACCCGGTCGAGCGGGTGTGGGACGACTTCAGGGACTTCGTGGGGGTCTCCGCGCCCGGGACCGACTACGTCAAGCGCGTCATCGGGCTGCCGGGCGACCACGTGATGTGCTGCACCGCTCAGGGCCAGCTCACGGTCAATGGCGTGCCGCTCAGTGAGTCTTCCTATCTCTACCCGGGCGACGAGTCAGGCTCAGGCGACCAGCAGCCGTACAACATCGTCGTTCCGCCGGGGCGGCTGTTTGTCCTCGGAGACCACCGCTCGGACTCCGCCGACTCCCGCTACCACACGGGGGATGGCTACGACGGGACCATCCCGGAGAACGAGGTCGTCGGCCGGGCCTTCGTGATCATCTGGCCGCCGTCCCGGATCGGTGACCTGCCGATTCCCGGCACCTTCCAGCAAAAGGCACTGGAGGCTAGTGCCGCGGCCATCAACTACGGGCCCGCGGCCGGAGGCGCGACGGCCGCGGCCGGTCTCCTGGTCTGGCGACGCCGGCGGTCCAGAGGGCGCGCCGCCTAGGCTGCTGGCAGTAGCGGTAGATGCGCTCACCGCTACCCTGGAGGGGCGCGCTAGGCTCCAGGGACCATGACCGAGGATGGGCGCGAGGGCCGTGCGGAGCCGGAGGGGACGCCGATGAGTGCTGCTGGCTCGGGCGACGGCTTCGGGCGACCGCCCCGATGGGAGCCGCCGTCCTCCTGGGAGCCGGCGCCGCGACAGCGGCCCGATCGCGGGCGCTGGAGGCCGGGCGGCACCGACGAGACGGCCGTTGACGCGTTCGCGCCCATTCAGCGGTCACCCGGCCGTGACGAAGCGCCCCCGGGCCCTACGTTCACGCCCTTCAAGCGCGAGGGGCCGCCCGACCCTGACGGCGGCATTCCCCGCGACCCTGACGGCGCTATTCCCGGTGTCGGCGAGCGCGACCCCCGCGGCGGGGTACCCGGGGCGGCCGGGGCCACGACCCGGTCAGCCACCGGACCGGGCCCGCGAAGGACGCCGGGGGCGCACCGAGCCAGGCCACCAATCAAGCGGCTGCGTCCAAGGAACATCCTGGTCGAGTTCGTCGTCCTCGCCGCGATCGCGCTGACCCTCACGCTTGTCATCAAGAGCTACGTCGTCCAGGCGTTCTACATCCCCTCGGGGTCGATGCAGAACACCCTGGCGATCCAGGACCGGGTGCTTGTCAACAAGATGGTTTACGACTTCCGCCCCATCCACCGGGGCGACATCGTCGTGTTCGACGGGGCCGGCACCTGGAACCCCGATGCCCCCGGCACGCCGTCTAACCTCTTCGTCCGCCTTTGGGACGACCTCACCGGTGTCTTCGGGGTCGGCCAGGGCGACATCTACATCAAGCGGGTCATCGGGCTGCCCGGTGATCGGGTGGCCTGCTGCAACGCCGACGGCCAGATCACGGTCAACGGAGTGCCGCTTGACGAGTCGTCCTATCTTTTCCCTGGCGACCAGTCCGGCTCGGGGGATGTGCGGCCATACAGCATCGTTGTCCCCCCTGGCAGCCTCTGGGTCCTTGGCGACCACCGGTCGATCTCATTCGACTCCCGCGGGCACGTGGGCGATCCCGGCGGCGGGGCAATCCCCGAGAAGGCCGTGCTCGGGCGCGCATTCGTGATCATCTGGCCACCGAGCCAGTGGAACATCCTGAACATCCCCGCCACCTTCCAGCAGCCAAGGCTCAACGCCTCCGCCGCCGTGCCCGCGGGATCGTCGGCTGCCGTGATCGCCTCGCTTGACCGTGGTATCGCCGTCCGGCAGGCCTGGACCCCGCTCCCGCTGGCCCTGGGATTCGCCGGGGCGCTCCCGCTGGCCTGGGCGCAGCGCCGGGTCCGGGGGCGCATGGCCGGCCGCTTCGGGCGACAGACGCCGTCGGCGTAGCGTGCCCAGGGGTGAGCGGCAGCCCAATTGGTGGCGTACGCTGCGAAGTGAGATGGTCCAGCATGGGTTCACGCCACGCCGCAGCGCCGGGCTGACACCGGTCACGGGCCCCGCCGACGCCGGGCACGCTGAGCGGGCACGCCTCGGGGCTCGAGTTGAACTCCGGCCATCAAGCGCATTGGTTCCGCCCCGGCAAGGGGTATGTAACGGGCGAGCACCCGCGGGCGCCCGGCGAGGCGCGGTTGTCGCTGGCCGCGTCGCGTGCCCAGTGGTATTCGGCTGGCCCGGCGTCCTGAGGACTGGCCCAGTGCATTCTGCTGGCACAATCCGGCGCCCGGAGCCCGGACTAGAGGGAGAATAGGTGACATGAGCGCGGAAGACCTGGAGAAGTATGAAGCCGAGATGGAGCTTCAGCTCTACCGCGAGTACCGCGATGTGGTCGGCCTGTTCACTCATGTCGTCGAGACCGAGCGCAGGTTCTACCTGACTAACGATGTCCAGATGAACGTGCGGGCCGCGGCGAACGGCGAGGTGTTCTTCGAGGTCGTCATGCAAGATGCCTGGGTGTGGGACATGTACCGGCCCGCCCGCTTCGTCAAGAACGTGCGGGTCGTCACGTTCAAGGACGTCAACATCGAGGAACTTGCCAAGAGCGACCTGGAGCTGCCGGAGGATAAGCCCGGATTCTCCGGGTAAGCCATCGTCCAGGGTGACTGGACAAGAGAGGGACTGGGCATGCTTGGGCTTCCTGACGTCGTGACCGCGTGCCTGTTTGACATGGATGGTGTCGTGACCCAGACCGCGTCCGTGCACGACAAGGCGTGGAAGCAGATGTTCGACGAGTTCCTGCGGGCACGTGCCGAGAGCACCGGCGGGCAATTCGTCCCTTTTGATCCCGTTGAGGACTATGACAACTATGTCGACGGGAAGCCGCGTCTCGACGGGACCCGGTCCTTCCTGGCCGCGCGGGACATCCACCTGCCCGAGGGATCGCCGGATGACCCGCCGGGCACGTCCACCGTCTGGGGACTGAGCAACCGCAAGAACAACCTCGTGCTCGAGGTGCTCAAGCGCGACGGGGTCCAGGTCTACGAGGGCTCGCGGCGTTACCTGGCGGCCGTCCGCGCGGCCGGGATGAAGACGGCGATCGTGTCCTCGTCGGCGAACACGTCACAGGTACTTGATGCTGGCGGCGTCCATGACCTGTTCGACGTGCAGGTTGACGCCCTCGTTGCCGAGGAGAGAAAGCTGCGGGGCAAGCCCGCCCCCGACACCTACCTGGCGGCGGCGTCGATGCTTGGGGTCAAGCCCGGGGCCGCGGCGGTATTTGAGGACGCGCTCGCCGGGGTCGAGGCGGGCCGCGCGGGAAGCTTCGGCGCGGTAGTCGGCGTCGACCGGGTCGGGCAGGCCGCCCAACTGCGTGAGCACGGTGCCGATATCGTCGTCAAGGACCTGGCGGAACTGCTGTGATCATCAACCCGCAGTACGGCGTCGAGCCATGGGCGCTGACAGAGACCCTGCTGGACTTCGACCTGATGGCGCAGTGCGAGTCGCTGTTCGCGCTGTCCAACGGGCACATCGGGCTGCGCGCCAACCTGGACGAAGGCGAGCCCTTCGGGCTGCCGGGCACCTACCTCAACTCGGTGTACGAGGAGCGCCCGCTGCCGTACGCCGAGGCCGGCTACGGGTTTCCTCAGGTCGGGCAGACGGTCATCAACGTCACCAACGGCAAGGTGATCCGGCTGCTGGTCAACGACGAGCCGCTGGATGTCCGCTACGGGACGCTGAACTCCCACAGCAGGACCCTGGACCTGCGAGGGGGGACGCTGACCCGGCACGTCGACTGGACCTCGCCGGCCGGTGACCGGGTGCGGATCACCTCAGTCAGGCTCGTGTCGCTGACCCAGCGAGCGGTGGCGGCCATCCGCTACACCGTGACGCCGATCGACAATCCGATGCGGCTGGTCGTGATGTCAGAGCTGGTGGCTAATGAGGACCTGCCGGACATGGCGGGCGACCCGAGGGCGGCCGCCGCGCTTTCCTCGCCTCTGGTTGCCCAGGAGCACCGGGGAACCACGGGAATGCTGCCGCGCGCGGTGCTCGTCCATGAGACCCGCGCGAGCAAGCTGACCGTAGCCTCCGGGATGTCCCACCAGATCACTGGCCCCGAGCGGATGTCGGTGACTTCTGAGGCCTTTCCCGATCTCGCCCGCACCCTGGTTGCCGCCCAGGTCGAGCCGGGCGAGTCGGTGTGCATGGTGAAGTACCTCGGCTACGGGTGGTCCTCGTCGCGATCAAGGTCCGCGCTGGCCGACCAGGTGACCGGGGCGCTTGCCGCGGCCGAGCTCACCGGCTGGGAGGGGCTGCTGGCCGAGCAGCGGGCCTTCCTCGATGACTTCTGGGAGGGCGCCGACGTCGAGGTCGATGGCGACGCCGAGGTCCAGCAGGCCGTCAGGTTCGGCTTGTTCCACATCCTGCAGTCCGGCGCGCGGGCCGAGAACCGGCCCATCCCGGCCAAGGGCCTGACCGGGAACGGGTACGACGGGCACACGTTCTGGGACACGGAAACGTTCGTGCTGCCCGTGCTGACCTACACCTACCCGTCGGCCGCCGCCGACGCGCTGCGCTGGCGAAGCATGACGCTGGACGAGGCCCGCAGCCACGCGGAGGAGCTTGGCCTGGCCGGTGCGGCCTTCGCGTGGCGCACGATCAGGGGGAAGGAGTGCTCGGGGTACTGGCCGGCCGGGACGGCCGCCTTCCACATCAACGCCGACATCGCGCAGGCCGCCGCGAAGTACGTGGACGTCACGGGCGACGAGGAGTTCGAGCAGTCAGTTGGGCTGCCGCTGCTCGTCGAGACCGCCCGGCTGTGGAAATCGCTGGGACAGCACGACGCGCACGGGAAATTCCGGATCGAGGGAGTGACCGGTCCTGACGAGTACAGCGCGATCAAGGACAATAACCTCTACACGAACCTGATGGCGCAGTACAACCTGTCCCGCGCGGCCGACGTGGCGGAGAAGCTGCAGGAGCAGGCACGTGACCTGGGCGTCACCAACGAGGAGACCGCTACCTGGCGGGACGCCGCGCGCGACATGTTCATCCCCTACGACGAGGCCCTGCGAGTGCACCAGCAGCACGACGGGTTCACTTCCTACGCTCGCTGGGACTTTGACGGCACGCCACCCGACCACTACCCGCTGCTGCTGCACTACCCGTACTTCCAGCTCTACCGCAAGCAGGTGGTGAAGCAGGCGGACGTGCAGCTCGCCATGCAACTGCGCACCGACGCGTTCACCGACGAGCAGAAGCGCCGCAACTTCGACTACTACGAGGAGCTCACGGTACGCGACTCGTCGCTTTCCGCGTCCACGCAGGCGGTTATCGCGGCCGAGGTCGGGCACCTGCAGCTGGCGTATGACTACCTTGCCGAGGCCGCGCTCATGGACCTGCAGGACCGCGAGCACAACACCAGGGACGGGCTGCACATCGCGTCGCTCGCGGGCGCCTGGACGGCGCTCGTGGCCGGCTTTGGCGGCATGCGCACGGTCGACGGGAGGCTGACGTTCCGGCCCCAGTTGCCACCGGACGTCGTCGGGCTGTCATTCCGCGTGCGCTTCATGGGCCGGATCGTGCACCTGGCGGTGCGCCGCGGGGTGGCGGAGTACACCGTGCTGTCCGGGGACTCACTGGAGATCACGCACTACGGGGTGCCGGTCAAGGTCGGCCGTGAGGCGGTGAGCCGGGAGATACCCGACGCCCCCTCCTACCCCCTGCCGTCCCAGCCCGCCGGCCGCGAGCCGCAATCCCGCCGCACGCGCATCTTCAACACCGAAGAGCAGCCGCCGGGGCATTAAAGCACCAGGCGCCGACATTTCTGTCCCGTCATCCACAGCTTTGGCCCGGCTTAATCCTTTATCCACAGCCGGGCGATTCCCGTGGATCGCCCGTGCCCCCCGGAGTCACCGTGGATTCCGGAGGTGATGGCACATGGTCATGCGAGCCAAGGACGTGCTCGGCCGGGAAGGCGAGCAAGCCGCCGTTGATTACCTGAAGGGATGCGGCTTCCGGATACTCGACAGGAACTGGCGGTGCGCGGCAGGAGAGCTTGACATCGTGGCGGTGGAACGCCACGTGCTCGTCGTCTGCGAGGTCAAGACCCGGTCAGGCACCGGGTACGGCACCCCGCTTGAGGCGGTCGTGGCCGCGAAGCGCAAGCGGCTGCGCCAGCTCGCCGTCGCCTGGCTGAACGCCCATGGCATCAGGTTCGACCGCATCCGCATCGACGTGGTGGGGCTGGTGCGCGACCCGGCAGGCGGCTTCACCATCGAGCACGTCAGGGGGGTGGGCTAGGTGGGCCTGGCCCGGACGTACGCCGTCGCGCTCGCCGGGGTCGTCGGCCACCTGGTCGAGGTCGAGGCCCACTTGGGCGCCGGGCTGCCCGCGACGATCCTCGTCGGGCTGCCGGACACCGCCGTGCGGGAGGCCAGGGACCGGGTCCGCGCGGCCATGGTCAACAGCAAGCTGGGCTGGCCGGACAGGAAGATCACCGTGGGGCTGTCGCCCGCGGGCCTTCCCAAGCATGGCGGTGGCTTCGACTTGGCCATCGCGATCGCGATCCTCGCGGCGTGGACCGACGCGCCCCAGCATGGGGAGCGCCACCTGCAGGCGCCGCCCGCGAGGGTGCCCTCCGAGGCGATCTTCCTCGCGGAGCTGGGACTTGACGGGCGGCTGCGGCCAGTTCCCGGGGTGCTGCCCGCAGCCGTCATGGCCACCGCGGAAGGCAAGACGCTGATCGTCGTGGCCCCGCAGAACCACGCGGAGGCCCGGCTCGTGCCGGGCGCGCAGGTGGTCGCGGCGGACTGCCTGCTGGACGTGGCGGTCTGGCTGCGGGGCGGCCCGCGGCCAGCGGCGGTGCCCGCGGCCAACGACGTCAAGGGCGAGGCCACATCACTGGCGCCGCCCGTGCGGGACCTATCTGAGCTGCTGGGCCAGTACGACGCCAGGCGCGCGGCCGAGATCTGCGCGGCGGGCGGTCATAACCTTTCCCTCATCGGCCCGCCTGGGGCGGGCAAGACGATGCTCGCCGAACGGCTGCCGACCATCTTGCCCCGGCTCGAGCCCCCGTCCGCGCTCGAGGTCACCTCCATCCACTCCGTGGCCGGGATGATCAGGCCAGGGACCGGACTGATTTCCGAGCCGCCGTTTTGTGCCCCGCACCACACCGCCAGCATGCCCGCGATCGTTGGCGGCGGCAGCCACGGCGTCATCCGGCCGGGGGCCGCGTCGCTGGCCCACCGTGGCGTGCTGTTCCTCGACGAGGCTCCGGAGTTCCGCCGGGATGTCCTCGACGCGCTGCGCCAGCCCCTGGAGGCCGGAGAGGTGATCATCGCCCGGCAGGCGATGATCACCAGGTTCCCGGCCCGGTTCACCCTAGTGCTCGCGTCCAATCCCTGCCCCTGCGCCAAGGCGGACGCCGGCGGGGAAGGCTGCGAGTGCAGTCCGGCCACCCGTCGCAGGTACCTGGCCCGGCTGTCAGGACCGCTGCTCGACCGGGTGGACGTGAAAGTCAGGGTCGAGCGGGTGAGCCGGACGCAGATGCTCCATGACACGGGGTCGGCCGAGTCAAGCGCCGCGGTCGCGCTGCGGGTGGCCCGGGCGCGGGACCGCGCGGCCAGCCGGCTGGCCGGCACGCCATGGCGGGTCAACGCGGACATCCCCGGTGCGGAGCTGCGCAAGTCCTTCACCGTGCCGCCCAACGCGCTGGCTGAGCTCGATCACGCGATGGAGATCGGGCTGGTGAGCGCCAGGGGAGCCGACAAGATCATCAGGATCGCCTGGACCATCGCCGACCTGGAGGCCAGGCCCCGGCCGACCCGTGACACCGTGAACGAGGCCCTTGGCCTGTGGACGGGGGTGCCTACGTGACCGCCCGCCGTGCGGCCCACGGCAAGCGGGGCACGCCATGAGCGACAAGGTTGCCAGGGCGGCGCTGACCTACCTGGCGGAGCCGGGCGATCCGTGGCTAGCGGCGCTGGTCGGGGAGTACGGCGCGCCCCGCACCGTGGCGGCGATCAGGGACGGCAGGTTCCCTGCGGGCGCTCACGTGCCGGACGCGGCGACGCGGGCCATGAAGCGCTGGCGGCTGCGGCTGGCGGAGCTTCCGCCGGCGGATGACCTCGCCGCGCTGGCCGCGCGGGGCTACCAGCTGATCTGTCCCGGCGACCCGCGGTGGCCCGCCGGGCTTGCGGACCTCGGCGACGCCCAGCCGTACGCGCTGTGGGCTCGCGGCGCGGTAACCGACCTCGCCGCCGTGACCAGGCGCTCGGTGGCGATCGTCGGATCGAGGGCCGCGACCGCCTATGGCAGCTACGTGGCGGCCGAGATCGCCGCGTCCGTCGCGGCCCGCGGCTGGACCGTGATATCCGGGGGCGCGTACGGCATTGACGGCTGTGCCCACCGCGGGACGCTCTCCGTGAGCGGCGTAACGGTAGCGGTCATGGCCTGCGGAGTGGACCGCCCTTACCCGGCCGGGCACAGGGACCTGCTTGACGCGGTGGCCACCCGGGGCGCGGTGATCAGCGAGTGGCCACCAGGACGGCCCGTGGCCCGCCTGCGCTTCCTCGTGAGAAACAGGGTGATCGCGGCGCTGGCGAGCGGGACGCTGGTCGTGGAGGCAGGACAGCGCAGCGGGGCGCTGAACACCGCCAGGCACGCGAGCGACCTGGGCCGGCCGCTGATGGCAGTGCCAGGACCGGTCACCTCCGACCTGTCGGCCGGCTGTCACTCCCTTATCAGGCAGTGGGGAGGCACGCTGGTCACGAATGCCGATGAGGTCATCGAGCGGCTATCCGCGGGCAGCCCGGGCGGGCGGGACGCGGAAGCCCCCGGGCGTGGGCCGGTTCCCGGCGCCATCCCGGCCGCCACCTCCCCGAGGAACCTCCGCGGGCGGGCCGACCTGGCTCGCGACGCGCTCGACCTGGAGGCGGCCACCGTACTTGACGCGCTGCCGGCCAAGGGCGCAGGCCTGCCCACCGCTCAGGTGGCGGTCCGGGCGGGCCTGGAGCCGAAGGTCGTGCTGGCCAAGCTGGCCCTGCTGCGGGTCTACGATCTCGCTGAGCGCACCGATGGAGGATGGCGAGCCCGCCGCGGATAGCTTTGATGGCACGAGAAACATGGCCAAGATCATTCCCTACCCCGGCCGTATCGGGGAACACTGGTGCGCATGGCAACGTCAAAGGCACCCAAGGAGGGCGCGGGGATCTCGCTGCCGCCCGGGCTGACGGCGGCACTTGACGCCTTCTGCCGCCATCTGGAGGCCGAGCGCGCCCTGTCCCCGCATACCGTCCGCGCCTACCATGGTGACGTACAGTCGCTGCTTGAGCACGCCGCCCGGTCCGGCGTCACAGAACCGGGCGAGCTCGACCCGACCAGCCTGCGCGGATGGCTGGCCGGCCAGCATCAGGCCGGGGCGGCCCGGGCAACCCTCGCACGGCGCGGTGCCGCCGCCCGGGCGTTCACCGCCTTCGCGCACCGGCAGGGCTGGCTGAGCCGCGATCCAGGGGTGCAGCTCGGCATCCCGAAGGCACGCAAGACGCTGCCCCGGGTACTGCGCAGGGAGGCGATGAGCGCGGTCCTGGCCTCCTGCGAGGCGCAGGTCCGGCGCCAGCTGGAGCCGGGGACGCCGGAGGCCGCGCTGGCCATGCGGGACGCCGCGATCCTTGAGCTGCTCTACGCCTCGGCCATCCGGGTCAGCGAGCTGTGCGGCCTGGACATCGGGGCGCTGGATGACGGGCGGCGCACGATCCGCGTCCTCGGCAAGGGAAGCAAGGAGCGGGTCGTCCCCATCGGCATCCCGGCGATGCGCGCGGTGGCCAGGTGGCTGGAAGAGGGCCGCCCGGTGATCGCCAGCGAGCGCAGTGCGGCGGCCCTGTTCCTCGGCGCCCGGGGCGGCCGCCTTGACCCAAGGACCGCCCGTCGGGTGGTCCACACCAGGATGAGGGACGGACTGGACGCGGGGCCGCACGCGATCAGGCACACGGCCGCCACCCACCTGCTCGAAGGTGGCGCTGACCTGCGCAGCGTGCAGGAAATCCTGGGCCACGCCTCGCCGGCAACCACGCAGATCTATACTCACGTGTCGGCCGAGCGGCTAAAGGCCAGCTATCGTCAGGCCCACCCCCGGGCCTGAGCGGCGGTCAGCCCGGCAAAGCGCCCACTCGGGAGCGCGCCCGTGACCGATGTCAAGTACCCTAGATAGTGATCACCTCACCAGCGCTCCGCAGCGGTGTGCGAGGTGATCGCAATTCGCGCGTCCGTAGGCCGCCATCAGCGCCCAGGGACGATCGCCTCGACAGCGACCGTCCGCAGCGTGGCGGGACACATCACTCGGTCCGTCGGCCCCCTGGCCGGACGGCATGGTGCGTGACTCCACGGTCGCCAGGAAGAAACCGAGCCGCGTGCCGTCGGAGGAGATCCGCGGTGCGCACGAAGGAAGGACCGCAAGCGTGGCCCCAGTCGTTACCATGAAGCAGCTGCTGGAGAGCGGCGTCCACTTCGGGCACCAGACCCGTCGATGGAACCCCAAGATGAAGCGTTACATCTTCACGGAGCGTAACGGCATCTACATCATCGACCTGCAGCAGTCGCTTGACTACATTGACCGCGCGTACGAGTTCATCAGGGAGACCGTCGCGCACGGCGGGACGATCCTCTACGTCGGGACGAAGAAGCAGGCCCAGGAGGCCATCGCCGAGCAGGCTCGCCGGGTGGGCATGCCCTACGTCAACCAGCGCTGGCTGGGCGGCATGCTGACGAACTTCACCACTGTCTTCAAGCGCCTCCAGCGGCTCAAGGAGCTCGAGGAGATCGACTTCAACGACGTCGCGGGCTCCGGCATGACCAAGAAGGAACTGCTCCAGCTCAAGCGCGAGAAGGAGAAGCTGGACAAGACCCTCGGCGGCATCCGCGACATGGCCAAGGTGCCGAGCGCCGTCTGGGTGGTCGACACCAAGAAGGAGCACATCGCGGTCAACGAGGCGCGCAAGCTGGGCATCCCTGTCGTCGCGATCCTCGACACGAACTGCGACCCGGACGAGGTCAACTACCCGATTCCGGGCAACGACGACGCTATCCGCAGCGTGGCGCTGCTGACCCGGGTGGTCGCGGACGCCGTCGCCGATGGCCTGATTGCCCGGGCCGGCGCCTCCGAGGCCGACACCAAGCCCGGCAACGACCAGTTCACCAGCGACGAGCCGCTGGCCGAGTGGGAGCGTGACCTCCTCGCGGGCGCCCCTGCCACCGAAGCGGCCGCGCCAGATGTCGCCGCTGAGGCCACCGGCGTTGCTGAGGCCGCCGATGTCGCAGAGGCTACTGCGGCCACCGATGTCGCTGAGTCTGCCGAGGCCACGGACGCTGCCGAGGCCCCTGCCACCGACGCCGAGGCCACGGACGCTGCCGCGGACGCCGAGGTCACGGATGCTGCCGAGGCCCCCGCCACCGACGCTGCCGAGGCCACCGACGCTGCCGAGGCGCCCGCGGCGGGCGACGCTTCGGCGGACGAGACCGCCGACGCCTGACGAGCCAAGACCACAAACGCAATAGGGGAACGACACACATGGCGAATGTAAGTGCCGCTGACGTCAAGCGGCTGCGTGAGCTATCCGGTGCCGGAATGCTGGACTGCAAGAACGCCCTGACCGAGGCGGACGGCGACTTCGACGCCGCCGTCGAGCTCCTTCGCCTCAAGGGCGTCAAGGACGTGGGCAAGCGCGCCGCCCGTACCGCGGGCAACGGTCTGGTGACGGCCGAGCTCGACGGCACCACGGCCGGCGTGCTCGTCGAGGTGAACTGCGAGACCGACTTCGTCGCGAAGAACGTGCAGTTCCAGGACCTGGCCGCCAGGATCGCGAAGGCCGCCCTGGCCAGCGGCGCGACCGACCGGCTCGGCGTGCTGGCTGCACAGGCTGGGGACGGCAAGACCGTCGAGCAGGTGATCGAGGACGCTAGCGCCTCGATCAAGGAGAAGCTCGAGCTCGGCCGCTTCGCCCGCTTTGAGGGCGGCTACGTGCTCAGCTACCTGCACAAGTCCGACCGTGACCTGCCGCCGACCCTCGGCGTCCTTGTCCAGCTGAACGCGGACAGCGAGACTGTCGCCAGGGACCTGGCCCAGCAGATCGCGGCCATGCGCCCGCAGTACACCAAGCGCGAGGACGTGCCCGCGGACGTGGTCGAGAAGGAGCGGCGGATCTTCGAGCAGCTCACCAGGGACGAGGGCAAGCCCGAGCAGGCGGTCCCGAAGATTGTGGAAGGCCGGATCGGCGGCTTCTACAAGGACGTCGTCCTGGTTGAGCAGGCCTTCGTGAAGGACAACAAGCAGACCATCGCGCAGGTCCTGAAGGCCGGCGGTGTCGACGTTCAAGGGTTTGCCCGGTTCCAGGTTGGACAGGCCTGACCGGCCACTGACCTGGTGCGGTGCACTGCATGAGTGGCTGCCGGCCAGGTCGGGCCAAGCGCCTGGCCTGGCGGCGGCCCTCGGTGCTCGTCGCCGCGGGGCGGCACCCGGAATCCATGACTGGGCGCGGCGTCGCGTCGCGTTCCTGTGAACCTCCGATATTGTGAAGAAGGCCATCCGGGGCGGCCAACCAGGACCCTCGCGTGCGCACAGGAGCCGTAACGATGATCGATGACACCCTCCTCGAAGCCGAGGAAAAGATGGACAAGGCGGTCTCGGTCGCCAAGGAAGACTTCGGCAACATTCGCACGGGCCGAGTCACGCCTGCCATATTCAACAAGATCACCGTCGAGTACTACGGCGCGCCGACCCCGTTGAACCAGCTGGCCTCTTTCTCCGCGCCTGAGCCGCGGATGATCATCGTCCAGCCTTTCGATAAGGGTTCCCTCGGCGCGGTGGAGAAGGCCATCCGCAACAGCGACCTCGGCGTGAACCCGTCCAATGACGGCGGGATCATCCGGGTGATCTTCCCCGACCTCACCGAGGAACGGCGCCGCGAGTACATCAAGACCGCCCGCGGGAAGGCCGAGGACAGCCGGGTCTCCATCCGCAACGTCCGCCGTCACGCCAAGGACGCGCTGGACAAGATGGTGAAGAACAGTGAGGCCGGCGAGGACGAGGTGCGCCGGGCCGAGCGTGACCTGCAAGAGCTCACCGACAGCTACATCGGCCAGATCGATGAGCTGCTCAAGCACAAGGAAGCCGAGTTGCTTGAGGTGTGAGCAGTGTGAGAACTACTGCCGCCGCGTCCGGCGGGACTCCCGGGGAGCCCGCGGACCCTGGCGACGCGCCCAAGCCGGCTGGCATCAGAGCCGGGCGTAACCTCCCCGCGGCGATCGCGGTCGGGGTCGCGCTAGTCGGTGGCGCGCTGCTCACGCTGTTCACTGTCAAGGCGACATTCCTCATCTACATGGGGCTGGGGCTCGGCGTGGGGCTGCACGAGCTGGCTGGCGGGCTGCGGACCCGCGAGATCCGCATCCCGTTCATCCCGGTCCTGCTCGGTGGGGCCGCCATGATCACCTGCGCCTACTGGGCCGCGGGTGGGGCAGTCGCCGCGGCGTTCGCGATCACGCTCATCGCCATCCTCGCCTGGCGGCTGCCTGCTGGCGCGGACGGCTACGTCAAGGACGTCACGGGAGCCGTGTTCGCCACCGCCTACCTGGCGCTGCCCGGGGCCACCGTGGCGGCGATGCTCACCCCGGCCGACGGCCCGCGGCGCGTGCTGACCTTCGTCATCCTCACGATTGCCAGTGACATCGGCGGCTACTTCGCCGGGATCACCCTGGGCCGGGGCGGCGCGCACAAGATGGCCCCCACCATCAGCCCGAAGAAGACGTGGGAAGGGCTGGCCGGGTCCGCGCTCACCGTTATCGTCGCGGGCGTTGTCTTGTTCCCCGTCCTGCTGCACGGCTACTGGTGGCAGGGTGCGATCACCGGGGTGGCCGCGGTCGCCGCCGCGGTGCTCGGTGACCTCGCGGAGTCGATGATCAAGCGGGACCTTGGCCTCAAGGACATGGGCAGCTTGCTGCCCGGCCACGGTGGGGTGCTTGACCGCCTGGACTCGCTGGTGATCTGCGCTCCTGTCACGTGGCTCCTGCTGGCCGCGTTCATCCGCTGACACATCGTTCGCGTCGCAATCACCATTCGCAGGACCCTCGGCGTGCCCCAACGACGCGCCCTCCCGTCCGGTTAGTACGTTTAAAAAGCCATTTTCCAGGCAGTTGTTCCGGCGGGAAACTTTCCTGAAGGAGAGCAGGCCTGTGAAAACGATCAGGTTCATCATCATCGCGGTGTACTTCCTCATTGGAATCGTGCTCGCCTGGGACCACGGCTACGTCACCCTCAACTGGCTGCGGTCGCTCGCGAGTGCCCTGCTCGCGGTGTTCTTCTGGTGGCTGATACCACTCGGCGTCAACCTCCACATCCACGGGTGAGTTAGGAGTGTAAGCCCGGGGATCGCGCAAGCCCGGGGATCGTGTAAGCCCGGGGGGGCGACCCCCCGGAACCCCCCACAAACGGCCGCTTGCCTTCCGGATGCGTCCTAGCCCGCCGCTTCGGCGCGCGGGCCCGCTACCCAGCTCCGGCCCTCTATCGCCATCCGGCGGATCAGGCTGGATGAGCCGCGCTCCCTGGCCAGCTGACGGTCTCGCTCGGTGATCGGGACGATCCACAGCCAGCGCACCGGGTCATCCCCGACGGTGAACCCGGACAGGTCCGGGGCGTCAGGTCCGGGCAGCGCTGAGGGATCGTCGAGGAGCAGGACGGCCTCATGCGCGCTGCCAAGCGGGAACGACCCCGGCTGGTCATACCAGCGGACGTTGTGGCCGGGACCGAACCAGGTGACCGCGCGCCACGGGTACACCGCTAGCCACAGGAACACTAGGGCCGCCGTTCCCGGCGGCAGCGTGGTGGCGAGCGCGAGCTCGACGCGGCAGTAGCCAGTCGGGTCGTCAATGACCTGCTCAACGACGGGCATCCGCTGTGCCGACATCCCCACCGTGGATAGCACCGTGTAGGGGCGCCCCGGCTCGGGCGGGCGCTCGGACAGTCCGACCGAGGGCTGCTTGCCCTGCGCGGCGTCCCAGTAGTGCGCCCCCGGCCCCACCCGCCGGGTCAGGTGGCTGAGCGCCGTCGCTTGGAACTGCTCCCAGCCGGCCGGCTCCTGGCGCCACTGCCAGTAGTCCTTGGCCCGCTCCACCCGCGTCCCCAGCCCCTCGAGCGCGTCATCGAGCGACCAGCCGAACGGAGTCTGGCCGATCACGTCCCGGCAGTAGCCCGGCATGCCACGGCTCAGGTCCGACCAGCCCGGGATGACAGCGAGCAGCGTCCCACGCTCAAGGAGCGCGACGCCGTCCCCCTCCTCGAACCACAGCGCCTGCAAGGCGCCCGTGTCAAGGGGCGGCCGGCCGCGGGGGTGCTTGGTGCGGGTCGCGGGCATCAGCGGGGCCTGCCCGCTGCCCAGTCGCTTAGAGTCGGTGGTGCGGGGTGCCCGCACATGGTTGGCAATCCAGGTGGCCGCGATAACCGATGACTCGTCATGCAGGTACGCGGCCGTGGTGATGCCGTCGTACTCGACCGTGAGGCGACGGCTCCCGTACGGGCTCACGCTGTCGAGCAGCGTGGCCGGAGGCTGGGAGCTTTCCGGGCCAGACCGCAATATTGCCATATGATTACTATCCGCCGGTTAGCCTCCCGCGATCAAGCCTCCACGTGTAGGTAACATCGGAAAGTCATCAAGCGATCACGCAAAGGTGTCCCTGTGTCTCGTCCACCCCGCCATCTCGCCGACCTTGAGCTGACCGAGCGCCGGGCGGCCGTCGCCGAGCTCGGCGGGCGGCCGTTCCGTGCTGACCAGCTGTCGCGTCACTACTTCGGGCGGTACACCGACTCAGCCGATGACATGACCGACCTGCCCGCGCAGCTGCGCGAGGAGCTGGTCGCCGAGCTGCTGCCCCAGTTGCTCACCGCCGAGCGCACGCTGAGCGCGGACCGGGGCGCGACCCGCAAGACCGTGTGGCGCGCCCTGGACGGCGCGCTGGTGGAGTCCGTGCTGATGAAGTACACCGACCGGGTCACGATGTGCGTGTCGTCACAGGCCGGGTGCGGGATGGCCTGCCCGTTCTGCGCGACGGGCCAGGCCGGCTTGACCAGGAACCTGTCCACCGCCGAGATCGTCTCCCAGGTGGTGGCCGGGGAGCGCCTGCTCGCGCCGGACGGCGGCCGGGTGTCCAACATCGTGTTCATGGGCATGGGCGAGCCGCTGGCCAACTACAAGAACGTGGTGGCGGCCGTCCGCAGGCTGACCGATCCCGTGCCGGGAGGCCTGGGCATCTCGCAGCGCTCGGTGACCGTTTCCACCGTCGGGCTGGTCCCGGCGATCGGCAAGCTGGCCGCCGAGGGCCTGTCGGTGACGCTCGCCCTCTCGCTGCACGCGCCGGACGACGAGGCGCGCGACGAGCTCGTCCCGGTGAACCGCCGCTGGAAGGTCGCCGAGGTCCTCGACGCCGTGTGGGCCTACGCGGCGGCCACCGGCCGGCGCGTGTCCATCGAGTACGCCCTGATCCGGGAGGTCAACGACCAGGCCTGGCGGGCCGACCTTCTCGGCGAGTTGCTGGCCGGGCACCTCGTCCACGTGAACCTCATCCCGCTCAACCCGACGCCAGGCTCGCGGTGGACCGCGTCACTGCCCGGCGTCCAGGAAGAGTTCGTCGCCAGGATCGCCAGCCACGGGGTGCCCGTCACCGTTCGCGATACTCGTGGCCGGGAGATTGACGGCGCCTGCGGTCAGCTCGCGGCGAGCGTCGCCCCCGCCGACCGCTCAGGCCGCCGGGTCGGGGCGGCCCGCCGCACCCTGCCCCTCGTCGGCAGCGGGCATCCCGGGGAGCCAGCCCGGCCGCTCAAGTAGCGGCGACTGCGGGGACAATGCCGGGGTGACGTTCAAGAAGTTGCGGAACGGTGTCGCCGCCCGGCGGCATGCCCTGATGTGCCGCTTGGCCCACCTGGCCTGGCGCAAGTTCGAGGGAGCCGGCATGGTGACCGCGAGCACGGCCCGCGGGCGGGCGTTCAGGGAGTTCGGCCCGGGCACGGTCATGGCCTTCCCCACCGGGGCGGTCTACGGCGAGCACTGGATCACGATAGGCACCGACACGGTGATCGGGGCGTTCGTTACCCTGTCGGCCGGCCTCGTCCCCGGTCAGGATCTCGGGCCGGACCCAGTCCTGCGCATCGGCAACCGGTGCGTGATCGGCCGCGGCAGCCATATCGTGGCGCATGCCGACATCAAGATCGGCGATGACGTGTGGACAGGGCCATACGTCTACATCACCGACCAGAACCACGGCTATGAGGACCCGGACACACCGATCGGCCGCCAGTGGCCGGTCAACAATCCCGTCCAGATCGGGGCGGGAACATGGCTGGGGGCGGGGGCGATCGTGCTGCCCGGTGCCCGGATCGGCCGCAACGTCGTGGTCGCCGCCGGCTCGGTGGTGCGCGGCGAGGTGCCCGATCACTGCGTCGTCGCCGGCGTCCCGGCGAAGGTCGTCCGCAAGCGTACGGAGATAGGATGGGCGCGCCCGGATGATGCGCACAAAGCGGAATCGGGCCTTGCGCGTTGACGTGTGATGTGGTAGCAATCTGTAGCTGAATAGTGTGCGGCGGTGATCACCGGCGGGGGAGGCGAGATGACCGCGTTGCACCAGGGCGGTGCTGGCAATGGTCCCCGCAGCGGGGCGAGCAGCGATGGTCGTCGCGCCGTGTGCCGGGCTGGGGCGATGATGACCGCGCTGGTCGCCGTGGCTAGCCTCTCGGTTACCGGGTACGCCTGCCTCCTGGCCGTGCACCGGCAGCATGTCAGGGCGGCCGACTCGCGCCGGGTCGTCTCCGGGATCTCCGCGCTCGTCAGCTCGCGGGCGCTGGTCGCTCTGAGCAGCGCCGGCAAGGCCAGCAGCTCAGTCGGCCCTAGTGGCACCGGCCCGGGCGGCGCGACCACCAGCCCGCTGACACTGACCGCGAGCGAGCGCCAGGACTGCCCGGCCGGGGCGGCGGCCTGCGTGGACCTGACGGACAAGATCACCTGGCTGCAGGCGGGCGGCAAGGTCACCTATGGTCCGGTCAGCATCGAGCCAAGCCCGACCGGCGCCCGGTCGGCCGGCCCCACGGGCACCTTCCACGTCACCGGCAAGGCGGGCTCGCGCTACGTGAGCACCGTCGGCCACGACCTCATGCCGTGGGCGGTCCTCTTCGCGCCGAGCCGGATTGCCTTCTGCGCGGGCAGCCTGACTCAGTCCTCCGATGACTGCGTGCACCTGGCCCTGGCGACGGCCCGCTACTACAACCAGCGCCTGCCGGTCGGCGCCGAGGTCGTGGTCTTCCTAGGTTGACGACGGGTGCGGCAGGTTGTGCAGCAGGGTCGGCACCGAGTGCACCAGGGACGGCGGGACCAGCAGGCACGCGCCGCCTACCAGCGCCGCCAGGCAGGCCAGGCCGAAGATCCCCACCCACGCCCCGCCAGGCAGGCCAGTCAGCCGGGCGAGCTGGTCGGCGTCTGAGTTCAGTGGCCGCCGCCGGCGGATCGCCTGCCGCCGCTGCCGCTGCAGCTCGAAGACCGGGCGGACCCCGCCGAGCAGCAGGAACCAGGCGGTGGCGTAGCCAAAGGCCGCCTGGACCGTCATCGAGGCGAAGTAACTGACGACGAAGACGGTGCCCAGGGTCACCAGCAGCGCGAGCACGCCGTAAGCGTTCCTGATGGCGAGGAACGTCGCGCCAAGCAGCACGAGCAGCAGCCACAACATCGCCGTCACGTGATGCGTCGTCAGCAGCCACGCCGCCCCTAGGCCAAGCAGGGACGGTGCCACGTAGCCGGCGGCGGCCGTCGCCACCATGCCAGGCCCGGTGGGCTTGCCCCGCGACAAGGTCACACCGGACGTGTCCGCGTGCAGCTGGATGCCCTGCAGCTGTCGCCCCGTGAGCAGCGAGACGACGGCGTGCCCGCCCTCGTGCGCGATCGTGATGGCGTTCCGAGTCAGGTGCCAGGTCGGCTGGTTGGCGATGGCGAGCAGCGCCGCGCCCGCGCAGGCACCGACCTCCCATAGCGGCGGGGCCGGCTGAGTCCCGGTTACCCGGTCCCATACTTCACCCACCATCCAGAACGAAACCGACATATGTCTAAGGCTAATCGCCCGGTAGCCACGCGTAAGCCGGGTCGGCCAAACGCTCGGTCGGGATTTTCCAGGTAGTTTGAGTGGTGTGCCTGACGCTCGCCCCCGGTTGCTCGCCATTAGCGACCTGCACGCCGGGCATCCCAAGAACCGCGCGCTCATCGAGCAGATGCCCGCGGGCGGGCCGGGGGACTGGCTGATCGTCGCCGGAGACGTGGGCGAGCAGTTCGCTCAGATTGAGTGGGCGCTCGGCCTCCTCGCTACCCGCTACGAGCGAGTCGTGTGGGTGCCAGGCAACCACGAGCTGTGGACGCGGCGCGCCGATCCGGTCGAGGCGCGCGGGGTGCACCGGTATGAGTCGCTCGTCGAGATGTGCCGGGGGATCGGCGTCGTCACCCCGGAAGACCCTTACCCGCTGTGGGCGAGTGCCGACGGTCCGGTGATGATCGCGCCGCTGTTCGTCGGCTACGACTACTCCTTCCGGCCCGACGGCGCGCTGACCAAGGACGAGGGCCTGGCGGTGGCCGAGCAAAACGGGATCGTGTGCACGGATGAGTACCTCCTGCACCCGGATCCCTACGCCAGCCGGGAGGAGTGGTGCTGGTCGCGCGTCGCCCGGACGGAAGAGCGGCTCACAAGTGAGCTAGATCCGGCCGTCCCGACGGTGCTCGTGAATCACTACCCACTGGTCAGGGAGCCGACCAGGATCCTGAGGTACCCGCAGTTCGCCCAGTGGTGCGGCACCGTTCGCACCGCCGACTGGCACACCCGGTTCAACGTGGCCGCCGTCGTCTACGGGCACCTGCACATTCCCCGGGTGACCTTCCACGACGGCGTCCGGTTCGAGGAAGTCTCTGTCGGCTACCCGCGCGAGTGGGAACGGCGTCTCCTGCGGTTCGGCTCGAGCCGGCGGCCGGGCCTGCCGTGGCAGGTCCTCCCGGCACCCGCCGCGGTGCCTAGCCCGCCGGGGGTGCCGACGGGCCTGCGGCTCTGAGGGCTATGGGGTTACCCCGAACGTGATCCGGTAGTCGCAGCCTCCCGTGCAGGTGAAGACGCTGGTCGCGTCGTCGTCGACATAGGAGTAGGCATAGGGCTCGGCCTTCTTGAAGACGGCGGCGTAGTCAACCGGCCACTTGGCTGGGTCGCAGTCGGCCCGTGACGCCCACGGGCCACGGCAGCAGTACTGGTCGGTGCCGAACCGCGCACATGCGGACTCGCACGCGACCACGGTGCCGCCTACCGCGACCTGCAGGGCACTCGGGCAGTCCACCGGGGTGGTGCAGCCGGCCGGAACGCAGCCCTCCTGGCTTATCTTGTCCGCTGTTCCGCCCCTGCTGATGTTGATGTACATTGGCAGATTACTGCCGTCGACCATTGACACGTCGTAGAAGTCCAGGCCATCCCAGGCATCCATGTCGTACTCAGCCAGGGTGGCGGGGATGGCGCCCCATCCGGTGCACTGGAACCTGCCACCACAGTCCCCGGTCTCGCAGTGGCCGGTGCCCTCGCGGTTGAACACGCAGCCGGTTCGCCCCCAGAACCGGCCGTTCCACTTGTTTGGGACGGTGATCGTCACGCTCTGCCCGACGGGGAGCACCCAGCCGGTGGCGGCCAGCGGCGCGTTCGAGTCCGGGGAAGCGGCGACCCAGATGGTCCGGTCCGTTTTGTTAAGGAAGGTCACGAGGCGTGCGGTGCCCGCGGCCGACGGGGCTGACGATGACGAGGCCGCGGGCCGGACTGATGGGGTCGGCGCCGGGCTTGTCCCGGTCGGCCTGGCGTGGGTTGGCGCCGCGGCTGTGGTCCCGGCATGGGCCGGGGCAGCCGACTGCACGACCCCGGTTCCGGCGGTGGTGGCGCTGGCGAGCGGGGCCGAGCCGCTGACGGCGGCGGGAGTAGGAGCGACGGCCGAGCAAGCCGCCGCCATCACCGCCGTCGCCATCGCCGCGGTGGCCAGCGCGAGCCGCGCTGGCCACCGGTTGCGCGCTTGCCTGCCGAACCTCATCCGGGCCTCCCTTGCCGCCGGTGTGCTGCTTCGGATCGGAGACCGCCAGGGGCCGGGACAGATAACGGAAATCTCGCCGGGAATGGCGGGAAGTTTCCGTTATCCCCGGGCGTCCGCCCACGTCTCCGAGTAGGAGTGGGAATGTCGAGAGGTGGGGTGGGATGCGGACGCCACGAGAGGCTGAGCCGGGACTCGAGACCGTGCTTGCCGCCCAGCGCGGGGAACGCGGTGCGCTTGACCGCCTGATCTCGGCCTACCTCCCGCTGGTCTACAACATTGTCGGCCGCGCGATGAGCGGGCACTCGGACGTGGATGATGTGGTGCAGGAGACGATGATCCGCGCCATGCGGGCAATCGGTGACCTGCGGGACCCGCAGGCCTTCAGGTCCTGGCTGGTGGCCATCGCAATGCGGCAGGTCAGGGACTCCTACCGTGCCCAGGTGGCCCAGGCACCTGGCCTTCCTGACGTGGCGGCCGCCGCGGCGGCCCCGGACTTCGAGGACCTCGCGATCTGGCGACTGGGCCTGTCCGGCCAGCGGCGAGAGACCGCCGAGGCCAGCCGCTGGCTCGATGAGGAGGACAGAACGCTCCTCGCCCTGTGGTGGCAAGAAGCGGCAGGCACCCTGGAGCGGGCCGACCTCGTGCAGGCACTCGGCCAGCCGGCGGCCCATGTCGCGGTGGCCATCTCGCGGATGCGGGAGCGGCTCGACGTCTCCCGCATGGTGGTGCACGCGCTGCGCCAGGTTCCCACGTGCCCCCGGCTCATCGCGATCACCGCCGGATGGGACGGCCAGCCCAGCCCGCTCTGGCGCAAGCGGCTGGCCCGGCACGTCAGGGACTGCCGGGCATGCCTGCCCGCACCCGAGGAGATGGTCCCGGCCGAGCGGCTGCTCATCGGCCTAGCGCTCGTGCCGGTGCCAGCCGTGCTGACGACGTCCGTGCTGTCGGGGTCCATGCTGTCCGGGGCAGGCGCGCCCGCCGCCACGGCCTCGAGGGCCTCGGCCGGCGGGTCCGGACGAGCGCGGCCCGCGGGCAGGCACCTCTCGCACGCCTCCGCCGGGCGTCACTGGCGACTGCTGCCCAAGGCCGCGGCCTCGGCCCAGCCGAAGGTGATAGCAGCGTCGGTCGCGATCGTCACCTGCGTGGCGGGCGGTACGGCCACCGCCGCTGTCTACGCCGACAAGCCCCCGGCGACCGCGCCGACCGTCGCCATGACCCTCGGCCCGAGTCCCTCGCTGGCGTCCGCCAGCCCGGCCAGGATCGTCTCGCCACCCGCCACCCACCATCCGGCCCCGCGCCAGAAGAAGACGACCACCCCGCCGCCCACCCTGGTGATGACCGCGCAGAAGGGAGTGAGCACCTGGAACTTCACCGGCGTGGACCAGGCACTCGCGGAATCAGGTGCCACCTGGTACTACAACTGGGGGGCAAGCCCCTCGGGCATCGCCGCGCCCGGCGTGAGCTTCGTTCCGATGATCTGGGGCGCGGCCAACGTCACCACGTCCACCCTCGATGAGGTGAGGCAGGAGGGCAGCGTCCTGCTCGGCTTCAACGAGCCGGACATGAGCAGTCAGTCCAACCTGAGCGTCGAGCAGGCCCTTAACCTGTGGCCGAAGCTCATGGCAACGGGCATGACGCTGGGCAGCCCGGCTGTCTCCGCGGGCGCCGCGACCCCCGGCGGCTGGCTCGATCAGTTCATGCAGGGCGCGAAGGCCCGCGGCTACCGCGTCAACTTCATCACCGTGCACTGGTACGGCGGCAACTTCGACACGGCCGCCGCCGTAAGCGAACTGCAGCAGTACCTCCAGGCCATTTACGACCGGTACCAGCTGCCCATCTGGGTCACCGAGTTCGCCCTGACGAACTTCAGCGGCGCGACCCCGACGTTCCCGACGCCGTCACAGCAGGCGGCGTTTGTCTCCGCGGCGGCGAGCATGCTCGCCGGGCTGCCCTACGTCCAGCGGTACGCCTGGTTCGCCCTGCCGGTCTCGGCCGGCAGCGGAACGACCGGCCTGTTCAGCAGTGGCCCGGTCGCTACCCCCGTCGGTCGCGCCTTCGAGGCGGCGGGCAAGTCCGGGTAAGCCCAGACCTCCCGACGTGGCGCGCCCGGTCCACCACCCCCCCTGACCTGGCGCGCCATTGCTCGCCTCGTGGCCCACCCCCTGTTCTACCCACGAGGCGAGCGCGCCGGGCGGGCGTCAGGTTCTAGCCCGCCGACGTCCGCCCGGCAGCCACGCCGCACCCGCGGCACCAGTGTGGGCCAGACCACGTGTCAACTGGGCTTGCAGGCCGCTATGCTGCGGTTTTCGTAGAAAAGACACGCCGGCGGCTTCGACCGCCCCCGAGTCGGCAGGGGAGCCGCTAACCCATGCGACTACTTCTGGTGCGCCACGGACAGACGCACAGCAACATCGCTCACGCTCTCGACACCGCCTACCCGGGCGCGGAACTGACGGACCTCGGCAGGCAGCAGGCCGAACGCCTGGCCGCCAGCCTGGCCGCCGAGACGATCCACGTGATCGCGGCGTCCACCCTGCTGCGGGCGCAGCAGACCGCGGCCCGGGTTGCCGAGGCGCGCGGCCTGCCGGTCATGACGCTTGGGGCGCTAAGCGAGATCGGGGCGGGGGACCTGGAGATGCGCACCGACCGCGACTCGATCGACGCGTACCGGCAGGTCATGATCAGCTGGGCGACGGGAGAGCTCGACGTCCAGATGCCGGGTGGCACCGGCGGCCGCGAGTTCCTTGGCCGCTACGACGAGGCGATCGCGGCCATCGAGGACATCTCGCAGGCCCTGTCGGCCGGCGCGGCGACGGCCCTCGTGGTCAGCCACGGATCGGCGATCAGGACCTGGGTGGCGACTCACTGCGACGGCGTCGACGCCCTCGATATCGCCCGGAGCAACCTGGTGAACACGGGAATGTTCGTCGTCGAGGGATCATCCCGCTCCGGCTGGCGGCTTGACCGGCGGATCGACCCGATCGAGGACTCCTCGCCGGTCCCGGCCTAGCCATCCGCTGCGCAAGATAATGTTTACGCTGACCAATCCAGACGGCGTACGCTGTGGCGGGTGGGCCAGTTGATTGACGTGAGGCCGGCAGAACCGGACGACGAGCGGTTCGTCCGCGACCTGCTCGGGGACAGCTGGGGTGGAACGCGCATGGCGGTCCACGGTGAGCTGATCGACGCGGCCGCTCAGCCGATGCTGATCGCGCGACGGTCCGGGGTCCCGGCCGGGCTGCTGATCTACCGGGTCGATCCAGAGACCCAATCGTGGGAGATCGTGTCCCTCGACGCGGTACCTCCCGGGCAGGGTACAGGGACGGCGCTGATCAAGACGCTCAGGTCCCTGGCCCGCGCCAACGGCGCGCACCGGATCTGGCTGGTTACGACCAACGCCAACACCAGGGCCCTTCGCTTCTATCAGCTCCGGGGGTTCGACCTGGTGGCGGTGCACCGCGACGCGGTGACCGCGGCCAGGGGCCTCAAGCCGACGATCCCGCTGGCGGAAGATGGCATTCCCCTGCGCCACGAGATCGAGCTTGAGCTCCGCCTGTAGCCACCGCGGCCTGCTAGCCAGGATCAGCTTTCTGGGCGGCCGGATTCGGTGTTGAGATCAACATCGATCCTATTATTAACATGATGGATAAAATCCATAACGGCGGAAAGGCGCTCATCCATCGCGTCGATCTTCGCCAGGTATGGCCGCAGCTCAGCCATGACCGCTTGCGCCATGATCTCGGCCCCAGATGGCGTGATGGAATCTTGGTCCTGCAGGCGGTGGAAGATCCTATGGAGATGCTCGGTCGGCCATTTAAGTGCCACAGAAACACGGGAAAGCGTGCCGTAGCTGAATTGGCTGCTTCCCGTTCCGTTCTGCATGTGCCGTAGGTAGGAGACGCTGACGCCGGCCCGCCGGGCAAGTTCGGCCTGCTCGACGCGGAGCTCATCCATGCGCGCGGTAACGGCGCTCGCAAGCGCTTGCCGGTCTAGCCTGTCTTCCCGCTCGCCGCGGGCGTCCCGCTCTTCCGTCACGGCAATCCTCCGCTGTCCGCCGTGGCGCGCTGGCTGGCGGATGACCAATACGCCAGCAATCGTATTGCGGACTGGTGAGCGAAGGATCAGGGGAAGGTCATTCGGAGCGTTTATTTAGCGCGATTATAGTCGCGCTACTATAGCACTCTCATATTACGCGGAAAACGGCATCCGAGGTCAGCTAATCGTCGCTCTTATTGGCCAAGAGTCGACTACTCTCGGGATGCACGTGAGCGGACGGCGCTTGGACGTTGTAGACGGTAATTTCCCCTCGATTGCCGAGATGAAGGCGGGCCGACATGCCTCAAGGTGAAGTCGCAGGTAGTAGGCGCAAGCTGGTGACAGTGAGCGGGCGGAACGACGGCGAGGGGAGGGTGGTCCGGTGAGCCTCGACATCGCCCTGGTCATGGAAGGCATGACGCTGGCCTGCACCGTCGCCCGCCTCATGGCAGACGCCATCGCGCGTCGCCGCCGCCGCCGGGCGTGCCGCGACCGCCTCTGCCGCCGGGGCTTCCGCCACGGTCGCAGAAAACGGCGGCTACCAGCGGGGCGCCTGCCGAATTCCGGCCACGGACTGGCCGCGACCGGTTCAAGGAAGGCACGCGCCGATCGTCGGTCGGCACCAGACCGCTCTCGGCAGGCACCGGACCGTCCCCGGCAGGCACCGGACCGTCCCCGGCAGGCACCTAACCGTCCCCGGCACCCACCTAACCGTCCCCGGGAGCCACCTCGTCCCCGGCGGGCACCAATCCACCTGCCCCGCGGCCGCCCCCGTCCGCCGGCTCGGATGCGCCGCATCGGCCCAGGCGCCGCGAGTGGCCGCGCCGACCTGCCGAGGACACCAGCATCATCCGCGGCCTGGCCGGCACCGGCGCGGCTGACAATCAGGCTGGGTAATGCTCGGAATGGTGCAGCAGAGTGAATCTCGCAAGAGTTATCCGTGATGACCGAGTACAGAGCCACGGCCCGATGCTGCGCTTCATCCCCCCGGCCCTGCCCCGTCCATTATCTGGAAACTTTTTCCCCACGATAACGTGGCCAAGTCTTCCAAACCGGAAAAACTTCCGCAATAATCGCGCTAGCTCGGCCTGCGAGAGTGTCTAACGTCGACCTGCGTGACTGAAGCGTCCCCTGTGCCGGCCACTCGGGCCGGGGGGCCAGCGCGCCACGTCCCTCGCGGACCCACGGGCCGCCATGGTGGTCCACGGGCCGCCATGGTGCCGACTCGCCAGCCAAGGCCAGCAGCCGCTCATCGGTAGTCGACCCTTTACCTCAACGGACGTATAGACGCGCAAAACGGCTGGGCGTTCGGGTATGCAGGTTTTGCTCTCGTCTGTCGTAGGCAACCCTAGAATGGGCTGCATCGTCTAGAGGAGTGAGCAAGCATGTGAGCTGCGGGCAAGTGTTCGCAGACGTGCGGGTACGGGTGGTTCTCTGGAGGATCGCAGGTACCCTGCACCACATACGCAGCTTTGCTTCATATGCTCCATGAGCGTCGCTAGCAGCGTGCAGCCCGGGTCGGCCCGTTAGCCGCCTGGAGTACGCGGAAAACGGGATGACAGATGACAGAAACGACCGAGGCCGTGGTGTTGCCGACGGCGGACGAGCGAGCGCAGTTCGAGCGGGATGGCTACCTGATCATCCGGGGTGCGCTGAAGCCCGACGAGGTTGGCTACTATCGCGACGCGCTTGAGCGGGTCTACAAGGCCTCCGAGGCGGACGGCCGCATCCAGCCGGGTGCCTCGCTGCACCAGCTGAGCGCCGTGGCGAACTGCCCGGAAGCAGTCGGCCTGGTCGATCACCCGGTCACGTTTCCGTACGTCTGGTCGATCCTTGGCTGGAACATCCACATCTACCACTCCCATGTGGACGTCCACCCTAAGCTGCCCTCGGTTCGCCCGTTCCGGTTTGAGTGGCACCAGGACGGCGGTCGCCAGAACCGCGAGATCGAGACCGACCCGCGGCCGCGGCTGTCGGTGAAGCTCGCCTACTGGCTGTCCGACGTCTCGCAGGCTGGACGCGGCAACTTCAAGGTTGTCCCCGGCAGCCACCTGACCAACTGGATCTCCGGCCCGCCGCGCCGTGACGTGGAGTGGCCCGACCCGGAGGGCGCGATCGAGGTGACCGCCGACCCCGGCGACGTCGTGCTGTTCGACCGGCGGATCTGGCATGCCCGGTCCGACAACTACTCGGACTTCACCCGCATGGCGATGTTCTTCGGCTACACGCCACGCTGGATCGCCATCCGCGACGAGAACCAGGACTACCTGGCGAGCGAGCACGCCCGTGGCATCAACCCGGTCCAGCGGCAGCTGATGGGTGGCCTCGAGGTCACCGACGGCGACCACTGGTGGGGCCACTACCCCGACCGCGTCCCGCTGCACGGCTGGCTCAAGGAGCGCGGTCAGCTCGACCCGTCCAACCCCCCGCTCAAGCCCTGACACAGGCCCGTGCAAGGACCCCGATGGCTCAGGCCATCGGGGTCCATCGGCTTTTCCGCGGCCGACTCCGCAGCGGGTAGCGCGTAACCGCCGTGCAACCGACGGGGGAGCACGCTGGCCGCATGGACGAAGGCAGTGACTTCCGAGCCGATGCGGCCGATGCGGCCGATGCGGGCGATGCAGGCGATGCGGGCGATGCGGGCGATGCAAGCCAAGAAAGCGGCTTTCCAGAGCCGCCGCCAGGCTACGGGCCACGGCGGCGCGTGCACCCGCTGACCCTGGCCGCCGTTGCGGTCGCCGGGGTCACGATCGGGGTCGCGGCCGTGCTGGTGGCCGACTTCAGTTCGAGTAACCCGGCCGCCGGCGGCACCCCGTCATACTCCTCGACCGCCCAGGCACCGCCGGGCGGCAACGGCAACACGGGCGGCGGTCCGGCCAGCCTGTCGCCCGTCGGTGGGAACGGGGCCGCCAGCGGCCTGCGAGTGATGCTGACCGGGCAGGTGACTGCGGTCAGCGCCACGTCGATCACGATCGGCGGCAACGGGCCGAGCGTGACCGCGAAGGTCACCAGGGCGACTGCGTTCTCCGGCCAGGTGCACGGCATCGCGGGCGTCAAGGTTGGCGATCAGGTCAGCGTCACCCTGACTGGCAGCAGCCCCGGCAGCCTGACCGTCACCACCATCCAGGATCCCGCCTCGGCCCAGTAAGGCCCAGCAAGAAGCAGCAAGAAGCGGCCAGGACAGCAAGAAGACAAATCGGTGCCCCCGGCGTCACGGCGCCGGGGGCACGGTTGATCTCACTCGAAGTGAGCGTGGCCACGGTCCATGACCGCCACCCGCTGGGCGCGGCGGGTTACCGTGGTGTCGTGGCTGACCAGGATCAGGGTCAGCCCCCGCTCGCGCCACAGCTTCTCAAGCAGGGCGATGATCTCGTCGCGGGTGTCGGTGTCGAGGTTGCCGGTTGGCTCGTCGGCCAGCAGCACCTTCGGGTCCTTGACCAGGGCGCGGGCGATCGCCACCCGCTGCTGCTGCCCGCCGGACAACTGCGAGGGCAGGTGCCGCATGCGGTCGGAAAGGCCCACGCTATCTAGCGCCGTCGCCACCCGCTGCCGGCGCGAGCCGCCAGCGCCAGCGCCAGCCTCACCCCCGGAGCCAGCGCGAGAACCCAGCGGCACCAGGGCCGCCTCGACGTTCTCGGCGGCCGAAAGCGTGGGGATCAGGTTGAAGGTCTGGAACACGAAGCCGATCGTTGCGGCCCGCAGCCGGGTGAGCGCCGTGTCGCCCAGCCTGGCCAGGTCCCGGCCGTCGAGCAGCACCTGCCCCGACGTCGGCCGGTCGAGCCCGCCGAGCAGGTTCAGCAGGGTGGACTTGCCGTGACCGGTCCGGCCGCGGACGGCCAGCCATTCACCCTCGGAAACCGTCAGGTTCAGGTGCGACACCGCCGGGATGGTAAGGGCGCCCCGCCTGAACTCCTTGGATACGTCAGTCAGCTGGTACATCGGGGTCAGCCCACCTTGCCGATGGCCGCCGCCGGGCGGAGCCTGGAGATGCGCCAGCTGGCGAACGTCCCGGCCAGCAGCCCGCCCGCCAGGGCGAGAAGCACCGCGACTCCGATCACGGTGGCACTCACGGTCGCGACCATCGGCACCGAGACGGTGCTGCTCGACGTGGGGTTCACCACCCCGCTTGGCGTGGCGATTCGCTGGCCCGTCGCTACGGAGAGGATCGCGGTGAGCTTGGGCGCGATCGCGTTGATGATCGCCGCGCCAGCGAACCCGAAGCCCACGCCGACGGCCGCGCCGAGCAGGCCTACCACGGCCGACTCGCCCATCACCTGGGCGATGATGCGGCGGCCCCGCCAGCCCATCGCCTTGAGCGTGCCGAACTCCGACACCCGTCGGGCCACCGCGGCCATCGTGAGCAACACGGCCAGCGCGAAAGCCGCGATGAGCACCAGGAAAGAAAGCCACTTGCCCAGGTCATTGGCCAGCTTCGCCGTTGACGCCAGCGAGCCGGTCACCTCGCTGGCCAGGCTGCTCGCCGACGTCACGTCGGCCGATGGGAGAGCCTTGGCGATGGCGCCCTGCAACGCCGAGATGTCCGAGGCGCTGGCGGCGGTCACGTAGATGGTGTTCACCTGGTTTTTCAGCGCCTTGCCCTGCGGGCCGTTCGTGCCGACGGTCTGTGCCCGGGCCAGCGGGATGTAGACGTCGGCCGGGTTGCTGCCCTGCGGCTGGGTGACCAGGCCGACGATCGTGAACGTGACGCCCCCGATCTTCATCGTCTTGCCGACCTTCAGGCTGTTGGACGTTGCGTAGCCGGAGTCGACTAGGGCGACGTCCTTGGTCGCGTCAGCCGCGGTGAACAGACGCCCCTTGGTCAGCGCCGCGTTGCTCAGCGGGCCGAGCTTGGGCTGGCTCAGGTCGGTGCCGTCCACGGTGAAGGATGTCGGCGGGGACGGGTTCTGGGAGATCGTGACCTGGTTGTCCGTCAGGAGCAGGCCGCCCGCCGCGGCGGCTACCCCATGAAGACCGCGGACCTTCGCCACCGACGCGGCACTCAGCGGCGGGTTGTTCTCCGGGGCCAGGGTGTCCAGGGTGTAGCCGTCCTTGAGCGACTTGCAACGGCCGTTGGTGCAGATCTGCCCGCCGCCGGGGCCGATGCCCAGGCTGATGCGAGTGCCGCCGCCCGTGCTGCCAGAGCCAGAAGTGCCCGAGTTGCTCGGGGCGGCGGGGGGCTTACCGGTGACGGTGATGTCGGTGCCCACGCCGTAAAGCCCCTTGAGCACTCCGGCCTGGGCGTTGCGCACGCCCGCCGAGGCGGCGGTGACCGTGATCACCAGGCCAACGCCCACGGCCAGGCCCAGTGCGATGAAGATCGCCTGCCGGGAGCGGCGGCGAAGTTCCCGAGTTAGGTAAGTGAGGAAGAACATGCCGCCCGTTGTAGGGCGTAACCGGTTGCAGGGCGGTGACAGCCAGCTGAGGACGGGTGTCCTCACATGGAGCTGTCAGACTCCGCCCAGCGTCTGGTCAGGCCCCGGGGCGACTATCGATTCATGCGGGTGCTCCTGATCGAGGATGACGCTGAGCTCGGCGAGGCCATCGCCGCCGGGCTTCGCCTGGAGGGGATGGCCGTTGACCTTGCACTCGACGGCGATAGCGGCCTTGATCGCGCCCTGGTCAACGACTACGACGTGATCGTGCTTGACCGGGACCTGCCGGTCATGCATGGCGATGAGGTCTGCGCCGTTCTCGCCGCCGAGCCGGGCCGGCGGGTGCGGATCCTGATGCTGACCGCCGCGGGGACGATCGATGACCGGGTCACGGGGCTGGGCATCGGCGCGGATGACTACCTGCCCAAGCCGTTCGCGTTCGCCGAGCTCATCGCCCGCATCCGCGCGCTCGGCCGCCGCGCGCATCCCGCGGTTCCGC
>Ga0335072_10001800_pt1 | contig 34081 bp, 28 predicted proteins | sample Lox_Sample_21_FD_206725 | JGI IMG/M metagenome (GOLD analysis project Ga0335072, IMG submission 206725) | Soil microbial communities from Loxahatchee National Wildlife Refuge, Florida, United States - Lox_Sample_2.1 | ecosystem: Environmental > Terrestrial > Soil > Wetlands | place: USA... | reverse complement strand
TGTCCCTCATCGCGCAGGCGGATGTATCGCGCAGGCGTGGACTGTGGGGGAACTGTTGCGCGCCGCGACTGTGTATACTCTCTAAGAACCCTTTGCCCTCGCCAGTCGCGGCCGAAAACACGGCGGTAGTGGTCCCGACTTTAAACGAGCGGGAGAACATCGCGAAGATTCTGGCAGCGCTGTTCGACCTCTATCCCGGCATTCAGGTGCTGGTGGTGGATGACAGTTCGCCCGACGGAACGGCTGCCGTGGTGCGCGAGATGCAGGGCCGGTATCTGAATCTGATGCTGCTCGTGCGGAAGGAGAATCCCGGGTTCGCGAGTTCGTACCGGGATGGCTTCCGGCACGTGCTGGCGGAAACCAAGTGCCGGGCGGTGGTCATGATGGATGCCGATTTCTCGCACGATCCGGCGGCCGTCGGAAAAATGCTCGGGAAGTTGGCGATCGGCGACGTGACGGTGGGGTCGAGGTACATTGCGGGCGGCAGCGTTCGCAACTGGAACCTGCGCCGCCGGATCTTGAGCCTCGTGGCGAACTATTACGTTCGCGCAATATTGCGGTTCGGTGTGAGTGACACCACTTCGGGTTTCGTCGCGATGCGGCGGGAAGCGCTCGAACGGTGCGGGGTGGAGCGAACCGCTTCCACGGGATACGCATTCCAGGTGGAATTGAAATATCTGCTGCGGCGCTCGGGAAGCCGGATCGTGGAATATCCCATTTCGTTCGACGAGCGGCGGGAGGGACAGTCGAAAATGTCGGCCGGCAAGGTTTGGGAGGCGATCTGGCTGCCCTGGCGGATACTGCTCAGGCAGGGAGGCGCGGCTGGTTCGTAACCGGAAAAGGCTCCTACGAAATTGCCGCCCGGCACAATAACTGATTGGACTTGACACGCCCCAGGCTACGCAGGCGCCGGCACCCGCAGCCCGGCGGAATTCTGCCGGACAAACCCGCGCCACGCCGCGTAAAAATCAAGGGTCCGATGGCACGAATCCCGCGCCGGTAATCGGAAAGCGTCAGGCGAGGGCGTGTTTGACTTGAGCGATCTAAAGCGACACCGGAGTTTATGGTAAACGAAACTCCCACGACCTTTTCCGTCAAGTTATGGTGATCCATCATCCTTTTGCACTGTGCCGTCACTCCGTTCACATGGGCTGCGGGAAACGCGGCTTGTAATCTGTGTAGAGCGGCGGCCGCCATTTGGTGGTCGTCAGGGTAATGGCCTTTGATCGCATCATTGATGCCGCCGGGGCTACAGTCACACCCATGCTAGGCATTTCGATTTCCCTCCGTGTCTGCTGGGTCTCGATTGTATCAATATTTAGGACTGGACGGGCGCAGAGAGGGCGCAGACGCGAAAGGTCTGCTCAGCATCGCAATTGCGCGTGGTGCCCGTCCGGGTGAAGGGGACCGTACATTTGATCGGATGCTAGAGGGTTGTGGCTTGCCGTCGAGGTTACGAAAGCGGATGTGGTCTCTGCGTACTCCATTTAAGGCAAAGCAACATGACGATATCCAACCGGGAGGAAATGAACCCCTCCGTGGCAACGGAAATTTTGCGGCCTCTCTCTGGGTTTTTGTGCTGTTGCCATGTTCGTCCATTGGCCTGTTCGCCGTGAGCGATGGTGGTATTCCGCGTGCGCCCGGCCCAACCCGTCTGTTAAGATGAAGGAGCGATTGACGCACGGTACTGGCATCAAGCTGTAGTAAAAGACCGTGGTCTCGGGCCTTTTTGCCCGTAAGTTTGTTGAGCCACCCTAGCTCAGTTGGTAGAGCGGCTGATTCGTAATCAGCAGGTCTCCGGTTCAAGCCCGGAGGGTGGCTCCAGAAATCACTGAAAACTAGGCAGTTACAAAGCCGGCCCCCGCGAGAAACCGGCCTTTGTTTTGTCACCTGTGCCAAAACCCGGAATCAGTGGTTCGGCTGTGCCAAAACTCAGCAGCGCCAAACAAACGATTCCGGGACAGGAGGTTTGTGCTCCATAGACCGGCCTTTTGGCCGCACTGTCCCTGCCGAAAACCGACCGATCTCACACTACCAGCTGTTAACGATTGCTGCTCTCAAACACTTGCAAACGAATGGCTTGGAGCGATTCATTTGGTATTTCGTTAACACGGACCTGCTGATTGTTTGTCAGCTTCCCGATCTGGTGGCCGCGGAGGCGCTGCGTGAGACTATCAGCGAGCGCCAGCAATCTGGACGAGCGGGCTGAACGTCAACAAAATACGGAATGTGGAGGTTGGATCGCGGCCACCCAGGCGATCGGCCGGAAATTAAACCAGTGGGGGAGGGATCCAACTTTCAGGAGTGAAGGGGGAAGCTACTACCGGTCATTGGTAGCGGCCCAGTGACGAATTGCTTCCGCGGCCCGCCGGTCTGCCTTGCTGACCCGCTTACGCGTCGCAGGAGTGATAATGCTTTCGGCGATTCCTCGCGCTGACCGGCTCGTATGACGGAGCAGTTTCCTCACTTGCGAAGGCGACTTGTGATTCTCTGCGATGAGCGCAAGTAGGGAGGCGTCAACTGGCGATAGTTCGCTCATACTTCTATAAGCATTATACGTTTCTTGTGCCGGCGGTGCAACCGCCGCCATCCGCGGTGCCCTGTTCAAACGAAGTGAATGCCGCTGAGCACTGGATAACCGGTTGCGCCATCATCGCTCCTGCCGTCTGCGGTGAATTCCTCGAGGTCCTGTACGGTGATGTTGAGCACGGCAGCGGACTTTCCTGTCGGCAGTTCAATTTCGACGGGAACGCCGGTATAAGCATCTTTCCATAAAGCCACGACTCGCGGCCTTGGCGTGGCATTAAACGGTCTGCTGAGGCTAGCCATTCCCAGACTCGTGACCGTAAGAACGGAAGATCCCGGGTCATCGGCTAAGACGGTCGCATACCGCGCCGGCCATCTCGATGCGAGCTGCGGAGCATCCATTAAGAGAGCGATGAGAAGGTTGGGCCCGACGGAGCGTACGAGTTCAGCTACTGGGTCCTGGCGAGCGAGGTCCTCGCAAATCAGAGCTGAGACCGTTAACCACGGCCTCATGGACACGAACGCCAGTGACCGCGGCTTGACCGCGACGTGCTCCCACCAAGCCATTCGCGGATCGAGTTCCGTGCCCAGTCCGTACTGCCGGATTTGGCCAGCATCGAGCTTCCAGCGATGATGCTTGTGCTGGACCAGCGAGACCCGCCTGTCAGCGCCAATCGGGACATCAAAAGCCAGATAATTGCTGCCTGGGGCATCGTGACTTAGAGATGAGTCGGTGACCCCGCAAACGAGGAACGCATTTTTCTGCAACACCGATGTCGACACGCTGCGGTGCTGATCACTCGTCAGAGCCAGTTCCGGCATAATAACGCCATCTACGTGACCGACCAACTCCGTGGCGCTCTGAAGCAGATCAGCCACCTTGCCCAGAGCGGTCTTGGATGCTGGCTTGGGCACGTAAGCGAAAAAGCCGCGGCTTCCACGCATGTTGAGTAAGGCGCCACTAACCGGTTTGGCCGCCTTGAACTGGGCCGGAATCACGGCATCCGGCCAGGGCACAATCAGCAAATTCAAGCAGTGTCCCTGGTACTTGGGCAGCCTAAACCAACGTGGTTCGATCTCCCCTGCCGGACAAAGAGCCAAGTTATGTGAAAGAGACCGCACGGTAAGGCCGTTACGGGGAGTATGAAGTTTTGGTAGAACCCGGGCGCGCGACGGGTGTATGTCCCTGCATAGGCTTCCTCCTTTCCGGACGACCAACAGCAAATTTGCCTCGACCTCAAACGGATTCCCTTCTGAAGCATCGGCCGACGGTATGCCGACTCCCTCGGATGCCTCGTCGGCGGCAGCGCTCAGTTGCAGAAGGGCCTGGCAAAGATCCTCGTGTTTGCTAACTGCGGAGATCTCTTTCTGCCAGTGTTTTACGATGCAGTCCCACCATTGCCTTACCTCGGAGGGCGCACTCTCACCCGAGACTGCCGCAAGTCTCCAATTCTTTCCCACTTCCTTGATAAACGAGTTCCATTCAGATGTGGTGAAACGCTGGCCTCTTGGCTTTGTGAGATCCCGAGGAGGCCACTCTCGAACAACGGCGGTATACGCGCCCGATCGCTGCAGGATCGTCGCTGCGAGGGCAAACGCATCAGGTGGCCAAGAGGGTGGCGCTGCCGAGGTCCAGATACCCGGGCAGAGGAATTCCACGAGGGATGCGACCGAACAGGCGGCCTTATCGCTGCCATGCGGTTCGACTGGAGTGGAGCGCCGGGCTCGCTTTCCTGACTTGCGTTCTTTCATCTTCCGATTCCGAAGCCGGATCGTGTGTTGCTCACAAAAACATAAGATATCAGTTTTGTCATCTCGCGGTCTCGAGGCTTGGCAACAGATTCGAAACGGATCAACGGTCGACAAACGAACGTCAGGAAATACTGCATTCGGTCAAAGTACACGTTGCGGAACTTTGGCGCCGCCCGTAATTGATCCCTCACGCGCCGGGGAATGATCTTCAGTCTATGAGTTTTGGCCGTAGAGTTAGTGCGCTGGCGACACAGTGGTCCGCAGTCGCAGGGCCAGCGTTCCTGTCCCAAAACAGTGCCAAAACCCATTCCGCTAATCGCTGGGGAGTTGCTGTTTGAGCGAGAGCAGATTCCCCAAGTTGTTGATATCAGGCACTTCCGTATGGAAGGAATGGAGCGATTAGAAGCCGGCCAAATTTTTCGTAATCAGCAGGTCTCCGGTTCAAGCCCGGAGGGTGGCTCCATAGCTAATTAAAATTAAACAATTTACTGATACCACACAAAGAATCTCGAAATCAGCAGGTCGATGTTCGACAGGTCACGCCTTGAAGCTTATTGTCAATAAGTTGCAGCAACTGAGGGCGATTTGACTGTTCATCACCCGATCGAATCGCCCGAGCGACTTCGTGTTTTCGTGGGCCGGCGACGGGACGGCTGACGCGAATCGGGACCCAAGTTTGATTCGTGGGCGCGGTCGTGCTGCTCGTCATTCGCAGGTCAAGGGCTCAACTCCGCAATTTCTGCGTTCCCCCGCATGAAGGCTTATGATAAGTTCCTACCTCGGCCCCTCCGTCGAAGCAGAAAGACTTGGAGTAACACATCGGGCCGGTCATCCCCTGCAGTTCCAGTAAAACCCGTCCACCCACGAGACCCTTGGGGACCTCCGGTATTTCAGACGGATTGCCGAGCTTGTCCAGCTTGTAGGACTTTGCTGGCGGGCACCCAGTAGGCGCCACGTCGCCAACTTCGAATGTCACATACGGAGAATTGCCATCCGTGCCATGAAAATATGGCTCTGCGCAGGAATTCGATGAAGTGCAAGCAGGGGCGACTTTCAAGAGCGGCCCGATTTCGGTACACTCAGCGGTTTGAGAGACAGCGACCTAACGAAACTTCTTGGATAGCCGGGCTACCGAGTCTACCGGCATGAGATCAATGAGCGGGCGAAAACCCTAAAGCTTTGGATCCGCCGCAAACGCGGCAATCGAAAGTTGGTTTGCGGCAGTGGGAGAGAGTCTGAAGCATGGCCTCCCTGGCCGGCAGGTTCGTGCTTTTACCGGCAACATTATCTTTATGACACCGTTCCGGCCGTCCCCCATTTCGCCGGTTGGGCGTAGGCCGCCTTCCCGACAGGAGCTAGCATGGGAGCTAACATGAACCACCTCCCCATCCCGCGGCGCCTGCCGGCCGCAACCACCCTGGCGCTTCTTTTGGCCGTCACCGCCCTCGCGCAGGATAGCCGCTATCATCCCCGCGGCCAACTCATTCCCGCCCCGCAATGCCTGAACACCGACCGCGACTGGACCGAAGCCTTTTCCACTGCCTGCACGGAAGACGCTCACCAGGCCTGGCTCCGCGATATCCGGCACTGGCGCCAAGAACGAATCATCCGTGTCGGGCTCAGCACCGAGCGTTACGAGCGTCCGGAAGCGAAATGGATCCAATCCAGTTTTATTCAGCCGCAAATGATGGTGCACGACCGGTATTTTTACGATCCCGTCGTGGGCAGGTACACCGTCGACCGCTATCTGGATGACCTGGAAAAGCGCTACGGCGGAATCGATGCGGTGCTAATCTGGTCCACCTATCCGAACATGGGCATCGACCCGCGGAATCAACTGGACATGGTGCGCAGTATGCCGGGTGGCGTTGAGGGCGTCAAACAGATGGTCGCCGACTTTCACCGCCGAGGCGTCCGCGTTCTCTTCCCGATGATGATGTGGGACCAGGGAACCCGCGAGCCCGACCGTCCGTGGCCCGAAGCCCTTGCCGCTCTCATGAAGGAAATCGACGCGGACGGCATGAATGGCGACACCCAGGATGGCGTGCCGCTGGCATTCTCGCTGGCTGCCGACCGCGCCGGCCGCCCGCTGGTGTTCCAGCCCGAAGCCGGCCCCTCCGACGAAGCCCTCGCATGGAATCTCATGACTTGGGGCCAGTACGGCGGGCAATTCGATTTTGCGCCCGGCGTAGACAGGTATCGCTGGCTCGAGCCGCGCCACATGGTGAATATCTCCGACCGCTGGAATCGGCATAAGACCGACGACCTTCAGTTCGCCTTCTTCAACGGGGAAGGTTGGGAGTCCTGGGAGAACATTTGGGGCATCTGGAATGGCATCACCCCACGGGATGCCGAAGCTACCCGCCGGGTTGCCGCGATCGAGCGCGGGACGGCTTCCTTTCTGACGAGCCGCGACTGGGAACCGTTTTACCCCATGCTGCGCTATGGTGTCTTCGCCAGCCGTTGGCCGCTCGGAGACGATACGCTTTGGACCATTGTAAATCGCAACGAGTACTCCACCGCCGGCCGGCAGATGACAATCCCGGCGCGCGAGGGCGTGCGGTATTTCGATCTCTATCGCGGTGCCGAGTTGCGGCCGGAACGCGAAAAATCCTTCGACGTTTTGTCCTTCGAACTGGAGCCGCACGGATACGGAGCCGTCCTGGCGGTGAACGGCCAACCGTCGGCCGCGCAACGGCGGTTGATGGACAAGATGCGTGCCATGACGGCCCAGCCATTGTCCAGTTATTCCGGGGAATGGAAGGTGCTGCCGCAAGAGCAGGTCAAAATCCAGGCGACGCCGGCATCGGCATCCGCGCCCGAAGGCATGGTCCGGATTCCGGCTGCCAGCTTTTTATTCCGGGTGCAGGGTGTCGAAATCGAAGGCTCGAACGATCTCGGAGTGGACGTGCAGTATCCCTGGGAACCGGCTCCCCGCCGTTTCCACGAACATCGCCTTCCGGTGGCCGCATACTATATGGATCGCTACCCGGTCACCAACGCGCAATTCCAGAAATTCCTGGATGCCACGCACTATCGGCCGCGGAACGGCCTCAACTTTTTGCGCGATTGGGTGAATGGCAGTTATCCGCCGGGCTGGGCCAACAAACCGGTGACATGGGTGTCTCAGGAGGATGCGCGCGCTTATGCCGCATGGGCCGGCAAGCGGCTTCCGCACGAATGGGAGTGGCAGTATGCCGCGCAAGGCGACGATGGGCGTCTCTATCCTTGGGGCGATCGCTGGCAGCCGGGCGCGGTACCCGCACCGCAAACGGGCCGGACCGTAACCGGCCCCGACGATGTGAACGCTCACCCCGCCGGCGCGAGCCCGTTCGGAGTCATGGACCTGGTCGGCAACGTCTGGCAATGGACCGACGAGTACGTGGACGACCACACCCGCGCCGGCATCCTCCGCGGCGGCAGCTACTACCAGCCCCAAGGCTCCAAGTGGTATTTTCCGCAGGCATACCGCAACGATCAGCACGGAAAACTGCTGCTGATGGCACCGAGTTACGACCGCTCGGGAGCGCTTGGCTTCCGCTGCGTCGTGGACGCGAACTGATGGCGAATCGTGGTTGGCCTTGGACCGCTAACTCGAGAGCAGCGCCGGTTTATTCTGGCTGAGCTTGACGATCAACTCACCGAAGAGCGTGTTCGCCCAGGCAAACCACGCTCGGGTAAATTTGCTCGGGTCGTCTTTGTGGAAGGATTCGTGCATCAGCCCGGTTCCCGCGTGCGTGGTCTTCACCCATGCCAGGCATTGGCGAATCTCGGCATCGTCCTCGCTGGTCAGAGCTCGCATGATGATCGACATCGGCCAGATCATGTCCATCCCGATGTGCGGGCCGCCGACGCCCTGGGCCGCGCTCCCGGCAAAAAAATAGGGATTGTCGGGACTGAGCACGCGGGCGCGCGTGCGGCGATACCGCGGGTCCGATGCGGCGCAGCAGCCCAGATAAGGTAAGCTCAACAGGCCGGGCGCATTGGCGTCATCCATGAAGATCCGGTTGCCGAAACCGTCCACCTCGTAGGCCCAGATGTCCCTTTCGGCGGTGCCGATTCGGCCGTACCGCAATGTGGCGCCTGAGACCTCGTCGGCCAAGGCTTGGCATTCGGACGAGAACGCCGAATCCCGGAGCACCTCCTGCGCCAGCTCCGCCAACCACCCTAGCGCCGCCGCCGCGAACAGGTTCGCCGGCACAAACAAAGGAAAGATACAGGCATCGTCCGAAGGCCGGAACATCGAAAAGATCATGCCCACCGGCCGGGCGGGGTTGCCGTAGCCGCTCAGCGGGACGGTATCCGTCGGGTTTTCGGCCTCGCGCTGGAAGTGGTAAGGCCCGCGCCCGTTCTTGCGCTGCTGTTCCCGGAAAGTACGCACCATGAGCCGGGCCGCGGAGATCCAGTCGGCGTCGAATGGCGAGGTGTCGCCGGTGGCCTTCCAGTAGCCGTGCGCCAGGCGGATCGCGTAGCACAGCGAGTCGATCTCCCACTTGCGCTCGCCCACGCCGGGCTTCATTTCGGTGCGGTCGTGCACCGACCAGGGGAGCGGCTTGTCGCCGGCATGGCGCATGAACGCGTTGGCGTAGGGGTCGAGCAGGATGCACGCCGTTTGCCGGCGGATGAGACCGCTCAGCATCAGGCGAAGTGGATCGTCCTGGCGGGACAGCGGAAGGTACGGCCACACCTGAGCGGAAGAATCGCGCAGCCATAAGGCGGGGATGTCGCCGGTGATCACGAATGTGTCCGGACGGCCATCCACTAGCTGGAAATAAACCGTGGTGTCGAGAGTGTTTGGGAAGCAGTTCTCAAACAACCAGGCTAGTTCCGGATCGGCAATCCGCGGCTTGATGCGGGCGATAGCGGCCTCCACCGCCGGGCTCACGAACTTGCGCTTTGCCGCCGGCGGCCGGACCGTAGCGCGGGTGTTGTCCGCGGCGCGCGAGGCGAAGCCGAGTCCGCCCGCCAGGCCTGCTTCTACAAAGCTTCGTCGATCGGTTCTCTGCGCCATACTGCCATTCTCGCTTGCCGGCCTGATGCAGAATCGTTTAGCGGCTCTGCCAGACCTTGTTCACCACCCGGTCCCAGTCAGAGGAAAACAATACCAGCAGAGTGAATATAAAGAAAGTCAAAACGACTAACACCAGGCTGAACGCGCCCGCATTCTGATCGTGCGTCGTGGTACCCCAGCGCTCGATTGCTTCCGGCGCACGGCCGAATCGCCCCCTCCGGTGCGCCTGGACGCGAGCCGTGACCTTTGAGATCCTCTCGCAAGAATCGCCCTTGCCGGCTCCATTCGCCGCGGAAGGCGGCGCGCCCGCCCACCACTCGGCAGCCGCCGCATTCTGTCGCCGTAGGTCTGCGGCAATCAACTCCTCGCGCAGAGCCTCGATCCGCTGCGTCAGGCTGCGCAAGCCCTCCGCGTTATCGCTGGGCGACCTCGCTGGTGAAGCTGCGGGCCTCGCCGATGCATGCTCCCCGCCGGCCCACCATTGTGACGATACCCCCGGCGCCCGATTCCGTCGCTTACCTTCCGCCGCCAGACCATTACAGAGTGCTTCGAGACGGCGAGTCAGTTGTCCGATGGTGTCCGATCTGTCGCCGCTCCCCGGGGAAGGCGGGGAAGAAAAAGTCACAGTACTTATGGTTCCCGTTACACTGGCGCCCTGCCGGGATTCGTCTAAGATTATGAACCTAGCACGTAGCGTTCCTTCCTGAATGGGAATTTTTCCTCGCAGCGTAGCCTTCTCCCGGCAAGCCGAAACCGGCGCCGTAAACTGCCAACCCTCGAAAAAAAACTTCATGGCCGCCTCTTCCGATTTATTTCGTGATAGGACTGCCGCAATTTTGGCGCTTTCATCAACAGAGAAGATGTTTCCGTTCCCAACCGTGGTCCTGGGAGCAAGGTAGGCCACCGAGGGTACCCATCCGCCTATGCGACTCGCCATTATTACCTCCGGTTACCTCCCGGTCCTCGACGGCGTAACCATCTGTCTCCGCGAGCGGCTCAAACGCCTTTCGGCGTGGGGGCACCAGGTCCTTCTCATCGCGCCCGACTACCGGACCGCGGCCCTCCACTATCCCCAATGGCGGGAGCACATCGGCGAAATTCTTCCCAACGTCCGCGTGGCATCGGTGCCCAGTTCCCGCTTTGCCGGACTCGACTGGGAGCGCAATCCGAACACCGCCGCCCGGCCCGTGATCGACCGCCTGCTCGCCGAATGCAAGCCCGACGCCATCCACGTGGATGAGCCCGAGCGTCTCGCCGCCGGCTTGTTCCGCAGGGCAGGGAAAGCCTATGCGCGCCGCGCCGGCATCCCTTTAATCGCCTTCTATCACACCAATTTCCCGGACTATGCGCCCGACTATATCCCCGGCGTTTTGTCTCCTGTCGTTCCGCTGGTGCAAGGACTGGGATCGCGAGTCATCGCGGCAATCTATAACGGGTACGACCAAACCTTGGTCCCGGCCGAAAATTCCTACCACCGTCTGCGCCATTCCGGCTTTCGCAATCTGCGACTCGGCGATTTTCACGGCGTCGATACCACCCGCTTCCATCCCAATCTCAAACGGCCCGGATATTTCGCCAGCGAGTGGGGCCTTGGCGAGTTGGACGGCCGCTTCGTCCTGTTGTTCCTGGGCCGCCTGACACCGGATAAGGGCTGGGCTCTTCTGGCCAAGGTCCTGCCTCGCATCTCGGCTGCCTTGCGCGATCGGCTTGGAATCGTCATCGCCGGGGACGGCGAGTTGCGTGAACCGTTACAAGAGTCATTTGCCCGTCTCGTCCCCCAGGCGCACTTCCTCGGCCGCGTCCACCCCGATCGCGTTCCCGCATTAATGGCCAACGCGTCGCTGCACGTCACTGCGTCCGAAAAAGAGAACTTCGGCCTCACCGTCCTCGAAGCCTTCGCATCCGGAACTCCCGTCGTCGGGCCGAAAGCGGCCGGCATTGGGGAACTGGTGAAGGATGGCGCCAATGGCTGCCATTTTTCTCCCGGCGATGGCCGGACTCTGGAGCGTCTGCTGCTCGATCTCGAACTGGACCCCGCGCGCGTCGCCCGTCTTGGCACTGCCGCCCGGGCATCGGCTCTAGGCAGGGATTGGGACATTACGATACGCAACTGGCTCGCGGCCGTCGAAGCCTTGACGCCGCAGCGGAAAGCGAACCCGCTGGAAGGCGGCTTCCAGCCAGGTCATGCAGGAGATCCTTTATGCCTGGAAAGCGAAAATCGATGAAAGTACTCGTCACTGGTGCGTCCGGATTCATTGGTTCGGCGGTGGTTCCGGCGCTTCTCCGTGCCGGACACTCCGTCCGCTGTCTGCTCCGCCCCACCAGCAAAACCGATCGCATCTCCGGGTACTCCTGGGAGTCCGCGATGGGCGACGTCTGCGATGCTGACTCGGTCATGCATGCCATGGAGGGCTGCCAGGCGGTCATTCACTTAGCCTGCCTCTCCTCCTGGGACCAGATCGACTCGCCGCTGCTGGAGGCCGTCGTCGAGGGCGGCACTCGCAACATCCTCCGCGCCGCGGCCGCCAATGCCAACGCGCGCGTAGTCTATGTGTCGAGCGTTTTGGCCGTCAATGCCTCCAATCAGCCGCACGTCTTCAACGAGGACGCCGCGTGGACCATCCGCGCCACCAATCTCCGCTACTCGCTCATGAAGCGCCGTGCCGAGGCGCTCTGCGGCGAAGCCGCGGTCAAGGGACTGCCTGTCGTCGTCGTGAACCCGGGAGAAGTCTATGGCCCCCGCGATACCAGTTTCGTCACCGCCGGCAACCTGGTCGATTTCGCCAGGAGCAACCCCGTGCTGGTGTGCAAGGGCGGTACCGGTGTGGTCCATGTCGATGATGTTGCCGCCGGCATAGTCGGAGCACTCCACAAAGGCCGCGCGGGCGTCCGCTACATCCTTTCCGGCGAGAATCTCACCATTCGCGCCCTCGCCGAGTTGACGCTCCAGATTCTGGGCCGAAAATCGCGCATCCTGACCCTTCCCAATGCGCTCATCCGCGCCGTCGCCTCGGCCGGTCTTCGGCTCGGCATCCCGCTTCCGTTCAATCCGCGCGTGATTCCCTACGCGACTCAATTCTGGTTTGTCGATTCCGAACGCGCGCGGCATGAATTGGGAATTCGCTTTCGCTCCGCGCGCGAAGCGCTGGAGCCAACCCTCGCATGGCTCGTACGGGAGGCCTACATTCAATGAACCGCAATGATATCGCGATCGTCGGGATGGCCTGCCGTTTTCCCGGTGCCAGGTACGTCGGCGAGTTCTGGCAGGCCATTCTGGACGGCCGTTCCCATTTCGCCGAAGTCCCGCCCGATCGTTGGAACGGACCGGCATTCCACGACCCCACCGGCCGGAATCCGGACAAGACGTACACCACCACGATGGCCAACGTCGATGACATTCGCGCCTTCGCGCCGGCTTTCTTCAGCATTACTCCTAAACGCGCCCATACCATGGATCCGCAGCAGCGGCTTCTGCTCGAATGCTCGCGCGTGGCCCTGGAAGATGCCGGATATGCGCGCCGTGCCTTGCCGCGCGAGACCACCGGCGTTTACACCGGAATTTCCATCTCGGAATACCGGGATATCGCCACCGTTCGCGGGCGCGCCATGCTTTTGGCCAACGGCTCCTTCGGCCGCGCGGCGGCCAACCAGGAAGACACCGCCGCGGCGTTGGTGGAACGCGTCCGCAAAATGAGCGCGCAAACCATGATCGGCGTCACACCCAACATGGCTGCCGCGAACATCGCGCGCGCGTTCGATCTCGCCGGACCGGTACTCGCGGTCGATACCGCGTGCTCCTCCTCGCTGGTTGCGCTCCACGAAGCCGTGCTGCACCTGCGCCTGGGTCTCACCGACGCCGCGCTGGTCGGCGGCGCCTATATCAACGTCGAGCCCACAACCTTGATCGCGTTCGCCCGCATCGGGGCGTTGTCGAAGCGAGGCGTGTGCGCTCCTTTCGATCGCCGCGCCGATGGCTTCGTGCTGGGCGAAGGCGCGGGCGTGGTGGTGCTCAAGCGAGCCGCCGACGCGCTTCGCGACGGAGACCGGATCTGGGCCATCGTCAACGGGATTGCGGTCAACAACGACGGCGCCAGCGATGGTCCCATGGCCCCCAGCCGGGCCGGGCAGCGGGCCGTTCTGGAGCGCGCTTATCGCGACGCGCAAGTGCCCCCCGAAACCGTAACCTTGATCGAGGCCCACGGCACTGCCACCGCGGCGGGCGATGCGGCGGAAGTCGGCGCCCTCGGCGATTTCTTCGGCCGCAATGGCGCCAGGCCAGTCGAACGCACCCTGACCTCCGTGAAGGGCAACATCGGACACGCCCTGGCCGCCAGCGGGATGGCTGGCCTGATTAAGACAGCGCTCGCCCTTTCCGAAAAAACCCTGCCCGCGCAGGCTTCTTTCGAGAACCCCAATCCCGAACTGAATCTCGATTCCGCCGGATTTCGCGTCTCCGCCCGGCCGCGATATTGGGAATCGTCTCATGAGCGCCGTGCCGGCGTCAGTTCCTTCGCATTCGGCGGCACGAATGCCCACGTCGTGCTCAGCGAGCCTTTCCCGCGCACTGCGCCGCTGCGACCCGCGCGCCCGCTTACTTTCCTGGTCACGGCGCCCGATGCCGCGCTGCTCAAAAGTTACGCCCGCCAGTTGAACGACACGGTGAACCGGAAGCGAAACCAGGTAACCGTTGCCGATGTGGCGCGAACTCTGTCGTCGCGCCGTGTGGACAAGGTTGGGGTTTCCATAACCGCCTCAACCATGGATGAATTACTGACCGGTCTCGAAGGCGCACCGTCTGCTGTGGCAGCCGAGATTGCGCCGGAGACCTCGGAGGCCCGGGAGGGCGGAGCGCTGATGTGGCTTCCGCCCTCGCCGCTGGTTACCGGCGAGTATTGGGTGGTCCAGGCTGCCGCGTCGAGGGTATCCTCCGAAGAGCTCGCTCAGGAAGTCGAATTCCAGCCGGCGTTCGAGCCCGGCGCGGACGCGCAACTGGAGCCCGCCGTCGCATCCCTCGAACCGGAACCGGATGCCGTTCTGGATGCCGTGATGTCAGCGGTGGCCCAAGTGAGCGGCCTCGCCGCCAAAGAATTGTCGCCTTCGCAGGCCCTGCTCGACGAGCTCGGTTTCGATTCCCTGATGAGCGCGGAACTCGAAAGCGAACTGAAGCTCCATTTCCCGGCCCTGCCGGAGGACACACTGGCGTTCTTCACCCGGACCACGACTATCCGCAATGTCGCCGACCGGATCTCCGCCCTGGTGACAACGCCCTCTTCCCCGGCGGTCGTCCACGTCTCGCTCACCGCTTTTCCATGGCTCAATGACCACCGCATCGGCGACGCCGTCACCATCCCCTTTGCGCTCTTCGCCGATCTCTGTCTGCAAGCTGCCCGTCCGCATTGCAAAGACAACCGGCCATTGGCTATTTGCGATATTTCCATTCCCCGCGCCGTAAAACTCGCCGGCGGCAATCCAATCGCTCTGCGCCTGCACGGAAATGCCGACGGAGACGGCATCGCCGTTCGCCTCGAATCGGAATCCGGCACCGTCTGCCAGGCGCGCGTGCGTGCCGCTCAGGATGCCGTCGCTACTTTGCATTCCGATAGCGACCTGCGCCCCTCATCGCTCAGTCTCGAGGAGTTCTACGGTCGCCATGCATTTCACGGCCCCTCTCTTCGCGCGCTCGATTCTTCTCCGCTCATTTCCGATCGTGAGGTCGAAGGTGCCATCCGGCATCGCCCTTTGACCGGTGAATCTGAAGTACCAATCCTCGCGCTGGACGGTGCCCTGCAAGCGGCGGCATTTTGGACCGCGCAGCAGTTCGGCCGGATCGCGCTGCCGGTCGGGGCGCGTGAAATTTACGTCGCGCCGGCAAAGATCGCCGGCCGCATGGTCTGCACCGGAAAGCTCGAAGCCGCCTCCGGTGACATGCTGAGCTGTAACCTCGACGTCAAATCGCCTCTCGGCGACGTCGTCCTGAGCGTGCGCGGCTTGCTGGCTCAACTCACCGGTACCGCTCAGCCGGCCGCTCCCGATGTCTCCACCTATCAGCTCGCCGCATTTCCCGAAATTGCCGCTCTCGAACAGCGGATCTCCGAAACCGAAGCCGCCGGCCTCAGCGTCCCTTACTTCACTCTCTACGATGGTGTGGCGCGCGACACCGCCATCGTCGAGGGACGCCGCATGGTCAATTTCTCCAGCTACAACTACCTCGGCTTGAGCGGCGAGCCGGCGGTCAGCGCTGCCGCCGTCGAGGCCGTACGGCGATACGGCACCTCGGTTTCCGCCAGCCGTCTGGCGTCCGGCGAGCGTCCGGTCCACCGCGACCTGGAATCGGCCATCGCCTCGTTCCTTGGTTGCGAAGACGCCCTCGCTTTCGTCGGCGGCCACGCCACCAACGTGACCATCCTCGGCCATCTCCTCGGTCCCCGCGATCTCATCCTATACGACTCGCTGGCGCACGATAGCATCATGGGAGGAGCGCGCCTCTCCGGCGCCCGCTGCCGGCCCTTCCCTCACAATGACGTCGACGCGCTCGACCGCCGCTTACGCGACCTGCGTGCCGGCGCCCGGCGCGTGCTCATCGCCGTGGAGGGAGTCTACAGTATGGATGGCGACGTCGCTCCGCTCGACCGCATCATCGAACTGAAGCGCCGCCATCGCGCCATCCTCTATGTCGATGAAGCCCACTCCCTCGGCGTTCTCGGCCCAACCGGCCGCGGCATCGGCGAGCATTACGACGTGGATCGCCGCGACGTGGATATTTGGATGGGCACCCTTTCGAAAGCTCTGGCCAGTTGCGGCGGGTACGTTGCCGGAACATCGGAACTCATCCGCTACTTGAAATTCACCGTGCCCGGCTTCATCTATAGCGTCGGCATGTCGCCCGCCAATGCCGCCGCCGCGCTCGAAGCCATTCGCCTGCTGGAAGCGCGTCCCGAACGCGTTTCCCGCCTGCAGGCCCAATCCGCACTTTTCCGCCGCTTGTGCCGCGAGCGCGGCATCCCGGCCGGCACGAGCGAGCACTCGGCGGTAGTGCCCTGTATCGTCGGCGATTCGCTCGAATGTTTGCGCCTCGCCGAAGCGCTTAAGGCACAAAACATCGCCGTGCACCCCATTATTTCTCCCGCCGTCGAAGAGCGGCAGGCCCGTTTGCGTTTCTTCATTTCGGCGCTCCACACCGACGAGGAAATTCGCTCCACGGTCGCCGCGCTCCATGAAGCCGCAATGTGGGGCGCGCAATCCTGCCTCCAGCCCGCTTACCGCCGGCTGAATCCGCTGGAAAGCGGGTCCGCGGCCTGACCCGCAGCCCACTTCAGGGCCGTTCGCGCAACCGTTGCCATGCCGCCTCGGTCTCCAGGGCGTGCGGCCCGAGTTTCTCCTTCAGGTCGGCGTACGAAGCCTGCACCAGCGGACCCGCTTCCTGCTTCCGCCCTTCCTTCATCAGCACGCCTCCCAGGATGCTGTGGGCGATGTCCAGCGTCACTGTCTCCGCGGCAAACGCGCCTTCGCAAATGCCCGCTGCCTCCCGTGCCAGTGGCTCGGCGCGCGCGGCGGAACCTGTCGAAGCCAGGAAAATTGCGTATCCGTCGAGGTGTTCCGCTAATTGGGATTGTCCCGGCTTGCCCATGGACCGATCCATCTCGATAGCCCGCGCGTACTCTTTTTCCGCTTCCTCATTGTGCTTCTCGTCCGCATCCAGTTTCGCCGATACGAATACCGCTTCCGCCTGGTTCAGTGGCGATGGCGGCTTATTCCGGTAGATTTCGAACACCGTGTCCAGGTGCGCTCGCGCCTCCTGGTTGCGGCCCAGGCTGGCCAAAAGCTGCGCGTAATGCATCAGCGGACCCGCTTGCCGCAAACGGCTGGCCGGATCGGCCGCCAGCACCGGCAGAGCCGTCTGAAATTCCTTGTCGGCTTCCGCCAACCGGTTCTCCTTGAACAGGACCCATCCCAGCCCGGCGTGCCATGCCGCCACAAACGGTTGTTCTCGCAGCGTCATGCGATCGCTATGGCCGATCGCTTTCCGGTACAGTCCTTCCGCTTCCGCCAGCGATCCTTCCTCCACCAGCGAACTTGCCAGGTGCGGCATCATCGCCACCGTGTCCGGATGATCGGGCCCTTCCAGTTGCTGGAACCGCGCCAGCGCTTCGCGATCGAATTTCGTCGCCTCGGTGTAGTGCCCTTCGGCTCGCAGTACCGCCGAGAGCCGTTGCAAGCTCGTCAACACCTGCGGATGCTTCGGGCCGAGAACCTGCTCGCGCCCGCTGAGAACGCCGCGCAGCACCGTCTCAGCCTCATCCAGCTTTCCGCGTTCCATCAACACGTTGCCCAGATTGCTGCGCATCGTCAGGTTTTCTCTGATCTCGTGCGGATACCGCCCGGAGATCTCGACCGCCTTTCGCGCCAGCTTTTCCGCTTCCTCCAGATCGCCCTTCAGTTGCACCACAATCTCCAGATCGTTCAGCGTGTGCGAAAGCTCCATGTCCTTACCGGACGGAAGATTCGCCTGTATCGCCCAACTATGGCGAAAGTCCCGCTCGGCATCGGCCAATCGCCCGCGCTGCCGTTCTACGTCGGCGACCTGCGTCAGAATCCGCCCCGTTTCCGGCGAGTTCGTGCCGTAAACCTGGTTGCTCGCCTCGAATTCCGCGCGAAATAGCTCTTCCGCCCGATCGTATGCGCCCAGATGCTGGTAAGCCTCGCCAATCGTTTGCAGCAGTTGGAGACGCACTGCCGGTTCGTCGCTCAGTTCCTTCGTAATGCGCGCCGCGCCCTGATCGAGCACCTGCTTCGCGGTCAGGTCCGCGCCGTTGTTATGGAACGGATCCGAACTGTTGAACAGGCTCGTCAGGAAGGAGGACACCCTCTGGGCAAGCGTTGCCTGCCGGTTAGCCGCATCGCGCTCTCGCGCCAGGCGCGCCGCCAGAATGCTCACCGTGATGCCGAAAGCCACCAAAAGCACCAGCAGCGCGGACGCCGCCGCCACTGCCAGCCGGTGCCGCTTCGCCAGTTTCTGGAATTGATACCACAGCCCCGGCGCCCGTGCCTCGATCGGCCAGTCCGTCAGATACCGGTCCACATCCGCGGTGAACGCCGCCACGCTCTGATAGCGGCGCTCGGGGTCTTTCTCCAAAGCCTTGCGGACGATCAGTTCCAGGTCGTCTTCGCCGCGCCGGCCCCAGTCGCGGAAAGGCCGCGGTGAGGCTTCCGCGATCCGTACCAGCGCCTTCGGCAATCCCTCATTGCCTTCGAGGTACGGATGATGGCCTGTGACCATCCAGTACAGGAGCACTCCCAGCGAGTACACGTCCGTCCGCAAATCGACTGCCCCGGCATCTCCGCCAGCCTGTTCCGGACTCATATACGGTACGCTGCCCTGTACCGTCTGCACTTCGGTGCGAGCCATCCCTTCGCCATCGCTCCACATGATGCGCGCCAGGCCGAAATCCAGAATTTTGACGATCGGCGGAGATCCTTTGGCCTCCACGATCATGATGTTCGATGGCTTGATGTCGCGGTGGATCACGCCATGCTGATGCGCATAGCCAATCGCGTCCGCAATCAGTCGAAAGATCCGCAAACGCCCGCGGATTGCGTCTTTCCACGGGCCATCGGACGGCGCCTCGCGCGCCAGCCATTCATGCAGCGGAGTTCCTTCCACCAGTTCCATGGCCAGGAATGGCTGCGAATCTGCCCCTGATCCCGATTCATAAATCGTCGCGATCCCGGGATGCTTCAACCGGCCCAGCGCTTCCGCCTCCCGCTGGAATAGTTGCCGCGCGCGATCGCCCGCGAAACGCCCCGCGCGGATCATTTTCAGGGCTACCGTGCGGCGCGGATTCTGCTGCTCGGCTTCGTAAACCACCCCCATGCCGCCTTCGCCGATCTGCCGGCCGATCCGGTAATCCGCGAATACCTCGCCCGAAAAACGGTGCTCGTCCAGTGCATCGCGCGCCGACTGCGAAATAGCGCGGTCCAAATCGTCGCCGTCGCCGCATATCAGCAGCGACTCCACCTGCCTGCCCAGGGACTGATCCGTCGCCCGGACTTCGTCCAGAAAGTGCTCCCGCTCCGCGCCCGTAAGAGCTTCGGCTCTGTGGAACGCGTCTTGAATCTGCCGCCACCGGTCCGGGTTCATTTGGGGGATGATTGCAGTTGGTGGCGGAGCCAGACGCGGGCCATGCGCAATTCCCGGTTGACCGTAGGCTCCGAGATGCCCAGCGTCTCTGCCGCTTCCTTCGCCGTCATTCCGCCGAATAGAATCAGGTCCAGGATCTCGGCCTTACGCGGGTCGAATTGAGTCAGAGCATTCAGCGCCTCGTCGATTGCCAGGACATCGACAGTCTCCTGCGCCGGGTCCTCGATATTGTCGGTAAGCGTCACGCGCTGCCAGTCCGCGCCGCCGCGCCTTTGCCGGCGATGCGCCCGCGCGTGTTCCACCAGCACATGGCGCATTTGCCTGGCCGCGATGGCCAGGAAATGTTGCCGGTCCTGCCACGGCGTTTCCGCCCCCAGAAGCCTCAGCAGAGCCTCGTTCACCAGGGCAGTGGGAGACAAAGTGTGCCCCGATTTCTCCCCCGACATCTGCCGGCGCGCAATGTGGCGCAGATGTTCGTAAATCAGAGGCTCCAACTCTTGTAACGAACTCTGGTTCCCCTGACTATATTCGGACAACAGCACTCGTATGGATTGGTCTTCCTCCGCATCCATAGACGGCATCTTTGGAAAGTGTACCGCAGCGTACGTTCCAGATGCACCTTGGTGGGGCGGAGCCACGCGTCAAAATCGCGTCAAACACCCCATCCAGTCGTCGAAGCCTTCGCCAGTCTTCGCCGACACTCCGAGCACTTCCATCCCCGGCCGCACCGCCGCGATATTGCGCCGCACCGCGTCCCAATCGAATTCCACCGCCGGCGCCAGATCCACCTTCGTAACTACCGCAACGTCGGCGCTGTCGAAGATAGTCGGGTATTTGAGCGGCTTGTCTTCGCCTTCCGTCACCGAGAGCAGTACCGCGCGCAGCTCTTCGCCTAAGTCGTAGGACGACGGACAAACCAGATTTCCGACGTTTTCGATGAACAGGTAATCCAATTCCTCGAGTTTCCAGCCTTCCAGCGCATCGCGCACCATGCCGGCATCCAGGTGGCACACCGTCCCGGTGACAATCTGGCGGACCGGCGCCTGGCTGCGGCGCAGCCGGGTGGCGTCGTTTTCCGTGGCGAGGTCGCCCACCAGCGCGGCCACTCGATGGTTTTTCGTGAGCACCGTTAGTGTTTTTTCAAGCAGCGCCGTTTTGCCCGAGCCGGGGCTCGATACCAGGCTCACGGCGCGCACCCCCGCCCCATGAAATCGCTCCCGCAGCATGGCCGCGATGAGGTCGTTCTGCTTCAGAACGCTGCGGCGCACTTCCACCAGTCGCGGCACTGCCGTCTTCATGAGTCGATCTCCAGTCCCACCACTTCCAGTTCCCGTCCCTGCACGATTTCGGTCGCCGGTGTGCCGCACGCGGCACAGGAAAAAGCTTGCAGGGAGCGGATGGGCCGGCGTTCCCCGCAACTCGTGCAGAACACTTCCACCGGCGCATCTTCGATCAACAGCCGTGAGCCCGCCAGCGCCGTCCCTTCCGTGGCCAGATCGTACGAAAACAACAGCGCTTCTTTTGCCACGCCCGAAAGCGGTCCGAGCCGCAGGTGTACCGCGCTCACACTGGCGGCGCCGTGTTTGGCCGCTTCCTCTTCCGCGGCCTCCACCAGGCTGATGGCGATGGAGAGTTCATGCATGGCCGCCGCCCACCACGCAGCCGCGACCCTGCCAGCCCGCCTGCACCAGCTTGCCATCCTCCACCAGCACCGGCACGATTCTCTGGCCGCCCGATAATTCCCGCATCCGCGCCAGAGCCGCCGGATCGCGCTCCACGTCGTATTCCCGGAACTCGCGCCCTTGCCATTCCAGCCATTCGCGCATTTCGCCGGTGTGCGGGCACGATGCCGTCCCGAAAAGTTCAAGCATTGCCATGGATGATCCACTCCAGGTTTTCGCGAATCAGGTGGTAGATCGAGGCCTGCACTTCCTGAATGCGCGGGATATAGTCGCACGGCACCACCAGCGCGTGCTCCGCCAGCCCGCGCCGCCGGATTTCTCCGCCGTCATAGCCGAGCAGCGCCACCGTGAGCAGTTTTCGCTTGCGCGCCTCTTCCAGCGCGACGATCAGGTTGCGCGACCCGCCACTGGTGGAGATGGCGATGGCGACATCTTCCGGCCGCGCCTGCGCGATCAATTGGCGCAGAAAGATCAGCTCCGTGCCGACGTCGTTCGCCACCGCCGTGATATTGGCCGGCTCCATCGCCAGGGACACCGCGGGAAGCGCGTGCAAGCCCGCCGGCGGCAGCACGCAGTCGAACGCCCAGTCGTTGGCGTCCGTGGCTGATCCTCCGTTGCCGAAGAGAATCAGCTTCCCGCCGCGCGCCAGGCGTCCGGCGATAGCAGCCGAGGCTTCCCAGATTGCCTGGCTGCCGAATTCGGCCAGTTGCGTTCGCAGCCTGGCATCGTCGTCCGCCTTCATGCGAATGGAGGCGGCTACCTCGGGAATGATTTCGGCCGCGTCCTGCTGCTGCTGTCCCAGGTATGGATAAAGAAAGCTCGCTTCGCCCGAATCGAGACCCATCTCGCGCCGCTCGAGAAAAACGTGTACCGTCTCCCACAGCGTGTGATAGAGGATTTCGACCACCTCCTGGTGCACGAACGGATCCGGTGACGGCGGCGCGCAGAAATAATCTCCCCGCACGCCCGGCAACGCCACGGTGAGAGCACCGCTCGCCTGCGCGGCCCCCAGCGCGGCGGAGATTTCGGTGTCTCCATCGGGAGGCCCGAACCCCATGACGATATCTTCCGGGTGCACGATGGCCCGCAGCCATGGCCCGTAGAGCGGCGAAAGATCGAGCGCCGGCAGCGCCCGCTTGCCGACAATCACCGGGTGTACGAATTCCACTGAGACGTGCTGCGCGTCCGTGGAATACGGTCCGCGGCCGAACGCCAGCAGCCTTCCCCCCGCGAGGAACCGTTCGGCCATCGCCTGCGAGAGCTTCGCCAGGCGAATCGCTTCCCGCGCGAAAAACTCCTCGCACACGCGGTTGCGCTCCAGCAGCCTGGCCGCGCACGCTGCTCCCCGGTCTGCGCGGGCGATCGCCATCAGCAGATCCTTGGGAGCGGATCGCCCACCAGCATGTCCACAATCCGCGTCCCGCCGTAAGCCATGGACGCCAATACCGCGCAAGCGGGCTGTTCACGCACCTCCCCGATGATGCGCGCTTCCTCGCCGCCCGGCGCGCCGTGCAGTGCCTCCAGAGCGGCATCCGCATATTCCGGCGCCACGATCGCCAGGAATTGGCCCTCGTTGGCGATGTGCAGCGGATCGAGCCCCAGCAGTTCGCACGCCCCGCGCACTTCTCCGCGCACCGGAACCGCTTCTTCGCGCAGGTGCACGCTCAGTCTGGCATCGCGCGCGAATTCGTTCAAGGTAGTGGCCACTCCCCCGCGTGTAGGATCGCGCATCCACCGCAGACCCGGGGCGGCGGCGCGCGCCAGAGCTTCAACCAGGTTAATTACCGGCCGCGTATCGGAGTGCAGGTCCGCTTCCAGATCCAGTTCGCCGCGTGCCAGCAGGATCGTGATGCCGTGATCCCCGATCGGTCCGGAAATCAGGACCGAGTCGCCCGGGCGCGCCGACCGCGCGGAGAGCTTGACGCCCCGAATCGGGCATCCGACTCCCGCGGTCGTGATGTACATTCCATCGGCCTTGCCATGTTCCACCACCTTGGTGTCGCCGCCGGCGATCGTCACGCCCGCCGCGCACGCCGCCCGGCTCATGGCGCGCACTTCGCGCTCCAGCACCTCTGTCGCCAGCCCCGCTTCCAGAATGTACGTCACTACCAGCGCCGTGGCGCGCGCGCCCGAGACGGCGAGATCGTTCACCGTGCCGTTCACCGCCAGTTCGCCGATGGAGCCGCCCGGAAACGCCAGCGGACTTACCACGAAACTGTCGGCCGTGATGGCGATCGGCGGGCCATTCACGTGGACTTCGGCGGCATCGCCCAAAGGCTCCGCCGGCGAACCGCAGAGGATCGGCGCAAACAGGCCTTCGATTAACCTCCGGCTGGCCTTTCCGCCCGCGCCATGCATCATCTCGATCTGCCGGTCGCGAAATCGAATCGCCGGTGGCGATGCTATGGTGTCGTGCATATTCTCTCCCTACGCTGGAATGGAAATCAGCTCCTCCTTGCGATGCTCGTACTGGTAATACGCCGCGCACGCCCCTTCCGACGACACCATGAGCGACCCCACCGGATTTTCCGGCGTGCACTCCTTCCCGAACAGCTTGCACTGCGCCGGCTTCAACACGCCCTTCAGCACTTCGCCGCACTGCGCCGCTTTCGGATCGGTAACGCGGATCCCCGGCACCTCAAAACGCTTTTCCGCGTCCCACTCCGCGTAAGCGTCGTTCAACGCCAGCGCCGATTGCGAAATAAATCCCATGCCGCGCCACTCGAAATACGAGCGCAGGGTGAAGACTTGCGCCATCGCCTGAAGCGCGGCGCGATTGCCCTCCCATGGCACCACGCGGCGGTATTGGTTCTCCACCCTGGCCTCGCCGCCCTGCAATTGCCTGAGGATCATGACAACCGCCTGTAATACATCCAGCGGTTCGAAACCCGAAACGACGATCGGCTTGCCCTCATTCCGCGCGATCCACTCGTACGGCCGGCATCCGATCACCGTCGAAACGTGCCCGGGCCCGATAAACGCATCGATCCTCATGTCGGGCGAATCGAGAATCGCGCGGATGGCCGGAATGATCGTCACGTGGTTGCAAAAAACCGAGAAATTGCGGATGCCCTCGGCTCGCGCGCGCATCAGCGTGAGCGCGGTGGAGGGGGCCGTAGTCTCGAACCCGATCGCGAAGAACATCACCTGCCGTTCCGGATTCGCCCGTGCCAGCTTCAAGGCATCCGCCGGCGAGTACACCGTTCGGATATCCGCGCCGCGGGCTTTATGTTCCAGCGGGCTGCCGTGCGTGCCCGGCACCCGCATCATATCGCCGAAAGCCGCGAAAATCAGATCGTTTTCCGCCGCCATGGTAAGCCCGTCGTCGATGCGGCCCATGGGCAGCACGCATACCGGGCATCCCGGCCCGTGGATCAGCTCGATGTTAGGCGGCAACAGGTCTTTCAGCCCGAAGCGGTAGATGGCGTGCGTGTGCCCGCCGCAAACTTCCATCAGGCGGTAGTGGCGCGCTGGGTCGGCCGCGCGGCGGATCTCGTCGGCCGTGCGCGCAATCAACTCCGGTTGGCGAAATTCATCGGTAAATTTCATGGGGATTCCTCGTCGAAATATCCGCGCGCCTCCTGCTTCGCGGCCTCCTCCTCGCCCAGAACGCTGAGCATTCGCAACTGGTCGATGGCCTCGTCCGCGCGGATCTTACTCATCGCGAAACCGACGTGGATCAGCACCCAGTCGCCCGGCGCGATACCGTCCGGTTCCACTAGGCTGACATCCACCCGCCGGCGCACGCCCACCACTTCCACCAGCGCGCCATGCGCCGTCCCCTCCACCATCGAAACGATCTGTCCCGGAATCGCCAGGCACATCGCCGCCTCCTAATCGTTTCCCGCGTCCTGCCGCCGCCGCGCCACAATGTCGAACTGAAATTTCAGCTCGTCCTTCAGTCTCAGCGTCCCGCCCGCCACCGATACCAGCTTGATGTCGTAATCGGTCTGGCGGATGGAGAACTCGCCATTGGCCCGCAGGCTGTCTTCGCTCACTGTCACGTTGCACGGGAACTCCACGTCGCGGTCCACGCCGTGCAAACTCAGCTTGCCTCCGAGCGTGATGCGATACATTCCCGGCGAAAGATCCGCCACCTGCCTGCCGCTGCCCTCGAAGCGAATCTCCGCATAGCGGCCGGTCTCCAGCACCTCCTGCTTCATCACGCGCTCCATCTCATCGCGGTCTTTATCGCTCACGTTATTCGCGATCGCCAGGGAAGCCGTGGGAATCTCGATGCGCAGCGAGGATTGCTCCGGCGCCTGCTCCCGGAACCATGCTTCGCCGGTGAAATCGCGGATCGCGATGATGGGGTTATGGCCGAAGGTGGAGAGCAGTCCGGTGGCGAACGCCTTCACCTGGAAGCGGCTTTTCCCCGCGTCGATGATATAGGAGGGCACCAGCCCTTTTGCGGTTTTGCCTGATCCAGTCATAAAATCGATTCCCCGGTAGGGCAGCCAATCCTGGCGGCAGCCGGAATTGCCCGCCCGTGACCTACATCGACCGCAGCTTCATGTACCGTTCCAAGTCCGGTACGGCAGCCTGCAACAAGCTGCCCGCGTTCACACCTCCGAGCAGTTTCCTTACCGCCGGGTTGGTCACCACCAGTCCGGCGCCGAATAAGATCAAGGACAATCCACCCAGCAGAAACAGAGTGTCTCTGGTTTCGTTGGGGTTGACTTCTGCGTGCGTTGTTTGACGCAATGCAAAGGCTGCCATATCGTCTCCTTTCGATTACCGCTTCACGCCGCGGCGTTGGCTCGCGGCCCGCCCATTTCCTTCAAAACCCTGTTCGCCAGCATCTCCACCAGGTCCGCCGCGAGATCCACCGCCGTGGTCACCGTCGCGCTCAAACCCATCAGCCCTTCCTCTTCCGTTCCCAGCGTCTCCGGCTCGCAGCCTACCAGCAGCAGGCGCCCGCGGCACCCGCCCATCGACTGCGCCATCTGCAAAACCCGCATGGGATTCATTCCGTGTGCGTCGAGTTCCGCCTGGGAATCGTCCAGTCCGCCCGGTGAGTTGGGGTCGATCTCGATGGTGTACAGCGTGCCCGGAGCGCCGCCGCGGGCCGTGGCGTCCACCAGGATCGTGGCGTCGTAGCCATCCAGCAGCGCGTAAGCCAGGTCGAAGCCGCGAATTCCGAAATCCACCACCCGCACTTCCGCCGGCAGGCTGCGTCTCGCCAACTGGCCAGCCACTTCCACGCCGAAAGCGTCATCGCCGTGGAAGATGTTTCCGATTCCCGCGATCAGAAGTCTCACCGCCCGCCTCCCGACCCGGTGACCGGTTCCACTTCCGCCGGGCTGAAAAAGAAGCGGTGCCCCGGTTGCCGCAGCATGCCCAGATCGCGGCCGGGATCGTCGTCCAGGACCACCGCAAGGTGCGCCTGGCCTTCGTAATCCTGCTCGATGCTTTCGATAATGGCCGTCTTGCCGGCCAGCGCCATGTCGAACACATCGCCGCCGGCCCGCGGCCGGAGCCTCACCAGATCGCCCGGGCGCACTTCCGTCTCGCCGATTGCCACCTTGTCGAGCGGCTTTTTATCCTCCAGAAGATGCCATTCCCACTCGTTCATGGCTTCTCCCCGCTGGAGGGCCGCAGACCGCGCAATGCGCCGTGCAGCTTCAGAAAATGTTCCGGCGGCAGCGATTCCGTGCGCTCCAGAATGCGCCGCGCGCGCTCGTCGCTGCGGCGCATCGCGTCCTTTTCCGCGTCCGTGAGCGCCAGAATGCGCAGCGAGAGAATCTCGTCGATTTCCGCGCCGTCGAACAGGTCGCCGGGACTTTCGGGAGCAACCTGCGGGTAATCGTAAAGGATGATGGGCGACGAGAGCACGGTATCGTGCGTGCCTTCCTCGCCCGCGAGCACCGGCCATGTTCCGGCGTTGCGGCAGGCGGCCGCGGCTGCCTGATACTCCGCCGGAGTTTCCAGCATCGAGACGAACTCGCCCCCTCGCACGCGCAGAATGGTGTGCGCCGAGAGCAGCGCCTGCGCGGGCGCGGATGCGGGCCAGAGGGTGGAATTCACGATGCGGGCCGTTATGCGAAACAACCGGTCCTCGATTTGTTCGGCAGCCGCGCTAATGCTGCATTCCAGCGGCTCCTGGGTGCGCGCGATGATCCCGCGCTCACCGACCCGTTCCTCCGTCCGCGTCGCCGCGTGCGCAAACACGCGTTTCATCTCCGCCGCCGCCAGCTCTGCGAAGGTCGCTTCGGGAAGGCTCATCTCGCACTCGGCGGCTTCCTGCCAGGATTCGTACCGTTGGCCGTCGATCTCGATGAAAGCCGCCGGCTCCGGGGCTCCCACCACGCGATTCACCAGCCGCAGGCACCGCACCTTCACCGCAAGCGCCGTAAGCGGACCTCCCACCGCCAGGCACTGCGTCTCCATCGACTCGCCAGGCGCTACCACTCCGAAATTCCAACGCTGCCGGTTCTTCACCGCCGACGAACGGTAGGGGTACAGCAAATACCCCTCGTAGAGAACCGCGTTGGCGACTTGTTCCACCGGGGGAGCGTTCATGCCGCGACGTTCTCCTCGCGCGCCGCCAGAATCTGCTCGATCGCGGCCTCCCAGGTGGGAATCCCGTGGCGGACTTTGTATTGATAGAGCCGCTCAAATATGTCGCGGCGCAGGCACAGCCACGCCATGTTGGGATAGTAGATGTCCATCATTTCCCGCCAGGTGCTCAAGGGCAGCCAGAAGCGCGCCTCCTTGCTCCACGAGATCGGGGCGACTTGCGGAATGCCGTCGCCGCGGTCGTAAAACACCGTTCCGCTGAACAAAAAAAGCAGCGGAATGTCGCCGCTTCCGAGCCCCTGAAAATACTTGGTGGAAGCCACGTTGAAATCGAATGTGCACGGGACCTGGAGCTCCACGGACGTAAGGCCGGTAAACGGCCCCACCGTGGTGCCGGCATTGGTCCACAGCATGCTGCGCAGCGTAGTGCCCCAGCGCTCCGGGGTACCGAAAAGATCGCGCAGGTGCTCCTGGTCGTCGGGCGAATAATTCCGTCGGGCGACCTCGATCTGAATTTGCGCGCGCAAGGCCACGCTGTAGATCGCCTCGCTGGCGATCGAATTCTTGATGCTCACCGCGAAGCTCAGCAAGGGCGTCATCGCATGCCGGGCCGCTACCGCGCTTTCCACGGAAAAACTCAGATCAGGCATGCTGCGCTCCCTCCAGTTCCGCGAAATACTCCCGCAGGTGCTCCCACAAATCGCTCCCGCCGGAAAGTCCGCGCCAGTGCTTCCGAACCAGCCCCACCAGCCGGAAGCACTGATCGATGGGCGCCAGAAAATATTGGTTCTCCCCAAATCCATGCTGCTCGCCCAAGCGGTTCACCACCAGCGCTTCCACGTCCGGCTCCATGGAGAGCAACACCGGGTTTTCCTTCTCGATCCGCTGCCACGTTTCCAGTTCCAGGTGGGATTCCGTGGCGCCCGCCGGGCTGGGATAAACGGCGGTTACCTTGCCCTCCGCGCCGCCGCGGTAGAAGAACGCCATGTTGATCGGCACCATCAGGCTCTCCCATTGGCTGCCGCTCAGATGGAAATTCCCTAGCGCCAGGATGCGTGTGGGCACGCGCCGGTACCGCTGCCCGCTGTCGCCGAACAGAATCGTGCACGGCCGGCACGCGCATACCAGCCGCCGTTTTTCTGTTTCCAGTAAGTGATCGTGCTGCTCCGCTATGGCGGAGCCGCAAAGGTCGCACCTCTCTTTTGCGGCCGGACGCCGCGCCAGTTGCTGCAAAGCCGCGAAACCGGTCATGTTTTCCCCGCTGCCGCGATGGTCTCCAGCGGAACGAAATCGGGCGGCGCGAATTTCTCCAGCCCCAGCAGCGTTACCGAGGCGGCATCGGGCGCCGCCGCGTACAGTTCTTCTTCCAGCGCGGACCTTACGGTACGTGCGGTGAAAGAACTGTCCACTCCGCGGAGCCGGATGCGCACCTCGCCCCCGGCCGTGCCGGCAACTTCGGCGAACACTCCGTATGCACGCAGGGAGGATCGAATCCTTTCCACGGCCTGGTGCACCCGGGTTTCGAAGTCCAGCGGGTGAAGGCCGTACAGTAGCAGCACGCTCGCTACCACCGGATCGCCGGCCAACGCGGCGATCACCGCATTCCCCGCCTCCCCGGCTTCGCGGAGGCGCTGGAGCATGCGATCCAACGCCTCTCCGTGCAAGTCCATCACCGATGCCAGGAGTTCTCTGGACCGCGCCCGCTCGCCCGAGTCCAGCTGGCCGATCAGATCGCCGATTTTCTGGATCCTCTGCTGTAACGTCGATTCGTCTATCATGGCTGCATGCCGAACATCGGCGAGTGTTTCGTCTCCAGTACCTTTCCGTTCCCCAGGTACATGTGGACGCCGCACGGCAGGCACGGATCGAAACTCCGCACGGCGCGCATGATATCGATGCCCTTGAACTTGTCGGGCCCGTTTTCCTCGAAGATGGGTGTGTTCTGCACGGCATCTTCATACGGCCCCGGCGTTCCATAGATATCCCGCGGATTGGCGTTCCACGGCGTGGGCGGATACGGGTGGTAGTTGGCGATCTTCCCGTCGCGAATCACCACGTGGTGCGAGAGCACGCCGCGTACGGCTTCGTGGAAGCCGCACCCGATGGCCTCGTTCGGCACCTTGAAGTCGGTCCACGTCTTGGTGCGCCCGGCATGCAGTTCCGCCATGGCTTTCTCCGCGAAGTGCAGCGCGCAGCACGCCGCGTAAACCTGGAAATACGTGCGCGCGCGGTCCCGCTCAATGGCGTTGCTCCATTTGGGAATCTTCCACTCGAACTCCACTTCCGGCAGCGACATCGTCTTTGGCAGATACATCTTCACGCTTTGCCCGGTGGCTTTGATGTAGCCGATGTCTACCAATCCGGCCAGCGCGGTGGACCACAGGCGGGCGATGGGACCGCCGCCGGTATCCAGCGCCAGGTGGTCGCCTGTGCGCTTGTCGAACCACCGCGGCGACATCACCCATGTGTACTTGCCGTTGAAATCGCGCTTCTGCGGCCGCGGAATAGTGGTTTGGTTCCAGGGATGGTTCTTATCCACAGGGTTGCCGAGCGGATCTTTCTTGACGAACGTCTCGGCGTTTTCCCAGCCGTCGTAGTATGAGCTCCCGAGCAGAATGCGGATGTTCAGGTTGATGTCCACCAGGTCGGTGGTGACCAGTTTGCCGTCCACCACCACTCCCGGTGTGACGAACATCGCCCGGCCCCAATCGGTCATCTTCTGGTACGTGTAGTCGCACTTGTCCGGATCGTTGAACGATCCCCAGCAGCCCAGCAGAATGCGGCGCTGCCCGACTTTTTCGTACCCTGGCAGCGCTTCGTAGAAGAAATTGAACAGGTCGTCGTGGAGCGGCACCACTTTCTTCATGAACTCGACGTACTTCATGAGCCGGACCAGGTAATCGGTGAACAGTTGTACCGTCGGAACGGTTCCTACGCCGCCGGGGTAGAGCGTGGAAGGATGCACGTGCCGCCCTTCCATCAGGCAGAACATTTCGCGCGTCATGCGGCTCATCTGCAATGCTTCGCGGTAGAAGGAGCCCGTGAAAGGGTTCAGCGCGCGCATGATGTCCGCGATGGTGCGGAATCCGTGCAGGTTGGATTGCGGAGCCGCGGTTTTTTCCGCCTTGGCAAACACGCCCGGGTTGGTCTCTTTCACCATCTGCTCGCAGAAATCCACGCCTACCAGGTTGTCCTGGAAGATGTTGTGGTCGAACATGTATTCCGCGGCTTCGCCCAGGTTGACGATCCACTCGCCCATGGCCGGCGGCCGGATGCCGAACGCCATGTTCTGCGCGTAGGTGGCGCAAGTAGCGTGATTGTCGCCGCAGATCCCGCAGATGCGGCTGGTGATGAAGTGCGCGTCCCGGGGGTCCTTCCCCTTCATGAAAATGCTGTACCCGCGAAAGATAGAGGAAGTGCTGTGGCATTCCGCTACCCGCCGGTTCTCAAAGTCGATTTTGGTAAAGATCCCCAGGCTGCCCACGATGCGGGTAATCGGATCCCAGTTCATCTCCACCAGTTTCTTTGGCTCGCTGGGGGCATGAGTTGTGGTCTCGGTAATCGTACTCATGATGTCGTTCCTTTCTAGTAACTCTTGGGATGATACCCGGTGGTCAGCTCCCCTCTCGGGTGGCGCCACTTAGGCTCTGCGTTGACCGTCTTGTTGGTGATGCTGCGCAAGGCGCTGACGGCCCGTCCATAGATTCCCACTGCGTTCGTGGAGATCCGGCTGCCCGGCGGCTCGTCCATGAAGGGCATGAATTTATCGGGAAATCCCGGCATGGTGCAGCCGATGCAGATGCCGCCCACGTTGGGGCAGCCGCCGATGCCGGCCATCCATCCCCGCTTCGGCACGTTGCAGTTCACTACCGGTCCCCAGCAGCCGATTTTGACCAGGCATTTCGGCGAGCCGTACTCGGAGGCGAAATCTCCCTGTTCGTAATAAGCCGCACGGTCGCAGCCATCGTGAACCGTCTTGCCGAACAGCCATTCCGGCCGGCCTAAGTCGTCCAGCGGAATCATAGGCGCGAGCCCGGCGACCTGATACAAAAGATACAGCACCGTCTCCGTGAAGTTATCCGGCTGGACCGGGCATCCCGGCACATTAATAATCGGAATTCCGGCCTTCGACCGCCAGTCCCAACCGAGATAGTCGTTCAGCCCCATGGCCCCGGTGGGATTGCCCTGCATGGCATGGATGCCGCCATAGGTGGCGCAGGTACCGGCGCCGACCACTGCGATCGCGCGCGGCGCCAGACGGTCGATCCACTGGGTGGTCGGGATGGGCTGGCCGGTTTTCTCGTCGGTGCCGAGCGCGGCCCAATATCCTTCGCGCTTGATTTTTTCGTTCGGTATGGAGCCTTCCACTACCAGGACGAAGGGATCGAGCTTGCCCTTTTCGGCCTGATACCAGAAGTCCAGGAAATCGCCTCCGTTTTCGTACGCCAGCACGGGATTGTGCAGGTGTACTTTCGGAAGTCCGGGTATGGCATCCAACAAAATGTCTTCCACGCTCGGCTGCATCGCCGCGGTAACTGACACCGAATCGCCGTCGCAGCCCAGGCCGGAAGTCATCCACACGATATGCACGTCGCGCACGGGTGAAGGTTTTTGCGTTTTGCGGCCATAAGGGATACCGTCAGACATCTTTTCCCCTCCTTAGATCCGTAAGTCTGAAGATGAGTTTAAAATGATCGTCTCAACGCCCTCAATCGGGCGGGGCGGGAATCTGTAAAGAGGGAAACTGCTATTTGGAAGATCGGGGATTCCCTGAGTCTGAAAACGCACCGCGCGGGCAGCCTACCCGTCCTGGTGCGTGACCCACTGGAATGCATGCTGCACCAGTTCGCGCGCGTTCTTGAGTCCCAACTTATCTTTAATGTGCGACTGGTAAGTCTCCACCGTTTTCACGCTGACGTGTAACTCGTCGGCGATCTCGCGCGTGCTCCGCCCCTTGCCGATCAGGCGAAACACCGCCAGCTCGCGGTCGGTGAGAGCTTCGATCGGCGACGCGGCTTCCGACGTGCTGCTCACCACTTTCTTCAGCAGGCGCTTGGCGATGCGGTCGCTCACGTACACTTCGCCGCCCTGAATGCGGCGGATCGCTTCCAGTACCCTTTCGGTGGCTTCCTGCTTCATGATGTAGCCGTTGGCGCCGGCTCGCAGAACGCGTTCGGCGTAAAGCGATTCGTCGTGCATGGAAAGCACCAGCACCGGCAACCCGGCGTGGCACATGCGGATGTCCTTGAGGACCGCCAGTCCGTCCGGCCCGTTCAGGGAGATATCCAGGATCACGATGTCCGGCCGGTGCGTCGCAATGGCGTGGAGCGCACGCTCGCCATCTTCGGCTTGCGCGCAAACCACCAGGTCGGCCTCCTGGTTGATGAGTTGCGTCAGACCCTGGCGCACGATGGGGTGGTCGTCGACCAGCAGCACGGTTGCTTTCCTGACCCCGGATACGACGCGGTATTGCGGTGTCATGCCTTCTTTCTCCTACCCGAGATTGCTTGCCGGAAACATGCAGCAGACTTGTGTGCCCCCGTGGGCGCCGGGTCGAACCTCGAGCGCTCCGCCAATCATCTTAGCCCGGTACGTCATGATGGAAAGTCCCATGCCGCGCCCCGAAGACCGCGCCGGCTCGATCCCCGCGCCGTCGTCTTCGACCATGAGATACGGGTCGCCGCCGCCGCAAAGGCGGATGCCGATGTGGCGTGGGCGCCCGTGCTTGATGGCGTTGTTCACGGCTTCTTGCGCGATGTGGTAAAGCTCGGTGGCGATAGCGCTGTCGCGAATCGGCGCCGGGCGGAGACATTCGAAACTGCACGACACGGGAAACATGCTCTCCACCTGCAGCGCCAGGCGTTCCAGCGCCGTCATCAGGCCGCGGGCGTCGCCCAGCACCGGCAGCAACCCGTGCGAAAGCTCGCGTGTCTGATCGATCGCCTGGTTTACCAGCGCCACGATTTTGGCCGCCTCGGCCGCCTCCGGCAAATCCTTTTCACGCAATTTCTGTTCCAGCACCTTGCTCATAAAGGCAACGCCCGTGAGGTGCTGCCCCAATCCATCGTGGAGGTCCTGCCCGATGCGGCGCTGTTCGCGGCCGCTGATCTCCAGGATGGTCCGCTCCAGGCGTTTGGCTTCGGTCACGTCCACTCCGGTGAGAATCACGTACTCCGGTGCGCCGCGGCAATCCGCCAGCAGCGTGCCCGACCAGGAAATCACCCGGCGGCCGCCCAGGCGCGTTTCCCACACGCTCTCGAACATCGCCGGAACTCTCCCGGTGCGCAGTTCTTCGAAGGCTTCGCGAAAGCGCGCGCTTTCGGGCGCCAACAGCAGGTCCCATGCCCTTCCACCGATTACCTCGCTCGAATGAAGGCCGGTGACGCGTTCGCAGGCGCGATTGAAGCGGACCATGCGGCCCTCGGGGTCGAGCACCAGCACCAGCGCGCCCAC
>Ga0335072_10001799_pt1 | contig 34084 bp, 36 predicted proteins | sample Lox_Sample_21_FD_206725 | JGI IMG/M metagenome (GOLD analysis project Ga0335072, IMG submission 206725) | Soil microbial communities from Loxahatchee National Wildlife Refuge, Florida, United States - Lox_Sample_2.1 | ecosystem: Environmental > Terrestrial > Soil > Wetlands | place: USA... | reverse complement strand
GCTAGGCCGTCGACGCCTTTGGTGAGGCGGATGGGTGATTCGAGTTGCCAGGATTTCAGATTGAGGATTTCGATGGTGCCGGCTTGCGGGCAGCTTACATAGGCGAGGTTGCCGTCGGGCGCGACGAGCACTTCGCCAGATGCGGCGGGTATGTCGTAGGAGTGCGCCACTTTTCCTGACGCGGTATCGACCACGAAAATTTTCCCGGAAAGCGCGTTGGCGATGAGCCAGTGTCCATCTGGCGTGGGCGCGGAGGAATAAACCACAGCAGGCAACTCCCACCAATTGGCGACGGAGTTCGTCGCAGTGTCAATCACCGCGATGCGCGGCTTGTCCTGATCGTGCGTGTACACGCGGCGTCCATCGGGCGAAATGGAAATACGCTGCACTTCCTTCGCGACGGGGATGGTGGCGAGGAGCTTGTGGGCATGCGTGTCGACCACGCTGACGCTGCCGGCAAACACGTTCGCGGTGTAGACGCGAGAGCCGTCGGGCGTGAGCACGAACATATGTGAATCGATTTGGCCGCTAGGAAGCTCGGCGACGACTTTTTGCGTGTGCGGATCCACGACATCAACGGCTTTGGCCAGTTCCGCGGAAACGTACAGCATGCCGTCAGGACCAAACTTGGCGCAGTGCGGACGAACCGGTTTGCCGAGATCGATGATGTGAATGGCGCGGCCGGAGGCGAGATCGATGACCTCGACGGTGCTGCCGTCCGTGCCGGGCTTACCGACTCCGGAATTTCCGTAGATGGGCACATAGGCGAATTTGCCATCGGGAGAAGCAATCACCTCGTGGCCATTGATGTCGACACCGACGGTAGCGAGGGTTTTGCGCGAAAACGGGTCAATGATCAGCAAAGTGTGATCGCCTTGATTGGCGACCAAAAGTTTTTGTGCGGAGAGTAGCGAGGGAAGCAAAAATAGCAGCGAAAACAAAAGCGATTTTTTCATGAGTTCCACTCCGAGACTGTTGGCGCATGCGATTGAGCGGCAATAGTATAGCGTTGAAAGAGAAAATGGACAGAGTGGCGGCGGCGGAAAAAAGCCAAGCGAAGCGGGAAGGAGAAAAGTATGCGGATAAAGAATAACCGTCCCGGGGGACAGGGCGAAACCAGGAGAGAAGCGCAAGCTGTAGTGGTTCTCTGGAACTAGAGGTACAAGATGTTGGGATACCTGCCTACAATACCAGGACAATTGCCTAAGATTGCGGATGTTTTTAGGACAACTTCGGCAGAGAAGGGCTTGACGGTGTGCAGCCCTCGGTGACATAACGGGGACAAGGTTAGCCCGCCAGGAACCCAGCTATCGGGGGACCCGTACGGGCCAGAGCATGTCCGCAAGTGGGGGGCATGACAGAGTCAGGATGGGCGTTCCTCGTGAGCGAATCGCGCGAAGTGATGAACGTACGACAGGCGTCCCAATATCTTGGGATTAGCCCGGATACTCTGTACCGGTACATCACAGAGGGCGAAATACCTGCGTTTAAACTGGGCAATCGTTGGAAACTTAGGAAGACGATCCTGGACAGATGGATGGAACGCAAGATGAACCAAGCGGTGGCACGGCGCCGCTAGGTTTACCGAAGCGTGAGGGAAAGAGGCCGCGATATGTGGTTACTCGGGGGCAAGAAAAACAGGCAGCTTGTCGGTCTGGACATCGGCTCCAGCTCCATTAAAGCGGTGGAGTTGAAATCGACGAAGGCCGGGTACGAGCTGGTGAGCTATGGCATGGAATCGTTGGCGCAAGACACGGTGGTCGACGGGGCCATCATGGACGCGCCGCAAGTGGCCAATGCCATTACCAAGATTTTCGATTTGGAAAAGATCAAGACCAAGAGCGTAGCCACCTCCGTTTCCGGGCACTCGGTAATCGTAAAGCGAGTGCCGCTGCCACTGATGACCGAAGAAGAGCTGTACGACCGCATTCCCTCGGAAGCCAGTCAGCACATCCCGTTCGATATCGCCGACGTGAACCTGAGCTATCAGCTGCTGGAAGCGATGGATTCGCAGATGGATGTTCTGCTGGTGGCGGTGAAGAAAGACAAGATTCTGAACCATACGAACGTGTTGGCGCAGGCCGGGAAGACGCCGGTGGTGGTGGACATCGACGCCTTCGGATTGCAGAACTGCTTCGAAGTGAACTATGAACCGGATGCCGGCCAGACCGTGGCGCTGCTGAATATCGGGGCCAGCGTCATGAACATCAACATCGTGCGCGGGGGCATCCCGTTATTCACGCGCGACGTCAGCGTGGGCGGCAACCAGTACACCGACGCGCTGCAAAAGGAATTGGACTTGAGCTTCGACGATGCGGAACGCTTGAAGAAGGGCGAAACGCTACCGAGCGTGACCGACGAGCAGAAGGGGCAGATTCTGCGCAGCGTGTCGGACATTCTGACCCTGGAAATTCAGAAAACGTTCGACTTCTTCCGAGCCACCGCCAGCGGCGAGAATATTCAACGCATCATGGTAGCCGGGGGAACCGCGCGGGTACCTGGGCTGGTGGACCTGCTGCGCGAAGAATTCGCGATGCCGGTGGAAGAACTGAATCCGTTCCGTAAGGTGTTAATCAACCCGGGGAAGCACAGTGAAGATCAGATCCGGGAATTGGCGCCAAGATTGGTGGTCGCGGTGGGATTGGCGTTGAGGAGCTTCGACTAGCCATGATCCGCATAAACTTACTAGGTCAAACGCGGCCCAAAGCCGCACGGAGGTCAGTGGATACCGGGGCGGCCATGCCCGCGGTATTCCTGGGAGCCGGCGCGGTACTGGGCTGCTTATTTCTGTTGTACTTCTATCACTCCTGGCAGTCGCGGTTGAACGATGAGAACAACCGGATCAAGCAGTTGACCAGCCAGAAAACCGAACTGGAACAGATCAAGGTGCAGGTGCAAGCCTTCGAAAAGCAGAAGCAGGTGCTACAGCAGCGCGTGAGCACCATCGAGCAACTGCAAAAGGATCGCACCGGCGGGCAAGAATTGTTGGACGAAGTGGCCAATACAGTTTCCCGAGCCGAGAACCTGTGGCTGACCTCGATGACCAAGAAGGGCAGTGACGTGACCATGGAAGGGGCAGCGGCTTCCATTAATTCGGTAGCCAACTTCATCACTGCGCTGAAACGTTCCGGCTACTTCCAGAAAATCGAGATCAAGGAAACCAAGCAAGACGACAAGAACATGGCGGTGCAAACCTTCGTGTTCACCATCAATGCCGAAATCGCTCCGAATGGCCCGGAAACTCCGCAGACCAAACCGGCCAGCGTGCCGGCCCAGAGTGCCCCGAAAAACGCGGCACCGGCGAAGAAAGGATAAGAGGAAGCCATGGCGAATCCTTTCCGAGACATGTCGGTGATTATGCAGGGGCTGGTGGCTATCGCCGTTGCCATCGTGATCTTGTTATTGGGATTGTATCTGCCGGTTTCGCCGGTCGCCCAGGAGCGCACGGCGTACGACGCGGCGGTGCAGCAGCGCACCACGTTGAACCAGGAAGTGATCCAGTTGCAGGTGTACAAGCAGCGCTACGGCGAGTTGAAGCAGCAGATGGACGCGCTGAGCAAGCAACTGGACACGCTGAAAACGATCGTTCCGGAAGAGAAGGACGTGGACGAATTCATCCGCCAGGTGCAGGGTGCGGCGAGCGCGTCAAACGTGCAACTGCGGCGGTTAACGTCCGAAAAGATTGTGCCGAAGGAATTTCACTACGAGATGCCCTTCGAGGCACAGGCCGATGGAGCGTATTTCAACGTGCTGGACTTCTTCAGCAGGTTGAGCCGGCTGTCGCGCATCATCAATGTTGGGGATTTGCAGTTTGACGATCCGACCGGGTCGCACGGAGCCAAGTATCCCATGCGTCCGGGCGAGACGGTCACCGGGGTGTTTACCATCACGACGTTCTTTACCAAGCCTGCGGACACGACTCCGACGCCGTCTGCGAACGGGGCCAAGACCACGACACCAGCTGGGAAAAAACCGTGAGTAGGAATGGGCGAACTATGACTCGATTAAAAATATTGCTAATCGGGGTACTGCTGGGGGCGGCCGGGCTGAGCGCGCAAGCGCAAACGGCGAGCGTTCCGGCAAAGCACACGGGGAAAGCGGCGACGAGAGCCAGGAAGACGGCACCAGCGCCGGCCGAACAACCTGCCGAATCAGAGGCCAAGGTGACGCGGCGAGATCCCTTTGAGTCGCTGACCGCCCGCCAGGATGCGGCTTCCAAAATTGCGGCGAACCTGCCACCGGGAAAAGCGGGCTTGCAAGTGGCTTCGCTGCGGCTGGACGGAATCGTAAAAGCACCGAACGGCATGATTGCGGTGGTGACGAATCCACAACAGCGGACCTATTTTCTTCGCGAGGGCGATCAGTTGTACGACGGAAAAGTGGAAAAGATAGCTTTGGATGGGGTGTCGTTCAACGAGGTGGGCAAGGACGCGTTCGGGAAGCCCGTGGAACGGCAAGTGAATAAAAGAATCTACTCCAGTGCAGGAGAACAGCAATGACGACGAACTGGCGGGCCTTAAGGTGTGGCTGCCTGATAATGACGAGCGTGATGCTGGGAGGAACCCCGGCGTTCGTTCGAGGGCAGGAGTCCGCTGGCGCCAGCAGCACCGCGGCGGTCATCTCCAGCGTGGCCATCACGCAGGATACGCAACGGGCGGCAATACGCGTGGAGGGAGCGGGACGCCTCGACGTGCATGCTGTGCGCATGCAAAATCCGGAGCGCCTGGTGCTGGACTTCTCGGGAGCGCGGTTGAACGTGCAGAAAACGTCGATCCCGGGCGTGTCGGCGCCGGTGCGGGGCATACGCCTGGGGCAATTCCGGCCCGACGTGGCGCGCGTGGTGATTGACTTGACGGCCTCGCGGCCTTACCAGATTGCGCACGAGGGCGACGCGGTGGTGGTGTATCTGCAGGTACAGCCGGCCGATCCGAACACCCCAGCAGCGATCGACGCGACCGCCAAGGATACGAATACCAAGAGCCAGACGGCTGCTGCGAGTCCGGCGGGCACTGCCAATGCCAGCGCGGTTTCGCATTTTCCTCTGCCGAACCAACTGACCCAGGTTTCCGCCAAGTTGGCAACGACCGCCGCTCCCGCGACGCCGCAACCCGCCGCCAACGAGAGCAGCGCCCAGGAAGCCGCGCAGCAAGCGATGCAGCAGGCCGCTGCCGCCGCTTCGACCGTGGCGTCGCAACAAGGTTATTCGGCGTCTCCCACGCCAGCCGCGGGTAAATATACGGGCGAGCCGATCTCGGTGAACCTGAAGGACGTGGACCTGAAAGACTTTTTCCGGTTGATCCACGAAATCAGCGGACTGAACGTGGTGCTCGATCCGAACGTCAAGGGCACCTTGACGATCGTCTTGGACGAAGTGCCCTGGGACCAGGCATTGGACATCGTGCTGATCAACAATGGCTTGGATAAGCAGTTGAATGGCAACGTGCTGCGCATCGCCACCAAGGACACGCTGAAGAAGGAAGCGGAAACCGCCCGCGACTTGCAGAAGGCCCAGGCAGAAGCAGTGGCACCGGTTACGGTGACGCGCGTGCTCAGCTATGCCAAGGCCAGCAGCGTGAGAGACACGCTGAAGAAGTTCCTCTCGGCGCGCGGCGACATTTTCTCGGATGAACGCTCGAACCAGTTGATCATCCGCGACATTCCCTCGAACCTCCCAGTGCTGGACAACCTGATCCGCCAGTTGGACCGCAAGTCCCAGCAGGTGGAAATCGAAGCGCGCGTGGTGCAGGCGACGCGTTCGTTCAGTCAGGACATTGGCGTGCAGTGGGGCTTTGCGGGATCGACGACCAGCGGACGCACGATCTTCGGTGGCAACCCCAACGTCGGGATCAGCCCGACGAGCACCGGATCAGGGCTGCCGCAGCCTCCACTCATCGGGACCCCGGTGGCACCCTCGGGCAGCACCGGTGCTTCGGGCGGACTTCCGTTTAACGTGAACTTGCCAGCGGGCGCGCCGACCAGCGGCGTATACTTCGGTCAGCGTTCCCCGAATTTTGCGGTAGACCTGTACATTAGCGCGGCGGAAGCCAAGGGCGTGGGCAAATTGCTGTCGAAGCCGAAAATCATTACGCAGAACAATGAAAAGGCGGTGGTCAAGCAAGGTACCAAGGTTCCGATTCAGACCACCATCAACAACACGATTTCCGTCCAGTACATCGACGCGGTGCTGCAGTTGGAAGTGACTCCGCAGATTACCGCGGAAGGCACCGTGTTCATGGATGTGCTGGTAGAGAACACGCAGATCGACAACGGTATTCCGCGCGTCCAGGGTATCCCGGCGTTGGATACGCAGTCGGCGCAAACCAAAGTGCTGGTGGCGGATGGCGGCACGGTGGTGATCGGCGGCATCATCATCACCCAGCAGCAGAACAGCGTCACCGAAGTGCCGTACATTGGCAGCATCCCGGTGATCGGTTATCTGTTCAAGGAACGTTCGGTCAACATCAGCTCTTCGGAGTTGCTGTTCTTCCTGACGCCCCGAATCATCCCGGGGTAAGGCCGGGCGCTTCGTAAGCCAACAAGCTTCAGGTAAACTAGAATCGAGGAGACCCAAGTCTCCTCGATTTTTTTTATGAACGACGTACACGCAGGACGGCGAAGGAAAGTTGCCCGGCAGCTCAAGCGGCGGGAGTTGGATTGCCTGCTGGTGACGCATCCGGCGAACTGGTATTACCTGACCGGTTTTACCGGAGAGTCCGGAGTGCTGGCGGTGTGCGGCGGACGCACAACCTTGATCACCGACGGCCGGTTTACGACCCAGGCGAAAGAAGAGGCGCCCGGGATCCAGTTGCGATTGCAAAACGGAGCGCTTTACAAGTGCGTTGGAGAATGGCTCAGGCAATCGGGCATCCGGCGTGTAGGATTCGATCCGGAGCAGTGGACTGTGGCGCAGTTGTCCGCCCTGCGCAAGGCCGGTGGCGCCCGATGCAAGACCCAACAGGCCGGAGGGATAGTGGAGGCTCTGCGTAGCCAAAAAGACGCGCTGGAGCTGGCGGTAATGCGCAAGGCGGCCCTATTAGCGGGGGAAGTGGTGGAAGGCGCGCTGAAGCTGTTAAAGCCGGGGGTGCGCGAGAGCGACGTGGCAGCGGAGATCGAGTATCAGATGAAGAAGCGTGGGGCGAGCGGGCCGTCCTTCGAAACGATTGTAGCCTTCGGAGAACGAAGCGCACTTCCGCACGCGCGACCTACCGGCAAACGCTTGAGGAAAAATGAGTTGGTGGTGTTAGACCTGGGTGTTATACTCGGCCATTATTGCAGCGATATTACGCGCACGGTGTATGTGGGGCGGGCTCCGCAACGGGTCCGAGAGTGGTATCGCGCGGTAAAAGAAGCCAATCAGGCCGGCACCGCGGCGGTTCGGGCAGGAACCGCGTGTGGGGAAGTGGATGCCGCGGCGCGGGAAGTCCTGAAGAAAAACGGACTGGAAACGCACTTCGTGCACAGCACCGGGCACGGGTTAGGGCTGGAAGTGCACGAGACGCCGCGAGTAGCCCGGGGGCAGACGATTCGACTTGTACCCGGAAATGTGATTACCATAGAACCTGGTGTGTATGTCGAAGGTATCGGTGGCATTCGCATAGAAGATGACGTAGCGGTTGAGGTTCAGGGCAGGGAAGTATTGACCCGCGTCAGGCGGGATCTCATCGAACTCTAAAAACAGGCATGAAACGGAAAAAGCCGTCGAAAACGACTGGAAGTGAAGCGTTTGCAAACCCGGAAATCGGGCAGATCGAGCAGTTGCTGCGGTTCATGACCGAGCATAACCTCGAAGAATTCGAATACTCGCGCGGAGATTTGCGTATCCGGCTAAAGAAGCCGGGAAGCAACGTGTTGGTAGCGGCGCGGCCTGCGGAGATTATCGTACCGGCAGCGGTGCCGGGAACAGCGGCAGCCCCCGCAGCGTTCACGGGAAGCGGCGCGAGCGCGAGTGCGAGTGCGGAAGCGGACCTGCGTGGCGGCGAGGACCTGTTTCTGGTGAAATCGCCAATTGTGGGGACGTTCTACGGCTCGCCAAGCCCTGGCTCGGAACCGTTCGTCAAAGTGGGCAGCTACGTGGAGGCGGGACAGACGCTGTGTATTGTCGAGGCGATGAAGCTGATGAACGAAATTGAATCGGAAACCAGCGGAGAAGTATTGCGCATCTTCGCGGAAAACGGGCAGCCCGTGGAATACGGCCAGCCGCTATTTGGCATCCGCCCGAGCCGGAAACGGTAAGCAGCCTATCCAGATATGTTCCAAAAGATCCTTGTAGCCAATCGCGGGGAAATTGCCCTGCGGGTTATCTGCGCGTGTAAAGAGTTGGGCATCGCTACCGTAGCGGTGTATTCGGAGGCGGACCGCAATGCGTTGCATGTCCGCTTTGCCGACGAAGCGGTGTGCATCGGACCGCCGCGCAGCAGCGAAAGCTATCTGAACATCCCCCACGTGATCAGCGCGGCGGAAATCACGAATGTCGATGCCATCCATCCGGGGTATGGCTTCCTTTCCGAGAACGCCAATTTTGCGAAGGTGTGCGAAGCCTCGGAGATCACCTTTATCGGACCCAAGCCCGAAGTAATCGAGATGATGGGCGAGAAAGACCGGGCGCGCCGGGAGATGAAAGTCGCGGGGCTAGCGACGATTCCTGGCAGCGACGGAGTCGTAGAAGGGGAAGAACTCCTCGCCAAAGAGGCTCAGCGCGTGGGATACCCGCTGATTTTGAAGGCGGCGGCGGGTGGTGGTGGCCGAGGGATGCGCGTGGTGCGTAGCGCCGAAGAACTTTTGGGCGCGTACCAGACCGCGAGGAGTGAGGCGCAGCAGGCTTTTGGCACGCCCGATGTGTACATGGAGAAGTTCCTGGAGCACCCGCGGCATATCGAGTTTCAGGTGCTGGGCGATCAGCACGGGAAAGTCATTCATCTCGGGGAGCGCGAATGCACCATCCAGCGGCGGCACCAGAAATTGCTGGAAGAGTCGCCTTCTCCGGCCATCGATCCGAAGCGCCGAAAAGAGTTGGGCGCGAAAGTGGTGAAGGCCATGGAAGAGATTGGCTACACCAACGCGGGGACCATCGAGTTCCTGATGGACCAGGACGGATCGATTTACTTCATCGAAATGAACACGCGCATCCAGGTGGAACATCCCGTGACGGAGTTTGTGACCGGGGTAGACCTGGTGAAGGCGCAGATTCGCATCGCCGCGGGGGAACGGCTGGAAACCGCCGCGGGAGAAATGAGCTTTAGCGGACATGCCATCGAATGCCGCATCAACGCGGAGGATCCGGAGACGTTTGTGCCGTCGGCGGGGCGCATCACCACGTTCCAGGCGCCGGGAGGAACGGGCGTGCGGGTGGATTCCGCGGCCTATTCCGATGCGGTGATTCCGCCGTACTACGATTCAATGGTGGCGAAGCTGGTCGTGAAAGGCCGCGATCGCAGCGAAGCCATCAGCCGCATGAAGCGCGCGCTGGAAATGTTTGTGATCGAAGGGATCAAGACGTCCATTCCGCTGCACCGGCGCATTCTGGCGCATCCGGATTTTGCCGCGGGTAAACTCGATACGCACTTCATCGAGAAGCTGCTCGGCAACGGAAAATAAGACCAATCTTTAGCTGAACAGCCAACAGCGTGCATTCTCGCAGTGTAATCTTCGACGTTAGACAGGCCTGCAATCGAATCGAATTAGCCCCAGGCCCCATCCACTCCTTTGGCAACTGAGGTAGCGCTGAAAGCCAGCAAACCTACGTAGGCAATAAAGATAATCCAAGGATAAACGCAGCCGCCCGAGGCGGGAGCCTCACTACAAGCGTCTTCGCCCAAGCATTTCAACCTCACTAGGGGGATGCGATGTGAGTAGGCTGCTCATAATCTTCGTGTTCTTGACTGCACCTTGCGGTCCATGCGATTGTTGGAAACTCAATCTGAGACATCCTCGGTGCAGATCGCTGACCTCATCCTGCCTGTATTTGCGGTTATCATAACTGGTTGGTTTGTTGGCTATACCGGCTATCTGTCGCGGACGTTGTCCGACGCACTGATTCATTTCGCCTATAACGTAGCAATGCCGGCGTTGCTGATCGTCACCATTGCACAAGAACCGGGCCGTTCGCTGATCAATTGGCGTTTTCTTGCGGCCTTTGGAGGTGGCTCCCTGCTCTGCTTCCTGCTGGTGTTCGGCGTTATGAGCGTTCGTTCTTCCCGAAGTCTGGCAAGCCGGACGATGCATGGCATGGCAGCATCGATGACCAATACCGGTTTTGTCGCTTTACCCGTGCTGGTGGCGATCTATGGTCAGCGTGCCGTGTTGCCGGCAGCGATCGCCACCGTATTCGTGGCCGTCGTGATGTTTCCAGTTGCCGTGATCTTGCTCGAACTTGGTCAGCAGGAGACACATGGCTCACACACGGCCCCATTGGCCACAGTGAAGCGCGTCGTGCTTAACCCGCTGGTCATATCAACTCTGATCGGAATGCTTTGGTCGGTACTCGATCTCCGCATGCCCGGGTCGGTGACCGCTTATTTGAACATTTTCGCGGGTGCACTCACTCCTTGTGCTCTGTTCGCCATCGGGCTGGGGCTGTCGATCGATGGGCTGCGCGCCAACGTGAAGCAAGCTGCGCTGCTCTCGGTGGTTAAGCTGGTGATCATGCCTCTGATGGTGTACGGGTTAAGCAGGTCCTTGGGGCTCGACCCCCTCTACACCATTGCGGCGGTAATCTGCGCCGCAGTGCCCACAGCCAAGACCGCCTACATCCTTGCGGGAGAATATCGCTGCGAGGAAATGATGGTCGCATCCACTGTCTCGATGACAACTCTGGCTTCCGTCATCTCCCTGGTGGTCTGGCTTTATCGGCTATCCGGACTTGCAGCACGCATTGCTCCCCAGTAAAGGCTCCAAGCGGTCAGCCGCAGTTTCGGTCTCCGCTTTCCCAATAAAACATCGCAAGAATGCAATCACACCAAAGGTTTTCACAACATCATCACGAACATAACCGAACCAATGGCCACCAGGCAGTTGGTGCGTAAGCCCGCTTGTCGCTGACGCCATTGGCGTTCGACTCCGACCAAAGCGCCGAGAACAAAGGCGATGACTAAGCGAATTGCGAATTGATACCAGAACATGTCTTCCGGCCGAATGCGGCGCAGTATCGCGTTTGCGCATACCAACCGTATACAAAACGGTGCCTGGCGTCAGTACGAAATCCTGAGCTATGCTCGGCGGGGGAGAAGTATGAGCACATTCCACCAAGGCCTCAAGCAGAAAGTCTTCAGTGAGCTTAAGGAAGGTCTGCTGATCACCCTGTATCTCTGGGCGGTCTTCGGACTTCTCATCTTACACAAATCGATAGTGCTCGCGGAGCATCACATCGATTTTGCGTACCATGGATTGGCGCTGATTAATGCCCTCGCACTGGCGAAGGTAATGTTTCTGGCGAGAAAATTGGATTTCTTTGCAAAGATTAAAGATGCGCCCCTTATCTACCCAACTCTTTTGAAGTCCGCGTTCTTTACGGTTGTGCTTGCCTGTTTCAAGGTTCTGGAGGATGCCGCGATCGGTTTTTATCGCCACCAGTCCTTTCAGCAGAGTAACTCCGAGTTTGGCGGAGGAACCTGGCAGGGAATGCTAACCCTGGCGTTATTGGTGTTCGTGATGCTCATCCCTTTCGTTGGCTTCGGGGAACTTCGACGGGTCATGGGCGAAGGTAAACTCGCGAAACTCTTCTTCCATAGACTCTCTTTGGAAAGCGAATTGTAAAACGCCGTTATTAGAAGTGTGGGTGGAGGCATAAACCCACACGATCACGTTCCGTTAGGTTTTTTTTCGCTTGGGCACGTAATCCAGTGGTGCGCCGATCGGAATGAGCGGTTCGGTTTGAGGCTCTTTCGTAGCTTCCGGTTTGCCGTTCGGTGCTGCACGCATTTCGAGCCTTTGGGATTCTGAAAGCCCCCCCCACGCAACAGCGGGGCCCCGCGATCGAGTGACCTCAACGGTCAGGGCCGCCGGCCCTTGCGCGGGGGAGAAGGATTAAACGTCGTATAATCTCGTGCGCACAACTGGAGAGCAGAACATATGAACGTACAAGAACAAATCAAGAAGTATATTACCAGCCAGCCGGAGCCAAAACGCAGCGACATGCGAGAGTTACATCGGCTCACACTTCAAGTTTCACCAGAATGCAAATTGTGGTTCTTCGATGGTACAGACAGCAAAAATCATACTGTTTCCAACCCCACGATAGGATATGGATTTCACACAATCAAATATGCCCATGGAAAAAGTAGAGAGTTTTTTCAAATTGGTGTGAGCGGAAACAAAAGCGGAATCTCTGTCTATATTCTTGGTCTCAAAGACAAGAAGTACTTAGCCAAAACGTATGGAAAAAAACTAGGCAAGGCCAGCGTGACTGGATATTGCATTCGGTTTAAAGCTCTAAAGGAGATAAACATCGATACGCTTGAAGCGGCAATACGATATGGGCTTGCAGCTCAGAATGAAAAAGGCAAGCTGATGAAATAATTCCAGTATTAAAGGCCAGCAGTCGTCGTTACCGCAAAGACGCCGCATAGTACTCCTTGAACGATTTAGCAGGAGTCAGGCTGTGTAGTCGCGCGCTTCGCTAACGGGGTGAGCCTAAAATGTGGGGGCGATTCTATGCTAGGGCTGGCTGGGAGTGCGCCTGGGAAGATTGGGGGTCAACTTCGGGAGCAGGAATTCCTCGAGGACACTGACGGCAGCGGTTTCGGCAAGGCGTACCGCCGCGATGGAAAAAACCAAGTTGGCGCCATGGCGGTCTTGGCGCGGATAGTAGAGCGTGGCGATGGCTCCAGCAGCCAGATTTCCGCCGATATTGGAATAATTGGGCTGCCACTGGCCGTTGTCGCCCTTGCAGAATACCGAGCTGCCTAAAGCATAAAAGAAGCGCGAGGCTTTGGAGCCGGTTCCTTTGTAAAAGTAGCGGGGATCCTGCTTCAGAAGCGACGGCAGTATAGCTCCGCCGATGAAGGTGCCGGTGGTCACGTCAGCATAAGACGCGCCATACCGTTTCGCGAAGCCTTCCGCGCCTTGGCCGTATCCCTTCCAGCGATTGGTGGCGTCATTCACGCCAGCAAGCAAGCCCACGCCCACGAAAGTCATGGGGTCTGTGGTGGACTTTAAGGCGAGGCGGAATTTACGCGCGGTAGTGAGCGGAACGGCGTCAGGCACATAGCTCACGTAGAAGTTAGGAATGAAGCCCAGCACGCGTTGCTTTTCTTGCGCCGCCATTTGCGCTTCGGCCAGTTCCTGTGGCGGAAGCCCGACGCGCACCTCCGTAACCTGGGTCGGAATGGCTAAGACAATTTGCGGTACAACGTAGGTTTCCTCAGCTTTTAGCGTGCCGGAAATTGTTTGCGCGGTCAGGCCTTCGGAGCCGACCGTGATTTGGAACGGCCCAGGAGCTACGTTGAAAAAGTAGAATTGCCCGTCTTCGTCGGTCTGCACCGTTTGGCTCTGCGATTGGTCTGGGCGCATGAGTTTCGCCGAGGCACCGGTGATCGCGGTTCCGGATTGGTCGATCACCTTTCCGTGGATCATGCCGAAGGTCTGCGGATTGGTCTGCTGCGTTGGGAGGGCCGGGGCGCTTGCGGGGAGCGTCGACTGTTGGGCGCAAACCAAGGTGGGCAGGCCGAAAAGCAGAAAGCCAAGGCCCAGGTGGAACAGGCTCCAACTGAGGCAATACCGGCCGCGCTTCAATATGCCGCGGGTCATACCAGGTCATCCTTACTTCCAAGATGGTATATCTAAGCACTTCGATGCCCGCGTGTTAAGTACGGACACAAGGAATTTATGTGGTACTAGAACTTGGCATGGCTGCCTTGGGTATCGCCCGGCAGGCTTGATCCGGGTTGTCGATTTGTGGGGGGTGACTCCGTCTATCTAGTGAAGCAGGGCAAACGCCAAGAGCGCTGAGCCAACGGGCAGCAGCAAAGCCGGCTTCAGGAGTAGACGCCATGAAAAGCAATCTTTTGCTCGCCGGGCCCATTTTGTTGAGCGTGGCCCTCTGCAGCGGATCGACGCTGAGCGTTGTTGTGAAGATTCTTGAGTTCCTTGGCCTGGTTGGCCTGTTGGCCACGAAATCCGCGGCCGTGGTTTCCTTGGGTGCTTGGCTGGCATCGTCGCTGGCCGTTGTTACGCACCAGGTTCTTGGCGATAGCCATTGCCTGGCCTTCGCAGTCCTCCATGGCGCGATTTGGCTGGTGAGGGCGTTTCTGCTGACCGCGGTGTTTAGCGGCCGCGGGAAATGAGAGAGAATCGGTCTGCGCGGAATGGGCGGTTGAAATTTCGATGGATTTCCGGGCAAGGTGTCGAAATCGCCCTCGCTAAGACGTCAGAGTAACAGACGGGTCAGAGAGACCGAATAAACCACAAAGGCAAAGGATGACGCCATGCAATATGCGCTGCTGATCTACGAATCACCGGAAACTTTTGCAATGAGGAAAAACGACGACAATGACCCCTATCGCGGTGCCTGGCGCGCTTACCACCGAGCTATGGTTCAGGCTGAAGTCTATTTGGGAGGTGACGCGCTGGAATTACCCGAAACTGGCACGACCGTGCGCGTGAAAGAAGGGAAGCGGGGCGTGCAGGATGGCCCGTTTGCCGACACGAAAGAACAGCTGGCCGGAATTGTGGTTGTCGAAGTGCCCAGTCTTGACGTTGCCCTGGAATGGGCCGCGCGTTGCCCGGCTGCTTCACACGGGGCTGTGGAAGTGCGGCCACTGGCAATTGACGCGAAGCGCCGGATTACGGAATGAACGGAAGTGGTCAGGAGGACGCACACCGGGCCATTGAGCGAGTGGCGCGCGAGTCCTACGGGCGGTTGGTGGCCTACCTTTGCGCGCATACGCACGACGTGGCCACGGCCGAGGATGCGCTCAGCGACGCGTTAATGGCTGCGCTGCACGCCTGGCCGCGCGATGGCGTGCCAGAAAAGCCAGAAGCGTGGTTGTTGACCGCGGCGCGCCACGCCTACATCGATCGGGTACGTCATCAGAAGGTGGCCGTGGCCAGCGAACCGACTCTCGTGCTGCTCACCGAAAATCGAAAAGGAGATGCGTCACCGCAGTTTCCCGATGAGCGGCTAAAGTTGCTGTTTGTCTGCGCGCACCCGGCCATCGATCCCGCCCTTCACCCGCCATTGATGCTGCAAACGGTGCTGGGTCTCGACGCGGCGCGGATTGCCCAGGCGTTTTTGGTCTCGCCCACGACGATGGGGCAGCGGCTGGTGCGCGCCAAGACGAAGATCCGCGACGCAGGGATTCCTTTCGAAGTGCCGGCGGAACGCGAACTGCCGCAGCGCCTGGATGCCGTGCTGGAAGCGATTTATGCGGCGTTCGGCATTGGCTGGGACGATATGGATGGCGTCGACCAGCGAGGACGGGACCTGGCGGAGGAAGCGATTTGGCTGGCGCGTGTGTTGACGGAACTGATGCCCAAAGAGCCAGAGGTACGCGGGTTGCTGGCGCTGATGCTACATTGCGAAGCACGGCGGAGCGCGCGGCGCGGGCCCGCCGGCGAGTACGTTCCACTAACGGAGCAGGACCCGGGGCAGTGGTCGATGACATTGATGGAGGACGCGGAACGCCATCTAGCCGAGGCCTCGAAGCACCGCCGCCCTGGACGCTTTCAACTAGAGGCGGCGATTCAGTCAGTGCACGCGGAGCGTGCACACAGCGGCCGTACGGAATGGGCCGCCATTGCCCTGTTTTATGAACGACTCATGCGCATCTCGCCCACCATTGGCACGCGCACCGGTTATGCGGCGGTGGCAGGCGAAGCCAGGGGCGCGGAAGCCGGCTTGGCGGTGTTGGACGGTATCGACGCGGCGGCGGTTGTGGCGTATCAGCCGTATTGGGCAGTTCGCGCGCACCTGTTGCAGCGCCTGGGAAGGCGCCAGGAAGCGGAGGAGGCGTTTGCCCGGGCTATCGGGCTTGCGGAGGACCCGGCGGTACGCCAGTTCTTGCTCCAGCGACGAGGCTAATTTGTTGAAATTTTCGCGCTGCTCGTTGTCGAAATCGACCTTGTTCCGTCGTCATCCCTGTAGAAGTGGATCGCCAGCGCCGCGGTCCGGGAGGTGAACGATGTGCCCATTCTGCGTGGCGAGCTTAGGGGCGGTGGTCGCCGGTATCGTCTCGACGGGAGGGTTGGCGGCCCTGGCGGTGAAAGTGTCGGCCAAGAGAAATAAAAACGAGGATATTCCGAATTCGTACAAAAGGAGCAAAGACGATGGCAACGAGCAAGATCGCGATTCCTAAGGTAGTGACGCGGGAAGAATGGCTGGCGCAGCGCCGGGAACTTTTAGCGAGGGAGAAGCGCCTGACGCGGGAGTACGACGCGGTGTGCGCGCAGCGCCGGGAACTACCGTGGGTGAAGGTCGAGAAAAACTACGTGTTTGACGGGCCGAACGGCAAGGAGACGCTGGCGGATTTGTTTCAAGGGCGGAGTCAGCTGATCATCAAGCATTTCATGTTCGGTCCCGGATGGAAGGAAGGATGTGTAGGCTGCTCTTTCGGGTCGGACCACGTGGGCGGAGCGCTGGTTCACCTGGAACATCACGATGTTTCGTTTGCGGTGGTATCGCGTGCGCCGTTTGCGGAGATCGAGGCATTCCACAAGCGAATGGGTTGGCCGTTTCATTGGGTGTCGTCGTTTGGAAGCGATTTCAACTACGACTATCACGTGTCTTTTACGGAAGAAGAACTGGCGCAGGGAAAAGCTTTCTACAATTTCGAATCGCGCGAATTGCGATACAAGGTCGAGGAAACGGCTGGGCTCAGCATCTTCTATAAAGATGCCGCGGGCGATATTTTCCATACCTATTCCTGCCACGCGCGCGGAGATGAGGGCGGCGCGACCACCTATTTTTATCTGGACCTGACGCCCAAGGGCCGCGATGAAAACGGTCCCACGTTTACTCTAGGGGATTGGGTGCGTCACCATGACCGCTATGATGCCGGCGGATCCGTTGCCCCGTCGGGACGCTACGTGCCGGCGAGCGAGAGCAAGACATGATGCAGGTTGCATTGCGATATAGATTAGCGACGGTTCCCTTGCAACAGCGCGCGGAGCCTGGAGCGATCCTCGCATTCCATGTCCACAATTTCGAACGCGACCATTTCCGATCGCGAGTCGCGTAGAAATAGCTTGGCAGTGAGGCTGCGCAGGCCGGTTTTGATGCGTAGGGTCGCGGGCGTGCCCGGAAGCAGGTGGTGCTCACACGAACACAGGCCTCCGCCGAGGCCGATTTGCCGGATCGCCACGGAGTAAGTGCCGTCGGCCGTGGTTATCTTTGCGGGCAGCGCCCTGCGCAGCTTCACTCTCGGGTAATAGCGTTGACGGACGCCGGGAGCTTGGTCGTTCGGGTCAAATGGCATGGGCTCAAGATCGGTCTGCGCGAACCCTGCGCTCGAGAGGACGGCTTTGGCCGATTGTGGATCGATCTTTTGCAGAGATTGCGCCGCGACAATGCGCAGCTCCTTGGGCAACGCGGCGTGGCGAGACTCCTCGGATTCCAGCAGCTGCCGCAACAGGGGCACAGCCTCCTTTACGCGCAAGCGTCCGAGCGACTCAACCGCCTTCACCTGCAGATAGTGGCCGGAAAACCCGGACAGGTTGCCGCCGGCGATTGCCAGCAGCAGAGGCGCCGTTGCGGCGTCCCCGCTCATACCGATCTCATCCATGGCCAGCGGCACTACCAGTGGATCGAGTGCGTTCAATAATTTTGCCAGCAACACGCCACGCTCTGGCGCGCCCCCCGCCGCAATATTCCGTATGGCCGTGTCTTGGTAGACCCGATTCCATTCGTTCAATCGCGTGAGCAGGGCTTTTTCGAGGGCCGCGGGATCCAAGCGGCTCAGCAGTCCGGCAAAGAGCGCCGCCGCAGCGGGAGGCCGCTTGGAGAAGGACTCTGCCAACGCATGAGCCGCTTCCGGACCGAGTTGCGAGGCAAGGTGCAGCAGACGATCGCGGTCTCGACGGCGGACCCGCCGGCTGATGGCCGTCGCCAAATGCTCCATCGCCTGGAGCGGCATGCGCCGCAACACTTCAATCAGTTCCCCAGGAGGTTCCGGCAAGTGCGTGGCTTCATCCAGGAAATTAGGAACCCGATTCTCCAAACCGACCCGCGCACGCAGGTCGTGCGCCAGTTCGGGTTGAGACTTTTCCAGAGATGTAAATCTGGACATCAGGGCCAGAATGGCGGGATAGCGGCGCCGCGTGGCCGCCTCTTGTCCCAAAAGAACGAAGGTTCCGGTGATGAACATCAGCAGCCGCGGATCCTTCTCTTGGGCGAGTTGTTCGCCAACATGTTCGATCGCATAACGCAGCGCGTCGCATCCCGGATGGGGAAAATATCCGGCCAGGTCCTTCAAGCCGTGCGCGGTTTTCTGGCGCGCTTGGAGTGAACTGCTGTGGATACAGCCTACGTAGTTCTCGAGAACCTGCTGGAATTTCTGGGCATTTTCGTGTTCGGCGAGTTGATCGAGAAATTGCTTAATGTAGTTGATGGGAACCCGCCAGGCTTGGTCCGAAAGCAAGACCTCCAGCTTGGCAGAGTCCGGCGCGGTGGTCCAAAACTGTTGCTCCAGGGAATCGGGCGGACGAGCGGTCTCCATGCCGGCGGCATGCGTAAGTTTGCTTTCGCTGGAGTCGAGCGCTTGGCGCAAGGTTTCCACCTCGCGATTGAGGCGGTTGAGCATCTCGGTGACGGCATCGACCCGCGAATCGCCTCTGGCGTACCGATCGAGTGCGAGCTGCACGGCCAAGTGCTCCGCCACTTGCAACAAAAATGGAGTATCCGGTCTTTTCTTTCCAGCCTGAACGAACTCATTGACGGCCTGCTGAAACGACTTCTGAGCGGCGGCCGGCAAATGGGAGACTTTCTCGCGCACTTGGGAGGAATCGATGCCGGAGACCCGTTGCTCATGCGCCAGTTGGCTCAACAAATGAATGACCGCGGAAGTATCCTCTTCGCTCTGCTCCGATGGGGCGTCGGAGGCCTGGGAACCTGCTTGCGACGGCGTCGTGGAACCCTTACGACGCGTGCCTCCGGCAGGCTGATCCGCTGCGGCGTATGTTCCTCCGGCCAAGGAAATCAGTTCCAGCAACTTGTACGGATCTTCCAGCACGCCTTCCATCTGGGAGGATTCACCCCCAAACGATTCCGCGAGGAGTTGCGCGGCAACGGTTTTTTCCTGATGTTCCGACCCTGCGGGCACAAAGTGGATCTCGTCGATGGCAATGCCGCACTGCGCTTCCGGCCCGAGCACCTGCTTGAGTTTTTCGGCCAAGCCTTCGGGCTTCGAACCACTTTCCGCGATAACCCGGAGCATCTCCAAGAAAGCCTGGTTGGTTACTTGCGGTGTGAAGCTGACACTGGCCAGATCGGCGCTTTCGAGAAACTGCGCGAAGCTCTGTTCGGCTGGCCCGGCTTTGATGGGCACTCCATCGAAGAGCAAACGGTGATCGGACACCGCAAGCTGCAGGCCGGTTCCTCTTCCCTCGGCAAACACCGCTTGCAGATGCCCCCAGGCATCGGACGCCTGCGCAATGGTTTGCGTGTGCGCCATGCCGTACATGCGCGCCGATTTCAAAAGGATATTCAGGCTGCGCAGAAAACCTCGCGCGGCGGGGCTTTGTAGTTCAACCGGTTGTGTTGGACACATGGCCTGAACGTGCCGGGACGTCTATGAAAACAGAATAGCCCACGGAATTGGGCGGCTGGCGTTGTGCCATAGGTTGCCAACCTATGAGTAAACAGCCCGGGTAGAGCGTGGCCTTTTCTCCGATCTGGGGTCGCTTTCAATGACCTTCTTGCCATGTGCGCTCCGCTAGTCCTTGGTGATGCCAAGGATGTAAGGAACATTCCTCGTACCTTTTTTCGTCTCCACAGTGTACGCTCTCGTTTGATTGAATGGCGCCGGCCGCGGACTGGCCCGCTGGCGACGTTCTCGAAGGCCCTCGTGATGTTTCGCTCGGCTCAGGTACTAATTCTTGCGCTCGTGTCCGGCGCTGCGCTCATTGCTACGCGTGCCTCTGCGCAGTCCAACGTACTTGCCACCATTACGGTGCAGGTGCAGACGTTCGGGAGACCCCGTGCCGATTTCCCGGCCAGGATCGTGATTCATTCCGAAGATCTCGGCTCCGACCTCTCCACCATCGTTGATGGACCTTCCGACACGGTTTTTCCCAACCTCCCTCCGGGCCTTTACAATGTCCAGGTCACCAGCGCGCAACTCTCGCCTGCGCAACTGGACCTCGCTCTTTCCGCGGGGCAATCCATCAAACTGTCACTGATTCTCGATCCTGTCTTTCCGTTGGCCCTTCAGTTCCTCAACCGTGACGCCTCCGCCACCGCTGCGGTTAGCGAACTCCCTGTTCCCGGCTTCGTTACCACGCGCGACTTCTTGCTTACGCCCGGGCTGCGCAAATCTCTTGCTGTTCCTTCCTCTTCCTTAGGGACCTGCTCGCTTGACAAGGTCTTGCCGCACGTAACCGCGCACGCGCGGGAATTTGTGGACAATGTCAACCGCATCACCGCTACGGAAATCCTGGAACTGGAGCGCTGGCGCAGCAATGGAAAACTGGATGGAAGCACGCGCAACAAGGTTGTTTACGTCGCGAACATTGAGCTTCGGGATTCCCGGTATTTGACGGTGGACGAGTATCGCGATGGCGAGCGTGTCCCCGAGGGCTTCATCAAAGCGGTAGGCTCTCCGTCGCTGGTGTTGATCTTTCATCCGATTCATGTCAACGAGTTTGCGATAAGCTGCAAGGGCCTCGGGACCTGGAACGGCACTCCAGCGTATCTCGTGGATTTCCAACAACGCACCGACCGTCCCAATAGCATGAGCGCGTTTGTCACCCCCAAAGGCAGCTACGACGTGAACTTAAAGGGCACGGCGTGGGTGGATGCCAATACGTTTCAGGTAATTCATCTGAAAACCGATCTAATGAATCCAATTCCCGCGTTATTCCTGGATTCTGAGCACCAGGAGCTGGACTACGGTCAGGTTCAGTTTGTACAGCGCCACATCAGCCTGTGGCTGCCGCGATCGGTGGACATTTCCGTGCACCTGGGGAACAAACAATTTAGCGCGCGCCATTCTTACTCCGATTACCAACTGTTCAGTGTGGACACCGGCCAGAAAATCGACAAGCCCAAAGAAAGCTCCAACTAATCGGTTCTGCCGTTTCTACTGCGCGTCTGGCATTTCGCCCATGGCTTCGACGAACTCGTCGTGGGCCTGAACGTAGTCCAGTTGCGATTGCAGAAGAAGCGCCTTGGCTTGCAGTTCCTGCGCCTCCGCCTGGTCCGTCTGCGAACGCAGCGCGGTGCCTTGCTGCAATTGCTGCACCGAGACGCGGTGAGACTCGGTACGCAACGCCAGGAGTTGTTCCGAAACCTGTACCATCTGTTGGGTACGTTCGAGCTTGTTATGCGCGGTTTGCACCCGCAATTCCACTTCTTCCGTCACTCGCGCTAAATTTTCCTTCGCCTGGGACAACTGCGCCTGATGTTCCGCGATCTCCGCGTTTCTGCGCCCCCCGTCAAACAGATCGTAGCCAACGTGCACACCGAAGGTTCCGAAATTGCGTGCCAGAAACGGGACATTGTCTTGATAGCTGTAACGCGCAAACGCTTCCACGTCGGGAATGTATTCCCGCTTGGCCAGGCGAACCGCGGAAGCCGCCTTCTCCACTTCGGCCCGCGCTTTTGCGACTTCTGGATGAGTGGCCAGAGCCGCACGAACACACTCCTCGCTGGCGCAAACGTCCTTCACCTCGCGCACACCGGGCTCCAGCGCCAGCGGGGTGTTCAGCGGTAGCCCGATCGCATCATTCAGCTGCATGGTGAGGTCGGACAATTGCAGTTCCGTGGTCAGTAAATCCTGCTTCGCTTCCAGAGACTGCGCGCGGCTCTCGAGGGCTTGCTCCTCGAGGGAACTGCCCAGCCGCACTTGGACGACTCTCTCGTTGTTCAAATCGTCGGCACTCGTGAGCTTAGCTTGGGCCGCTTCATGCTGGGTCTGCACGATCAGAATGCGGTAATACAGCTGGTGGACATGCAGGGCGATCTCATTTTCGGTTTGTCGTGCTTCGTTTTTCGTGGCGCTCAATTCGGCGGCGGCCACGTCGTTGGCTGCGCGAACCTTGAACAGTTCGCTGAGCGGTTGCGTCAATTGCGTGCCGCTGGTGATTATCGTCCTCTCCCCTTGGTTCAAAATCGCACTTTCTTCGGGAATGGGTGTTCCGGCTACCAGGCCTAAGCTGCCCTTGGGAATGTCGATGAATTGCGTGTCTGTAAGCTGCGCCACAGCGCTGTCGTTGCGTACAAGAGGGAAGTAGCTGCTGCGGGCCACTCGCTTGGCCTGTTGTTTTTCGTCCACCCTGTATTGCGCAAGGCGAACCACATGATTGTGCTTGAGCGCCATTTGCACCGCTTCGTCCAAGGTGATTCGCCGCGGCGCCGCTGGCTTGCTCTGCTGCGCGGCTACCGCGGAGGAAAGAAGAAATATGAGAAAACAGAGGAAGTAAGGTCGGTTCATGAATTCTCTCCATCGGCTGGGGGAAGCTCTTCCGGAAAACTCAGTTCGTGATAGTTCATGGGGAATTTGCGTAGCAGCGCAATCAGCACCAGGGCGCTGACACAGGCCCACGCGATCAGGCGAAATCCGTCGATGAACGTCAGCGTATACGCTTGCAGGCGTACGCGCGCCGCCAGCACTTCGGCCGCGCGCAGGGCGGACGCAGGCAGCCCCGAGGATTTTGCGTACAGCGCGGCGGTCATTTGCCGCAATGCCGTGTCATCCAGCCAATTGCCGTGTTGTACGTGGAGCCCCAGAAGGTTTGAGTGCAGTTCCTCGCGCACCGCTATGTAATGCACCATTAACGCCACTCCGATTTCACCGCCGAGTAACCGGATGATGTGGAAGAACGCGGAAAAAGTCAGAGTGTCCTGTGGTTTGGAAAGGCCGCCACTGAAAACCGCTTGCAGCACAATGGTGGATACCAGGCCCACGAATGCGAACGATTGGCCTACCGCCATTAATAACTCCGAGCGATAGTAATTTGCCGCGGACCACGCCAGCGTGTATTGCGCGTTCAACAGCGACGCGGCGGCCATGCAGGCAAATCCGGCGGCCAACACCAGCCGCGAATCCACACCGTTCAGGAGCAGCAGCGCTGCAAAAATCGCTACCACCAGTTGCGGCGCAGCGGTCCAGAACACCGCAGGCGCATACTGGCTCGCTTCGAATCCATGGATGGAAAGGGATTGCGGGATCAAGATGATGGTAGCCAGTAGACAAAACCGGAACAGCATCAGACCGAAGCCCAGCAACACCGTGTTCCACTGCCGCAGGTACGGCAGATCTACTAGCGGATTGGGCTGAAGCATGCGCCGGACCAGCGATGCCGCCAGAAAAACCGCGCCACCGAAAAACAGCGCGTTGAATAACCCCGAGCGCCACCAATCCAGCCGCTGGCCTTGATCCAGTGCCGCAAAGAGCAGGGCGAAGCCTGCGCTCGCATACAAGAAGCCCTGGAAACTCGGCGCCGCGCCGCTTTTCCGCGGTGGAGGCGTTTTCGGGATTCCGAAATAAATGCAGAACATCATGAACGGTGTGAGCAACGCCGAATTCCAGAACATCCACTGAAAGGAGAAATGGTCGCGATACCACCCGTACATCGTCGGCGCAAGGTTCACCGCCTGGTCCACAAACGTGGCGTACAGTGCCAGGGTAAACAGCAGATAACGCGGTGGAATATTCCGCAAAGCAAAGGTGAGCGTGAGCGGGTAGAAGGTGCCGGAGGTCAGACCTGCCAGCACCAAGCCGGTGATCAACAGGCTGTAGCTGTGGACGAAAGGCAGCCCGGCGCAAAGCAACGTAAACAGCACCGCGGACGCCAGCAGGACCTGCCTGGCTCCCAGCATCGCCCCGAAGTACACGGTCAGCGGGCCGATGAACATAAGCGCAATGTTGAAGGCGCTGCCGATCCATGCGCCTTGGTCGTAGCTGATCCCCAAACCTCCGCGCAGATCCGCCAGACCCAGCGACAGCATGCGCCCAGTCAGCGTGACGATGGCCGCGCCTAGCACAACGCCCAGAATGCCCAGCAACGGAGTCTGAGAAAGTTCCGAAGGGGTTGCCCCGGCAAGCGCCCTGGCAATTTGTTGTTTTGTGGGAGAAGCGAGCGGCGCCGCGTGCGTGGCCATAAATGGCTCCTAGTGAACAGTCCGCACGGTGGCGATCACGGAGAGTCCCGGGCGCAATTGTGCTGCGGCTTTCGAATCATCCAGCGCGATCTTCACGGGAACACGCTGGACCACTTTGGTGTAATTCCCCGTGGCGTTGTCGGGAGGCAAAAGAGCAAATTGTGAGCCGCTGGCGGGCGCAATCTCCACTACCTTGCCGCTCAGCTTTTTGCCGGGATAGGCGTCGATCGAAATCTCCGCAGGATCGCCGACCTTCATGTTGGTCAGCTGCGTTTCGCGGTAATTCGCCTCAATCCACTTCGTATCTGGCACGAAGGCCAGAACCTGCGTTCCGGGGGATACCAGTTGCCCGGTTCGCACCTGCCTTTCGCCGACGGTTCCATCCTCGGGTGCGCGAATTTTTGTGTACGAGAGATTGACTTGTGCGGAAGTGAGCGCGGCCTGGCGCACCTGCAAATCCGCGAATAGCTGTTGCTCTTGCGATTCCAGCACATCCTTGGAGCGGCGTTCCGTCTCGACCGCGATTTCCGCGCTGCGCAAGGCGGTTTGGGCCTCCTGCAGATCCGCCTTTCGGCTGGCCTGCTGCGCGGCAAGCCGCTCTTCGTCTGCCACCGCGGTTTCCACGTGCTGTTTCGTGGCGGCTTGCGATGCCAGGAGAGCTTCCTGCCGTGTCCTCTCCAAACTTGTGCGCGTCACGTCGGCCTGCACCGCTTCCAACCCGGCCTTGGCCGCGGCAATTTGCGCTTTCGCCAGGTCCACTCCCGCCAGCGCTTTTTCGATGCGCGAATCTTGCAGTTCCCGCTGCTTCTGATTGTTCACGATCGCCGCTTTTGCTGCCGCCACGGCCGCGGTTGCCTGGGCCACCTGCGCTTGGAAATCGTCGTCTTGCAACTCGACCAGCAGATCGCCGGCGTGAACGCGCTGGTAGTCGGATACCTTCACGTCGCGAACCAAGCCGGCCACTTTTGTGCTTAGTGGAGTCAAGTCGCCACGAACGGTCGCGTCGTCGGTGACTTGCTCGGCTTTTCCGCCTTCCCAGGCGTTCCAGTTGCGCGTCACGGTGATAACGATGGCCGCCGCCAGGGCCAGAACGACAAACGGCGTCAAATTCTTGAGCCAAGGCCACCTCGGTTTCGGCGGCGTCCCCGCGTGCTGCGCTGGGTTAGCTGCTGGGGCTGAAGTGTTCGCTGGAGTAGGACTCGGTGCGGCACTTGCCATGTTTCCCTCCAAAGAGGAACCAAGCGATCGAAAGGCGATGAGTTCATTGCATGAACTGGTGCTAGCTGGGTTTGGATGCGCAAGCGAGAACGAACGATGAAATTATTGGGGGAGAGCTAGGGCTGGCGGCAGGCGTTTGATTAGGTTTTGCAGGCTCAGCTGTTCGCGGACAAGCCTACCGGGACATCGTCGTAGCCCAAGACGCGTTCGTAATAGCGCTCGTACATCGGGATCACGTCATTGGCGCAGAACTTCTTTCGCGCATCCACACGAGCTTGTTGACCCATCGAGCGACCGCGATCGGCGCGAGACAATAACTCGATCGCGTACTTTCCCGCCGTCTTCACATCGCCCGGTTCCACCAAGTATCCGTCCACGCCATGCTCGACCACTTCCGGCACGCCGCCAGCCTTGGTGGCGATCACGGGCACCTCGCACGCCATAGCTTCCAGCGCCGCCAGGCCAAAGGACTCCAGTTGCGAGGGCAACAAGAAGATATCCGCCTGCCCCAGCTTTTCCCGAATGCCGTTTTGCTTGCCCAGGAAAATCACATCGTGTTCTACGCCGCGCTGCCGCGCTAACTCCTCGGCTGGTCCGCGGTCCGGCCCGTCGCCGATCATCACCAGCTTGGCTTTCATTTTCTCGCGCACCAGCGCAAAAATCTCCACCGCATCCAAAATGCGCTTCACCGGGCGGAAGTTCGACAAGTGCATCAGAATGGGTTCGCCGTCCGGCGCCCACTCAGCGCGCAATTGCGGATTCGGTTGCCGGCAATACAGGTCGCAGTTTACGAAGTTGGGAATCACCTCGATGGGCCGCTTGATTCCGAATTCGTCGAGCGTATGCCGGTACAAGTAGTGCGAGATGGAGGTGACCCCATCACTCTGTTCGATGGAATAGCGGGTAATCGGCAAGAAATTCGGGTTATTCCCGACCAGGGTGATATCGGTGCCGTGCAGCGTGGTGATAAAGGGCAAGCGCCGCGGAGCCGCCATCTGTCGCGCCAGCAGCGCGCTCACCGAGTGGGGAATGGCATAGTGCACATGCAAAATATCCAGCGATTCCGTCTCGAACACCTCGAGCATTTTCACCGCGAGCGACAAGGTGTACGGCGAATGGTCAAACAGTGGGTATTGCACCACAGCGGCCTGATGGAAATGGATGTGCGGATCGTCAATCTTCATGCGGATTGGAGGCGCATAAGTAATAAAGTGCACGTCGTGTCCACGCGCCGCCAGTTCCTGTCCCAACTCCGTCGCCACTACACCCGATCCGCCATATGTAGGGTATCCCGTTATGCCTATGCGCATTGTGGCCCTCGACTTTGACTGCGCGCCCCGTACCTGGATTTCGGGCTTGCTTGCGGATTGGCAAGCCTGAATGCTAGAGTCGCGCGAACCGCAGGCCTGAACTCCTGCCAGCGGAATAGTATACCGTTTAGACGCAGCGTTGGGGCCCTACGTGACACGGCTGGCAGGTAAAATCGCTGTAATAACCGGCGGGGGCAGCGGCATCGGCCGCTCGATAGCCCTTGCGTTTGGAAGGGAAGGCGCCAAAGTGGCGGTTTTTGGGCGTACGCAAGCCACCTTGGACGCCGTTGTAAAGGAAATAGCCGGTATGGGGGCGGAAGGATTGGCGGTTGCTTGCGACGTCACGCGAACGAGCGAGATCGGAAGCGCTGTAGAAACGGTAGAAAGGCTCCTCGGTGCGGTCAATGTGCTAGTGAACAACGCTGGGATTCTGAGCGTATCCACAGCGGAGACGATCACCGAGCAGGACTGGGATCGCGTCATCACCACTAATCTGAAAGGTCCATTCTTGATGTCGCGTGCGGTGCTTCCCGCCTTTCGTCGCGCAGGGCATGGCTCGATTGTAAATATCGGTTCGGTCTTAGGCTTGGTTGCCATGAGGGACCGCGCGGCCTACTGCGCCTCCAAGGGCGGCCTGACGCTCCTGACCAAAGCTATGGCGCTCGACCACGCCCACGAGCACATCCGAGTTAACTGCATCTGCCCCGCGATCGTAGAAACGGAGCTGGTCAAAGACTTATTCGACGGCACAGAGCAGGGTAGAAAGGCGCGTGACGCCAGAATTGGTACACTTCCTTTGGGAAGATTTGGTACACCCGCCGATATCGCCGAGCTCGCCGTTTTTCTGGCTTCTGACGAGTCGTCCTGGATGACCGGCGCGGCAATTCCCGTCGATGGAGGCTTATCCGCTTATTAGGAGAGCAAGTGGGATGGCGCGAAAACTGACGAAAGAAGAAAAAAGGGTCACGGAGCTGGTTCGCCAGCGTATGCAGGAAAGCAAATCTTCCGAATTGTTGGGATTCGAGGTGGAAAGCGTCCATGATGGCCGGGCCATCTTCCGGCTCGATGTTCGTCCGCGGCACAAGCAGATTCACGGCGTGGTCCACGGGGGGATTCTCGCGGCGCTTGCAGACACGACCGCTGCCATCGCGGCCTACACCGTGGTACCCCGCGGAGTCGAATTGGCCACACTGGAGCTGAAAATCAACTATATGGAGCCGGTGCCCGGGGGGCGGGTCAAGGCAGACGCGCGCGTGTTGCGCAGTGGACGCAATTTTATTGTGACGGAATGTGAGATTTACAATGAATCCGGGTCAATGGCCGCCAAGGCACTTCTAACCTTTTCCGCGGCCGCCGGCCACAACATGCCCGGGTGAACTACTCGTCGCCTTCGCCGTCTTTGTGTACGTAGCGGATATGGCGCTTGAAGACCATAAGGTTGGGCGCACCTTCGCGGGTCAGCTTGATACAATCACGGTCATACCACTCGATCACGCCGTGAAGTACTTCGCCCGAGTCCAGCACCACCGACATGGGCGTGCGACTCTGCATCTGCTTCACCCAATAGAAATTCTCCGCGTGGGTGATTTCCGGCGGAGCCGGCTTCTTGCTGGGCAGGGGGCCGCCATTGTGTTGAGGCCGAGGCGCGGGTTGCTCCTTGGCTTCCACGAAACTAGGACGGAACATGCGGCGATTCACCATGACTGCTCCTTATGTAATGGAAAGGCACTCTGTCCCTAAGATGCGTCGGGCGGGTTTTGGGTTTCGCCTATTATCGCTCACTGGAAAGCTGTAGGGACGGATTATTTTGATGCCGCCGACGGTCCGGCTTCTTCCATGGCCAGAGAAGCGGCGAGCGCGTCGAGTCCCAATTGACGGCTCAGGTTGCGACGCAAACCGCGGGCTAATTCGTCCATACCGGCAATCGCTCGCTGAATCCATTGGACATCGACGGAGCGCGCTAAAGGCTCCAGTTCCTTTGCCAGATGCGGATTTCGCAAAACGGGAGAGCGCACCCCGGCATTCAGCTCCAATAAATCAGAGAGCAACCCATAAAAAATGGAGATCAGGTCTTCGAACGAGGACTCCCGGTCCTTCGCTAGCGCCGCCGTGTCCGCGAACAGCTGTGCGAAGCCTTGCCCGCGTGCCGCCCGTTGCAGCACCCGCAAAGCCGCCTTGCGCTTCTCGACGGCTTCCTCCAGATCCAGTTCTAAGGCTAATCCCGGGCTGCCTTCCGAAAGTTGCGCCGCGAGCTTAAGTTCGGAGGGTTTCAGCTTGGAGTGTGCTTTCAAAATTGTCTCCACTTCGTCTATTGGTAAAGGGGCGAAGTGAAACTGCATGCACCGCGAGAGGATCGTCGGCAGCAAGCTGAACGGCGAAGGCGCGGTAAGGATTAGGGTAGCGGAACTGGGGGGTTCCTCCAGAATTTTCAGGAACACGTTGGCTACGTCAGAGCGCATGGTCTCCGCGCCGTCCAGGAGGAACACGCGACGGCGTCCGCTGGGCTGGAAATAGGCCGCGCGGCGCACCGCCCGCAACTGCCCGATGCGCAGCATGGGCCGCGCCACCGGAGTTTTCAGGCGCACGGGATCGGGCACGACGGCCCAGACGTCCGGATGGCTTTGCAGAATTAACGGTACGCGCTCCACAGTGGCGGCGTCGGCGCTCTCCCCGCGCTCCACCAGGCCCTGCTCCATTAGTTTTTGCGGGTCGGCGAGCTGCGAAATTTGCAGGCAGGTAGGACATTGCCCGCAGAAGTCCTCGGTCAGGCGCTCGCAATTGGCAGCTTGCGCAAACATGCGCGCCAAGGTGAACTTGCCCACGCCTCGGGGTCCGGTGAATAGCAAAGCATGGGGGACACGGGAGGAACGCAGCGTCCCGCGGAGGGCTGCCACTATCTTCTCGTTGCCGAGAAATTCCGAGAATCCCATCTTTAGCCTTTTTTCACTGCTCCGACCACCGGCAATACCGCCGACAGAACCTCGCCCGCGATATCTTCGGGCAAGCGCAGGGCATTGCTCTGCGCGTCATAACACTGGATGGTGGCCCAAGGGCGGCTGCGCGAGAGCATGTCGTACATCTCCGCGGCATCTTCCAAATGGCGCAGGCTCTTCTCCTGAATATCGTGTGTGGCGCGCGTGTACTGCCGTTCTGTTTTTTGGCCAACCAACCTTTGCGCCTGGCTGGGAGGCACGCGTAGGTAAAGGATCAGGTCTTCGCGCGGGAGCCCGTAGATGGAGTATTCCAGGTGTTCAATCCAGCGCAGAAATTCGGAACGCTTCTCGGGTTCAGCGCGAGCGACCTGGTGCGCCAGGTTGGAACCCACGTAGCGATCCACCAGCACAATTTTGCCCTCGTTCAAGACCGACTCGATGCGCGGTTTGGCTTCGAAGCGATCACCCGCATACAGCAGGGCAGAGAAGTGAGGATCGACCGCTTGCAGCGGGCCATAATCGCCGTTCAGGAATTTACCGACCATGCTCCCGAACCACGAATCGTACTGGGGAAACCCCGTGGCAAATACCGTGAGGCCTTGGGCCGCAAGGGAGTGTTCCAAAAGCTTGGCTTGCGTGTGCTTACCGCTGCCATCAATCCCTTCGATGGCGATGAGTATTCCGCGTGTCGTCATTTGGATGTGCGACGAATGGTGGGGGGGCCACTCGTGCTAGCCAGTGTAACCGGAGAAAGCATAGCTCGCAACGAATGGAATGAAGAAGTTCTTCGCCGTTCCAGGAGAGCCAGGTCACGGGGAAAGCCCGTTCTTCAGGAGGCGGGCCATTCGTTTTCATTGTGTCTTGCCCGCTTTCAGCCACCGAGGGCGTGAGGTCCAGTTCTCACCCAGCCCTAAACGCATCCGGCTTTTTCCGCGGCCTCGACAGGCGTAATGCCGGGCCATGTTAGGATTTTTAGGAGCGCACGTGCCGAACATGCTGGCGACCCTACAGGAAAACCTGCTCCGCGTGAAGCAGCAGATCGCTGACGCCGCGCATCGCGCCGGAAGACGCGAAGACGAGATTACGCTAATCGGCGTTTCCAAGACGCATCCGGCCGAGCGGATTCGCGAGGCTTACGACGCCGGGCTGCGGCATTTTGGCGAGAATCGCGTGCAGGAGTGGGAGGCGAAGCGCGGCGAAGTTTCGCAGCTAGCCGCCGCGTGGCACCTGATCGGACATTTGCAAAGCAATAAGGCAGCCAAGGCTGTAAATTTATTTCACACGATTGATTCTGTAGATGACTTTGCGTTGGCGCAGAGATTAGACCGTGCGTGCAGCAATCTGGCCAGCGGGCAGCGCTTGCGCATTTTGCTGGAAGTGCACATTGGCGGAGAGGAAACAAAAAGCGGAGTTTCAGAGGCGGATCTGCCCGCGCTGGCCGAACACGTACTCACGCTGCAAAAACTCGATCTTGCCGGGCTTATGTGTATTCCGCCATTTCTCGAAAACCTCGAGGAAGTGCGGCCGTATTTTGCGCGGGTGCGCCATCTGCGCGATGAACTGGAAGCGCGCTTAGGGAGAAACTTTCCGGTTTTGTCGATGGGCATGTCGCACGATTTTGCGGCGGCGATTCTGGAAGGAGCGACCGAGGTGCGTGTCGGCACAGCAATTTTCGGTACCCGATCCGCGAAAGCGTGAATCGAATCACGAGGAGCGAACACTCACAAATTCTCTATGCAACTGTTCACATCGTTTCGTCTACGTGGCACCGAATTGAAAAACCGCATCGTTGTTTCCCCTATGTGCGAGTATTCGGCCAAGGATGGCCATCCCACGCCCTGGCACCTGGTCCATTTGGGGAGTCGCGCCGTTGGCGGAGCTGCGCTGGTGTTCACGGAGGCGACGGCGGTCAGCGAGATTGGCAGAATTTCGCCGCAGGACACCGGAATCTATTTGGATTCGCATGTCGAAGCCTGGCGCCCAATCGTGGAATTCCTGCACGCGGAGGGCAGCCTTTCCGGCATTCAGTTAGCGCATGCGGGCCGAAAGGCCAGCACGGACCTGCCGTGGCTCGGCGGCGCGCCCATTCCTGTGCATGATGGCGGCTGGAAGCCCGTGGCGCCGAGTGCTCTTCCTTTTGATACTGGCTATACCGTGCCGAAGGCGCTCACGCTTGCGGAGATCGACCAAGTCGTGGCTGACTTTGTGGCGGCGGCCAAGCGTGCGCTGCAGGCGGGCTTTCAGGTGGTGGAAATACACTCGGCCCACGGTTACCTGTTGCACCAATTTTTGTCGCCGTTCGCCAATCAGCGCGAAGACGACTACGGCGGCAGTTTCGAAAATCGCATTCGTCTGCCGCTGCGCGTTGCCCAGGGCGTGCGCGAGGTCTGGCCGGAGCGGCAACCGGTGTTTGTGCGCATTTCGGCGACCGATTGGAAAGAAGACGGATGGGATCTACCGCAGAGCATCGAACTGGCGCGGCAGTTGAAGGCTGTCGGAGTGGATTTGGTGGATGTTTCGAGTGGCGGCGTGATTCCTGGCGTACGCATTCCTTTGGGTCCGGGTTACCAAGTCCCGTTTGCGGAGGCGATTCGCAGCGGGGCCGGGATTGCTACCGGCGCGGTGGGCATGATTGTCGAGGCAGAGCAAGCCGACACGATCATTTCCACGGGTCAGGCGGACCTGGTGCTGCTGGCACGCGAGATGCTTCGCGATCCCTATTGGCCACGGCGGGCCGCACAGGAACTCGGCGCAAAAATCAAGCCTCCGGTGCAATACGAAAGAGCGTGGTGAGCGGTGAGCCAGTTGGCTTTCACCGTAGATCCAGTGCGGGGCACGGTGGGTTTTTCGGTGCGCGTGCAACCCCGCGCGAGTCGCGATGAAATTGCCGGTGTGATCGAGGGCGCCTTGAAGATTCGATTGTGCGCTCCCGCGGTGGAAAATCGCGCCAACGAAGCTTTGGTCGAGTTTCTCGCCTCCGTTTTGAAAACCTCCAAATCCGCTGTTAGAATCCGGAGCGGCGAGCAAAGCCGGAACAAGCGTGTGGAAATCTTCGGCGTAACCCCGCAACAGATTGAAAGCTTGCTGCAGACCGAAGCATAAAGGGTGTGGCTGCCAACAGAAGGGAACTGTTCCCATGAAGGTTGATATCAGCGAAATGCAGAAGGACTTGCGCGGCGCGAAGCTCGATGGCTGGCTCTTCTACGATTTTCGCGGACGCGATCCCATTGCGCTCCGCATTCTGGATTTGCCGCCGGGCATGCGCACGCGCCGGTGGTTTTATTTCGTCCCGGCGAAGGGTACGCCGAAAAAACTTGTGCACAAGATTGAGGCAGGCGCGCTCGCGGCCGTTCCCGGCGACACGCTCTACTATGCCGGCCAAAAAGAGCTGCGCGACAACCTGAAGAAAGCCATCGGCAAAGCCAAGAAAGTGGCCATGCAATATTCCCCGAAGAACGCCATTCCTTATGTAGCGATGGTAGATGCCGGTACGGTCGAACTGGTGCGCAGTCTTGGCGCAAAAGTGCTAACCTCCGCGGACCTGGTGCAGAAGTACGAAGCTTGCTGGAGCAAGGAGCAGTTGGACTCGCACCTGGCGGCGGGCCGCGAAATCGATCGCATCGTGCGTGAAGCCTTTGACTATGCCGCGAAGTGCGTCAAGGAAAAGAAGCCGCTCAACGAATACGACTTGCAGCAGTTCATCCTAAAGAAATTCGCGGACGCGGGAATCATCACCGAAGAAGGCCCGGACGTGGCGGTCAACCAGAACGCCAGCGATCCGCACTATGGGCCGACGCGCGAGAAATCGTCGCCGGTTCGCGAAGGCGATCTCCTGCTGCTCGACGTGTGGGGCAAGCAGAAAGGCGCCAGCAGCGTGTACTACGACATTACCTGGATGGGCTATCTCGGCGCGTCGGTGCCGGAAAAATATGCCAAGGTGTTTCGCGTGCTCCGCGAAGCCCGCGACCGCGCTGTGGAGTTGATTCGCTCCAGCGTCCAGGCCGGCAAACCACTGCAGGGCTGGCAGGTGGATAAAGCCGCTCGCGCCGTGGTGGAAAAAGCCGGCTACGGCAAATACTTCTTTCACCGCACCGGCCACAACATCGGCACTTCGGTGCACGGCAACGGCGTCAACATGGATGGGCTGGAAACGCAGGATGAACGCCACCTGATCCCGCGCACCTGCAACTCCGTCGAGCCCGGAATCTACTTGCCGGAATTTGGCATGCGCAGCGAAGTCGATGTATATGTGGATGAGGGGGAGGCGCGCGTTACAGGAGCGGTGCAGACGGAGATTTTGCCGCTGCTGGCCTAGCGGATTGCGGAAAAAGTGCGCTGGTTTATACGTGGCACAGCCAGTCTTGGATGTGCTC
>Ga0335072_10001798_pt1 | contig 34100 bp, 34 predicted proteins | sample Lox_Sample_21_FD_206725 | JGI IMG/M metagenome (GOLD analysis project Ga0335072, IMG submission 206725) | Soil microbial communities from Loxahatchee National Wildlife Refuge, Florida, United States - Lox_Sample_2.1 | ecosystem: Environmental > Terrestrial > Soil > Wetlands | place: USA... | reverse complement strand
CTAGCTGGTCTAAGAATGGCGCGGTGATCGTGCCGTCGAGCTCTACGGGGACGTCCCAGGTGACGCTGCCGCCGTGGTCGCGAAGTTTTTGAGTGAAAGCGACGACTTGATCGGTGGTGAAGCGGGGGGTGCCGCGGCCCCAGGTCTGGCCCAGGAAGCTGAGCATGTGGATCTGGGCGCCGTCGATGAGGCCGTCGTAGGGGCGATGAATGTCGACCTGGTCGGGCTTATCGATCTCACCGGCGATGTAGTCGTCTTCGGCCGTCTGGGTCATCAGGCGGTAGTAGACCGCAGGATTGAAGGCGAGGGCGGATCCAGGGTTACCGGCGCGCGCGGCGGCGGCGAACGAGGCGAAGTTGGGCGGCTCGGCGAACCGGTACATCGAGTTGGGGAAGTAGCAGCCGTCGAACCACCAGCCGGAGACGCGCGTGCCCCAACGGCGGGACCATTCCTCGATAATTTGCTGCCACTTGAGCTGAAAATCGCGATTGCGATGGGCGCCGTTGAGCCAGCCGAGGGCCTGGCATGCGGCTCCGTCCTGGGCGGGCGCCCCGGAAGGGAGATAGAGCATGAGCCTGATGCTGCGCCTGGAAAGGGATTCGCAGAGGTCGGCGACGAGGTCGCGCCGGGAGCACTTCGTGGGGGCGATGCCGGTGAGGCGGTCGTAGACCGGGTTGGGAGAGAGATAGTAGCCGGAGTTCTGGCCGATGCTGATTTGATAATGACCGGCTCCGACAGAGGCGAGGCGCTGGGCCATGGCCTCGACGTCGAAGTTGTCGATGAGCTTGTTCCACCGGTCGGGGGTCATAGTGAGGTTGTGAACGCGGGACTGCCAGTCGGCGAGGTAGTGGGTCATGACGCCCCATGCGTGGGCGCGGTCCTGCATCCAGGCGGCGCGACCGGAGCCGGCATTGAGATTCTGGTCGGGCGCGCCGGCTGGGGCCCCGGACGGGGTGGATTGGGCGAAAGAGCTGAGAGGCAAGGTGGCGGCGGCTGAAGCGGCGCTGCGGATGAGATGGCGGCGGGTCATTGGAGGCGGCATAGGAAGTCCTTCTGTATACGGAGACATTCTAAGGCAGTCTTCCGCGACGTAAGTGGCGTATGCGGCAGATTTTGGTGTGGCTTATACCTGATGAATCGCCACTTGGCAGACTCGGTCCCGGTCCACTCTTCGAGGAGAGGCGCCGGAGTGGATGGAGTGGAGCGCTTGAGTGGGGCGCGTGTCGTTAGATGTGGGCTCTGGATTACCGATGGAGAGCTTAGCGCATTTTTTCAAATGCCCGTAACAAATGCTGTAGAGAATGGGTGCGGCAGTAATCACTGCAAGGGAGAAAGACGTGAAAAGAACGCTGATCGCAGTTGCGGCTCTTGTGATGGCCTGGGGAACGGCGCAGGCCCAGAAACTGACGGGAGCGGGCGCTACATTCCCATATCCCATTTACTCGAAGTGGTTTACCGAATATAGCGCGGCGCATCCGGGCGTGGAAGTGAACTACCAGTCGATCGGATCGGGCGGCGGAATCCGTCAGGTGGAAGCGGGGCTGGTGGACTTTGGGGCCTCGGACATGCCAATGACCGACGAGATGCTGAAGGCTTCGAAGGTGAAGCTGATCCACCTGCCGACGGTGCTGGGCGCGGTGGTGCCGGTATTCAACGTGCCGGGAGTGACAGACCTGCGGTTCAGCCCCTCGACGCTGGCAAACATCTACCTGGCGAAGATCACGAACTGGAATGATGCGGCGATTGCGAAGGACAATCCGGGTGTAAAGCTGCCGGATCAGAAGATCACGGTGGTGCACCGCGCAGACGCCAGCGGCACGACATTCATCTTTACCGACTACCTGAGCAAGGTAAGTAAGGACTGGGCGGGAACGGTCGGGAAGGGAACTTCAGTGGGCTGGCCGACAGGCGTGGGCGGGAAGGGCAACGAGGGCGTAGCCGGGCTGGTGCGCCAGCTTCCGGGCGCGATCGGCTATGTGGAGCTGATCTACGCGCTGCAGAACCACATCACGTTCGGGGATATCCAGAATGCGGCAGGGAACTGGGTGAAGGCGTCGATTGACGGCGTGACGGACGCGGCGGCAAGCGCGAAGATGGAGGGCAACGATTTTCGGGTGTCGATCACCAACGCACCGGGGCCGAATGCTTATCCGATTTCAAGCTTTACCTACCTGCTGATTCCGGTAGAGCCGACGAACGAGGCCAACCGCAAGGTGCTGAAGGACATGCTGAGCTGGATGCTGAAATCAGGCGAGAGCGAGGTTTCGGCGCTGTCGTACGCTCCGCTTCCGGATAGCCTGGTGCAGAAGGAACTGGCGGTGGTGTACTCGCTCAAGTAGGGACGTGCCGAGACAGGATGAGTGGAAGGCGGGTCCGGCGGGCGCCGGGTCCGCCTTTTCCGTGCCTGAGGGATTTGCGGAGGACCGGGTATCGAGTTTGGTTCTGACGGGGAAAGCGGCGGGAATTTTGCCGGTTTTTTACGCCCGGATTGCACCAGGTTGACAGCAATGCACGGATACTGAAGACGGCTTGAATCCTGGATCAGGGAGAAATCCGATGCGCGGACCGCGTGCAACACTGGTTGTGTGGGTGGCAGTCGAGGTAGCAAGCTGTCTGGCGGCCCAGCCCGGACCGCCACCCGCCCCGGAACCGACGATTGCGCCCACAGTGCTGGTTCGCGATGTGGTGTACAACGAGCTGCACGATCACCATAGCCATGGGTACTGGCGCTATTGGGTGAGGGAACGGAACCAGAGCGGGAGCTGGCTGGAAGACCAGGTGGAGACGGCCGATGGGCCGGTAGACCGGCTGACGCTGGTGAACGGTCATCCGCTAACTGCCGGGGAGCGAGAGGCGGAGCAGGAGCGGCTGGAAGCGCTTCTGGAGTCGCCGGAGGCACGGGCGCGGCATCTGCGGCAGTACGACGAAGACGAAGATCGGATTGGCCGGGTGCTGGCGATTCTGGCGGACGCCTTTGAGTACGAGTACGAAGGGGAAGAGGACGGATGCTACCGGCTGCGGTTCCGGCCGAACCCGGGTTACGATGCGCACACCATCGAGGCGCGGATCTTCCACGCGATGAGCGGGGAGCTGTGGGTGGATGCGCGGTATAAGCGGCTGGCACGGCTGGATGGGCATTTTGAGCAAAATGTGGACTTCGGATTTGGAATTCTGGGCAGGCTGTATAAAGGCGGGTGGTTCCGGCTGGAACGTGTGCAGGTGAGTCCGACGGAGTGGAAGACCGATACGCTGGAGGTTCACCTGAATATTCGGGCCCTGCTGGTGAAGACGTTTGCGCGCGAGACGAGCGAGCAGCGAGGCGGGTTTGAACCGGTGCCGGCGAAACTGACGCTGGCGCAGGGGATGGCGCTGCTGGACCAGACGGAAGCGCTGAACCCGCCGGCGCCCTCCAGCGCCGCGTGGATGCGACGGTAAGCGCTATTGTTCAGGGCCATCTACAGGTGCAGGCCAATGTTTCTCTACATAAGCGGCGACGATGCGATCACCAAGGACGTTCAAGTGATCGCCATCAAGGCTGATGGCTTTCATGGGGTATGCCAGTTCCGCGGACGAGAGGTTGAGCATCGGGTTGCGGTGTGCCGCAGCCCAGCCGGCGAGCGTGGCTTGCGCCGGCATCGCAACCGTCGGAAGGTCCTTTCGGAAGGGAAGATACATAAGGATCATCCTTGCCCCGGCAGCTGAGACGATACTTTGAAAGCATCGAGATCGGCTAGGTTCTGGTGCGTTGTCGTCGCGGCGCCGGAAGTGACAGAGTCGCCAGCGTCGGTGCGCGGCGCGCGGCGGAGGAGTTTGGCGCGAAAGTGCGTCCATAGCTCGCCAAGAGCGCTGGACGGGCGCTTAAGCCAAAGCTCGCTGCCTACATCTGCCAGGGTTGCGCGGGCTTGAGTTACATCGGCGTCGTTAAGGACGAGGACCACCAGCGCCGAGTGGAAGATTCCGCGAGAGCGGATGTAGCTGAGTTCGTTATCGATGGCCCAGGCGTCCGCAGAAGCGTTCAGGACCTCGACGGGGCGGTGAACGACGGAGGGCAGGTTGCGGCGAAGGATCTGGGTGAAAATCTTGCTCTGGTCAACGCGGGTGGTGCCGTAGGTGACTGAGTCACCAACGAAGAGAATGCGGAGAGCTCCCGGTGCGGGAAGGGTTGCAAAGGGCGCTGAACGCATCCCGAATTGATTGATGCGTATGTGGCAGAAGAAGCGGTAATCGTTCTGATTGGGCTTGACGATGTAGGCGCAGGGGCCGTCCGGGGCAATCAGCACGGGGTTACCCAGGCCAAAGATGAAGGTGAAAGCGAGGTCAGCGAAGACCACGAGAACGCAAAGGACTACCAAGATGAATGCGGTCCGGCGCATAGGGCGTACAGGAGTGCTTGTGGGGCGCGGGGCTGACTGGGGCGATGACAAAGAGCGACTGACCTCTAAAAACAATTTGTAAGTAGGTCGCAGGGGCGACTAAGAACCGGCGGCAAGCGGCAAGACGATTATATGGCAAGGGGTTCCCGGGTGAGTTGTTCGAAGGCGGCACACTGCGGAAGCGGAATAAAGATTTGCTTTGGGACTGCCGATGAAGCTCAGCAGGGGAGCCGAAATGGGGATCGGGCCGATCAGCGGAGTGCGGATGGTGGAGGCTGTGAAGGCTCCGCCGGCGTATTCGCAGCTCGCGGCGGTGTTCGATGTGGCGTACACGGCACGGGTCGGGGAGGAGACTTACTCAGGGGGCGGGCGAACCGCAAGCGGTCAGGACCAGGAAGAAGGTGAGGATCTAAGCTCGCAGGAGGAGGAGGCTACGAGCGCCGAAACGGACAGTGACGGGCCACGAGGGAGCTTCAGCGCAATTGCTTGAGGCGGCAGCTTGGGATGCGAAGCGCACATCTCACTTTCGTCTGAGGGGCATTATGTCCGATAATGTATATTCTGTTCACTGAAAGCAGTTCATTCGCGGTTTCTTCAAGCCAACGGCTCCCTTAGCTCCAAGATCTGAGCCGTCTTTTGGGGTGATCACATCTTGTAGCGGCCAAGATCTTCGTCATTCAGACCTTCAAGCCAGCCGCGAAGCTGTTCGGCGGTGGGCCCTTCGGGCGGGCCGGCGGTGTTGAGCTTGGCGCTCTGCATTACGTGCTCGTCGACGTAGATCGGACAGTCGGCGCGGAGTGCGAGGGCGATGGCGTCGGAGGGGCGGGCATCGACGGCAACCAGGTCGCCCTCCTGGCGGAGCCACAGGACGGCGAAGAAGGTCTCATCGCGAATCTCAGTGATTACAACACGTTCCAGTTGGGCATTCAAGTGATGGATGAGATTCCTGACGAGGTCGTGGGTCATGGGGCGCGGGGCCGCGAACTTTTCTATCTCGAAGGCGATGGCGTTGGCCTCCGGGATGCCAACCCAAATGGGCATGACAGTGTCGGAGGCGACGTCCTTGAGGACGATGATGGGCATGTTGCTGGCGGGGTCCATCATGAGTCCGCGGATTCTGACCTCGATGAGAGTCGTCGACGCGATCAGTCTCTCAATTTCCGTCTGCCGCTGGCGGTCGATGTCCATAGGTCCCCCTTTCCTGCTTAGACGGCCTCTCCCACCAGACTGTTTGGATGGGTGGCCGTGATTCTTACGTTGAGGTAACTGCCGGGGGCCGGGGCGATGGGCTGAGCGCTGGTGAAGTTGACGGGCTTGTTCTGGCTGCTGCGGCCGACGATTTGGCCACGTGCCGGATTCCGCCCTTCGACCATCACCTCAAGAATTTTCCCTAAGTTCTTGGAATAATTTGCCCTCTGGATTTCGCGCTGGCGGTCAAGCAGTACTTGAAGGCGGCGCGCCTTTTCGGCGTCGGGGATGGAGTCGATCATGACCAGGGCGGGCGTGTTGGGGCGAGGCGAGTACTTGAAGCCGAAGACGCCGTCGTACTGCACCTGGGCCAGGAGGTCCATGGTCTGGATGAAGTCGTCCGGAGTTTCACCGGGAAAGCCGACGATGATGTCGGTGGAGATGGAGATGGGGCGGCGGGCGGATTTCATCCAGGCGATGCGCTCGAGGTACCAGTCGGGAGTGTACTCGCGGGCCATGAGCTTGAGGACGCGCGCGGAGCCGGACTGCACCGGAAGATGGACGTGGTCGCAGAGGGTGGGCACGTCGTCGATGGCATCGACGATGTCGCGGGTGAAGTCGCGGGGGTGGCTGGTGGTGAAGCGGACGCGGCGGATGCCAGGAACCTGGCCGACGGTGGCCAGCAGCTCAGCAAAGGAGCACTTCCCCTCCGGATCGCAGTAGCTGTTGACGTTCTGGCCGAGGAGCTGGATCTCAGTGTAGCCGAGGTCGGCGATGCGGCGGGCTTCTTCGAGGACAGAGGACGAGGAGCGGCTGCGCTCCTTGCCACGGGTGTAAGGGACGACGCAGTAGGCGCAGAACTTGTCGCAGCCCTCGATGATGGTGATGTAGCCGCGGTAGGGGTTCTGGCGGGCGGTGAACTCGGTCTCGAAGGTCTCGTCGGTCTGGCGGTCGTCGAGGCCGGTGATGCGGTTCTCGCCAGCCTCGAGCCGGGTGAGCATCTCGGGGAGCTTGCGGTAGGAGGCCGAGCCGGAGACGAGCGACACATAGGGGGCGCGGTCGAAGATCTTCTCGCCCTCCTGCTGGGCCACGCAGCCGAGGACGGCGAAGCGCTTGCCGGCCCTGTACAGGGCCTTGTAGTCGTTGAGGCGGTGAAAGACCTTCTGCTCGGCCTTGTCGCGGATGGAGCAGGTGTTGTAGAGGATGAGGCTGGCGTCTTGTTCGGATTCGACCCGGCGGTAGCCCCGTTGCTGGAGTGTACCGATGACCTTTTCGGAGTCATGGGCGTTCATCTGGCAGCCGAAGGTCTCCAGATAGAATGTTTTTTCGGTCGCCATCGCAATACTGAGTATACGGGGTTTTGGATTGCGGCGCAGGCTTGGGAGCGAGTCAGCGAGTTGTCCGTTTGTGCCGGGGCGGATGCGAAGCTTATTCGATGAGCAGCTTGAAGGCGTGGGTCCACAGGTTGCGCTGGAAGCCGGGGATGCACCACAACATGCAGAGGGACTCGATGGCGCGGGCGGCTTCGGCGGCGCCCATGTCGGCGGTCTCCCAGCCGAACTGGTCGAGGATCTTCGTGACGGTCGCCTTGGCACCGGCGTCGTTGCCGCAGATGAACATGGTCGGCTTGCCGGCTTTGAACTCGGGGTTGACCATGCGGGCGGCGCCGACCGAGTTGAAGACTTTGACGAAGTGGGCCTGGGGAAACTCGCACTGGAGCTGCTCCATGAGCGAGTCGCCGTAGGTGGTGAAGAACGGGAGGACTCCGTTGACGGGCGGGGCGTCGGCGATGGGGTTGCAGGCGTCGAGGAGTGGTTTGCCGGCGAGGTTGTCGGCCCCGGCGGCGCGGAGGGCTTGAGCGGCGACGTTGCCCTTGACGGCGAGAACAACCGCTTCCCCGAAGGCGGCGGCCTGGGCAAAGCTGCCAAGCCGGGCCTCGGGATTCGAGGCTTGCCACGCAGCCAGCCTCGCGGTGTCACGGGTGCCGAGCATGACTTCGTACCCATGCTTCAGGAATCCGGCGGCGAGGGTCTGGGCGACGGTGCCGGAGCCGATGAGTCCGATCTTCATTGAGATTCTCCTTCTCCTTTGAGGCCGGTGTGGAGATAAGCGAGGAGGGCCTCCATCTGCGCCGTGGTGAAGCGGCCGGCAAAGGAGGGCATCATGCCCTTGCCGGTAAGGACGGTGCGGGCGACCTGCACGTCGGTGGCCGGAGCGCCGCTGGGGAGCGTGGTCCGGGTGAAGACGCCGTGCAGGTTGGGCGGAACCTTCTTGAGCGCCAGGTCGTTGTACTCGTGGCAGTGGGCGCAGCGCATGTCGTAGAGCTGTTTGCCTTCGGCCTGCTGAGGTGTGAGCGGCGAGCGGCGGCAGCCGGAAAGAACAAGAGCGGCGAGCGATGCACCGAGGACAAGCGCGGCGAACGCGCGCCGCGCCGGGGAACTGCAGCGAACCGATGAAATGGGAAGACTCCTCCGGGGAAACGGGTGCGATGAACGGGCTACGATGGATGCCAGCAGCGGATGGATGCCGCCACTGCGTGCCTCCAGTCTGAGCCGTGCAGGCGGGGAGGGTCAAGCGGGGGCTTCGCGGCTCAGGCGGGGTCCGGCGCCGAGGCAGAGATCGAGATCGGGCCAGCCGAAGGCGAGTTCTTCGAGCTCCGCACCGCCGATTGCAATGGGCTGGCGAGCGATTTGAACTCCGCCGAGGGCCTTGTAGAAGCCCACGGCAGGGTTGCGAGCGAGCACCCAGCCGGCCATGCCATGGAAGCCGCGGGTGCGAAGGGCGCCGGCGATGGTTTCGACGAGGCGGCGGCCGGCACCATGGCGCTGACTGTCCCTGAGGAGATAGATGGCGTAGAGCTCGCCGTCATAGCCGGGGATCGGGCTGCGCAGAGGGCCTCCGCTGGCAAATCCGAAGGGATGGCCCATGTCCTCCGCGACAAAGATGGGGTTGTTTCCGGAGGAGAGTTGCTCGCGCCACCTTTGGGCGCTGGCTTCAACGCTGAGGGAGGCGAGAAAGGCAAGCGGTACGATGCCGGGGTAAGTAGTACGCCAGCTCTCCACCTGGACCCGTGCGACGGCGTGGGCATCTTCGAGCGCGGCGGAGCGGATCGTGAATTCCATGAGCTGCAATCTAGCACGGAAGCGCGGGATGCGCTGCAGTTGGGCCTGCTTCGGTATGCTGGTGAGAGAGGGATGCGCGAGACAGGCGAACGTTTGACACCGCTGCAGCATAGGGCGCAGAACCGGTGCTTCGGGTGCGGCCCGGCGAATCCGGCGGGGCTCAGGCTGGAGTTTCTGCTGGCCGAGGACGGCTCGGTGGTGTGCTTTGCGAGGGTGTCGGAGAACTACGAGGGTCCGGCAGGGTACCTGCACGGCGGAATCATCGCTAGCCTGCTCGACGAGACGATGAGCAAGTCGGTCCGGGCCAAGGGGTTCACGGCGATGACGCGGCACATCGAGGTGGACTACCTGCGGCCGGTGCCGTCGCGTTCGGCGATCCGGCTGGAGGGGCGGACTGTGGGCAGTGACGGGCGCAAACACCACACCGAGGCGAAGATCCTGAACGAGGCAGGCGAGACGCTGGCCAAAGGCAAGGGACTGTTTATCGAAGTGAAGCCGCGGGAGAACACAGTGGGGCGGTCCGAAGACCGCCCCACTGTGGATTGAGTGGCTCTTCCCTGCTCCGGCCCGGCCTGTTGCGCGCCGGCCCGAGGATGAACGTCATCTCTCCCCGTTGTCAACCGCCTCGGCGCGCTATTGGGAAGGGCTGCCCGGGATTAGTGGACCATGTTGATGGCGTCCTGGGTGACCGTGTCGAAGGTGGTCACTGATTTCGCGTTGGCTTCGAAGGCGCGCTGGGCCACGATCAGGTTGGAGAACTCGTCGGAGATGTTGACGTTTGAGGCCTCGAGAGCGCCATCCTCCATGGTCCCCAGTCCGGCACTCCCCGAAGTTCCGATGGCCGCGGCGCCGCTCGCTCGCGTGGTAAGATAGTTGCCGTTGCCGAGCAGTTGGAGCCCCTGGTCGTTGGTGACGTTCGCCAGCGCCACTTGGCCCACGACTACGTTGTTGTTGCCGTTGCTATAGGAGACAGTAACGGTTCCGTCCGAGCCAACGGAAAAGCTCTGATACTGACCGGTCTCATAGCCGTTCTGCGTATAGCTTGTGAGCGACGATCCGCTGCCGGGAGTCGAGGAGGACGAACTGGACGCGGCAACTTGGCTGATGGTGGGCTGGCCGTTGGAGCCGAGCAGGTTCCACGTGATGCTCAGTGGGCCGGCTCCGTCGGCCAGGGGGTTGGCGCCAGTGGCGGCTGTACTGAGGCCCAGAGTGACCGAAGAGTTCCCAGTACCCACTGGGTTGCCGTTGAGGTCGGTGAGGTTGCCGTTCGAATCGAAGGTGATGGTTCCGGTATTGGGAGCCGGGGCGCCTCCGGCCGCGTAAGCCGAGGCCGGCAGCTGCGCGGAATAGTCCCACGTGTTGTTGCCCGCCGATGTAAAGGTAACCGTGACGGTCTGTGGGTTTCCCAGCGAATCGTAAGCTGTGATGGAAGGAGAATACGACGCTGGAGTGCTGGCGGTGTTCGCCGTGGCGTCGAGGTTGAGGTCCATGCTCATCGAGGTGGTGGCCTGCGGCGGCTGCACCTGGTCCATAGGAATGCTGATCGCAGTCAACGGAGCGCTGGTATTGACGACGCCGTTGGCGGCCGGATAGCCCATCACGCTGTAGCCGTTCGAGGTGACCAGGTTGCCGCTTGCGTCAGTCTGAAATTCTCCGTCGCGCGTCAGGTATTGCGAGCTGCCTTGGTCGACGACGAAGAAGCCGCTGCCCTGCAGGGCCACGTTGGAGGACACGCCCGTGGAGTTGGGTGTGCCGGCGGCGAAGTCGGTCTCGGTGTTGGCGACCTGGGTGCCCGCGCCCACCTGGATGGGATCGCCGGAGCCGGTGGAGCCGATCTGCTGGTAGAACAGGTCGGAGAAGTTGGTGGTCTGCGCCTTGAAGGCCGTGGTGCTCATGTTGGCGAGGTCGTTGGCGATGGTGTTGAGGGCCGTCGAGTCGGCCTGCAGGCCGGTAAGAGGAATTGAGAAGCTAGCCATGGTTCGTGTCTCCTGAGGATGCCCCTGGTACGGCCGCGGCGGCCGGCTGATATGCGGTGGTTACCGGTTGGCGCCGGAGAGCACCGGCGATGCGCCGTCGAGTGCGTGAGCGACACGCTGGGCTGCCGGGTTGGCGGCGGGAACCGAGAGATTGCCCGGCGCAAGATGGGCGGCGAAGGTGGAAAAGACCGACCCTGCGTTCGGAGCCGGCCCGAGGTCCGACAGAGCGCCGAACGCGGAGACTGCGGCGCCTGAGGATGTGTGCGTTGAGGCGGAGGGGGACCCTGGCGAGGTAATGGCCGCGACCGCGCCGACGGACTGATTGGAACTGTCGCCAGTGCTGTCGGTAGTTGAGCCGAAGGCGCCAGTCAGCGTCTGATTGATGCCGATCAGCTGTTCGAGGCTGTTCACCTGTACGAGCTGGTTGATGTATTCATTGGGATCGGTTGTCGCCGTCGGGTCCTGGTTCTGCATCTCGGTCACGAGCAGAGTGAGAAAGTCGTTGGCTGAGATGGTGGCCGAGTCCGTAGTGGTGTCGCCGGCCGAACTGGTGGAGCCACTAGTCGAGCTGTCCATCGGTGGGGCCTTGGGGCCGATCAGGGACTGCGCCGCCGCCGCGTGATTGAAGATTCCTGCTGCCGCCGCCATCGGTTTTCCTGCCTTTCGAGTAACTCATCGTTCCTGTGTTTCCGTTCCGTGCTTGCCAGTATCCGTTTAGGTTTCCCGGGTTTCGGTTCTCTGTCTCCGTCGGGCTGCCGGATGGGCATCGCAGCTTTACCCGGGACTCCCGTTCAAGCCATCACCGAAATCGAAGCTCCCTCTGGCCGCAGCGCGGTCGTGGCCGGGTTTGCCGCGGACGCCCGGGCTGTGGCCTGGGGCGCAGTTCCGGCTTCGGACCGAGGTTGCATGGGAGATGGCGTGGGGGCGCCCTGTTCAGACTGCGAATAAGTACTGTTTTGTCCGCCCTGGCCGGAGTTGGAGTTCGCCCCTAGACTGCTCGCTCCCCACCCTTGTGGTTCGGCCACGGTCACCGTCTCAACATGCGCCCGCTGCTCGGCCAGATGCGCGCCTAAGCCGGCCACGTGGCCAGAGAGGACCTGCGCGGCGTCGGACGAACCGGGGACAAGGGAGGCATGGATACCGCCGCCGCTTACACCGGCGCGAATGCCTACCCAGCCCAGCGAGGGGTCCTGAAAGCCAGCTTCGGCTTGGCGGGCACCGGCGTGGATCCAGCCCGGCGCACCAACGCCGGAGCCCGAATCCATAGCGGCGAAGGTCTCACGGCCCGAGGACGCGGACATGGAGGTCGACAGCGAGCCGGACGCGACGACGCCGGTCGATGCACCCGCCGTTATCGCGTCGGCAGGAGCCCCGGCGGAATCGCGAGCCAGGGACCCGGTGTCGGCAGCCGTGGTCGCTGCCTGGGACTCGGCCGTGTGCCGGAGCTCTCCGGACGCGGCGCCGGGGTGAGACGCGTGAGCTGTCGCCTCGCCTGTCTCGTGCTTGACGGCGGTCGGGGCTGAGGGTTCACCGGCCGGAAGCGGAGGCGGGGCCTGCGATGATCCTGGGGCGGCCGCAGAAGCCTGATCCTGACCGGCGTCGCTGCTCGAGGATGGCGGGGACGCGAAAGCGACGCTTTCCTGCCCGGTTGCCGTGCGATCGAGTCCGGTCTGACCGTGTTCGCCGGCCGCGGTCGATACGGCGTCCGAGGCCGGCGCAGCCGGCGAGGATGAGATGGGACGGGCGTCCGCACCTGTTTCCTGCGCACTGCTCGAGGCTTCGTCGTTACGGCTGTCGGATTTAATGTCCGGAACGCTCAGGTGAGGAGTGGGCTGGCTGTTACCGGCCAACACCGCTCGGGGCGTGGGCATCTCCTCCCGCTTCGCTTTCGCGGTGGACAGATGTTGCGCGGGGAAGGTTGATGGCGCTGTCAGCGTGGAAGCGGCGATGGACAGCGCCTCAGCCGTCATTGCCAGAGAAAGTGGCACCGGGATCGCGCTGCCGGCTGCTTCCGCAGCGGCGTCTCTCTTCGTGGCGGCGTGGCGGGGGCCGGAGAGCTGGTCCGAATCCGAATGTGTCCTGTGGTGCGACGATGCTCCCGCCGCAAGCTGGTCTTGGGCTTGGGACAGACGTGCGCCAAGGCCGGACGGCGCCTGGACGGATCGATTAAGCGCAGCGGCCGCGCTGCCAGCCTGTTCTGCGGCAGGAGCTGGGGTAAGAGTGGACGCCAGGGCAATCGGCGCGGTTGTCTTGCTGGAGTCGCCTGCATGCTCTTGCGCGTCGAAGCTGGCGACAGAGCCTACCGGGGCGGCGGACGGGATGCTGTCCAGCCCGTCGTCCTCCGAATCCGGCTCGCGAACGCCCAACAGGGCTAGCATCCTTTGCCAGTTGCTTTCGAAGCTTGCAGCTTGCGCGCTCGTGGACGTGGAGGCTGGAGAGGACGCGAGGATGCCGGCCGGGAACATCTCTGCGGAAGCGGCCGGAAGCGAACCAACCCCGGTTGCGGCTGATGGCGCGATCTCAATGCCTGCGGCGATGCTCATGGCGATGGGAGAAGCAGCCGCCGTGCCAGAGCGAGGCGATGGCGGTTAGAACCTTGTCAGAATCGGGACGGGCGTTCCCGTTCCTGAAGTGCGGGGCCCGATTCAGGTGAGTTTGTCCTCAGGTTTTGCCGATGCCGGACGAGCGCCTGAGGAGGGTGCGGCGGCATGGTCGGAGTCTCCAGAGTTCGAGGGGACGGTGGCTCCGCGGAACCGGTTCAGGTACCAGTCGTCGAGGCCCTGTTGACTGCGGCGCGCGGCCTCGGCTGCGTCCCGTTTTTCCGATTCTTCGACGAGGGTCTCCGCCTGGCGGCGCTCGACGCGCTTGGCCAGATACTCCTCGCGTCGGTCGGCCGCGTCCTCTTCGGCGTCGGCGATACGGGGCGTGAGAGCGGCGGCGCGGCGCAGAGCTGCGCGGGCCTCCTCGAGGCCTGCAAGCCGGTCAGCAAGTTTGCCCGTGGCGGCGCTGGCAGTGACCAGGCCGCGCCCGCCGCGCTCGCGTTGGACGGCGGCGACGAGAGCGTGCTCGAGCTGGCGGAGCGAGGCCAGAGCGGACTCCAGGGCGAGCTTGCGCTGCTCTTCTTCAAGGTCGAGAACGCGCAGGAGGCGCCGCAGGGGGCGCGAGACGGCCACGGCCTAGACCTCGGCTGCCAGCGCTGCCAGACGGCGCAAACAGTCGGCCAGACGCGTGGGCTCAAGGGCTCCCTGGGTGAGAAAGGCGCGCATGGGCTCGCGGGCGCGCAGGGCGCGGTCGAGATCTGGGTCAGAGCCCGGCTTGTAGGCGCCGATGCGGACCAGGTCTTCTGAGCGTGCGTAGACCGCCATCAGCTTTCGAAGCAGGCCGGCCTGCTCGCGGTGGGCAGGCACGGTGACCGAGGGCATGAGACGGCTGATCGAATCGAGCACCTGGATGGGCGGATACCAGCCCTCGGCGGCGAGCGCCCGCGAGAGCACGATGTGGCCGTCGAGGAGAGACCGCACGGCGTCGACCAGCGGATCCTGCTGATCATCGCCCTCCATGAGCACGGTGTAAAAGGCGGTGATGGAGCCGGTGCGGAACTGGCCGGTGCGCTCGATGAGCTTGGCAAGCTTGGTGAAGACCGAGGGCGTGTAGCCCTTGGCGGTGGGCGGCTCGCCGGCGGCTAGGCCGATCTCGCGGGCGGCCATGGCGAAGCGGGTAAGCGAGTCGAGGACAAGCAGCACGTGTTTCCCCTGGGCGGCGAAGTACTCGGATACGGTGGTGGCGGCAAGCGCGGCGCGGAGACGCATGAGCGGAGACTGGTCGGAGGTAGATACGACGACCACCGAACGGGCGCGGCCCTCGTGACCGAGGGAATCTTCAAGAAACTCGCCGACCTCGCGGCCGCGCTCGCCCACCAGGCCGACGATGGTTACATCGGCTTCGGTGTTGCGGGTCATCATGCCGATGAGCGTGCTCTTGCCCACTCCCGAGCCACCGAAGATGCCGACGCGCTGGCCGCGGCCCACGGTGAGCATGGCGTCGATGGCGCGGATGCCGGTAACGAGGGGCGTGCGGATGGGGACGCGCTCGAGGGGCGAGCGCACCGCGCCTTCGAGGGGCAGGACCAGTTGAGCGGCGGGCACCGGGCCTTCGTCGATGGGCGCCCCCAGCGCGTTCAGAACGCGGCCCATCAGCGCAGGACCGACTTCGATCTCCGAGCTGATGCCGAGGGCTTCGACACAGTCGCCGAAGCGGATGCCTTCGCTGGACTCAACTGGCATGGAGAGCACGTTGGTTCCGCGAAAGCCGATGACCTCGGCCCGATGCGGGCGGCCGGCCCGGTCGCGAATCTCGCAGCACTCGCCGACCGAGGAGAGCGGGCCAACGGACTCGATGGTCTGGCCAACCGACTCGACGACCTGGCCCCGCCAGCGCCAGGGTTGCACACGCTCGAGGCGGGAGATGTAGCGGGCGAGAAGGGCGGCCATCAGCGCGACTCCCGATGGGCCGCAGCGGGGACGGTCTCCCGCGGTGCCGGGTCCGGCGAGGCGACCGCACGGTCGAAGAAGCCGCGCTCGATCTCGCCGAGCTGGGAACGGACGCCGAGATCGACGGAGCCGAGGGCGGTCTCGACCACGCAGTCGCCGAGGCGCATCTTCGCGTCCGGCTCGACGGTGGGCCGGAGATTGAGATTGGGCAGGTGGGCGATGGCGTCCTGCCAGAGGGCGACGTCGCCCTGGGGGACGCGCAGGCGGACCTCGGTGGAGGTGGCGAGCTGGCCCAGCGCCACGCGGACGGCGCCGGTGAGCAGCAGAGGGTCCATCTGGGCCTCGCGGCGGAGGATGCGGGCCGCGACGGCCAGGGCCAGAACGACCACCTCACGCTCGACCTGAGCGAGAAAACGGTCGCGTTCGCGGGCGAAGCGTTCGACCAGGGCGGCAAGGTCATTTTTGCGCTGCGCCTCAGCGGCTGCCCGCGCGGCCCCCTGCTCCGCGCGTTCGGCCTGCCGGCCCTCCTCGAGCCCGCGTACGCGGCCGGCTTCGAAGGAGCGCCGGATCTCCTCGGCGAGCTTCTGTTCGAGCTCGGCGCTGCGTGCAGCGTCGTGGCCTGCCAGAGCCTGCTCCGGCGCGCCGCCAGCGTGCGGGAGCACGCCGTCGCCGTCATCGTTCCACCCGGGAAAGGCGGGCTCGGAAGGCGCTCCGGCACCGGCCGGATACTCGAAGAGCTCGATCCGCAGAGCTGCAGCCGCCACGTTCTGCTGCGCCCCCCCTACCGTGCCGTTGTTATGCAATGCCGTCTCCAAACTTAGTGAACACAGGGCAGTAAACAGTGGGCAGTGGACAGTGAACAGTGGATAGTGATCGGAACTGCGAGCATCGGTGTGAAAGAAATGCCTTCCCTCCATCCGTCTCTTGGCTCGTTCCACGCCGTTCTTCCATCAACGACAAACGACTGTCATCCACGAGATCACCGTTTTGTACCAACAACCGAACCGATCTGAGCCCAACACCGCTCCCTGTTCGCTGACCGCTGATCTTCACGCCAGCATCTCGTCGCCCGTCTCCAGTTTGAGAACGACTTTGCCCTCGGCCTCGAGCCGCCGCGCCAGATTGAGAATCTCCTGCTGGGCCTGCGCCACTTCGCGCGAGCGTACCGGGCCAAGCACTTCCATGTCTTCCTTGAGCATCTCGACGGCGCGCGAGCTCATAGCCTTGAAGATCTGCGCGCGAAGCTCCTCGTTGGCGCCGCGGAGGGCCATGGCGAGCTGGCGCTTGTCGACACCCGAAACGATCTCGCGGATGGTGGCCGCGGGGACCGTCACCAGATCTTCGAAGGTAAACATCAGGTTGCGAATCCCCAGCGCCAGCTCGGGCGAGCCCTCCTCGATGGTTTCAAGAATCTTCTTGGATTCCTCGGCGTTGAGCCGGTTGAGCAGATCGGCCACGGCCTTGAACCCCGAGTAGCTGCGGCGGGCGTTGTCGCCCACGCTTTCCAGGCGTCGGTGAAGGATGAGCGCCACCTTCTGAGCCATCTCCGGAGAGAACTGGCGCATCTCGGCCAGCCTCTGCACCGCCACGACCTTATGCTCCTCGCTGAGATTTTCGAGGACCTGCGAGGCGCGGCGGGGATCAAGATGAGCGAGGACGAGGGCGATGGTCTGCGGATGCTCGGTGTCGAGCAGCTTGCCCAGCTGCTGGGGGTCGGTGCGCTGCAGTTTGGCCAGGTTGCTCTGCGCCGCCTCCTGTGAGCGGCGGACCAGCATCAGCAGGTCGTCGGCGCGCTCCTTCCCAAAGGCGTCGACGAGCAGACGGCTGGCGTAGTCGAGGCCGCCATGGACCATGTAGTTCTGGGTCTCAAGCAACTGCCAGAACTCTTCGAGGACCTCGGCTGAGATTTCAGGCGTGATGCCGCGCAGATCGGCCAGTTCCTCGGTGAGCCGTTGCACGTCAACTTCGGGCAGGGCGCGCAGAATCTCCTTGGCCAGGTCCTCGCCCACGGCCACTAGCAGGATAGCGGCCTTGCGGATGCCCGACAGGCCCGCTGCCTGGTGGCGCCGTGCTGCTCCGTTCTCCGATCTCTCTTCGGGCACCGCGGTCTTCCTTTCTCCCTAGTCGGAGTGAATCCAGCTTTGCAGCAGGCGCGAACTCTGCGTGGGCTCGCGCTTGAGGTGGGTGCTGACCTGTTCGAAGATCTCCTGGGCGCGCTGGCGCTCCGGGTCCAGTTCGGCCGGCTCCGGCGGCTTCAAGGCGGACTGGGGTGGTGCGGCGGCGCCGGCTGCCAGTTCCCTTGGCTGCCCCTTCGCAGCAGGCGGATGAGCGGCCTGATGCAACGCCGGACGCACTCCGAGGGCCAGCACCAGGAGCACTCCGACGAGTAGGGCAAAGTACTTAACCAGCACGGGCGAGCTCGCCAGCGCATCGATCAGCTGCGTAGCTGCGGCGGGCGGGCGGGCGGCGCGGTTGCCCTCGAAGGGCATGTCTTCAACCGTTACGACGTCGCCCCGGGAGGTGTCGTAGCCCACCGCGGCCTGGGCGATGGCGGTGAGGTTGCGCAGGTCGTCGGCCGACCAGTGCTGCCAGACCGCAGGCTTCTTTCCGGCTGCCGGCTGGATGAGGTGGTCGTTGACAACGATGGCCGCGGTCATCCGCTCGATCCGGCCGGGGTTCTCTATGGTGTGGCGGACGATCTTCGAGGCGGCGTAGGTGCCCGACTCCGATTTGGCCGACTGCGGCGGCGTGGTCTCGCGCGGATAGACGGGCACGGCCTGGGCGTTGGGAGCGTTGGAGGAGGCGCCCGGCACGCCGGCCGCCACCTGCTGGGGCCCGGTGGTCTGCTCGGTGCGCTGCATCGAGAGGGTCACGGTCTGGCTGGGATCGTAAGTCTCCTGGGCGGTATCGGTAGCCTCGTCGTTGTAGTCGAGGGTAACCGAGGCCCGGACGTTGCCGGACCCTGTTACGGGCTCGAGGGTTTGGACCAGCTTTTCTTCGAGGGCTTCCTCGGCGCTCAGGCGCATCGCCTCGGGGGTCTTGGGGCTGAGCGGGAGATGGCCGTCGGCGTCGACTAAGACGACACGATCGGGGGTGAGGCCGTCGACGGCGCCAGCGATCAGATTGCGGATGGCGTCGGCTTCGCCGTCGGCGAGGGAACGGTGGCGCAGCTTGATGACGACCGAGGCTTTGGCCGGGCGTTCCTGGTCGCGGAAGAGCGAGTCGTGGGGCAGAACCAGCTCGACGCGAGCCGACTGGACGTCGGACACGGTGGAGATGGTGTGCTCAAGCTCGCCTTCGAGGGCGCGCTGATAGTTGACCTGCTCGTCGAACTCCGAGCCCACCCAGTTGGGCCTGTCGAAGAGTTCGAAGCCCATGCGGCCGCTCCTGGCGCCGCCCTTGGCCGCAGCGGCGAGGCGGGCCTTGTCGAGATCGGGAGCTGGGACGCGAATGCCGGTTCCGTCCTGGGCGATCTCGAAGGGAATCTTGGCCTCAGTCAGGGTCTGGGAGATCTGGCGGGCGTCGTCAGGATCGAGGCCGGCGTAGAGTGTGCGCCAGTCGGTGCGCGTGCTGATCCAGAGCATCCCGCCAAGAAGCACAGAGAGCAGCAGCCCGGCCATGATTGCTGCGCGGCGCTGGCCGGGCTGCATACCGGCCCAGCGTACACGGGCCAGACCCCAGAGGCCGGCCAGCCGGCCGCCTGGCTGCGCCTGGCCGGCCATCGCGGGGGGACTCTTCTCCAGTTGTGTTCCGGTCGCCATCTTCTCTTTCAGCTCTCAGCTCATTGCTTTGAACGTTTCCCTCTGACCTCGGGAGCCGAGAGCCGATCACTTTCCTTCAGAACTGCATGCCGATCACCTGTTGATAGGCCTGAACCGCCTTGTTGCGCACCGACAGGGCCAGTTCGAAAGCCATGTCGGCCTTCTGCTCGGCGATCATCGCCTGGTGGACGTCGACGCCCGTGCCGGTCATCAGCCCGTCTATGGCTGTGCGGGCCTGGGATTCGAGCTGGTTGACCTGGCCGACGGCGTCGCTGAGCAGGTCGGCGAAAGGGGCCGGCGCCGCCGACTGCCGCGCTGTCGTATTCAGCCCCGACGGTCCCATAAGCGCCGTACTAGCGTCCGACCCTGTTACGGACTGGATGGATGTAAGCATTGGCTTGTCTCTCTCCTGTTTCCTTGCCTCGCGCCAGCAGGCCTTACTCCGGGCCCGTTTACTCTGGGGCGATCAAGAGCTGTTAAGTCCTGGCGATCTCGAGGGCCGAGGTGATCATCGACTTCTCGGCCTGCACCGCCGACCCGTTGAGGCCGTAGGCACGTGTCGCCCCCATCAGATCAACCATCTCTGTGATGGGATTAATGTCGGGATACGAGACGTAACCCTGGGCGTCGGCGTCCGGGTGGCCGGGATCGTAGCGCTTGAGCGGCGGCGAAGGGTCCTGGACGACGGCGGCGATGCGCACGCCGGGAGCGACGGCCGCCGACCCCAAAGGATCGATCGCCGGCAACGCCGGCATGGAGACGCCCGTCGGCTGGATGGACGCGGCGTCGCTCATCGAGTTGAGAAAATTCGGGTCGTCGCGATCGGCGGCGAAGACCACCTCCTGCCGCCGGTAAGGTCCACCCGCGGCGGTGCGCGTGGTATCGGTGTTGGCCATGTTGGCCGCCACCACCTCGGCGCGCATTCGTTCGGCTTCCATGGCGCTGCCGGAAGTTTCCATCAGTCCGAAGAGATTCATTGCTGCTCCCTGTCTGGTCCGGCTCACTTGCTGTCGGCGTGAATGGCGTCCATCACCCGCTGATACTCGATGCGCAGCAAAGAGACGCCGGTTTTGTATTCGAGCTGGGCCTGGGCCATGTTCAGACCCTCGCGGTCCATTGATACGTCGTTGCCGTCGGGGCGTGCCACCAGCCCATCGACGTCAGTGACGCGCACGGCCTGCTCCGGGCGATTGTCGTCGACGTCGGTGACGGCCCGCCGCATCTCCGCCTCGAAGTTCATGCCCACGGCGCGGTAGCCGGGCGTATCGATATTGGCCACGTTGGCCGCCGTGAGCTTGGCCTCGTCGGAGGCCAGATCAATGTAGCGGGCCAACTGGTCGCTCAGCCGGGTTGCGATCTCCATGCCCATCGCGGTCGCCTCCGCATTCAGTTGACAAGCAGCCCGAAGTCGATCTCGCGGGCGGTAATGACGGGCTCGTCGCCGGCCAGGATCGCAGCCCGCTCGAGGACGTGCTCGAGCTCGCGGACGTTGCCGGGCCAGTCATGGGCGCGGAGCTTGGCCAGCGCGGTCGAGTCGACGCGCTTGACGGGGGCCTGCCTGCCCATCAGCTCAAGGAAGTGATTGACCAGCAGGGGCAGGTCCTCGGCATGGCTGTGCAGCGCCGGGGTGCGGATGAGAAAGACCGCGAGCCGGTAATAGAGGTCGGAGCGAAAGCGGCCCTCTTCGGCATGCTTTGCGAGCGGACGATGGGTGGCGGCGATGATGCGCACGTCCACCCTGGCGGTATCGTTGTCACCGACGCGCTGCAGCTCGCCGCACTCGACAAAGCGCAGGAGCTTGGCCTGGAGGGCCAGGGGCATCTCGCCGATCTCGTCGAGGAAGAGGGTGCCGCCGTCGGCGGCCTCGATGCGGCCGGTGCGGCCCTGCACGGCCCCGGTAAAGGCGCCGCGGGTGTGGCCGAAGAGCTCGGCTTCGAGCAGGGCCTCGGGGATGGCGGCGCAGTTGATGGCGACGAAGGGCTTGCGGCTGCGGGTCGAGAGCCGGTGCAACGCCTCGGCGACGATCTCCTTGCCCGACCCGGTGGGTCCTTCGATGAGTACGGGAGTGGTGCGGGGAGCGACGAGACGGACGCGGCGGCTGATCTCGATCATGGAGGGAGCGTTGCCGACCAGCTCGGGAAGGCGCTCGGCCGCGGGGCCCGCAGCGTTCAGAGCCGGCGGGTTGATGCGGATGGGAACGGTCTTCGGCGCCGGGATCACGCTGTCGATTGGCACGGGCAAAGATGCAGAGGCAGCGCTGCCGGAGATGCGCTGCCCGGCCGCTTTCCAGTCGTTGTCCGCACGCTCCGGAGTTTCGATTAAGGACGCTCCATTCCAGGCCGCCGTATCTGCGTCCTGGGTACTTCGCAGCGCGTAGAGGAGCTCCTGGCGGTAGGGGCCACGTGGACCGTCAGAGGGCGCGGCGCCGTCGGCGGTCACCAGGTCAACCTGCGGGAAGCGGGTGCGGAAGTCCCTCAGGAACTCATCGAGTTCGAGGTCGGGGAGCCAGGAGTCAACGATCGCGGCCTCCGGGGCGGCGGATTCGGCTTCGGCCCAGGCCTGCGCGCCGCCCGAGGCTTCGCGGACCTGCCAACGCAGGCCGCCCAGGACATGCGAGAGCCGGTGACGGAAGTGGCTGTCGGCGCTGGCGACCAGAACGGTGCGAGGCCGGATGCGGTTGGACGGAGCGGAAAAGGCAACGGGAACAGGCTGCATGGGCAATCTCCTCAAAAGTGCGGCGCGGGCGAAAAGGTCCGCTCAAAATCAGCTCATGGCAAGGGACTGACCGTCGGCGGCTGCGGCGTCGGGTCTGGGCAACGCCGCGGCGGCAAGCGCCAGCTCGGATTCCGAAGGAATGGTGTAGCCCTGACCGCGGACGGTGCGGATCAGGCGGCCCGGCGCCGGGTCTTTGAGCTTGCGGCGGAGGTAGTTGACGTAGACGTCGACGATGTTGGTGGTCTGGGCAGGCTCCATCTTCCAGACCGAGTCAAGCAACTCGACACGGGAGACGCACTGGCCGCGGTTGAGCATCAGGTGCTCGAGCAGGGAGAACTCCTTGTTGGTGAGGACGACGGGCTCGCCGGCGCGGCGGGCCGAGTGGTCGAGCCGGTTGAGCTCGAGGTCGGCGGCTCTCAGTTCCAGGCGCGCCTCGCGCTTGCGGCGGAGCAGGGCGCGGCAGCGAGCCCGCAGTTCGTGCAGGCTGAAGGGCTTGATCATGAGGTCGTCGGCGCCGCGATCGAGGCAGCGCACGCGGGTTTCGACCTCCTGCCGCCCGGTGAGGACCAGGACGGGAAGTTCGGCGTTGATGGCGCGAACCTCATCGAGGACCTGCTCCCCGTCTTTGACGGGCATGTTCAGGTCGAGGATGGTCAGGTCGGGCAGGTCCTCGCAAAAGGCGGTGACGGCGGCTCCGCCGTCGAAGGCCAGGCGGATGCGGTGTCCGTCAGCCTCCAGCCCGCGGCTCAGAAACAATCCCAGCGCCTTGTCGTCTTCGGCGATCAACAGTCTCATGGCAGCTTTTCTCTCCCGGCAGCGGCTTGGCAGCGGCTGCCTCGTTTAATCTCCGCCGGGCCGATTTAGCGAGTGCTAATCTGCGGCCCACCTCCACGTTCACGCGAGGCGGACTGGAACTCAAGATTGGAGAGAGAAAAGAATCGTGCGGCGGTCCCAGAAGGGGCGGAAGAGAACGCAAGTCCCGAAACGGGCAGGCGCTTTGGGCACCCGGCTCGGCGGGGCTCGATGCCGGCTCACACGTCCGAAGTGTCGGCCGAAGAATCCTACCCGGCTAACGCTGCGCGGCGCTGCGGGAGCCAGCTTTCTGGTGGTACATGGCGGCGTCGGCGCGGGCGAGGAGGTCTTTCATCGTCTCGTTCGGAGCGCGTTCGGCCAGACCGATGGAGGCGTGCAGGTCGAGCTTGGTTGGACCGGAGGCGGACTGGACGGTGTAGCTGCCGCAGACCCACTTCCGGACGCGGTCGGTCTGTGCGGTGGCTTCGTCGAGGCCGCAATCGAGGAGGAGAAGAAACTCGTCGCCGCCCCAGCGGCCGATGGTATCGGTCGAGCGGCAGACGGAGCGGAGTTCGGCGGCGAATTGTTTGAGCAGGTCATCGCCTACGAGATGGCCGAGCTGATCGTTGACCCGCTTGAAGCCGTCGATGTCGACGATGGCGACGCAAAAAGGGCCCGGAGCTTTGACGCGCCGTTCGATCTGACTTTCCACGTAGAGACGGCTGCGCACCCGGGTGAGGGGGTCGCGCGAGGCGAGTTCTTCGGCGGCTTCCAGTTTGGCCTCGTAGGTGGAGACCTGCTTGCGGAGCTGGTCGACGGCGGCCTTGCCTTCTTCGGCCATGCGATCGATGGAGGTTTTCAGCTCGGCTGCGCTCTTGACGATGGAGGCGCGAATCTCGGTAAGGTCTTCGAGGCTGGCGATAGCCTTGAGCCGGTCGGTGACCTCGTTCATGCGGCCCGCGCAGCGCTGGTCGCGGGAGCCCACCGACTGGGCGGTTTGTGCCATGACGAGGAGGAGATCTTTTACCTCGCAGGTCTTTTCCTGGTAGTGCCGGGCGGTGCTTCGCCCCCAGTCCTGGAGCTGCTGCTGAACGTTCTTGTCGATGGTCTCGATGACCTTGCGGGGCACAGCGGCGGAGAGGCTCTCACCCAGTTTGGCGAGACCTTGCTTGAGACCGTCGCCGAGGCCGGGACATGCGTCGATGCTGGCGTTTCCCATTTCGAGGAGGGCTGAGCCATAGGCTGACAGGGCCGCGGGCAGAGTCCCGTTAGCGTCCGGCTCATCGTCGAGGGCGCGGCCGGCAAAATCGGAGTCGAGGTACTTTTTGAGCGAGATCATAGACCCTCGGAGAGCCATGAGGCGCGAACAGGCTCTACCTGCTTATCGGCAGAGAGCCGCATTCTATTTAGGGCCGAAGGCTCCGAGGGCAAAGAAAAACCCGACCCATGGGCCGGGTTTTCCCGCGACGGAATTGGATTATGCTCAGGCGAGGAGGCGCTTGACCTTCTCTTCGATCACATCCTGGGGAACATAGCCGACGATCTGGTCGGCGACTTTGCCGCCCTTGAAGAACAGCAGCGCCGGAATCCCGCGGATTCCGTAGCGCATGGGCGTGGAGCCGTTCATATCCACGTTGACCTTGGCTACCTTCAGCTTGCCGGCATAGCTCTGCGCCACGCCGTCTACGATCGGCCCGATCGCCTTACACGGACCGCACCACGCAGCCCAGAAATCCACCAGAACCGGCTGCTCGCTTTGCAGCACCTCCTGGTCAAAGTTCGCATCGCTTACTTCCATCACACCCAATCCAGCCATGTTTCTCCTTCTACCCCCCAAGCGCCTGTTCGATTGTACGTGAACCGCGCCCTTATGTGATGCGCATCTACACACAAAGTCGCAGGCCGGGGAGAGGCGCGCAGGAGCTGCGGGCGGGGGCGGCCCGAATCTGCATTATTAACCATCTATAAATGAACAGCTTAGGAAGCGCGGCATGGAGGCTGCTGCAAAGAGAAGCGCCCGGATCCTGTAAAGGATCACGGGCGCTAGAGCAGCCCTCCCCCAGAACTGCTCACGGTGCGAATGTAAGTTCTTGAGCGGCGAATAGCAAGCAAACTTAGGTAATAGTGCAAAGTGACACCAATGGGGTGATTATCCGCGAAGCAACGAAGGGTGCACGGGACGTTACGCAGTTGTTAACTCCCGAGGGAGCGGCTGCTCACTTGTAGAACGCCAGGGGCCTGGCGTGCGTTGATGGGCTGGCTCTCGCGGGCGGCAGGGAAACGACTGACAAGCAGCTCGACGTCGTAGTTGTTTTCAGCAATGCGGTGAATGGCGGCTGCCGCGTGGTCGAGGTGGGCCGGGTCTTCAACCACGACCAGCACAGCGGGGCCGGCGCCACTGAGGGCCAGGCCGAGAATTCCTTGCTGGCCGATAAGGGGCGACAGGAGGGGCAGCAGAGGGCAAAAGGGCGCGCGATAAGGCTGATGAATGCGGTCGTTCATGGCGACGCGGAGCAGGTCGCCGCGCGCCTGCGCAAAAGCTAAGCCCAGAAGAGCGGCGGATTGGAGATTGGCGACTACGTCTGCGCGGGGATAGGTGGCTGGGAGGACGGCGCGCGCCTGGGTGGTTGAGAGCGGCTCGGCGGGGAGGACGACGATGGCGCGCCATGAGGCGGGAGGGTCAACCTGGGCTGCGCGTACATGGTCGTCTTCATAGGCCGCCATGACCAGGCCACCGAGCCAGCAGGCGGCGACATTGTCGGGGTGGCCTTCGAGACGGCAGGCCTCGTCGATGATGCGGCCCGATTCCCAGGCAAGGCGGCCGAAGTGGACGGCGAGGGCGACGGCGGCAAGGCGGCCGGCGGCTGAGGAGCCACAGCCCATGCCGAGAGGAATGGCGTTGTTCATGTGAATGGCAAGCGGCACGACGGGCCGGCCATTGGCTTCGAGCAGGGCGCTATAGGCGTCGAGAACGAGGTTGTTTTCGAGGCGGGCGCAGCGTTGCCAGTCGCGGCCGGTTGCCGTGATGGAGAAATCCGCGGCGGGCCCAGCTTCGATCTCGAGGTAGAAATCGAGCGCAATGGCGGCCGCGTCAAAGCCGGCGCCCAGGTTGGCCGAGGTGGCCGGGAGCCGCAGCCGGACCGGGCCTGGATTCGCGGCGGGGGCGTCGTTCATCGCGCAGTTTCCTTCATGGCGGCCAGGACGGCGTCGGCCGTGGCGTCGATGGAGACGGCGTTGCGCCGCAGGGCTTCGATGCGGGGCTCAAGGCCGGCCTTTTCGTCGTCGCTCAGGAGTGTTCCGCGATGGAAGTCGATGGTGTAATCGGCGTCCTTGAGGGTGTGGCCGGTAAGGACCAGGACGACGGTTTCGCCGGAACCGATGTCGCCCCGGGCGCGGAGCTTCTTGAGGCCGGCGAGGGTGACGGCGGAGGCTGGCTCGCAGCCCAGGCCCTCGGCGCCGATCTCGGCCTTGGCGACGGCGATCTCGGCTTCCGTGACGTCGAGGCACCATCCGCCGGTCTCGTGAATGGCGCGAACGGCCTTGCGCCAGGAGGCCGGGTTGCCGATGCGGATGGCCGTGGCGCGGGTGTGGGCTTCGACGGGCTCGAGGGACTCCCCGCCGTTCGAGGTGATGCTGCGGACCAGGGGATTGGCGCCCGCAGCCTGGATGACGCTGATGCGGGGCAGGCGGGCGATCAGGCCCAGTTCGCGCAGCTCGCGGAGGCCTTTGCCGAGGGCGGAGCTGTTGCCCAGGTTGCCGCCTGGCACGATCAGGTGGTCGGGGACGTTCCAGTCAAAGGCCTCGGCGATCTCGAAGGCGGGGGTTTTCTGGCCTTCGAGCCGGTAGGGGTTGACGGAGTTGAGCAGGTAGATCGGGGCCTCCAGCACAATCTGCGTGAGGAGACGGAGGCAGCCGTCGAAGTCGGTTTTGAGCTGGCAGGTGACGGCACCGTAGTCCATGGCCTGGGAGAGCTTGCCCCAGGCGATCTTGCCGTCGGGGATGAGGACGAGGCTGCGCAGGCCGGCGCGGGCGGCGTAGGCGGCCATGGAGGCCGATGTATTGCCCGTGGAGGCGCAGGCTACCCACTCGAAGCCGCGCTCGCGGGCGACGCTGAGGGCGGAGGTCATGCCGGTGTCTTTGAAGGAGCCGCTGGGGTTCATGCCCTGATGTTTGGCGAAGAGCTGGTCGATGCCGAGGGCGCGGGCGGAGCGGGGCAGATGATATAGGGGTGTGTTGCCCTCGCGGAGGGTGACGGCGTTGCCGAAGCTGTCGAGGATGGGCAACAGCTCGCGGAAGCGCCAGACGCCGGACTGGTCAAGGGCCTCGGACGAGCAGCGGCGCTCGCGCCAGAGCCACTTGAGGGCGCCGGGATTAGGGCGGTCGGGGCCTTTGCGCTGGCTCCAGCCGGGGTATTCGACCTCGAAGAGCTCGCCGCAGATGGCGCAACGGAAGTCCGGCCGCGCATCGGCGCCCTGGATCTGCGCGCCGCAGCCGATGCAGCGCAACTGGTGTAAGTTGTCGTTCATCTCTGGTGATAGCCTACCAGTGTGCAGCGGATTTTGCTCCCGCACGGGATGCAACGCGGAGGTGGGCAGAAGTTGCAGCGGCGCTGTTGGCTCTCAGTCTTTCTTGCTCTTGGCTTTTTAGCGCCGCTGCATGCGCAGGCGGTTCTGCATGTGGCGGCGGCAGCGGACCTGGAGCCGGTTCTGCCCGCGATCCTCACACAGTTCGCTGAGAGAACCGGAGTTCGCGCCGAGGCTACTTACAAGGCGTCCGCTGTGCTCACCACGCAGATCCTTAACGGCGCGCCGTTCGATGTGTTTTTGTCGGCTGACACGGGCTATCCGAAGAAGCTCATTGCGGCAGGCGCTGCCGAGCCGGCCAGTCCGATCGTCTACGCAAAAGGCACGCTGGTTCTGTGGGAGCGCAAGGACTCACATCTGCCGCCGCCGTCGATCGCGCTGCTGCGCAGTCCCGCGCTCAAGACGCTGGCCATCGCCAATTCCGAACAGGCGCCCTACGGTCAGGCTGCCGTGGCCGCGCTGAAGAGCCTTCGTCTCTACGATCGGCTCAAGCAGCGTATCGTCGTAGCGCAGAACATCGGCCAGACCGCACAGTTTGTGGAATCCGGCAACGCCGACGCGGGCCTGATCTCGCTGACCTCCGCGCTCACCCACACTCTCTCGTCCATCGGCTCGTACTACGTGATCCCACGCGATCTTTATCCACCCATCGAGCAGGGGATGGTCATCGTGAAGAAGACGGGGAACCGCGCCGCGGCGCAGAGACTGGCCGATTATCTGCTCTCGAAACCGATACAGGGCGAGCTGGCGGCAGGGGGCCTGGCGCCGGCGTACAGTGGTCAGTGACCCGCTGTCAGTTGTCGGCGGTCAACGCGGTTCTCGCCATGGGTCACCCCGCGGCAAGGCGAGAGCAAATTCCGTTGCCGCGCAATGCCATGCGACACTTCAGTGGATTCTCGGACCAGTGACCGGGAATCACTGACAACTGACCACTGATCGCTGACCGCTGTACTCTGTTCACTGAACCCATGGACTGGCAAGCGCTCTGGCTTACACTGCGGCTGGCGACGGCGACGACGGCGATTCTGCTGGCAGTGGCTGTGCCGCTGGCTGCCGTATTGGTGCTGGGGCGGGCGCGCTGGCTGGCGGTGGTTGAGGCTCTGGCTACCCTGCCGCTGGTTCTTCCGCCTACGGTGCTGGGCTTCTTTCTGCTGGTGCTACTGGGACCGCGTACGGCGATCGGCCGCGGCCTGACTTCCCTGCTTGGCCACCCGCTGGCGTTTTCTTTTTCAGGGCTTGTGGTGGGTTCGGCGATCTACAGCCTGCCCTTTGCCGTGCAGCCACTGGTGGCCGGTTTTGCGGCCGTGCCCACGGCGCTGGTGGACGCGGCGCGTCTGCTGGGAGCGGGACCACTGCGGCTGGTCCACACCGTGCTGGTTCCAGTGGCGCGGCGCTCGCTGGTGACGGCTGTGGTGCTCAGCTTTCTGCACACGGTGGGCGAGTTCGGCGTGGTGCTCATGATCGGCGGCGACATACCGGGCTCGACGCGGACGCTCTCGATCGTGCTCTACAACCAGGTGGAGAACTTCGACTACGGGGCGGCGTATCGCACGGCTGCGCTGCTGCTGTCGTTCAGCGTGATTGCGCTGGCCGCGCTCTATGCAACAGGTCAAGCGCGCGGAGGCCGCCGTGCTTGAGGCGACGCTCAACGCCCGGCGGGACAGCTTTCTGCTGGAGGTGGAGTGCAGTTTCGCGTCCGAGTGGACGGTGGTCTTCGGGCCGTCGGGTTCGGGCAAAAGCACACTGCTGCGGCTGCTTGCCGGCCTCGATCGCCGGCGCGGGCCGCTGCGGGCGCGCGTGACGTTCGATGGCCGCATTCTGACCGATACGGCGCAGAATCTGTGGACCGCGCCCGGCCGGCGCGCTACGGCGCTGGTGGCGCAGCAGCCGGCGCTGTTCCCACACCTGAGCGTGCGCGCCAACGTGGCCTTTGGACTGGGCGGGCTCGACCGGGCCGGCCGCACCCGGCGCGTGAACGAGATGCTCGAGTTGGTGGGCGCAACCGAGCTCGCGGAGCGGCGGCCGCAGCATCTCTCCGGCGGGCAGGCGCAGCGCATTGCACTGGCGCGGGCGCTGGCTCCGGGACCGCGGCTGCTGCTTCTGGATGAGCCGTTTTCTGCGCTGGATGGAGCGGCGAGCGACGCGCTGATCGGGCGCTTGCAGGCGTGGCTGCGGGAGCACAAGGTACAAACGGTGCTGGTGACCCACGAGGCCGCCGACGCCTTTGCCCTGGAGGCGGAGGTGGTGCTGATCCGCGAGGGGCGCGTGGCTGCGCAAGGGCCCGTGCGCGAGGTACTGGCACGGGAACAGGCGCGGCTGCTCGGCCGGCTTCGCATTCCCTGATAGCGCGGGCGCGGGCTCCGTCGCGCCTGCAATTCAACAAACGACCTATGGCCGAGACTGCCTACGCACGCGCCCATTCCGCCGAAGTGCGCGGCAATTGCCGGAGCGCGGCCTGAAGCCGCGGGAATCGCTGCCGATAGAACAGAAAGGCCGCTGCGGTCCGGGTTTGCAGGGAGCCGTGCGGCAGCCAGACCAAGGGAGGGATTGGATTGTGAAAGGGACAATCGTCAAGTGCATGGAAGAACTGGTGACAGCCAAATTTGGGGCTGCCCAGTGGAAGGAGACGCTGACAAAGGCAGGCTTTGCAGAGAGCAAGATGTTTTCGGGCCTCGAGGACGTGGCCGACGGTCAGGTGCTCGCGCTCATGAATGCCGCCGCCGAGACCAACTCTCTTTCGATGGCACAGGTGATGAATGCGTTTGGTGAGCATTGGAGCACCGTGTACGCGCCCGCCGTCTACAAGGTCTACTTTACTTCGGCAAAGAGCACCCGCGAGTTCCTGTTGAGGCTCGACGAGATTCACGTGGCGATGACGCGGACGGTTAAAGACGCCAAACCGCCGCGATTCCAGTACGAGTGGCAGGGCGACAAGCACCTGGTGATGACCTATCACTCGAATCGCGGCCTGGTGGCACTGATGCCTGGACTCATCGCCGGCCTGGGCAAATACTACAAGGATCATCCGGTCGCCAAGGTGATCGGCAACAAGGTTCACGTGGAATTCGCCTGAAGAACAGAGCTGCGCAGGGCAACTCGGTATAACAGAAAGCGACGGGGGTGAGGGCGCCGGCCGATGCAGCCGGATTCCGCGTTTAGAGACCTAAGAGCACCGGCTCTCTTTCGAGGCGAATGCCGAAGCGCACCTCGACGGCGGCGGCGATCTCAGCCGCCAAGGCAAGGACCTCGTTAGCAGTCGCGCTCCGGCCCTGCTCGCCACGGTTGACCAAAGCCAGCGTGTGTTTTGAAGAGATGGCCGCGGGGCCGCGGGCGTAGCCTTTCGTGAAACCAGCTTGCTCAATGAGCCAGGCGGCCGGGATCTTCACCAGCTCCGGCCCCGCCGGGTAATGCGGGGCATTTGGCCTTTGCGCCGCAATCTGCCGGAAGACCTTAACCGCGACGACGGGATTCTTGAAGAAGCTCCCGGCGCTGCGGCAGTCGGGATCGCCTTCGACCAGCAGCATACCCTTCGCCCGGCGGACTTGGCGAACCACGTCCGCAACCTCGATGAGCGTGGGGCCGGCGGCGTGCGTCCGGTGCGCTTCGATGGCCTTTCGCAGGTCTGGGTAACTGACGGTGGGTGGACCGCCCGGCATGAGACGGTAATCGACGCGCGTCACGACGAAGCTGCCACGATCCGAGGAGTTGAAGCGGCTGCGGCGGTAGGAGAAATCGCATTCTGCCGCAGTGAACTCGACAAAGGCGCGGCTCTCGAGGTCGAATGCGCGTACACGGTCGATAACGGTCGCGACCTCCTGGCCATAGGCGCCGACGTTCTGCGCAGGCGTCCCGCCCACGGTGCCAGGAATGCCGGCAAGGCACTCGACTCCGGCGCAGTTGTCGGTGACGGTGCGGCTAACGAAGCTGTCCCAGTCCTCGCCGGCGGCCACGCGGTAGACCTGGGAGCCGGGCTGGCCGGAATCTGGCTCGCTGGTTTCGGCCTCGATGCCGCGCAGTGCGATGTGGAGCACAAGGCCGTTGAAGCCTGCATCCGAGACGAGAAGGTTGCTGCCACCGCCGAGCACAAGCAAGGCAATGTTCCGCTGGTGGGCCCAAGCGGCGGCTTCGGAGACGTCCTGCTCCGAAGTGGCGTCGACAAACCAACGTGCCGGGCCGCCGATTCCGAAAGTGGTCAAAGGCGCAAGCGGCTGGTTTTCCTTTGGGAGCATCGGTTCAAGGCTACACCCGCGCTACGCGGAGGTTTGCAGTTACAATGGAGAGAAGGAACTTCCCTGCCCGGAGGCAACGATGTACCCAGAGATTATGGTGATCCCGATGCGCGAGGAGTTGACGCGCGCCGGTATTGAGGAAACGCGCACGGCCGAGGATGTGGACGCGGCGCTGGCCCAACCGGGCACGACGATGGTGGTGGTGAACTCGATCTGCGGCTGCGCGGCGGGCAAGATGCGCCCCGGTGTGCGGCTGGCGCTGGCGAACGCGGCCAATCAGCCCGACCACAAGATCACCGTCTTTGCCGGACAGGACCGCGAGGCTACCGAGCGCGCGCGCAGCTACTTCGAGGGTAATCCGCCGAGTTCCCCGGCGATTGCGATTCTGCGCGACGGCAAGCTGGTCTACCTGATGCAGCGGTACGTAATCGAGCAGGTGACGGCGCAGCAGATTGCCGGCGAGCTGATCCGGGCGTTTGACGAGTTCTGCGCCAAGACAGCGGCGTAAGGGCAGCTTTCAGCACGCTTGATCTCCGGCCGTAGCGTCGGTGGGCTTTTCTCCGGGTGTGAAAACTTCCCCTCCTTTGAGGAGTTCCTCGATCTCTTTGTCCACTTTCCGGGCGATCTGTTCGAGGCAGAGCGCCGCCCTACTTTGCGGCTGCGGCCAGCGCGCGCTGCACCTTGCTGTGTTTGCGGCTGTAGCTGAAGTAGATGATCTGGCCGACGATCAGCCAGCTTCCGAAGCCGATCCAGGCCGGGGCGTCGAGCGAGACCATGAGCGCCACCGAGACGACCATGCCGCAGATGGGCACCAGGGGGACCAGGGGCGTGCGGAAGGGACGTTTCAGCTCAGGCTGCCGGACGCGGATCACCCAGACGCCGAGGCAGACGATGGTGAAGGCAAGCAGGGTGCCGAGGCTGACCAGCTCGCCGAGAAGGGTGATGGGGAAGAAGGCCGCCAGGAAGGCGGCAAAGGCGCCCATCACGATGGTGATCAGCCAGGGCGTGCAGAAGCGGGGATGCAGCTTGCCGACCCAGCTCCAGAGCAGACCGTCCCTGGACATGGTGTAGAGGACGCGGGTCTGGCCGAGGAGCATGACGAGCATGACCGAGGCGAGGCCGGCGATGGCGCCGAGATCGATGAGAAGAACGGCCCATCGGACGCCGATTTCCGCCGCGCCGTCAGCCACCGGGGCGGCGACGTTGAGCGTGGTGTAGGGTTTGACACCGGTGAGCAGGCCGGAGACGAAGATGTAGAGGATGGTGCAGACGACCAAGGAGCCGAGGATGCCGAAGGGCATGTCCTTTTGCGGGTTGCGGGCTTCCTGGGCGGCCGTGGAGACGGCGTCGAAGCCGATATAGGCGAAGAAGACTACGCCCGCTCCTCGCATGATGCCCGACCAGCCATATTGGCCGAAGTGGCCGGTGTTTTTGGGGATGAACGGGCGCCAGTTGGTGAGCATGTGCTGCCAGTGGCCGAAGGCGAAGGTAGCGGCGAGGCCGATGAAGATCAGCACCACGGAAACCTTGATCAAGACCGCGGCAGTGGTGAAGTTGGCCGACTCGCGCACGCCGACAACGAGGATGGCGGTGATGACCACCAAGGCCGACATGGCGAAGATGTCGACCTGGGCGTGGAGGGTATGGCCGAAGAACTGCATGACGAGTGCGGGGGTCGGGTTGAACGGTAGTTTTGTGCCGAAGAAGGCGAGCAGGCTGCTGACGAAGCCGCTCCAGCCGACGGCCACGGTGGCGGCGCCGAAGGCGTATTCGAGAACAAGGGCCCAGCCGATGATCCAGGCGATGAGCTCGCCCATGGTGGCGTAGCCGTAGGTGTAGGCGCTGCCGGCGATGGGGAGCATGGAGGCGAACTCGGCGTAGCAAAGGCCGGCAAAGACGCAGCCAACCCCGGCGATGATGTAGGAGATTACGATGGCGGGGCCGGCGAACTGGGCGGCAGCAGTACCGGTGAGCACGAAGATGCCGGCGCCGATGATGGCGCCGATGCCGAGCGTGACCAGGTTGATTGGCCCAAGAGCGCGCTTCAGCGTGTGCTCGCCTTCCCCCTCGGCCTCAGCCAGGATCGTCTTGATGGGTTTTGTTGCAAAAAGACCGTTCGCCATCTCGTTCCCCCCTTTGAGTTGCGCCTGCACTTGTTTCCTGCCGCGGCCCTTTGCCGATGGGACGCGCAAAACATCGCCCGCTGGTTACACTTTCGCCTCCGGCTCTGCTGCAAAAGCCTGCACCGGCCGGCGTGACCAGAAGAGATACACCGGAATGCCGAGCAGGACCAGGGCCAGGCCCGGCCATGTGTACTGTGGCTTGTATCGCAATAATACGATACAGATCCAGATCGCCATGCAGATATAGAGTGCGGGCAGGACGGGGTAGCCGAGGGCTTTGTACGGCCGGGGCGCGTCGGGCCGCCGGAAGCGGAGCACGAATAGGCTGCTGATGGTGAGGATGTAAAAGATCAGCTCAGCGAAGATGATGTAGTCGAGCAACTGGCTGTAGGAGCCGGAGACGCAGAGCAGGACGGTCCACACGCCCTGGACCAGCAGGCCGGCCACGGGCGTTTTGTACTTCGGATGGAGCGCGCTCACGGATTTGAAGAAGAGACCATCGCGGCTCATGGCGTAGTAAACGCGGGCGCCGGCGAGGGTCAGGCCGTTGGCGCAGCCGAAGGTGGAGATCAATATCGCCCCGGCCATGAGCCATGCGCCAGCCGAGTGGAAGACGGCGGCGAGCGCGGCTGTGGCGACGCGGTCCTCAGCGGCGTACTGGACGCCACGGGCCATTACCGTGGCGCCATGCAGATCGCCGTGCATGGGGAGCACAAGGAGGTAACCGAGCGAGACGAGGAAGTAGACT
>Ga0335072_10001797_pt1 | contig 34106 bp, 26 predicted proteins | sample Lox_Sample_21_FD_206725 | JGI IMG/M metagenome (GOLD analysis project Ga0335072, IMG submission 206725) | Soil microbial communities from Loxahatchee National Wildlife Refuge, Florida, United States - Lox_Sample_2.1 | ecosystem: Environmental > Terrestrial > Soil > Wetlands | place: USA... | reverse complement strand
CCGCCCTTCGTTCTTGGCCTCGTACAGGGCGGCATCGGCGCGGGCGATGATCTCATCGAGAGAGCGCGCGCCCTCGGCGGTCGTGGCGAGTCCGGCGCTGAAGGTGACGCGGACCGGATCCTCCGCGCTCGACGACGTTACCTGAATCGCGAGAGCCAGCACGCGCAGGCGTTCGACGCTGGCGAGGGCCGCATCGAGCGTCGTATCCGGCAGGATCAGCAGGAATTCCTCGCCGCCCCAACGGCCCAGAATGTCGCCGGCGCGCAGCGACGGCCGGCTGACACGCGCGAACTCCTTGAGCACGTAGTCGCCGGCCGCATGGCCGCAGCGATCGTTGATGCTCTTGAAATGATCGAGGTCGATGATCGCCACCGTCAGCGGCCGGCCCTGCGCGGCCGCAGCTTCCAGGGCCGCCGTCGCCAGCTCCGCCGTGCGTCCGCGGTTGGGCATGCCGGTGAGGTTGTCCTCTCTGGCGAGGCGCATGAGCTGCCGCCGATGGCGCAGGTTGGTGATGAGGATGTGGGAGAGGAGGAGGATCACGAGCGCGCCGGCCGCGGCGACCCAACGCAGTGTCTCGGTCTGGCGGGTGGCGCGCGCGCGAGTCAGCTCGAGCTGATGCCGCAGGACGGCATTGCGCGCGATCTCCTGCTCGGCCATGAAGCGCTCCCTGACGGTCTGCTGCAGCCGCAGGCTGTGCGCCAGGTCGTCCGCCTCGTGGCGCCGCATATACTCCGCCAGGTCGCGATACGCCCCGCGGTAGTTGTGCAGCGAGCCGTTGGCTTGCGCGCGCGCCCGGTACGCCATGGCCACCGCGCCGGCGTCCATGTCGGTGCCGTGGTGGTCGAGGACGTGGTCGAGCATCCCGAGCGCCTGTCGGGCATGTCCGTCGTGCAGATCGATCTCGGCGAGATAGACCTGCGTCTCCTTCAGCACATCAGTGGTGCCGCTGGCGGCGAATACCCCTGCGGCGTCGACGCATCGCGGACGCGCCTGGCGGAACTGATTCAGTGCGATCAGCGACTGGCAGACGCGCATGTCCGAGAACGCGATACCCTGGCGGTCCCCGAGTGAGACACTGATGCTCCGCGCCCGCTCGAAGGTGGCGATCGCAGCGTGGAACCGTGTCATGGCCTCGAGGATCTCCGCCTCGATGTAGTAGGAAACGGACAGCTGCAGCGCGTCGTGTTGTGCTGCATCCCAGCCGATCTTCTCCTGCACCAGCACGAGCGCGTCGGTGTAGTCGCCGAGACCTCGCAGGGCCGAGGACAGCTCGATTGCCGCGGCGGCATGGGCCTCCGCGCGGGGATGAGTCTCGCTGTCGCGGTAGGCCGCTGTCAGCGTCCGGGTGGCGAGAGCATTCTCTCCGGCGCGGCGCTCGAGGGTGCCTAGGCTGATCTCCAGGCAAAGACTGGACGTCGAATCCATAGGCTGCTGAGCACGTGCGGCCTGGATCGTGCCTATGGCGTCTCGAATGCCGTCCTGAGTGTAGATGTTGAGAGCGGCTGTCGAGAGCAGCTCCAGCCGCAGGGGATCCGTCGCCCCGGTGACGCGCGCGAGTCCCTGCATGGCCGCCGCCCGCGCCGCATGATCGAGCTCCAGGATGCTGTAGGCGTCCGCCTGGACGGCGTAGAGGGCTGCCAGCTGCCGTGAATCCGCCGCCTTGCCGGCGCTCTGGAGCGCCTGCAGGCTCGCAGCTGCCGCAGTCAGCGCCTGGCGGCCGCTCCGGTCCACCAGCGGATCGAGCTTCACGTACGCGGGGTCGGCCACCGGGAAGCAGTCGGCCCGCGCCGTGATCGGCCTCGCGGCACACAGCATCAGGGCGAGCAAAACCGCCCGGCCCAGAGCCGCCGCCGCTCCGCCTGCTGTTCCGGGGCTGAATCCGAGCCTGCGCATGAAGACCGGGAAATTACGTCTTCGCGCCATTCGGGGCATCATCCGACTTCACGCTTCCGCCGCATCATCCGGCGTCCGCGGCGTGCTCCGCCGTAACCGCGAGCTGCATCCCGGATTCGGTCGTCCCGCTGCGGCTACTCTTCGCCGGCAGGGAGGCGCCGGCCGGCTTGTTACGCTGTCTTTTACGTAATCCGCGAGCGATCCCATTTCCGCCAAGACCAACACACCGCTGCGCTCCGGGACGCCCGGCACGGCTGCGCCGCCGAGCCGCGCCGTCACGGGCGGCCCCGACGTGTTGATCGACGCGCTGCCGGATCTCGCGCTGCTCGTGGGCCGCGACGGCATCGTGGTCGCGCAGGGGGGAGGCCGCGATACGAGAGGCCTGACGCCCTCCGCGGAAGCCGCCGGCAAGCCGCTGGAGGCCTCCTGGCCCGCGCCCGTCGCCGCCTTGCTGAGGCAACTGACGCGTAAGTCGATCGCACAACGCATGAGTGCCGAGGCCCGCTTCGTGAGCGGGGGCAGCGAATATACCGTCCATGTGTCGCCCCGGGGCCCCGATCGCGCGGTCTGCATCATCCGGGCGCCCAGCGGCGCCATCGCGGACGATCCCTCGGACAGCGGCGTGCGCCCAGCGCCCAGGCTCGACCGGCGCGGGTTCCTGCAGCGCTTCAAGGAGTCGCTCTCGTGGGCCGCCTTGCGCGAGACGCCCGTCGCGCTCGCCGTCATCCACATCGACGGCATCACGGACATCGCCCAGGTGCTGGCTTCACAGGTCTCCGAGCAGGTGATGAGCGCGGCGATCCGCAGGCTGCCGCCGCCGCAGGGTGCTACAGGCTCCGGGACGGGCCCACAGTGGTACCTCGGGCAGCTGAGCGAAGGCCTGCTCGCCGTCGTGATCGAGAGTGCCGACCGGGATGCGATCGAGGCGTGCGTCGCGCAGGTCTGCGCCAGTCTGCGCGAGCCCGTCCGCACCGGCGACGCCGAATTTCATCTGACTCCGCACGCGGGCGTCGCGATCCTCGGACAGGACGCCTCCACGCCCAAACTGCTGTTGGAGCAGGCGCGAAGCGCGGCGATGGAAGCGCGCCGATCGGGGTCCGCGACCGGGGTCCGGTTCTTCACCGACACCATGAAGCTGCGCACGCTCGCGCGCATCGATCTGACCCGCGAGCTGCGCAATGCGATCGCCAATGGCGATATCCGCCTGCGCTATTCCGGCCGCCACGACCTGAGAACCGGCCGCCTTGCCGCATGTGTCGGTTATCTGCGCTGGCAACACCCGCTCCGCGGGGAGATCCGGCCGGCGGAATTCCTGCGCCTCGCGGCCGCCACGGGACTCGCCGCCTCCCTGTCGCGGGCGGTGCTCGCGCATCTGCGCAGGGACTTTGCCGTGCTCGCCGCCCGCTGCGCAGCGGAGGTCTGCATTTCCTTCGGGGCGCTGCGGCATCACGTGCTGCACGAGGAGTTCCTGAACGATGTCTCCCGGCTGGTGACGGACGGCGGCATACCCGCGGAACGCCTCGAGCTGAGGATTGCCGAGAAGGTCTTCATCACGCGCGAGCAGTCGCACGCCGAGGCCCTGAAGCGCGTCGGCGTGCGGCTGGTCGTCGATGAGGTGGCCCGCGGCATCGGATCGCTCGACTCGCTGGCCCGCGCACCGCTCTGGGGTCTGCAGCTCGACCGTGCGTGGGTGGCTGCGTTGCGCGCCGATGCGGTGGCCCGCAAGGTCTGCCGGGCGGGCATCGAGATGGCCGCCGCCCTGGGGCTCGTACCCATTGCCACCGGGGTCGATGATGCCGACACCCGCGACGCGCTGCTCGCCCTCGGTTGCTCCTACGGCAGCGGCGACCTCTATCAGCAGGACCAATTGGACATAACGATTTGACAGGTCGTTATGTGACCGAAGTCACACGGCCGGCGCGGCCCGCTGCGTCCGGCTCCACTGCGACCGGCGTCACATCCGCCGAGAATGCGCTCCGACAACAAACACTCCAAGAGCACTCCGATGCGCATTCCCAACCCCGTCCGGTCCCTGATCCTGGCCCTGGCCTTCAGTGCCGCGGCGCCGGCGGCCAACGCTGCGGCGACGACGCTCTACATCGTGCAGGCACCGACGGCGGACGCCGCCCGCGCATGCGTACTCCGGGTGCATGGCAGGGTCGAGCGCGAGCTTTCGATCATCCATGCAGTCGCCGCCCGCCTCGACTTGCAGCAGGCGGCAAGCCTGCGCGCCACGTCCGGCCTGCATCTGTTCCAGGATCGGCAGGTGGCCGCGCACGGGCTGCTGTCCGGCCTGACGCAGACGCTGAGCACGACGACGAATTCGGTCAATCAGACGCTCGCCACGAATCCGCTGGTGTCGAGCGTCACGAGTACGGCGCTGCCGCTCGTCACGACGGTCACCGGGAATTCTCTGACCAGCACCGTGACCGCCCCCGTCGTTTCGACGCTGAGCGCCGCCACGGGTACGCAGGACGGACAGGGCGTGGCCGCGCTCACCCTGACCTACGAGACGAACTATCCGACTCTGGTCAGCGCCGATACGCTGCAGCAGGCGGGAACCACCGGCAGGGGCGTCACCATCGCGGTGCTCGATTCCGGTCTCTGGCAGGACGTCACCCAGAACTACGGCTCGCGCATCCTGGCCACGGTGGACGTCACCACGGGCGGCACGGGGCCCGTAACCGGTGATCCGTATGGCCACGGCACCCACATCACCTCCATCGCCGCGGGTGGCGCGCAGAACATCGCCGGACAGTATCTCAGCATCGCGCCGCAGGCGAATCTCGTCATCGTGCGCGCCCTCGACGGCTACGGCGCGGGCAGCTACTCGAACATCATCGCCGGCATCAACTGGATCGTCGCCAACCGCAAGAAATACAACATCCGGGTGCTCAACCTGTCGCTCGGCGCCACCCCGGAATCCTACTACTGGCAGGACCCGCTCGATCAGGCCGTGATGGCCGCGTGGCAGGCCGGCATCGTCGTGGTCGTCGCCGCGGGCAACGATGGACCGAGCCCGATGACGATCGACGTGCCGGGCAACGTGCCCTACGTCATCACCGTCGGCGCGTTGACGGACAACTACCAGCCCTACAACACCAGCGACTGGCGGCTCGCCTCGTTCTCGTCCACCGGCCCGACCTACGAGGGCTTCGTGAAGCCGGAGGTGGTGGCTCCCGGCGGCCACATGGTGGCCTCGATGGCCAGCGGCAGCTACCTGGCGAACATCGATCCCAACTCGATGAACATCGTCGAGCAGATGTTCACGATGTCGGGGACGTCGCAGGCCGCCGCGGTGACTTCGGGCGTCGTTGCGCTGATGCTGCAGGATGACCCGTCACTGACGCCGGACAACGTGAAGTGCCGCCTGATGGACTCGGCGCGGCCGGCGGTGACTTCTGCCGGCACGCTCGCCTATAGCGTCTTCCAGCAGGGCGCGGGCCTCATCAACGCGGTCTCTGCGGTCAACAGCTCCGCAACCGACTGCGCCAACCTGGGGCTCAACATCAGCGCCGACCTCGCCGGCACGGAGCACTTCGGCGGTCCGGCCAACCAGGCCGCGAACGGCAGCTACTACATCATGAACATGCAGTCGTCGACGCCTAACACTCCCGCGTCCGGCGACGGGTTGACGTGGTCGGCCGCTTACCCGGGGACCCAGGGGTACGCGTGGAGCGAGGGATATCCCTGGAGCCAGGGTTTTGCCTGGACCCAGGCCTACGTCTGGTCGAACAACTTCGCCTGGGCCCGCAACTTCGCCTGGGCTCGTAACTTCGCCTGGGCCCGCACCGTTCCCTGGTGGAACACCTCACAGGCCCCCGCACCGTCCGCGCCCGCGCCGGTCGTGCCGTGGGTGCCCAACCAATAGCGGAGTGATCGCGCCGTGAGCTTGCCGTGAGGAGGATTGCACGCGCCGGCGCTTGGAGGCGGCGGATCACCGGTACAGGGTTGCTCCTGATTGCGGCGGCCACGATGGCCGCCGCGGCCGATGCTCCGCCCCTCGTTCTCACCCACCTGACGACTGCGGACGGGCTGCCGGAGGGCGGTGTCCACACCATCCTGCAGGATTCGCAGGGATTCATGTGGTTCGGCACCGAGGACGGCCTGGTCCGGTACGACGGCCAGGAGCTGGTCCGCTATGGGTATTCGGCCCGGCCGGGCCGCGGGCTGCCGGGCAACTACATCAATCAGGTGGTCGAAGGTCCGCGCCACGATCTCTGGCTGGCGATGAATGGCGGCCTCGCGCGTTGGAACCGGGCCCGGGACGATTTCACGGTCTATCGCCATGACCCGCGCGATCCCGGCTCACTGGCCAGCGATCAGGTGAACACCGTCGCGATCGACGCGCGGGGGCGCGTCTGGGTCGGGACGACCGACGCCGGCCTCGACATACTCGACCCCCGGACCGGCCGCTTCGAGAACCTGCGCCACGCGGCCGCGCAGCCCGGATCGCTGGTGAGCAATCACGTCAACACGCTGATACGCGACCCCGCGGGCAACCTCTGGGTGGGCACCGATCAGGGGCTCGATGAGCTCGAGTCCGGCCAACGGACGTTCCGTCATTTCCGGCACGTGGACCGTGACCCGCGGACTTTGAGCGGCAACGACGTCTGGCAGGTGCTCGCGGATTCGGGGGGCTCGCTCTGGGTCGCCACCTACGGCGGCGGACTCGACCGCCTCGATCGCAACGGCAACGTGCTGCAGGTCCTGCGCCACGACCCGAAGCGGCCGGGGTCGCTGGCGAGCGATTACGTGCAGGCGCTCCTGGAGGACCGCGAGGGGCATTTCTGGATCGGGACCACGGATGGACTCGACCTGCTCGATCGCGCCTCGGGAACGATCGCCCACTATCGCCATGAGCGGCAGAATCCCGACTCGCTCAACGACTCGTCCATCTTCTCCCTTTACCAGGACAGTGCCGGCCTCGTCTGGATCGGTACCGCGACGGGAGGTGTCAGCCGCTGGGACCCGCGCAGCGCCGAGCTCGGCGCGCGCCAGCCCGAGTGGTTGGGGAAATTCGTCACGGCCTTCGCCGACGCTCCCGGCGAGCGGGTATGGATCGCCTCCATGGGCGGCGGTCTGGTGCAGTACGATCCGGATACCGGCGGCAAGGTCGACCTGGCTGCGCTCACCGGTCACCGGACGATTCTCGACAACGAGCCGGTGATGTCGCTGCGCCAGGATCGCAGCGGCGTGCTCTGGATCGGAACCCTGGACAAGGGCGTCGCCACCCTCGATCGCGGCGGCCAGGTGAAGTGGATTCCCGTCAAGCGCGGCGATTCGCACGCGCTGAGCGCCGCGGGAATCATGACCCTCTTCGAGGCCCGCAACGGGCAGATGTGGGTCGGTACCTTCGGCGGCGGCGCCGACATCGTCGATCCCGCGACCGGTCTCGTGCGCCAGCTGCCGTATGGATCGGCGCCGGGAGCCGTCAGCGCCGACAGCGTCACTGATTTCGCACAGGACGCGCAGGGCAACCTGTGGATCGGAACGGACGGCGGCGGTCTCGATCTCGCGCGGCCGGACGGCACCGTGGTGAAGGTGTTCCGTCACGATCCCCACGACGCGTCCAGCCTTCCCGCGAACACCGTGTACGCCCTGACCGTCGATTCGCGGGATCGCCTCTGGATCGGCACCAGCGGCGGCGGCCTCGCGCTGGCGATGGGCAGCGCTTCCGCGCCGCAGGCCATCCGCTTCCGAACCTATTCTCTCGGCCAGGGACTGACGAGCGACACCATCAATGGAGCGTTGGTCGACGGCGACGGGCGCATCTGGCTGAGCGGCAACGCCGGCCTCATGCGGCTCGATCCGGACACGGGCGCAGTGAAGACGTTCCACGCCGCGGACGGGGCTGCGGGCGAGGAGTTCACCGCGAACGCCTACTTCCGCATGCATGACGGCCGGCTCTGCTTCGGCGGTCCGGGCGGCTTCAACATCTTCGATCCCTCGCGGCTCACGGAGCTGTCGCAGGCGCCGCGCCTGGCGCTCACGGGCGTGGAGATCCTGGGCGCACCCGCGCCGGGACCGACGCCTTACTGGCTGCGCCGCCGCATCCCGCTCGATTATCGCGACAACATCGTCTCCCTCGATGTCAGCGTGCTCGATTTCACGTCTCCCAGGCACAACCACATCGCGTACCGCATGGCGGGGCTGACCGACCGCTGGATCGATCTCGGCGCGCAGCATCGCATCACCCTGACCAACCTGGAGTCCGGGGATCACGTCCTCGAGGTACGCGGCGCCGATTCGGACTCCGTGTGGAGTGCGCCGCTGAGGATCACCCTGCATCGGGAGCCGGCGCCGTGGAAGTCGCCCTGGGCGTACGCCGTATATGCCCTGGTGATTCTCGGCGTCGTGGCGCACCGGCTGCGCAAGCTGCACCTGGAGCGCAAACACCAGGCGCGCGAGCGTGAGAGGTTGGAAGCGGAGGTCGCGGCGCGCACGCGCGAGCTCTCCGAGAGCAATCGCCAGCTCGCGGACGCGGCGCGAGCGAAGAGCGACTTCCTCGACCGCATGAGCCACGAGCTGCGTACACCCATGAACGGCGTCGTCGGCATGACCGAGCTGCTGGCCCGCACGCCGCAGTCGGCCACTCAGTCGCGGCTCACGCAGACCATCCGCTCATCCGCGCAGGTGTTGCTGCGGATCGTCAATGATGTGCTCGATCTCTCCCGCGCCCAGGCCGGCAAGATCGCCCTGGAGACGCTGCCGATCGATCTCGACCGCATCCTGGACGAGTGCGCCAACCTCTTCAGCGCCACCACCCAGGCCAAGGGAATCCGGCTCAACGTTCGGCCGCCGGCACCCGGCCGCGGGGCGCCCGCGGATCGGACCCTCATCGGCGATCCGTTCCGCATCCGGCAGATCGTGATGAATCTGGTGGGCAATGCCGTCAAGTTCACCGAGCAGGGCGAGATCCGGTTGCTCGCGGACGTCGAGGTTGCGGGTTCCGACCGGGCGACGGTGCACATCGCGGTTTCCGACTCCGGCATCGGCATGGACGCGGCGACCGTCGAGAAGATCTTCCAGCCCTTCACGCAGGCCGACGAATCGACCAGCCGGCGGTTCGGCGGCAGCGGCCTCGGGCTCGCGATCTGCCGCGAGCTGGCCGAGCTGATGGGAGGCCGAATCACCGTCGAGAGCACGCCGGGCGCCGGCTCGACGTTCCACGTGCACGTGCCGCTCGCGGTGAGCGCCAAGCGTCCTGAGGCGGCGCCAGCAGCGACCTCAGCCAGCTCGAACGGCGGCGGCTCCCGCCTCGCGGATGGGGCCATCGGCGGTCACGTCCTGTTGGTGGAGGACGATGCCGTCAACGCCGCGGTCGCGCAGGGGTATCTCGAGGCGCTCGGCTGCAGCCACGTCTGGACGAAGGATGGGGCGGAAGCTCTCGCGCGCAGCGCGACCGAGCGCTTCGACCTGATCCTGATGGATCTCAACATGCCGGGCTTCGACGGCTACGAGACGGCTCGGCTGATGCGCAGCCGCGCCGGGGCCGCACGGCGCGTTCCCATCGTTGCTCTGACAGCCCACACCCCCTCGCAGGTGCGGGCACGGTGCGAGGCGGCCGGCATCGATGATGTGCTGAGCAAGCCGTACACGCCGGAAGACTGCGAGCAGCTGCTCCGGCGCTGGATGACGTCCGCCAGCGCGCCGCAGGCTGCCCCACGGGGTACCCGCCCGATCGCCCCCGCGGGTCCCGGCGAAGCCGCCAACGGCGCCGATGAGACACGAGCGACGCCGGCCGCTGATGACCTCGCCAAGCTGGACAACGCCACGGTCGTGCGGCTGCGCGGTGTGGCCGCTCCGGGGCGGCGGACCGATCTTTACACGCGCCTGGTCGAGCTCTTCCGTACCGGATCCTCCGCCGCGCTGGGCGAGCTGGAGGCGGCACTTCGCGGCGGGGACCTGACCACGGCCCGTGCAACCAGCCACAAGCTGAAGTCGAGCGCCGCGAACGTCGGTGCGATGGCGTTCTCGGAAGACGTTCGCCGGCTGGAGAAGCTGTGTGCCGCCGGCGATTCGGCGGCCGCGTGGAGCGCATTCGAGCGCCTGCGCGCCGCGCATCCGGCCCTGATCTCGGAGCTGACGGCGCTCGAGCGAAAGGAGAGCGCATGACGCTCAGGACACCGGTGCAACCGATTGCGATCATCGCCGACGACGAGGAGACCGGACGGATGCTCCTCGCCGAATCGGTCGAGCAGGTGGGCCTGACGCCGCTTGCCTACGACAATGGCAAGGACGCGCTCGAGGCGGCGTTCTCCTACGGTGCGGCAATCGTGCTGCTGGACGTCGAGATGCCGGGCATGGACGGCTACGCCGTATGCGGGCGCTTGCGTGCGGATCCTCGCTTCACGACCACCCCGATCGTGATGGTGACCGGCCATGAGGACCCGACGGCCATCACCCTTGCCTTCGACGCCGGCGCCACCGACTTCATAGCGAAACCCGTCAACTGGGCGCTTCTGCCGCGGCGCCTGGAATACATCCTGCGCAATGCGGCCACGGCCGAGCGGATCGAGAAGCTGGCTTATTTCGATCCTCTCACCGGCCTGCCCAACCGGCAGCGCTGCCTCGAGACGGCGGACCGGCAGTTCGCGGAGGCGGCGCACTCCGGGGAGCAGGTTGCGGTCATTTACCAGGACCTCAACAGCTTCAAGCGGATCAACGACACCTTCGGCCATTCCGTCGGCGATGTGGTGTTGTGTACGGTCGCCGGCAAGCTCGCCGGGGCGGTGAAGGATCTGGGCGGCGATCCGACGCACCTCTCGCTCGCGCGTTTCGGCGGCGACGAGTTCGTGATCCTGCTGCGCCACCACGACGCCCGGACGCTCGCGCTCCGCCTGGCCGAGAAGTGCAGCGCAGCCTTCAGGGAGCCCATCCTCCACGAAGGGCTCGAGTTCTACTCGGCGCCGAGCATCGGTGTTGCCGTCTATCCGCAGGACGGCGGCGACGTGGCCACGGTGTTGAAGCATGCCGACACCGCCATGTATCAGGCGAAGACCGCCAGCGCGACACCGATAGCGGTCTACGTGCCGGCGATGAGCAGCCGCCTACGGGACTGGCTCGAGCTCGAGACGCGCCTGCGCCGCGCGGTGCAGGAAGAGCGCATCCACCTGCTGTTCCAGCCGAAGTTCCGCGTAAAGGACCAGCGTCTGTCCGGCGTGGAGGCGTTGTTGCGCTGGTGCGATGACGAGCACGGGGAGGTCTCGCCGACCCGATTCATCGAGATCGCCGAGGACAGCGGACTCATCCTCGAGATGGGCAGCTGGGTCATCCGGGCCGCTTGCCGGCAGCTCCGTAAATGGCTCGATGCGGGCTTCGCCGTTCCGATCGCCGTCAATGTTTCCGGCAAGGAGTTCCTCCACGGCGATCCGGCCCGGGTCGTGGAGATGGAAGCGGCCGCGGCCGGTGTGCCGGCTTCGCTCATCGAGGTCGAGATCACCGAGTCGGTGTTGGTCGGGGACTCCGCAAAAGTGCGCGGCGCGCTCGAGAAGCTCCGCCAGCTCGGCTGCCGCATCGCCCTCGACGACTTCGGCACCGGCTATTCCTCGCTCGCCTACATCACGCGCTTCCCGCCTGACCGCCTCAAGATCGACAAGGCATTCGTGCGCAACGTCGATCAGTCGGCGAGCGATGCCGCGATTGCCAATGCCATTCTCTCGCTCGCCCAGACACTGGGCATCGTCGTGACCGCGGAAGGTATCGAGCGGCAGAGCCAGCTCGAATGGCTGCGCTCGCGCGGCTGCGAGGAAGTACAGGGATTCCTGCTCGCGAGGCCGGTGACGGCGGCGGAGCTCGAGGAGCGGTATCTGCGTGGCACAGCCGCGGAGCCGTCGCTGCCGGACGACATGGGGCTGGCTGCGGGACGCTGAGTACGCGAAGGCGCGTCACAATTCGCCCCTCGCCGCTCAAGGCGACATCCGGCGCGGCCGAATACCTCCAGAATACTAATTGGGGGGCGCTGTTTCCATGCGGGTGTCCGGGCTCGATACGCGCGATCCGCCGGCGCGGTCGGTGGACCGCACCCGGGGACCTCTGCTGGTCGGCACCTTTGCCGCGTGCGCTGCCCTGGTCATCCTCGCCGCCAGCCTGCTCGCGCTGCGCTTCGACGACGGGGTCGCGGCCGGGCCCGGAAGCCTGCGCTGGGCATCCGTCGCGCTGAACGCGCTCTTCGGGCTCTCCATACTCCTCACCGCGCTCCTCGGCCTGCAGTATGTCGGCCGCCGCCGCTACGAATCGGCGCTGGAGAAGATCATCCGCCGCCAGAGCAGGCTGCTGCAGGAGATCGCGGCCATGAGCACCATGATGGAGCTGTTGCAGACCTGCCATACACAGGCTGAGGCCAACACCGTCATCCAGGGTGCGCTGCCGAAGCTGCTGCCGGGTGTTGCGGGCGCACTGTACGTGTCGCGGCATGACGATACCGCCCTCGAGCTGCAGGCCGGTTGGGGATCGATCTCCGCGGCACCGAGCTTTTCCGCCGAGGACTGTTGGGCACTGCGCCGCGGGCAGCTGCATCTGTACGACCCGGCCAGCGCCGGCGCCGTCTGCCGTCACGTGGGGGAGTGTCAGGACGGCTGCCTATGCGTGCCGCTGGTGTCGCAGGGCGAGACCCGGGCGGTGCTTCACCTGCGCCGGGCCGGACCGGAGAGCCTCTCGGATGACGTACAGCGGCTGGCGTCGGCGCTTGCCGAGCAGCTCTCGCTCGCGGTCGGGAATCTGCGGCTGCAGGAGACACTGCGCAGCAGCTCGGAGCGCGATCCGCTGACCGACCTCTACAACCGGCGGCACCTGGAGATCTCGCTGCAACGGGAGCTCGCCCGCGCCCAGCGGCACGGCTTCCCGGTGAGCCTGATCATGCTCGACGTGGATCATTTCAAGGCCTTCAACGACACCAACGGACACGATGCCGGCGACGAGGTGTTGCGCAACGTCGCCCACGTGCTGAAGCGGCACACACGGGTCGAGGATGTGGCCTGCCGTTACGGCGGCGAGGAATTCCTGATCGTGCTGCCGGCCTGCTCGATGGACGATGCCTATTCCAAGGCGGAGGCGATCCGCGAAGCCATTGCACAGCTGCACGTCTTCTCGCGCGGGACCGCCTTGCCCCGCGTCACCGCCTCGCTCGGCATCGCCTGCTATCCCGAGGACGGCGAGCGCATGGAGCATCTGGTCGGCGAAGCCGATTCCGCGCTCTACCGGGCGAAGTCCACCGGCCGCAACCGCATCGCCGCCTCGAATGCGCCCCCCGGGGACATCGTGTTGTTCGAGCCGCGCAACCGCGAGTCGGCCTGATCGCCGGCCGGATAGCCGGCCGTCCGCGGTCCCGGTGCTAAGATGCCCTCGTGCCTGAACGAGCAATACGTCAGCGGCAGTTCCAACACGTTGGCACCCGATGCCTGCGCTCGAGTCGTCCGCGCCGGAGTCGCTTCGGTATCGTCGCGATCGCGATCATCCTGGTCTCCGGTTCGGTGCCGGCGGTCTCCCGTCAACCGCGCGTGGCTCATTCCGCTGCCGCTGATGCCGCTGATGCCGCTAGTGCTGCTGATGCCGCTGATGCCGCTGATGCCGCTGATGCCGTAGTGGCGAAATTGCGTGACCTCCCCCTGCCGATGCGCCGATTGCCGCAGGGAATGGCTTCAACGAAGGCGCCACCACCCCTGCCGGACCTGGAGGCGAGGCGGCAGCAGGTGTACGGCGAGCTCCACGCCCGCGGACCTGCCAGCGTCCTGGCTCTGGCGCGCGCGCTTCGCGATCCTGATCCGGAGATGCGGCGCGACGTGGCCGTGGCGTTGGACGTGGTCGGGGGCGGCTGGTGGCAGTTCCCCGACGGCCGCCCGAAACTGGATCTCCGTCCGGCTCTGCCGGCGCTTCTTTCAGCGCTGCAGGATCCCGATGCCGGCGTGAGAGCCTGGGTGGCACAGGACATCAGCGACATCGGCTCCGGCGCGGCACCAGCCGTGCCACGCCTGCGCGCTATGTTGCGCAGTTCCGACGCGGGATCGCGAGGCACCGCCTGCATCGCCCTTGGAGCGATCGGTTCGGCCGCGCGCAGCGCCATGCCCGATCTGCAGCGCGCGCTGGCCGACTCGAGCCCCGAGGTCCGGCAGTCAGCGCGCGATGCGATCGTGAGGATCGACCGCGCCGCCGCGCTTCCGTGAGTGTCGTCCCGTTGACAGCTGCGGCGGCGGGTCGTCAGACTCAGGAGCACTACTAGAACAATCGGGGGCTGGCATGAAACGCTTCGACCGCGCCTATCTCATTTGGGCGCTGTGCTATGCGGCCGCGGGAATGGCTCTGGGCATCTACATGGGCATCTCGCGCAATCACGGGCAGTTTGTGACCCACGCTCACGTGATGTTGGTGGGGTTCGTCACGTCGCTCATCTATGCGGTGATTCACCGATTGTGGCTGACGGCCCCCTCGCGCGCGCTGGCCACTGTGCAGTTCATCCTGCATCAGGCGGGGAGCCTGGCGATGTTCGCGGGACTGACGCTCGTCTACGGGGGCATGGCTTCCGAAGACCAGGTCGGCCCGCTGTTGGGACCCGCGGCCATCGCCGTCATTCTCGGCGTGCTGTTGATGCTGGTCATGGTGCTGAAGGCGCGCGGGGCGGCGGGCGCGGCCGCCGCCGATTCACCGCGAAGTGCTACGGGTTGAGAGGCTTCGGGCTGAGCGGTTTCTGACTGACTGTGCAGCGCTCCTACACGCCGAGCCTCAGGCCGGCACTCTCGTAGATCTGCGAGATCGCCGTCATGTCCCGCAGGCCTTCGTCGCCCCCCGTCTTGGGTTCGCGGCCGTTCCACACGCAGTCGGCGAAGTAGTCCGCCTCCAGGGTGAATTGCCCCGGCGCGCGGATCGGATCGGGCTGGTCGATGCTCTCGCCGCTCGCCAGCTGCGCGGTCAGGTGCATGCCGCTGTAGTTGAACCCATCCATGTGGATCCAGCCCTTCGACGCGAATACGCGGAAGTAGCCGTCCATGAGGCCGCCGTAGGTGGTGCTGCAGCTCGCCACGATCCCGGACGGAAACTTCATGGTCCAGCCGTCGTTTTCCTCCACCTGGGTAAAGCGGCCGTCGTGGTCGATCACAGATGCATACGCCTTGATCTCCGACGGATTTTCGCCCGTCAGATAGCGTGATGCATTCAGGCTGTAGATGCCGACGTCGACCAGCGGGCCGCCGCCCGCCATCCTCTTGTCGAGCCGCCATTCGCCGGGCCGGATGTCGAATCCGAAGGCGCTCTCGATCGCCAGCACCTGGCCCACGGCGCCGGTGCGGATCAGCTCGATCGCCTTGAGGTGGGAGGGGTGGTACTGGCACCGGTAGGCGATCATCAGCTTCACTTTCGCCCTGCGGCAGGCCTCGATCATGGCGTGGCAATCGGCGAGGCTGGTCGCCATGGGTTTCTCGCACAAGACGTGCTTGCCGGCCTTCGCCGCGCGGATCGTGTACTCCGCGTGCATGGAATTCGGCAGGGCGATGTACACCGCGTCGATCTGGTCGTTGTGCCGGATCTGGTCGAAATTCTCGTAGCTGTAGATCGCGGACGGGGGCACCTTGTACAGGGCCGCCTGCTGCAACGCCTTGTCGCGATGCCCGCTGACCAGCGCCGTGATCGTTCCGGTCTTCGACAGCGTGAGTCCGGGCATGAACTGGCCCATCGAGATGCGGCCCAGCCCCACGATGCACCAGCGGAGCCTGCGCCCCGGCGACCGTCCCTCGGGCTGCATCTGCCCACTTGCCGGCAGGGCTCCGGACAGGGCGGCCATCGCGCCCAAATGCGCGAAATCACGGCGAGTCAGCCTCATCTGGAGATTCCTCCGCACCCCGTTGTGAGCGCTATCATAATGGTGAGCGGCGGTAAGGTCTAACCGGCGCCCGATTTCTCACGACCTCGCGAAAAAGCGCGATGAGTGATCCGCGGACAGGATGCGCTCGATGGCCGGATGCCGCGCTGCGCAACGAGCGCCAGCGATGGTCGCGGCAATTCGCGTGCTCATGATCATGGCAGGCGCCTGTGTCGACGCCGGTGTCGACCGGGTTTACATCTCTTGTCTCTTCGAGAGTACAACCTATTGATTTTCGGTCGGGGCACAGCTCTTGCACGGACTGTCGCGCGATCGCGACTCTTGAGCGCGGCCGCCAGGGGCTTTGCATTTTTGGATCTTTGGGACAGGAGAGAAGAAGTATGAGACTTGCACAAATTGTCGGCAGCGCGGTATTGGGAACGTGCTTCGCGGTTGCGGCCTCCGCCTCGCCGATCCAGTTGGGACTCAACGGCGACGCGCAGGTTGGCTCGAACTACATCGATTTTGGTCAGTATCCGAACGGAGCGCCCTATACGCCGGCTCCGGGGTACGGAACCTTCGAGGTCTCTCTCGTCAACGCCGGTGTCTTTTCCAGCGCCGGTGTGACCACAGGCGAGTTCGGGACGATCCAGAGCCTGAATGAGCCGCCCGGTGCCGTGACGCTCCCGGGGCCTTTCATGACGTTCGATACCGGCGGTTCAAATCTGGAGCTCTTCGCGACCAATATCCCGCCGGGCGCCGTCGGACCCTTCGACCTGACCGACACTCCGGACGGCGCGGTCGCTTCGTTCGACGTCGATGGCTATGTCTGGGACACGAATACCAATAGCAAGGTGGACACCTTCACCGGTACGTTCTCGGCCACCTTCGACGGTGAGACCGTCGCGGACCTCTTCGGCAGCCTGCCGATCGACACGCCGTTCTCTGCGACGTTCACGGCAAACGTGATTCCGGACGCTCCGGAGCCCTCGACCCTCTCGCTCTTCGCCCTCGGCCTCCTGGGCGCAGGGTACCTGGCGTCGCGGCGCAGACTCTCGCGATAACGGCGCTCAGTCAGAGCCAATGAAGACGCCGCCTTCGGGCGGCGTATTCATTTTGAGAGTGTTGTGCCTAAGGCCGCGCGCGACTTTGATTGATATTAGGCGATTTACGATGACATCGTAAATTAGGGAGCCCACGATGTTGTGGTGCCCGAGGTCGGAGTCGAACCGACACGCTTTTAAGGGCGGCGGATTTTCATCCCGCTGCGGCTTTCGCCGCCCCGCGCGGTGGGACCGCGGGGTTCGTGGGCTGGAGCACGCCTTCACCGTAGCCTTGCGGCCTTAGGTGCCCGCCGTCTGCTCTCTACACCTTCCGCGGAGAATCCGGGGCTTGGCTCGGCATTAGCTCGAAGCGGGTCGCTTCAGGGCCTCTACCGACTTTGACGGGCTTCACCCAGGGGATTTCTCCCCGGGGGCTCAATTGAAATGGTCTGAGTCCGCTGCGTCTACCAATTCCGCCACTCGGGCACGAAGGCGGAAGTATAGGGGGGAGGGGGGCGGAAGCATATGGGGTGCGACCTTTTGCCGGGCCGGCGCATCTAAGTACATTGTGAGCCGGCTAGCCGAAATAGCGATATCCGATGAGCTGATTACGCGGGCTTGCGCGGGGGAAGAGGCGGCGCAGGCGGCGATCTATCGCGGGCTGGGGCCGGCGGTCTTTGCGCTGACCCGCAGGCTCGTGGGGAACAGGGCGGTTGCGGAGGACCTGTTCCAGGACACCATGATCGTTCTCTTCCAGCGGCTCGGAGAGTTTCGAGGCGAGGCGCCGCTGGGTGCCTGGCTGCGGCAGATCGCGGTCAACCGATGTCTAAATTATTTGCGCTCCCCGTGGCATCGGGCACGGCTGCATTGGGAGTCCGCGGACGAGGATCATGACGGTTCGCTGCGCCCCACGATGCTGCCCGTCACACCGCCGACATCCGCTGATCTCCTCGACGTGGAGCGCGCACTGGCGAGTCTGACCCCGGTGGGGCGCGCGGTAGTCTGGCTCTTCGAGGTCGAGGGTTACTCGCACGAGGAGATCGCGCGATTTTTCGGGCGCTCGGTGAGCTTCTCGAAGTCACAGCTTGCCCGTGCGCTCGCGCGCCTGCGCCAGGGCTTGGCCCCGCAGGAGGATCAAGAGGCATGCACACCGATATGAACGACAAGAGCATCGCTCGTCGCCTGCGTGCGGCGGCGGATGAGCCGAGCGAGGCACCCTACGACTGGGCCGAATTTCAGCGCCGGCGCCACAGCTCCGTGCTGACACGAGTCATCGCACGCGGCCTCGAGCGGAACCGCCCCATGGCAATCGCTGCTGCGGTCGCTGCCGCTGTACTGGTCACCGTATTCCCATTTTTCCGCTCACATCATGCGCACACGGCGTCAACCACACCCCCGGTCAAGGCAGTGCGCAGCAACGAAGGCGATTCGATGGAGCAGGCGCGCACGCGCGCCCTCGAAGGCTGGCTTGCGGCTCTGCCTCGCGATCACGCGATCGTGCGGGTCGGCACGCGCGCGGCGGTGAGCGACCTTCAGGACCAGATTGCCGCGTTGGACGACCTGATGAGCGCCGAGCGGGTGGCGGGCGCGCAGCCGACCCGGCTCGAGGCGCTCGAGAGTCAGCGGGCGCAGCTCGTCAACTCGCTCGCCCAGCTGCAGTACGCGGAGATGTTGGCCTCGGCAAACCCATGAGCGATCAAAGAGACTTCACATGAGCATGCACTTCAGACCCCAGGCGGTTGTCCTGACGCTTTGCCTTTCGCTCGCAGCAGCCGCCGCGTTTGCGGGTGACGGGCCCGCGGCGCCCCAGTCGCCTCCGGCGCCGCTCACCCCTTCTGCCCCGCCTGCACCTGCTACACCGCCTGCACCGGCTGATTCCGCCGCCGTTCCGACCCCGCCGGACGTCGATGAGTCCGCGGTGCAGGCTCGCATGGACGCTGCGCGCCGCCGTGCCGATGTGGCCCGAGGTAACATGGACATGGACCGCAAGCGCCAGGACGCGCTTCGAGCTCAGATGGACGCTGCGCGCCACCGGCTCGAGGTCGCGGCCCAGCAGCTCGCGGTGCTCTCGGCCCAAATGTACGGCCCGATGATGCAGCGCGTCGAAGCCCTGGACGGTCCGCCGCGCGTCCTCGTCGGCGTGCAGCTCGACGATTCGAGCGGTGATGCGGGAGCGCGGGTTCGCGAAGTCAGTCCCGGGGGAGCCGCGGAGCAGGCGGGCGTCCGGGCCGGCGATCTGATCGTGGCGGTGAACGGGACGAATGTGCGGGGCCATGAGCCCGCGATGCACGTCGTCGAGTTGCTTCACAACGTCAAGCCGGGCGACAAGGTCGATCTCCAGGTGTCGCGGGATGGCAAGACACGTGACTTCACGGTGACCGCGCGGCCGCAGGGGAGTGAGTTCTTCGTCGCGCGGCAATTCCCGCCTGTGCCGCCGATTCCGGACATGCCGCCCATGCCGCAGGTGAAGGCGCTGGCCGCCTGGGGCGGCGGTCCCATGATGATCCGCGGGCCCGTCGCCGACATGGAGCTGTCCAGGCTCACCCCAGGGCTCGGGCGCTACTTCGGAACGGATGCAGGCGTGCTGGTGGTACGCGCCCCGGCTGACGGCGCGCTGAGCCTGCAGGACGGCGATGTCATCCTGTCCATCGACGGCCGCAAGCCGATCGACAGCTCCCACGTGATCCGGATTCTCGGCTCCTACGACCCGGGAGAGAAGATCACGCTGCAGGTGCTGCGGCTGCATCGCAGGATCTCGATCGTGACGACGCTGCCGGCGGAGCCGCGGATCTCGAGCCGGGCGCTCGATTTTATGCAGGGATTTACGCCAGGGGCGGGTCCCGTCGTCCGCCTGAGCGCGGGTGACCGGGCCGCCGCCGCGACCGAAAGTCCCTAGGCGGCTGCGCAGGGCCAGTACCATGCGCGCGTGCTGCGCGCCGACTTCACCTATGACCTGCCGCCCGAGCTGATCGCACAGGCCCCGCTCCCGGAGCGATCGGCGAGCCGCATGCTGGTGCTCGACCGGGAGACGGGCGCCATCGCCGACCGGCGGGTCCGGGATCTGCCGGCTTTTCTCGCGCCGGGCGACCTGCTGGTGCTGAACGACACCCGTGTCGTGGCGGCGCGAGTCTTCGGCACGAAGCCTTCCGGCGGCCGGGTCGAGCTCTTTCTCGAGCGGGCGGTCGGCGAGCGTGAGGCGCTCGTGCAGCTGCGCGCGAGCAAGCCCATTCGCGAGGGATTGGAGATCTCGACGCCCGGAGGCACCGTCCACGTGCTGACGAGAGACGATGACCTCTGGCGCGTCCGCCTGCCCGAGCCGGCGCTGGATTTCTTCGAGCGGTGGGGCCGGATGCCTCTGCCACCCTATATCCAGCGGTCCGCGACCGAGCTGGACCAGGAGAGATATCAGACGATTTTCGCGCGGGAGCGGGGGGCCGTCGCCGCGCCCACGGCAAGCCTGCATTTTGACGAGCCTCTGCTCGCGGAGCTGGCCAACCGGGAGGTGAGCCTTGCGTTCGTGACCCTGCACGTCGGCGCAGGTACATTTCTGCCGGTGCGTGCGGACGACCTCGAGTCTCACGTGATGCACTCGGAGCGGGTCGCCGTCGGTGCCGCCACCTGCGAAGCCATCATGCGAGCACGGAGCGCGGGGCGAAGAGTCATCGCTGCCGGGACGACGGTCGTGAGAGCCCTGGAGTCGGCGGCCCTGGGCGTGGGCGCGGGCCAAGAGCAGTCTCCCGGGCCCGGCTCGGGAATATCGGAACCGGCGGCGTTGCGGCTTGCAGCCTGGGCGGGTGAGACGAGACTCTTCATCAAGCCCGGCTTCCGGTTCCAGGTCGTCGATGCGCTGCTCACGAATTTCCATCTTCCCGAGTCGACGCTGCTCATGCTGGTTTGCGCGTTCGCCGGCCGCGAGGCGGTGCTGCGGGCCTACCGGCATGCGGTCGCGCAGCAGTACCGTTTTTTCAGCTACGGCGATGCCATGTTGATCACGAATCAGGTGAGCGCTTGAGACCGGCCTTCGAGCTGACCGCGACGGATGGCGCCGCCCGCGCCGGAACGCTGCGGTTGGGGCATGGCATCGTGCAGACGCCGGCCTTCATGCCCGTGGGCACCTATGGCACCGTGAAGGCGATGACCCCCGAGGAGCTCTATGACCTCGGCGCCGAGATCGTGCTCGGCAACACCTTTCATCTCATGCTGCGCCCCGGCGTGCCGATCGTGGCCGCGCACGGCGGCCTGCACGAATTCATGAGCTGGAAGCGCCCCCTCCTGACCGACTCGGGCGGCTTCCAGGTCTTCAGCCTGAAGAGCCTGCGCCGGATTACGGAGGAGGGGGTGCGCTTTCGCTCGCCGGTCGATGGCAGCGAGGTGCGGCTGACGCCCGAGGACTCGATGGAAGTCCAGCTGGGCCTGCGCTCGGATATCGCCATGGCGCTCGATGACTGCACGCCGCATCCGGCCACGGAGGCCGAGGCCCGCGAATCCATGGAGCGCTCCATGCGCTGGGCGGTGCGCAGCCACGCCCGCTACCACCGCGATGAGCCCCCGGGGGGTCTCTTCGGCATCGTGCAGGGAGGGATGCACGGCACGCTGCGGCTCGCCTCCCTTGAGGCCCTGCTGCGGCTCGACTGGCCGGGCCTCGCCGTGGGCGGCCTGGCGGTGGGTGAGCCCGAGGAGGAGCGGCTGCGGATCCTGGAAACCGTGGTTCCTCAGATGCCTGCCGACCGCCCACGCTACCTGATGGGGGTGGGCCGGCCGGAGGACATCGTCGCGGCGGTCCTGCGCGGCATCGATATGTTCGATTGCGTGATGCCGACGCGCCACGCCCGGAACGGGCACCTTTTCACCGCTACGGGTGTCATCAACATCCGTAACCGCGTCCACCAGTCGGACCTCGGGCCCCTGGATCCGGAGTGCGACTGCTACACCTGCCGCCACTACACGCGGGCGTATCTGCGGCATCTCGACCGCTGCAACGAGATCCTGGGATGCCGCCTCAATACCCTCCACAACCTGTCCTTCTACCTGCGGCTGATGCGGTCGCTCCGGCAGGCGATCGCCGAGGGCCGGGCGGCGGCCTTTGCGGCAGCTTATCTCGCGCGGCGGGCGGCGGCGGACGCTGTGGCATAATGCGCGCCTTTTCGCTCCCGGCCGAGAACCGCGGCCGGAGTGGGACCTTCCGACTGGTGAGTGCATGAATTCATTGATTCCCGCAGCCTGGGCGCAGGGCGCACCGGCAGCATCGAGCAGCGGCCAATTCGCGCCGCTCCTGGTGATGGTGGTCTTCATCGTCATCTTCTACTTCCTGCTGATGCGGCCGCAGCAGAAGAAGACGAAGGAGCATCAGCAGCTCATCTCCAAGCTTTCCGCCGGCGATGAGGTGGTGACCAACGGAGGGGTGCTCGGCCGGATCACCGAGGTCGGCGAGAGCTTCGTCACCCTCGAGGTCGCCGATGGCGTGCGCATCAAGGTGCAGAAATTCCAGGTCAGCGCCCTGATGCCCAAGGGCACCCTGAAGAGCGCCTGATTCATGCTCGAATACGCCCGCTGGAAATACATCCTCATCGTGGCCGTGCTGCTGGTGGCGCTGGTCTTCGCGTTGCCGAACGTATTCGGCTCCGCCCCCGCGCTGCAGCTCGCTCACAAGGACCACTCGCCGGTCACGGCGGCCGAGGCCACCTCGATCACCGGCTACCTGCATCAGCATGGGGTGCATTTCGAGAGCAGCTATGTCGACGGCAGCGGCCGTCTGATGGTGCAGTTCGCCGACGTCCCGGCGCAGCTCCAGGGCCGCGACGTCGCCAATGCCGAGTATCAGGCGACCTATATCTCGGCTCTGTCGTTCGTCCCGAAGGCGCCGGCGTTTTTCCGGATGTTGGGACTGAAGCCGATGCCGCTCGGCCTCGATCTGCGCGGCGGCCTCGACCTGCTCTATCAGGTGGACATCAACAGTGCCGTGCAGCAGATGCTGCAGGGCTACTCTCAGGATTCGGCCCGCGCGCTGGCGGCCGCGAAGATCTCCGCCCGTAACATCACCTTCATCACGACCGGCGACAGCCCGCTGCAGAACGCGGTGCAGATCTCCTTCAATCCCGGCGCCGATATGGCCGCCGCGCAGAAGGCGCTGGCCTCGCCCCTGCAGGGGCTCACGATCACGACCCAGAGCAGTGCGGCCGGCCCGCAGATCGTCGCGGCAATGTCGCCGGTCCAGGTGAAGCAGCGTGAGGACTACGCGATCGAGCAGAGCGTCACCATCCTTAGGAATCGGGTCAACCAGCTCGGCGTATCCGAGCCCATCGTGCAGCGCCAGGGCCTGGATCGGGTGGACGTGCAGCTTCCCGGCATCCAGAACGCCGCCGAGGTGAAGAACCTCCTCGGCCAGGTGGCGAACCTCGAGTTCCGGCTGCAGGACGAGTCGGCCAACGCCGTTCAGGCGGCGCAGACGGGCGATGTGCCCCTGGGCGACAAGCTCTACACGAACACCGCGATGGGCATACCGCTGCTGCTGAAGCGCGAGGTGATCGCCACCGGCGACCAGCTCACCAACGCGACCGCCGACCAGGGGCAGCAGGGACCCGAGGTCAACATCACGCTCAACAGCAAGGCCGGCGACAGCATGCTGCGCACGACGCGGCAGAACCTCGGCAAGCATATGGCCGTGGTGCTGATCGAGACCCACCAGGAGACCTCCACGGTCGATGGCAAGAAGGTCACGCGCCAGGTCACCACCCAGCGGGTCATCAACGACGCCACCATTCAGGGCGTCTTCGCCGACCGCTTCCAGATCACGGGCCTCGGCATGGGGGAGGCGCGCGACCTCGCCATACTCCTGCGCTCCGGCTCGCTGCCGACGCCGATCGTCGAGATCGGGGAGCAGGTGATCGGGCCCAGCCTCGGCAAGGACAACATCAGAATGGGCATCGATGCCCTCATCATCGGCATGGCGGGCGTGCTCATCTTCATGGCGATCTACTACAAGGTCTTCGGGCTGGTCGCGGACCTGGTGCTGATCGCCAACGTCGTGCTGCTGACGGCGCTCCTTTCGATGATGAATGCATCGCTGTCGTTGCCGGGTATCGCGGGCATCATTCTGACGGTGGGTATCGCGGTCGATGCCAACGTGCTGATCTACGAGCGTATCCGGGAGGAAATCCGCAAGGGGGTGACGCCACAGGCGGCCATCCGTGCGGGCTTCGAGAAAGCTTTCTCCGCGATCGCGGATTCCAACGTCACGACGCTGATCGCGGGACTCGTGCTGTGGGTGTTCGGCACCGGCGCGATCCGCGGCTTCGCCATCGTGCTGACGCTCGGCATCCTCACTTCGATGTTCACCTCCCTCATGGGCAGCCGAGCGCTCGTCACCGTCATTTACGGCGGCAGGCGCAAGATCGCCCGGCTGCCCATCTAGTCAGGACTCTCCCGTGGAATTTTTCAGCCATCAAACCGACTTCAAGTTCATGGCCACACGGCACGTGTGGTATGGACTCTCGGCGATCCTCATGATCGCCTCCATCGTGATGCTCTTCACCCGCGGGCTGAACCTGGCCATCGACTTCACCGGCGGGGTGAGCGCGCAGGCCACCTTCCCGGTGACCGCGGATCTGGGCGCGGTGCGCCGGCAGCTCGTCACGGCGGGCTTCAACGATGCCCAGGTGCAGAGTTTCGGCTCTTCGCGCAACATCGCGATCCGCCTGCCCCCCTCGAAGATGAACCAGGAGGTGATGCGCGAGCACCTCGAGACGGCGCTCAAGGCCGTCAATCCGGCCGCAACCCTGCAGCAGCTCGCCGTCGTCGGCCCGCAGGTGGGCAGTCAGCTCGAGACCAGCGCCGCGGAGGCGCTCGGGTTCACGCTGCTGCTGATATTCGGCTACATCGCCGTCCGCTTCCACACCTGGCGGCTGTCCTTCGGGGCCATCCTCGCCGTGCTGCACGACCCGATACTGGTGCTCGGCTGGTTCGCGGCCTCGCAGACATCCTTCGATCTCGCGGTGGTCGCCGCGATCCTCGCCGTCATTGGCTACTCGCTGAACGACACGGTGGTGGTGTTCGACCGGATCCGCGAGCGCTTCGAGGGCAACCGCCGGCTGCCGCCGGACGTCGTGCTCGATCAGTCGATCAACCAGACGCTGTCGCGAACCATCATGACGAAGGTCGTGACCTCGATCGTGGTGGTGGCGCTGCTGATCCTGGGCGGGCCAGTGCTCAAGGGCTTTTCGGAAGCGCTGCTCATCGGCATCCTGGCCGGCACGTACTCGTCGATCTACATCTCGAGCGCTGTGGCGTTGGAATGCGGCCTGACGGCCGAGCACGTCTTCCCGACCATCAAGAAGACCGCCGTCGACAGCATGCCGTGATCGACCGGCCGGCTACGAACGGGCTGGCCGCTCAGAGCGCCGCAGGCGACTTTTCGCCGATCTTATTGGCCTGACGCACTTTGCTGTGGTGATAGCCGTAGAACGCGTACACCAGTGCGCCGATCAGCGTCCAGACGACGAGGCGTATCCAGGTGCTGACGGGCAGCGCATACATCATCAGGAAGCAGATGACTGCGCCCGCGATACAGGTGAACCACGGCAACGGCGCTCTGAAGGGGCGCGGCAGGTCCGGACGCGTATAGCGCAGGACGAGCACGCCGATACACACCGTAACGAATGCCATCAGAGTACCGATCGATACCAACTCGCCCAGGATGCCGACCGGGAACAGGCCGCCGACGAGCGCGGCGCAGGTGGCGGTGATCACGGTACCCGTGGAGGGAGTGCGGAACTTCGGGTGTATGCGGCCGAAGACCTTCGGCATCAGGCCATCCTGAGCCATGGAAAGGAAGATGCGCGCCTGGGCGATGGTCATCACCAGCATCACCGAGGTCATGCCGGCGATGGCGCCGAGCTTGATCGGCAATCCCAGCCAGCGCAATGCCGGGTAGGCATCGAGAGCAACGGCGAGGGGGGCTGAGACGTTGAGCTTGGTATAGCTCACCATCCCCGTGAGCACCAGAGAGACGGCGACATAGAGAATGGTGCAGATGACCAGGCTCGCCAGAATGCCGATCGGCATGTCGCGCTGCGGATTCTTCGTCTCCTGCGCGCAGGTGGAGATCGCATCGAAGCCGATGTAGGCGAAGAAAATCACGCCGGACGCGGTGAGCACGCCGCTCCAGCCGAAGACGCCCGAGGTGCCGGTGTTGGGCGGGATGAAGGGGTGCCAGTTGGCATGTTGAATGTAGCCGATGCCCAGGAATACGAACAGCAGCACCACCGTGACCTTGATGGCCACGATCACCGAGTTGAACGCCGACGACTGCCTGATGCCGACGTAGCAGATGATGCCGAGGGCCGCCACGATCGCGACCGCCGGGATGTTGAGGATCGCGCCCGTGCGTACGACGGAGAACCCCTCTCCCTCTGCTCCGCCCTGGGCGAACGGCGCATGCGAGAGCGCGTAGGGCAGGTGCACCCCGAACTGATCGAGCAGGCTGAGCACGTAGCCGGACCATCCGACGGAAACGGTAGCCACCGCGAACAGATATTCGAGGATGAGATTCCAGCCGATGAACCAGGCGATGCCCTCACCGAGCGTCGCATAGGAGTACGAATAGGCGCTCCCCGTCACCGGGATCATCGCCGAGAACTCCGCGTAGCAGAGCCCTGCGAATGCCGAGCCCAGGCCGGCGACGATGAATGACAGCGCCAGCGCCGGCCCGGCGTGGTTGGCCGCGGCAGTGCCGGTGAGAACGAAGATCCCGGTGCCGATGATCCCGCCGATACCGAGAAGGGTGAGCGCCGTGGCCGAGAGCGTGCGGTGCAGTTGCTGCCCCTTCGCGTCGGCTTCCTTGATTTCGGCGATCGATTTGGTGGCAAAGAGTTGGCTTGGCATGCGCCGGGACTCTACACAAGCGACTGGGCCAAAGCCAGCAACCCGGGCCGCGTCCGGCGCGCCGCGTGTACCGGTAAGCGCAAATCAGGCCGAGCGCAACGTCTCCGGAACGTGCGGCGCGAAGAGCTCCAGCAACGCCGCGTAGACTTTCGGCGTACCGGCGAGCACGTCCGCGCCGAGGCCGTATTCGGCGCCCGTGAGCGTGCCGATGCGGCCGCCCGCCTCCTGGATGAGGAGCGTTCCGGCCGCGGTGTCCCACGGCGAGAGGCCGATCTCCCAGAATCCATCGATCCTGCCGGCCGCGACATAAGCCAGGTCGAGCGCCGCGGCCCCGGGGCGGCGCACGCCGGCGGTGCTCAGCATCGCGGCTTTCAGCATCTCGAGATACGCGTCGATGTAGTCCGTGTTCGCGCGGAAGGGAAAGCCCGTGCCGATGAGAGCGCCCTCGAGCGTGCGCTGCTTGCTGACCCGGATGCGGTGGTTCTCCAGGTGCGCGCCGCTGCCGCGCGTGGCGGTGAACAGCTCCTGGCGCATGGGGTCGTAGACCACCGCCACCTCGAGACGGCCCTTCTGCTGGCAGGCGATTGAGACGGCGAAAGTCGGAAAGCCATGCAGGAAGTTGGTGGTGCCGTCGAGCGGGTCGATGATCCAGACACTGTCGTGCTCGCCGCTGCGGCCGCTCTCCTCGGCGAGTACCGCGTGGTCGGGATAGTGGCGGCGGATGATGCCGATGATCTCCTGCTCGGCATTGCGGTCGACCTCGCTGACGAAGTCGTTGCGCCCCTTGGACGTGATGGTGAGCGACTCCAGCCGGTTGAGGCTGCGGACGATGACTTCGCCGGCTCGGCGCGCGGCGCGGATTGCGATATTGAGAAGCGGATGCACGGGGGCTCACGTGAAGGGCGCGGCTCTTGCGGCCGCCGCTGATCCGCCCTAGGGTAACACAGCGCCGCAGATCGCCATGGACACCCCTACCATCCGCATCGTTCTCGTCGAGCCCTCGCACCCCGGCAACATCGGGGCGGTGGCCCGCGCCATGAAGAACATGGGGCTGGAGCAGCTGGTGCTGGTCAATCCGCGCCAGTTCCCCCACAGCGAGGCGATTGCGCGTGCCTCCGGCGCGGACGACGTTCTTGCGAAGGCACGCATCGTCGCAACTCTTGCGGAGGCACTCGACGGCTGCGGCTTCGTCGTCGCTACGACGTCGCGGCCACGCGACCAATACTTTCGCGTGGCCGACGTGCGCGATGCCGCCGAGCGGGTGCTGTCGGAATCGCGTCGTGGTCCAGCGGCGGTGCTCTTCGGCTCCGAGCGTGCGGGTCTCACCAATGAGCAGCTCGAGGCCGCGCATCTGCTGATCCGGATCCCGGCGAGCGAGGCCTATGCATCGCTCAATCTCGCCATGGCGGTGCAGATCGTCGGCTACGAGCTCTTTCGGGCCCGCGGCGTGCAGATCGACAGCGCGCCGGCCGCCGGTCCGCTCGCCGACCCGGTGGAGATGGAGCGCCTCTTCGAGCACCTGGGGCGGGTGTTGGAGGAGATCGACTTCCGTGACCGTACGCAGGGCGGCACGCATCTCATGGCGAGGCTGCGGCGGCTCTTCCAACGGGCCGCGCTCGATCGCAACGAAGTCAACATCCTGCGCGGCATCCTGACGGCCGTGCAGAGCCGCCGGCGGCGGGCCGGCGCCGCCGCCCCGGAGCGCGAGTGACCGTGTCGGCGCCGGTGTATCTCGACTATGCCGCGACGACACCGGTGGATCCGGCCGTGGCCGCGGCCATGACCCGGTCACTCACCGGGCCCGATGGGATCGGCAATGCCTCCTCGGTCACGCACGTGTTCGGCCGCCGCGCCGCCGAGGGCATCGAGCGCTCGCGTGCGCAGGTCGCGGAGCTGATCGGTGCCGCCGCGGAGGAGATCGTCTTCACCTCCGGGGCCACGGAATCCAACAACCTGGCCATTCTCGGCGCGGCGCGCGCCAGCGCGTACCGCGGCCGGCACATCGTGAGCTCGCGCATCGAGCACAAAGCGGTGCTCGATCCGCTGCAGCGGCTGGCGAAGGAGGGCTTCGCCGTCACCCTGGTTTCACCGGACCGCCGCGGCAGGATCGATCCCGATGCGGTGGCGGCGGCACTGCGGCCGGACACCGTGCTGGCGTCGATCATGCTGGTCAACAATGAAGTCGGCGTGATCCAGGATGTGGCCGCGATCGCGGCGCTTTGCCGCGCACGCGGCGTGCTCTTGCACAGCGACGCTGCGCAGGCGGCGGGCAAGATCCCGCTCGATGTGCATGCGTTGCCGGTCGATTTCGTCGCCGTCACGGCGCACAAGATGTACGGGCCGAAAGGCATCGGCGCGCTCTACGTGCGCGCCGCGGCGCGAGCCCATCTGCAGGCGATCCTCTTCGGCGGCGGCCAGGAAAGGGGACTGCGGCCGGGGACTGCGCCCACTCATCAGATCGTGGGCTTTGGAGTGGCGTGCGACCTTGCACGCCGGGAGCTGACCGCGGAGCACGCGCGGCTCGCCGGCTTGCGCGACCGGCTGTGGCAGGGTCTTGCGGACCTGGGCGGTGTGCACGCGAACGGGGAGGGCGCGCCTTGCGTGCCCGGAATCCTCAACGTCTCCTTCGAAGGCATCGAAGGGGAGAGCCTGGTCGCCGGCCTGCCGGAGCTGGCGGTATCCACGGGGTCGGCGTGCAATTCGGCCTCCGCCGAGCCCTCGTACGTGCTGCGCGCCCTCGGCAGGGACATGCAGCTGGCCCAGAGCTCATTGCGCCTGAGCTTTGGGCGATTCAGCGGCCCGGAGCACATCGCTACCGCGGTGGCCGCCATCCGGCGGGAGGTCACGCGGCTGCGAGCACTCTCGCCGGCTTCGGAATCGCTCGGCGAGGCGGCCGGCGAAGCGGGGGCGCCGGGGGACGGCCGCCCCGAAGGCGAGGCTTCCCCGGGCGCCGGCCCGGCCGTCGGCGAGGCCGGCGGGCCCGGGCAGGAGGTCTGGGTCCGGTTCAGGCTTCGGATCGCCGGCGGGGTCGTGAAAAGCGCACTGTTCAAGGCCTACGGCTGTCCCCATACTCTGGCTGTTGCCGCCTGGGTGACCGAGCGCCTGCGCGGCCGGAGCCGCGCGGACCTCGCCCCGGGCACGCCTGCCGAGTGGGCCGAGGCGCTCGCCATTCCGGTCGAGAAACTCGGACGCCTGCTGGTGATCGAAGATGCGTTAGTCGACTGTGCCCGGCACTGGCCCCTTGAAACTTAGGCACAGGGAGGTGCCCCGCCGCCGCAGGTGGCGGGCATTGAGCAAAAAACCACGCTTTTTTGCTCAATGCGCGCTGGGCCAAGCACGATGCCGGGATCCAGCGCTTAGACGAGGGTAAAATAAGGCTCATGTCCATCTCGCTGACCGAATCCGCCGCTCATCGCATCCGGACGTTTCTTGCCGCCCGCGGCCATGGGGTGGGCTTGCGGCTGGGGGTGCGCAAGACGGGATGCTCCGGCTTCGCCTACGTCGTCAACTATGCCGACGAGGTCCACGCCGGGGACGTCGTCTTCGAGGATCGGGGAGTGAAGGTCTGCGTCGATCCGGAGAGCCTGCCTCTGGTCGACGGGACGACCGTCGATTTCGTCAAGCAGGGCCTCAATGAGGCATTCCGCTTCCGCAACCCGAACGTCAAGGGCGAGTGTGGCTGCGGGGAAAGCTTCTCGGTCTAGCGGGCTACAGGGTAAACTGTCCGGCTTCTTTTTCAGGCCGGTTTACCGAAAGGACCGCTAAATGGCGCTCGAGCGCACCCTCTCCATCGTCAAGCCCGACGGCGTCAGCCGCAATCTCATCGGCGAGGTCTATCGCCGCTTCGAGAAGGCCGGCCTCACCATCATCGCCGCCCGCATGCGGCGCCTCTCCGAGCGGGAGGCCGAGGGCTTCTACGCCGTGCATCGCGAGCGTCCCTTCTTCAAGGACCTGGTGCGCTACATGACCTCGGGTCCGGTCGTGGTGCAGGTGCTCGAGGGTGAGAACGCCATCGCGCGCAACCGCGAGATCATGGGCGCCACCGATCCGAAGAAGGCGGCGCCGGGGACGATCCGCGCCGATCTCGCGCTCAGCATCGAGCAGAACGTGGTCCACGGCTCCGATGCGCCGGAAACGGCGGCGTGGGAGATCGCCTATTTCTTCAGCGCGACGGAGCTGCACCCGCGCGGCTGAGGCCGCGGAGTCCGCCATGACCTCTGCCGACACGACCGTGACGAATCTGCTGGGGCTGCCGCGCCCGGCGCTCGAGGCGTTCGTGGCCGGCCTCGGGGGCAAGCCGTTCCGTGCGCGCCAGCTCATGAACTGGGTGTACAAGCGGGGCGAGTCCTCGTTCGAGAGCATGACGGATCTCGCCAAGGACTTCCGCGCCCAGCTCGCGGAGCGGGCGTGCGTCGCCACGCCGGAGATCGTCGCCGCGCAGCAGTCTGCCGACGGCACGCGCAAGTGGCTGTTGCGGGCCGACGCTTCGCAGGCGTTCGAGATGGTCTTCATCCCGGAAACGGACCGCGGCACGCTTTGCATCTCCTCGCAGGTCGGGTGCGCGCTCGATTGCTCGTTCTGCTCGACCGCGCAGCAGGGCTTCAACCGCAATCTGACCACGGCCGAGATCGTCGGCCAGGTCTGGCTCGCCAATCGCGAGCTGGCGGGCTCATTCGCCCACGAGGCCGCGCGCGAGCGCATCGTTACCAACGTCGTGCTCATGGGAATGGGCGAGCCGCTGGCAAACTTCCGCAACGTCGTACCGGCGCTCGAGATATTCCTCGACGACTTCGGCTTCGACCTTTCGCGCCGGCGCGTGACGCTCTCGACCTCGGGGCTCGTGCCGCAGATCTACAAGCTCGCGGAGCACAGCAACGTGGCACTGGCTGTCTCCCTGCACGCGCCCGATGACGAGCTGCGCAACGAGCTGGTGCCGATCAACCGTAAGCATCCGATCGCGGAGTTGCTCGAGGCGTGCTGGCATTACCTCGACGAGCAGAACGGCCGCAGCGTGACCTTCGAGTACGTGATGCTCTCGGGCGTGAACGACTCGCCCGCACAGGCGCGCGCCCTCGCCAGGCTGCTCGCGGGCCATCCGGCGAAAGTGAACCTCATTCCGTTCAACCCCTTCCCGGGTACCCGCTACAACCGCTCCGAGCCCGAGGCCGTGCAGCGCTTCCGCGACGAGCTGATCCGCCGCGGAGTGTTGGCCACGATACGCCGCACGCGCGGTGATGACATCGATGCGGCGTGCGGCCAGCTCGCCGGGCGTGTAATCGACCGCACCACGGTGCGGCTCGGCAGCCGCGTATTCGGCCTCGCGGTGCAGGCGTGATCGGTGGACGCGCAATGGGCCGCGCGATCGGCGCCATCGGCGCCGCGCTCTTCACCGCCGTCGTTGCCGGCTGCGTCAGCCAACAAGCCGAGCAGCAGCACCGCGACGCGGCCATTTACAACACCGAGCTCGGCATCGCCTACATGCAGCGCGGGGACCTGGCCCTCGCGCAGACCAAGCTCGACCGCGCGCTGAAGGAGAATCCGGACGATCCGGACGTGCACAGCGCGCGCGCCCTGTTGTTCGCCAGGCTGCAGGATCCCAAGCAGGCCGACCGCGAATTTCGCGAGGCGCTGGACCTGGCGCCCAAGAACCCGGATTTCCAGAACAACTATGCGGTCTATCTCTGCAGCGTCGGCCGCGTGGACGAGGGCGTGCAGACCTTCCTCCGGGCCGCGCACAATCCGGAATACCTGACGCCGGAGCTCGCGTACGACAACGCGGGTGTCTGCCTGCGCTCGACGCATCACAATGTCGAGGCGGCGCAGATGTTCGTCGACGCGTTGACCATACGGCCGAACTTCGCGCAGGCCCTGTGGCAGCTCGCCGATCTCAACTTCTCCGAGGGCAAGCTCGCCGACGCGCGCCAGGAGATCGAGTCGTTCCTCTCCGCCAACCAGGAGACGCCGGACCTGCTGCTGCTTGCGGTGAAGGTGACGCGCGCACAGCGCGACGCGCTCGATGCGCAGCTCTACGCGCGCCGGTTGCAGCTCGACTTCCCGAACTCGGCCGAGGCGCGTCAGCTCGCCGATCTCGGCCATAATCCGGGCTGACCGCCATGGCGGAAGGCATCGGCGCGCGGCTGCGCGGCGCCCGTGAGCGCAGCCGCCTCACGATTCTGCAGGCGGCCGAGAGGCTGCACGTCGATCCCGACATCCTCGAGGCGCTGGAGGCGGACGACTTCGCGGCGCTCGGCGCGCCCGTCTACGTCAAGGGACACCTGCGCCATTACGCGGAGCTGGTGGGAGAGTCGCCGGAGGCGCTGTTCGAGATCTATTCGCAGGGTGCGCGGGTTCCCCCGCCGGACCTGACACGCGTTCCGAAGCCGGTCCCGGACGATACGGGCCGGCTGGTGGCGCCCGCGGTGATCGTGGTGATCGGCTTTGCGGTGGCGGGCACCGTATGGTGGGGATTGTCGCTGTCGCACAGGCAATGGTTCGTCACGGCCTCTCACCCCGTGCCGATCACGGTCCCGGCGGCAGCACCGGTGGAATCGGAGCCGGTGAGCCTGACGCTGGGCGCGGGTACGGCTGCGCAGAAGGGGAGTGCCGGACCGGTGCCGTCTTCCAACGGACGCCGGCAAGCTGCTGTTACACCGCCTGCTCATGGAGACGTCTACGTTGTATTCACATACTCCGCCGATAGCTGGACGGAAGTCCACGACGCCACCGGGCGGCGGCTGCTCTATGGCCTGTCCACCAGTCCGGCGACGCGAAAGCTCGAGGGGGTGCCTCCGCTCAGCGTCCTCTTGGGCGATGCCAGCGGAGTCACGGTCGAAGTCGGCGGACGGACGGCCTCCATTTCGCGTTTCGTCCGGCCCGATCACACCGCATGGTTCCTGATTGCCGCCGACGGCCGCTTGCTCGCCGCGCCGCGAAGGAATGGAGGTTGAGTTGACGGTAGAAATCCAGCCGATCCGCGGGATGAACGATGTACTGCCCGCCCAGATCGGTGCCTGGCAACGGTTGGAGAGCTGCATCCGCGAGTTGGTCGCGTCCTACGGATATGAGGAGATGCGCGTCCCGATCGTGGAGCACACCGCGCTCTTCAAGCGCGCGATCGGCGAATACACGGACGTAGTCGAGAAGGAGATGTATACCTTCTCGGACCAGGGCGGAGACAGCCTGACCCTGCGTCCCGAGGCGACCGCCGGGATCATGCGTGCGCTCATCTCCAACGGCATGCTCCGCGGCCAACGTCACAAGCTCTGGTGCATCGGCCAGATGTTCCGCCACGAGCGGCCGCAGAAGGGACGGTACCGGCAGTTCAATCAGCTCGATCTCGAGGCGGTGGGATTTCCCGGCCCCGATGTCGATGCGGAACTGATCGCTCTCAGCGCGCGTCTCTGGCGCCGGCTCGGCATCGAGCGGGTGCGGCTCGAGATCAATTCCCTCGGCACGCCGGAATCGCGGCGCGCGTACCGGGAGAAGCTGATCGCCTATTT